>Ga0207671_10001872_pt1 | contig 23401 bp, 13 predicted proteins | sample KBSC24metaG_FD_184352 | JGI IMG/M metagenome (GOLD analysis project Ga0207671, IMG submission 184352) | Corn rhizosphere microbial communities from Kellogg Biological Station, Michigan, USA - KBS C2-4 metaG (SPAdes) (version 2) | ecosystem: Host-associated > Plants > Roots > Rhizosphere > Soil... | reverse complement strand
AGAATACCGCTTGTTTTGGCCATATTCATCGGGTTTGGCCGGTCAGTGGATGAGCCACCAGATCGATACCGTACACTGGTTCAGTGGGTTGAAACATCCACGCAGTGTGGTAGCCAACGGTGGTATATATGTATGGAAAGATGGCCGCAGAAACTGGGATACCATTTTGGCCGCCTTTGATTATGGTCCGCTGAATGATCCGTCGACTGGTTTCCAGGTTACCTTTGGCTCGCGCATGCACAATGGCGATGAACACCCGGCCGAGATCTATTATTCCAACGGCGGCGAACTCAACCTGAATACGAACAAAGTTTCCCCAGAAGGCGGTTTGACACAAAAGATGGCCGATGCTATGAAGATGCAGGCCAACTTGCTGCCCGAGATCAGCCTGGCCAATACCGAAAAAGTTGTAGCATCTGCCAATACTGGCGGCGACGTGCTCACCTCAAACCATGTGCGTAACTGGATGGAATGCGTACGCAGCCGTAAAGAACCGCATGCCCCGGTTGATGCAGGTTACAGTCATTCCATAGCCAATATCATGACCAATGCAGCCGTGCATACTGGCTACAAAGCCACTTTTGATGAAGCTACGCAGGAAGTAATGGCTAACGGGAAAGTGTTTAAATATTAATTTTTTATAGCTCCCCTTTTGAAAGGGGGCGTGTTGGCCTGTGAATTGGCAGAGGTGTGTTTATTAAAGCGACAAAACACACCCCTGCCCCTCTCAAGAGGGGAGCCCGTGCGCAAAAATAGCATAACGCATAGCCGACTCACCCGGTCTGCGCTTTGCTGGACCACCCTCTCTTCGCCTGCGGCGGAAAGAGGGTGAAGAAAAAAATAAAAATCCCCTCTATGCGCGAAGCGGAGAGGGGGGTGACAAGCGCAGCGATGTCGGGGTGAGTTGATACCGCGTGTTTATTTAACTTTATATCAATAGTATGAGAATCATAAAAACTTTAAGCATCGTCCTCCTTACGACCTTATCCTCCCTTGCGCAGGCCCAAAAGGCCGAGCCGGTTAAAATCGTCAAGGCGTCAAAGGATAAAATAGATATTTCTATCGGCGGTAAGCCTTTCACCAGCTTCCTGTTTCCCGATACCCTGGAAAAACCCGTATTGTACCCTTTATACACCGCTGGTGGTACAGTGGTAACCCGTGGCTTCCCGCTAGCACCACGTACAGGCGATCCGGTTGATCATCCGCATCACATCGGTATCTGGTTTAATTTCGAAAACCTCAACGGGCTCGACTTCTGGAATAATTCCTACGCCATCCCTCAAAGTAAAAAACATGCTTATGGTTGGATCCGTACCGATCGAATACTGGAAACAAAAAGCGGTAACACGGGTGTATTGGCTTATCATGCCAACTGGACCAATCAGCAAAAAGAGGTGATCCTGGAAGAAACCACCCGTTTTGAATTTAGCGGCGATGCCAACCAGCGGGTTATTGATAGGTATACCACGCTGAAAGCTGATATGGATGCCGTTTTTAAAGATGCTAAAGACGGTCTGCTGGGTTTGCGTTTCGCGCATGAATTGCAGATCCCTGATACTGCCGATCAGAAATATACCGATGATAAAGGAAACGTAACCGTTGTAAAAGCCGGTAAAGATCATATCGCCAACGGCACCTACCTCACCAGCGCGGGCAAAACCGGCAACGATGCCTGGAGCACCCGGGGAGTATGGTGCAAGGTTTACGGCAAAATGGGTGCCGACTCGGTAAGCATCGCGATTATCGATCATCCGCAAAATCCTAATTACCCTACCTTCTGGCATGCCCGTGGCTATGGCCTGTTCGCGGCCAATCCGCTTGGCGAAAAGATATTTACCAATGGCAAATCCGAAAAAAACCTGACCTTGAAAAAAGGCGAATCGGTGACCTTTCGTTACCGTATTGTGATCACAAACGGTGGGCAAACTATTAGTGCAGCAAGGCTTAATGAACTGGCTGGCAGCTTTGGGAAAAAGTAGGGGTATTGTAAGAAAGCCTCTCGGTAGGGACAAAGAGGCGATTTACCCAAAAACTCCAACAACCTTTGTATTGAAAAATTTGCCGATTGAAGTAGAATTTATAAAAGATAAAGAAGGCAAAGTAGTTATGATGATACTAAATGAAAGAGGGAATAAAACAGAGCCAAAAGGATACAATAATTATAGAGGTTTTGAGCCAGCCTGCTACAGACATAGGTTGGGGTACATTTACAATTTTGATGGGGCTGGTAGTTACTGTGCAAATAAAAAGCATTTAAGTATATTGTACACATTAACCATATCTGGCGATCTATGAAACTGACCTCATGCTTATACACTTCTGCTTTATTGCTGGGCACCTATTCGCTATCGGCACAAAACAACCTTCAAAAAATAACCGATTTCCACAAAGCCAATGAACAGGAGATCATCGGCGAATACCTTAAATTGGTTGCCATACCCGACGAAACAAATGATTCTGTAAACATTCGCGTAAACGCATCCTACATTAAGGATATGCTGGTTAAGCGTGGTATTAAAGCCGAACTATGGAGCACTGCCGAAAGTAATCCGGTTGTTTTTGGTGAGGTTAATGTTCCGGGTGCCACCAAAACAATTATTTTTTATGCTCACTATGACGGGCAACCCGTAAACCCAAAGCAATGAGCGCCGGGCTTAAAGCCTTTTGAGCCGGTTTTTATTACTGCTCCTATTGAACAGGGCGGGCATATTGTTAACTATAAACCGGGTGATCAAATAGACCCAACCTGGCGATTAAGCGGACGTGCCAGTGCAGACGATAAAGCGGGGGTAATGTGCATCATTAATGCTTATGATGCGCTGATTAAAAGCAAACTGAAGCCGGTCTGCAACATTAAGTTCTTTTTTGAGGGAGAGGAAGAAAAAGGATCACCCCGGCTGGCTGAAATATTCAGAAAGTATAAAAGCAGACTAAATTCTGATCTGTGGGTGATATGTGATGGGCCGCGGCATGCATCCGGTAAAAAATCAATCATGTTTGGTGTAAGAGGCGATGTGAATTTATGGCTTACCGTTTATGGCCCTAAACGCCCTTTGCATAGTGGCAACTATGGTAACTGGGCCCCTAATCCCGGCCTGATGTTGGCACAATTGCTTGCCGGTATGAAAGATGATAAAGGCCATGTAAATGTTAAAGGGTTTTATGATGATGTATTGCCCCTCAGCAAAAGCGAAAAAGAAGCTCTTAGTAAAGTGCCGCCCATTGAGCCCGGACTAAAAAAAGAATTAGGGATAGCCGAGCCAGAAGGCGGATCGCGCCCATTGGTTGAAGCTTTTATGTTGCCAACCCTCAATATAAATGGTATGGCCAGCGGTAACGTTGGTACTCAGGCCGCTAATGTGATACCCACTAGAGCCGAAGCCGTGCTTGACCTGCGCCTGGTGCTGGGTAATGATATGGACCGCCAGATTGCTAAAGTAACGGAACATATTAAAGCACAGGGCTATTTTGTTACCGACAAAGAACCTACCGACGAAGAAAGGGCCAAATATGATAAGATCATAAAAATTACGCATGATGCCGGTTATAATGCCCAACGCACGCCAATGGATCTGCCCATAGCTCAATCAGTAGTTAAAGCCATACAATCAACAGTTAACTATCCTGTAGTGCTTATCCCCAGTGGGGGCGGCAGCCTGCCCTTATTTATTTTTGAGAAAGAACTGGGCGCTAAAGTAATTACTGTGCCATTGGTGAACTACGATAATAACCAGCATGCCGAAAATGAAAATGTAAAGATCAGTTTTTTGTGGGAAGGAATTGAAACAATAGCTGCCGTAATGCAAATGAAATAAGGGTTAGTTTGCTTCTTAAACTTCTCAAAACACATCAAGAATTTGTTAAAATCGATTGTTTGGAATGAGTTTAAGGCAGTTTTGCCCCGTTTTTGACAATTTTTGATGCTTAAAAGTGTTAAAATAAGGCTTTAAAAAGTTTTGCAGGTTGCAGTCAGAATATCAATCTTAAAAATATCACCCCTGGTTTATTAACCAGGGGTGATACTATTCGGTGATAAATTTTGTTAATTCCCAACTGTAAATGATTCCCATCCAGAAGCTGTAGCACGGGTACAGGTCATTGCCTGGGTGCCGTTTTCGCTGCTGATAAATAAACCATTATTACCGCGTAGGGTAACTTTACCGTCGGGGGTGGTTATCCAGTCGAATTTTTCCCAATCGCCCGCGGTTGCTCGGTTACAGGTAATGGCCATGGTACCGTTTTCTGAGGATACGAATTTGGCTTTGCTACGCAGGGAGATTTTACCGCCACCGGCATCAATCACGGTAAAATGCTCGGTATCGCCGGCTGTAGTACGGGTACAGGTCATAGCTGTAGTGCCGTTTTCGCCGCTTACATAGGCATTGTTAAAACCCTTAAGGGATATCACCGAGCCAATTGGGGGATTTGAACCTGTTGGTGGGGTAGTGGTTCCACCACCCACATTAAAGTGGGTATAAGAGGTAAAGCCTAAAAAGGTATTATCATTCGGTACGCCCAGCGGATCTTGCTGGTTACGTAATGACAGCATATTGGCGGTACCATAATGATGATAAGCCACCTCAACACCAGGGAAAATAGGGCTCGAGGTTGAACAATAGTTACAGCCAGTGCTTTGGTTATAAGCGCTGCGCTCAAAATCATACCCGGCACTTATACGGCTTGAAAGCGCGGTGTAAAGTGAACCATCACCCTGCATGTTCGCTATTTCGGCAGCATAGGTTAAACCGGTTAGGGAATATTGGTAGTGCACACAGTCCTGGCGGTCGCAAAGCTCAGGCATGGTACCGTTGCTTTGTATTACCTGCGGCAATACGGCATTGATCATATCCTCGCCTGCCTGGAAAACGCTGGCACTATTCAAGAAAACCCCAATAGCCATTTTAGCGTAACCGGCAGATACGTTCCAGTTGTTGTTATAGGCAGGTACGTTGTTGATGTAGTTGTTTTTTACATTGTTCAGGTAGTCGTTAAATTTGTTGATATCCGTGGTCGACCAATTGGCCGATACGCCATTGGGTTTATAATACCTGATAATTTCGGCAGCTGCTACAAAACTGGGTGTGGTCCAGGAAGCTTCTAACGCAGGTTGATTAGGGTTGTCAGAGGCATCAATAGGGGCGTAGTTCTGGAAGGTGTATGACCAACCATTCAGTATCGCGATACATTGATTGGCATAGGTAACATCAGCAGTTTTAGCAAAACGCAAGGCCAGCGCGTAGGCTAGCTCAGCATCCTTCCTGATCTGGCTTTTTGACGGACTGGTGTGCCCGTTTGATCCTACATAAACCGTTGTGTAAAATTGGGTTGGTAACGCGTTGTTGCTGATAAAATCAAGCACTTTTTGGTAAGCAGCTGTACGGGTGGCATCGCCGCTGTTCACCTGCGAGGCGATCAGGTCGAGATTAGCCTGGGTGTTGATCACGCCGGGGTGGATAAAAGTAGTTACCGCGCGTGGACTGGTTTGTGGTGTGGCATCTGACTCGCCGCTTTTAACAGTAGATTTTTTACACTGACACAAAAAAGCGCACAGGGTAAACAGGCAGGCAAAGGCCAGCCAATAGGAGATTTTCTTTCTCATAGCTCAAGAAATTTGGTTTATTGGTTTTGGTTAATTAATTCTTTGATCAGTACATCGTTCTTAAATACCTTAACAAAAGTGTAGCTTCAGCACTCCGAAGTGCGTTGCTTTTTGTGTCGATATATACCACGTGCAAATAGCAATATGATCAGCCGGATGTTAATGCAGGGTTTCTCATCATTTTAAATTGGTTTATGTTATCAGTTGGTTTAAAAAAATGCGCAGGAAATAGCAACAAACTTCCCCGGAGATGTTGCAAAAAGAATTGGGTTTATAAAGTATAGGTTAATTAGTGGTTAACTCAAATTTATTTATTAGGCCTTTATAAAAGTCTTATTTTCAGGTATTTATTTACGATAACGTTTTCGTTATAATATATTATGAAGTATATCAACGCGACGCCATATGATGAAAATTGGGTTTACACTTTTTTCATTATAAATAAGTATAACAAATTGATTGTCAGTTATTTGAATCATGGTTTACATTGAAAAGTGTAAACCATGTAAACCATGATTTTGCTTTGTTGATGAGGGCCGACCCAGGCTAATTTGAGGTAATTATCTTTTGGTAAAAGCTATTTTAATACCCATCAGCACAAAAGCTATGGCCGAAAACTTATTGAGCCAACTGCCTATAAACGGGCTGTTTTTGAGCTTGACCGAAAATGAACCTGCGAAAAAAGTTAATATCAGGAGCCACAGCAAACCCATAACGGCATAGGTTATCCCCAGGAAAATGAATGGACGGGCATTATGAATATATGTCGGCTGTATAAACTGTGGGAAAAAAGCCAGGAAGAAAATAGCCACTTTGGGGTTAAGCACATTGGTGAAAACCGCGGATACATAAGTTTTATGAATAGAAACCAATGGTGTTTGCCCGTCCTGTTTGATCATGTTTCCACCGTCGAATAATTTGGTGATGCCCATGCCGATCAGGTAGGCGGCTCCTGCGTACTTGATCATACTGAAAGCCATGGCTGATTGTGCCAGGATCAGTGATAAGCCAAACGCGGCCAAAGTAGTGTGTACCAGTACACCGGTAGTAATGCCCAGCGTAGCATATATGCCCGATTTTCGCCCCAGTGCAATGGATTTGTTCAAAATAAATACCGTGTCTATCCCCGGCGAAATAATAAACAAAAAGGAAGCGACAATAAAAGTAGCGTAATTGATGATACCCATATGTTCAAAGATAATGATTCAGGGAGAGTTAAGTTGAACGATAAGTATTTTATGAATGATTTGTGTCTGTTGATGGATATTAGTAACATCGTAGAATCAAAACCATGAATTGCCAAAGAATGGTTTTAGCCAATTCTTAACACCCTGGAACTATACCAATTATGAAAAAAGTAATCCTGATCATCGCTGGTCTTTTATTTTATAACAGCGTATCGGCACAAAATGAAACAAACCATGATTTAAAGTTTGATACACTGGCCAGGCGATGGGACGAAGCTATTCCTTTGGGCAACGGCATGTTGGGAGCGTTGATATGGCAGCGAGCCGATCATTTACGCTTCTCCTTAGACAGGGCCGATCTTTGGGATCTGCGCCCGATGAAGGGGCTTCATCGCAAGGAATTTAGCTATCAATGGGTAATTAACCAGGTTAATAAAAAAGATTATGCACCGGTGCAAAAGTACCTGGACGAACCCTACGACCATGAACCGGCTCCTTCTAAGATCCCGGGTGGCGCGCTGGAATTTGATACCAAAGACTGGGGCAGGGTGAAATCTGTCAATCTGCATCTGCCCAATGCGCTATGCACCGTTAAGTGGGCAAACGGAGTGGTACTGAAAACTTTTGTACACGCGACAGCGCTGGTCGGCTGGTTCAGGTTTGAAAATATCAAAACCGGTTTTGAACCTAAGCTGATCGCTCCAAAATACCAGGGAGAAGTAAAGGTATCGGGCGACCCCGTTGGCGGGGATGACCTGTCACGCCTGGGCTATCCTGCCGGGACCGTTAGTCAGCAAGGCAATAGCATTACCTATAAACAAAAAGGGTGGGGTGGTTTTACCTACCAGATCAATGTAAGCTGGCATAAAGTAAATGCAAATAGTATAGAGGGCGTGTGGACGATCTCCTCACAGTACCCCGCTAAAAAGATCAACCCTACAGCTGCCGCAGTATCTGCGAACGCCTTAAAACGGGGCCTACAGCATGATTTCGACTCGCATGAAACCTGGTGGGATAATTTTTGGAGCAAATCGGCTATTCATATACCGGATGCTTTGTTGGAGAAACAATGGTACCTGGAACAATACAAATTTGGCTCGGCATCAAGGGTAGGTGCACCTCCGATCTCACTGCAAGCGGTATGGACAGCAGATAACGGCCGCCTGCCACCCTGGAAAGGCGACTTTCATCACGATCTGAACACCCAGTTAAGCTATTGGCCCAGCTATAGTGCCAATCATCTGGATGAAGGTATAGCTTACCTGAATCACCTGGATGCCAATAAAGCCAATTACGAGCGGTATACAAAAATGTATTTTGGTAAAAATGGGTTGGCCGTTCCGGGTGTTACTACCATGAATGGTACAGAAATGGGAGGATGGATACAGTATTCACTTTCACCAACTGTATCTTCATGGCTGGGGCAACATTACTATTTGCAATGGCGCTACAGTATGGATAAAAACTTTTTACGTACCCGGGCCTATCCCTGGATAAAAGCAACGGCCACATTTATTGAAAGCCTGACGGTTTTGGATAATAAAGGCCATCGTAAATTACCTATCAGCTCAAGCCCCGAGATCAATGATAATGATATTACAGCCTGGTTTCACCAAAATACCAACTACGATCTGGCTTTGATGAAATTTACATTTAAAGCCGCGGCAGAGCTGGCTACTGAACTGGATCAAAAAGCGGAAGCCGCACACTGGAAAAAAATATATGATGAGTTTGATGATTTCGCGGTAACACCGGCCAATGAGCTGATGTTTGCGCCTTCCATGGCTTATAACCAGTCGCACAGGCATTTTTCTAACATGCTGTGCATTTATCCGCTGGGGTTGGTGAAATGGGAAGATGGCGAAAAGGCACAATCAGTTATCAAAAACTCCATCCACTTGCTGGATAGTGTGGGCCCTGCCTATTGGTGCGGCTACTCTTACTCCTGGTTGGCCAATATGAAAGCCCGGGCAAAGGATGGCCAGGGTGCAGCTAAAGACCTGACTATTTTTGCTAAGGCGTTTTGCTCTATCAATAGTTTTCACTTAAATGGCGACCAAACCAAGTCGGGTTATTCTAAGTTTCAATACCGCCCATTTACATTGGAGGGTAACTTCGCGTTTGCTTCTGGTTTGCAGGAAATGTTGTTGCAAAGCTATGCAGGCTTTGTTGAGATAACACCAGCTGTACCAGCCGCATGGAAAAATCTTTCGTTTGAAAATTTGCGGGCCGAAGGAGCTTTCCTGGTTAGTATAAAAAAAGAGGGTGGACAGATTGATGAAGTGAAAATTGTGTCCGAAAAAGGAGGGAAAACCAAATTGAAACTGCCTTTCAAAACATGGTTTGCCCAAAGCCAAACGGATGTTGAAATAGGAGCTATTAAAGATGGTCTGATTGATCTTGACTTTAAACCCGGTGCAGTGCTTGTTTTAAAAAATGGGTATGAATGATCAGATCTTATCCAACATAAAGGAATACAACAGGAAAGCTGCTTTTTTGAGTGGCTTTCTTAAAAATTAGTTATAGATTGGCATCCTCCTTATGCAATAGTCTATTTTAACTTTCCCGGCAAAAAGCGATTGCGTAATTTGACTGTTTATAAATACAAATTTTAACTTTACTAAAGCCTTATCCGTATACCTTTTGTAAATGCTATCAAATGCTTAGTTTATGCCTTTGCCTTTATGCCTGTACCCTGCTAAATTAGTAAAATGGAGCTGTTTAGGCTTCCTGTTAACTTGCATTCTGTTTTTATCTGCCTGTAAACAGGTATCTACAAAAAATATCAACCACCCTGCTCTTGCAGATTCCATTATTGATAAAACAAATACTTTGCTCAATAGCGGACAGTTGGAACGTTCTGTTATTTATCTCGACTCTGCATACCGTGGTTTCCCCAACCCCGGGGTTACTGATCTCTGGAAAAAATATAATCAGAAGGCTAATTATTATTTATACTACGACAAAAATCCTGTAAAAGAAAGGTTGTATGCCGATAGTATGTTGTTGATACTGAAAGGCAAGGAACTACAATATAAAACAGAATATGCGGGTGCTGTATTTGCCAAAGGCGACGTTTTGATGGTTGAAAAAAGATATGCTGAAGCATTTAAATGTTACTATGATGGTAAAACCTTTGGCGAAAAAAATCTGGATAGCTGTAGCTATTGCCAGCTCACTTATCAATTAGGAATGGTGAGGTATATACAGGGTAACTATTTAAGGGCTATCCCGTATTTTAAACAAGCTTTTGCCGAAAACAGCCATTGCAAGGCGGGAGCAGGCTTTAGTAATTTGTTTATTTATCCGCAGTCGCATCTCAATACTATTGCCTTGTGTTTTGAAAGGGCCAACATGCCTGATAGTGCCATTTATTATTATAAACGCGCACTTACCTTTATTGACCGCAATGCAGGACGTTTCCCGGAAAAAAAGCAGTTTGCCGAGATGGCCCGGGCGGTTGTATATGGCAATTTGGGCGGTGTTTATGCTTTGACGAATAATTATACCGAAGCAGAAAAATATTTACAGGAAAGCATCCATATCAATAATCGACCAGGTTATGCTGTAGAAGACGCGCAAACGGCGCAACTTAAACTGGCAGGCTTGTATATTCAGTTCTCCCGGTTTAAAGCAGCCGATTCCTTATTAAAACAAATTGAGCTTGATCTGCTTGCCGGGCGTGGGAAAAGCCAGAGCAATGCAGATAATCGCTTAAAGTGGAAAAAATTAAAATGGGAATATTATGATAAGACGCATCAGGTTGCACTGGCGTACCAGTATATTCAGCAATATGATAACATGCGCGACTCGCTTGATGAGATCAGTAAAGGCTTAAAGATAGCTGATATAGATCAAGGGTTTAAGAATATAGAACAGCAATACCGGTTAACTTTATTAAGTAAAAACGATCAGTTAAAAACTGCTTACCTGGCTGCGATCATCGTTTTTGCGGTGATGACGATTATTATTTTGCTATTGGTGTGGTATAACCTGAAACGTTATCGAAATAGCGTCAATGAACTAACCAATCTGAACCAAAAGATCAGTGAATATAATACCCAGATGCAAAAAACGCTCACCGCTTTGGAGCAAAGCCAGGAAGAAAATACCCGTATGATGAAGATGGTAGCGCATGACTTACGTAACCCGGTGGGCGCTATGATGACGGTAGCCACGATGATGCTGGATAACAAACGCGGGCTCGGTGACGACCGTACCATGCTGGAGCTGATCAAAACTTCCGGAAAGAATTCACTGAACCTGATTGATGACCTTTTGCAAATTCATACCAGGCTCGAGGAACTTAAAATGGAGCCGGTTGATATGTTTACCCTACTGCATTATTGTGTAGAACTTTTATATTTTAAAGCTGAAGCAAAGGGGCAGCAGATCCAGTTGACAGCGGATCATCTCACCATTAGCGTTAACCGGGAAAAAATGTGGCGTGTGATCAGCAACCTGATCGCCAACGCCATTAAATTCAGTCCCAGCGGCGCTATTGTCAATGTACAAATGATCAGTAAGGAAGATAGCGTGTTGATAACCATTGAAGATCATGGTATAGGTATACCAGCGGAAATGCATGATAGGGTTTTTGACATGTTCACCGAAGCCAAAAGACCCGGAACAGCCGGAGAACAACCCTTTGGTATGGGGCTGGCCATCTCCAAACAGATCGTAGAAGCGCACGGAGGGCATATCTGGTTTGAAAGCAAGCAAAACAACGGCACATTTTTTTATGTGGAGTTGCCGCTCAATAATTGAAGAGATTTTGCCAGTCAAGTAGCAGTATAAGGCAATAAATTAACTTGAGTCCAGGATAAGCAGTTCAGGTTATTTAAAGACACCCTGAATACATTGCTTAAAGCGGATCAATGTAAACCCTATTATTTATGGTTTACACTGTAAACCGTTTTTTTTAATGTAAAATAAAGTAATTAATTGATTATCAATTATATATAAAAATGTAAACCATAAAAAGTGTAAACCATGTAAACCCAATTTTAACATAGCGGGTATCGGGATCAGGTTTGCATTCCTTATCCCAAACTTACATTAAATTAGGCATTTTCTTCTGAATGCCTAATTTCTACTAACTGATCTAAAGAACGATTGAAGAATTTTAGTATTGACCGAAAACATAAAATTTTTCTATCTAAGAAGCATCGTCAATCCGCTTGTCGGGATTGTCCTCTTTTTTCTTAGGTTGTTTGTGAACTCCCGTGCTTTTGCCAAAATGATAAGTAAAACTTAAATTGGCTCTCGAACCCAATGTGCGGCGCTGAAAATCCAAAAGCAAAGCATTGCTGCTTCTTAAAAATGCCCATTTACGGGTATTGAAAATATCAATGCTATTGAAACTTAAAGAAGCCCTATTACCCGGAAAGTCGTATTTGGCACCAGCATCAAGGCCGAATGCCGGATGGTTCCTGTCCTGGATAATATAATCAGCAGCACGATAATCTGCCCGGATCTGTATAGCCAGGCTTTTTACGATAGTTATGTTATTGGTAATGTTCGCATTCCAGCTTAAACCACTATTTGCCGCTATCCCAAATTGGGGGGCTGCATCATTCTGCCGTTCAAAAATGTTGGCATTGGCGGTAAAATCCCAAGCTTTGATCAAATCAAAATGCCCTATCAGCTCCAATCCTGTGGTATTGGAGTGTTTTAAATTCTGAGCTGTTGTGATGATAAGTCCATTGACCGGTGCGCTCTCAATGTGTTTAATAACGTTATTAAGCCGGCTATAGTAAAGACTTGATGTAAATGAAATATTTTTCCAGTTTTTGTTATACCCCAATTCCAGTGAATTAATGCTCTCTGGGATCAAATGCGGGTTACCTGTTTCATAATTTGTAGGATCAGAAAAATCTGTCGATGGATTAAGCTCTCTTGGAGTAGGCCGGGTTACCCGGTTGGTAAAGCTAAATTGTAGCCGCTGGTCGCCTTTAAACTTCTGCGTTAAAAACACACTGGGATACAAACCTTTGCTAGGAACCCTTATCGGTGTAGTATATAATGAGTTATTGGCATCATACCCGGTAAAAGTCGCGTTTAAGTGAGAGTCTTCGGCCCTTAAACCTATTTCATAGTTAAAATTTTTGATCTGGTTCTGGTAGTTTAAATAGACGGCATGGATCTGCTTATTGTTATGGAAAAGGTTTGTAAAAGGATAGATCGGAGAGGGAGCCCCATTGTTTAGATCATACGCATACTGATCATTGTTGCCCAGGCTTATCTGGCTGCGATAACCGGCAGATATTTGCCCGGTTTTGCCTGTAGGCAATATATAATCGGCCTGTATATTGTAATTATTGCCATTATTCCATATATCGCTTTCTAAAGGGTCGGGATCCGGGGGTGTTAGCCCTCGTTGGCTCGGCATGTTTGAATGGTTTTGATAAACCTGAACATTCCGGGAGGTGCCATGAGAATAAGAAAAATTGAAAGTTAGCTCCTCTTTTGGTTTTTTAAAGTGCTGGCTGTAATCCAGATCCAACTCATAGCTTTTTCCATTACTATTAGTGGTATTGTTTTGATGGCTTAACGAAATGGGTAGACTGTTGGCATCCAGGTTATTTATTTCTAAAAGCTCATCCCGGTGGGTATTACGTAGATTGAGACTGCCAGAAATACTCAAGATGCTTTTGGGTGCAAACGAGTAATCAATACCCGCTTTTACATTTTGTATCTTGTTATGAGTAGTAGAAGGAAATGTTTCATTGGAATAAACGGTTGCATCGGTTGGTTGTAAAAAGGTGAGATATTGGAAACCGTTGCTGTAGGTATCCCCATCGCGTAAGCTGTAGTTCCCATAAAGGTTTACTTTGCCTGTTTGGTAACTTAATGCTCCGCTGGCATTATAATTATTACGAGTACCTGCAGCTGCGGTCACGGAACCATTAAATCCGGCTTTACTGTTCTTTTTTAAAATGATATTAATAATGCCCTGGCCTTCTGCATCATATTTAGCCGATGGATTGGCAATTACTTCTACATTTTCAATAGAACTGGCCGGAATAGATTGAAGGATTTGTGTCACATCGCCACCCGCAATGAGTGATGGTTTGCCGTCGATCAATACTTTTACCCCGGTTGAGCCGCGTAAGCTCACATTTCCATTTACATCAATTTGAAGGGTTGGTACATTTTGTAACAGATCTGTAGCCGTGCCACCCTGGCTTACCAAGCTCTGATTTACAGCGAAAACTTTTTTTCCATCCTTGTTTTGCAGGGTTGGTTTCTTGGCTGTAATGATTACCTCATTTAATACTTTATTGGGTGATGGGCTCATTTGAATTTCGCCCAGGTTTAAAACACTGACTAATGGATCGATAGTGACATTCTCTTTAACAACAACAGTATAGCCAAGATAGTTTAACCTGAATGTAAACGTACCAGAGGGCAAGTTGTTCATCGCAAAATTACCATTGATGTCTGTTTGGGTTGCCTGAATGGTGGTTTTAGTAGTGGGGTTTATTAAAGCCACTGTGGCAAATGAGATGGCTTCATGGGTTTGAGCGTCTTTTACACCACCGATAATCTTTCCATTATTTTGAGCATAAAGATTGTTGCTTATGCTAGAAAGCATGAGCACGGTTATGATTAAATTGAACTTAAACATTTTCATCTGTATGGAATTGGGGCTTTATTCTACCGGAATGAAAACGGATCGCTTTTCCCAGTTTAATAAAATCCCTTTTGAAGTGATCTTATAAATGAGCATTTCCTGGTCATCCGGTAAAGAGGATGTTTTCACATCAACGCGAAGCTGATCTTTGCTTTCATCATATTTGAAGGCGCCCCATTGGTTAGGTACCTTATTAAAAACAGCTATCCATTTACCTTTTTCTTTCGGTACCAGGAAAAAACCATATTTACCTGCAGGCAATTGTTGGTGCGCTATTTTAATGTCTTTGTCGGTTTCAAATGTAGTAGCTTCATTCGCGCCTGCACGCCAAACCGTATCGTAGGGAACTAACCCGCCCCAGATCTTTCTGCCCTTTACTGATGGGCTGCTGTAATGAATAGCGATGGTAGCATCGCCTACCTTTCCGGTTACAGATTCAGCCGGGCTTACCCGTGGTTTAGGGCTTTGTGCATAAGCCGAAGCCGCTAGGATCACTGCGATTAAAAGCAGATAAATGTTTTTGAATGTTTTCATGATTTTGATTTTTGATGATCAAAGCTGCCTTTTGCAAATCGCCTTCACGAATGTTTTCGACCCGTTTGATTCGATCTTTAATGAAAAGGGGTATTTATTCGACAACCTGGCTTTTGAAGTGCTTTTGGTTAATCATCTGATTTTTTGGGGTAATTGCAGAGAATAATAGCCCAATGATGTAAAACAATACCTTAAAACATAAAAGGCTGGTATTTTTGAACATGAAAATAAAAAGACCCAGTACTACTCTGCTTCAGTTGCTGATCTGGGTAGCTGTATTATTGTTGATCTTTTTTTCAGCATTACCGATGGATGGCATCCGGAAGTCTGTGATATCTACACTAATCAGTACACTTTCGTATGCGATTATTATTTATGGAAATATCCTGGTCTTGTACCCCATGTTTTATCAAAAAAAGAAGTTTGTTTGGTATGGTATCCTGGTGATACTTTTTCTTGTGGTTGCTGGGATGTTGCGTGGATATACATCCCTCGTACTTTATCAGTATTTTTCAATCATAAAGCCGGTTCATATAAAATTTTTGAATTTGCTCTATTATATTCCAAGCGGGATCCTGATCTATATCCTCAGTCTTATTTTTCGCATTTCAATCGCTTACTTTACTTTAAAGCAGCAAACAGAAGAGATCATGCTTCAAAAAAGTCAGGCCGAGCTCAATTTACTCAAATCGCAGGTACAACCACATTTCCTGTTTAACACGCTGAATAATATTTACTATAAGGTTTATAAAGTTGATCCCCCTTCGGCTAACCTAATAGAACGTTTATCAGATATCATGCGTTATTTTGTTGACGAAAGCCCGAAGGACGTAGTACCATTGGCAACTGAGGTCGCCTTTATTGAAAACTATATGGCATTGGAAAGAATTCGTATCAGGTATGGCGTTATTATTAATTTCGAGAAAGCGTACCAGGCGGAGCTACGCATCCCCCCAATGTTGCTGATGACCTTTGTAGAAAATATATTTAAGCACGGGATCAATAAGTCGAGCAAGCAAAATCAGATTGATATCTCCTTGATCCAAAAAGATGGTTATCTGCTTTTCAAGACCAGCAATCGCCGTTTTAACCCAACGGTACCAACCGATTCAAATGGATTTGGAATAGCGAACTTAACAAAAAGACTATCGATGCTATATGGCTCAAATTTTGAATTAACTACTAAGAAGGATGAAGAATTATACCACGCTTTTTTAAAAATACCGCTTGTATGAATTTAAGCTGCGTAATTATTGATGATGAGCCTGATGCGGTTGACCTGCTGGAGTTGTTGATAAAACAAAGTACAGAATGGCAGCTAAAAGCCAAGTGTTATGATGCCTTGGAAGCATTAGCTTTTTTGAAGAAAAATCATGTAGATTTTATTTTTTTAGATATTAACATGCCCCAGCTTACCGGCATGGAGTTGGCTACCTTATTACCGCCTCAAACCAAAATAGTTTTTACCACCGCTTATTCCGAATATGCTGTAGAAAGTTATACTTTTCAAACGATCGACTATCTGCTAAAACCTATCACCTTAAAACGTTTTTTATCATCAGTGCAAAAAATAGAACCTTATTTTTTGAAACGAGAGCCGGAAAAACTTGTAAGTCCCGGACCAGACAGGGATTACTTTTTTGTTAAATCGGGTAAAGCATTCAGAAAAATATCACTGAAGGATATTCTGTATTTTGAAGGGGAAAAGGACTATGTGAGATTAGTTACCTCACAGGAACAGTTACTCATTTACCGCAGGTTGAAAGATATCGAACAACAACTTTTGCTACCGTTTATCAGGGTACATAATTCTTACATCATTAATTCCGAACAATTAGTTAAAATAGAAGACAATCATATTTTTATAGGCGACAAGCGCCTCCCTGTAAGCGAAAAATTCAGAAGCAGTTTTATGGAGATCATCGAAAAAAAGAAATTTTGATCCTCCTTTGCTTCCAGCACTGATTTAATTAATCTCAATCCTTCTAATTTTCCAGGTAATCACCTGAATTCAAAAATACGGCCTCGATAACCATGGAGTGGTTGTTTTCTTAAAGTTTAGTTAACATTAGTAGTGTAGGTTTGCGCTACCAAATAATGGAAACTGCTGACGCTATTTTACTCTCTCGTATCCGGGAAGACGATCATTCGGCTTTTGACCAGATGTTTGAGCGTTATTGGGAAAGATTATACCGGGCAGCCCTGTCCCGGCTTGATGACGAAGCGCAGGCACAAGACGTTGTGCAGGAACTTTTTATAAAACTCTGGCAACGCAGGCATAGTTTATCTATTCAAACCACCCTGGAGCAATATTTACTGAGCGCTGTACGCTTTAGCGTGATCAGTCATTTCAGATCGCAAAAGGTTACCCATATTCGCCTGGAGGATGCCTTGCAGCGTGTGGAGTTGCTTGAAAATTCAATACATGATCATGCCGGGTATCTTGAACTGGAGCAAACACTTGAACAGGCTGTTAAACATATGCCCGAAATGCTGCAAAAGGTTTATCAGTTGCGTAGTGAAAACCATTCGGTAAAAGCAATTGCCAGCGAACTGGGACTAGCCGAACAAACGGTAAAAAATTATATCTCAGAAGTGTTACGAAGGCTACGCATCGTTGTTTCTGAAAAACACCCCGAACAAAGTGCCGCTTATATCGCCTTGATCTTATTGTGCTTCACAATTAATTAACAAAATGTTGATGTAAATTATAAGTACCTGAGGAGCTTTTTGACGACTTACTGTTGAAAATCCCATCATGGAACTACGTAAATTTATAAAACAACTTCGCCGGTACCAGAAAGGTACAACTAATGAAACTGAAAAAGCCATCATTGAAGCCTGGTATGATTCGTACGAGGCTGAAAATGAAAAGCAGGTGTTATCTGCGGAGGAGCGGGAGCGTGTCAGAAATGCCATACACGCGAATATCAGAGAATCTGTTCATAAACCTACGCCGTCATTATGGTTCAATTACCGCATTGCTGCAAGTATTTTGTTGTTATGCTCTTTATCTTCATTGGTTTATTTCCTGCTCAGGCCTGCAGCCCCTGCTCAGGAAACCTATACTACTTTACGTACAGTTAATGGAGAGGTCAGGAAATTAATTCTGCCCGATAGTTCGGTGATATGGCTAAACGCGCAAAGCCAGGTGCGTATACCTTCTAATTTTGATAAAAACATACGCCAGGTTTATTTAGATGAAGGTGAGGCTTTTTTTGAAGTAAAACACAATACCCATAAGCCATTCAGGGTTGTTACGGCTCTGCTGCAGGTACAGGTTTTAGGGACCTCGTTCAATATCAATGCCTATCACAGCCTGCCTCACGTTAAAATTACGGTGCTTACTGGTAAAATAGGAGTGAGTAATGGGACAAAATTGCTGTCATTCCTCACGCCGGGGCATGAGCTCAGTTATCTGACCAACAAGGGAACTTTTGAACAGCAAGAAGTAGACGCCAATCAGAGCCAAAGCTGGAAAGACGGCGACATCTATCTGAACCGGGTGAAGTTTGAAGAGCTATCACTTGTTTTTAAAAATCTGTATGGCCTTACTTTAAAAGCGGGTAATCAACGGGTGCATGATTATTTATTCAGTTTACGCATTAAGCGCAATATACCTGCTTCAGAAACACTAAAACTTATCAGCGCAATACATAATGCACATTTCAGAAAGGAGGGCACTAACGTAATTATTTATTAGCCCTAATTAATAAAGAAACCGGTTCCTGTTTCAGCAGGAGCCGGCTTTAGTTTTCAGCAGGTGAAGGTTTGCAGACCCCACCCGCCATGCTCAGCAACTATTTGACTCATTACAAAGCAATCAAAAATATGAATTTCTATACACAGTTATGCAGACAGTTTATGCGTATCTCTTTTTTACTAATTTCCATATCAATAACTATTGGCCTGGTATCGGTACGGGCCACTGAGTTAGCAGCCCAGGGTGTAAATACCCGGGTGGATATCAGCTTCGGAAACGAGGATCTTTCTTCGGTTATCAAAAAACTGGAGCAAAAGGCCAATGTGGTATTTGCCTATGACGACGTATTTTTAAATCTCGCCAGCAAATATACCGGTGCGGCAGACTATAAAAATGAAAGCCTTAAAAATATCCTCATGGCCCTATTCAAGGGTCAGGAGATCGGTTTTAAAGAGCAGGCCGGTAATATCATACTTTACAGGCAACTCACCGGGCGGATAAACGGGAGGGTCACCGATGAAAATGGTGAGCCGATGCCAGGCGCGTCGGTTAGTATCGTGGGCACATCGTACGGCATGATAACCGATCTTGATGGCAAATATAACCTCAGCCTGCCGGAGGGTATTTACACGGTTGCTGTAACGTTTGTGGGCTACAACCGCGTGGAATCTGCCAATGTTAAAGTTACCGGCAACCAGGCCACGGTGTTAAATATCCGTTTGGCGGCGGATAATCAGCTTAAAGAGGTAACCGTAAGTTATGGTAAACAGCGCGCCCGCGAAGTTACAGGTTCAATAGCACAGCTTAATGCCGCGCCATTGCAGGATATGCCGGTAATACAGTTTGCGCAACAATTGGAGGGTAAGGTAGCCGGTGTATCGGTTGTGCAAAGCAGTGGCCAGCCGGGCAGAGGGATAGATTTCCGTATTCGTGGCGCAGCATCTTTTTTTACAGATAACCAGCCTCTTTTTGTAATTGATGGGATGCCTATAACCGGTAGTATCAACAATATTAATCCCGATGAAATTGAGAGTTTTAGCATCCTGAAAGACGCATCTGCCACGGCTTTATACGGTTCAAGGGCAGCTAACGGAGTAATACTTATCACTACCCGCCACGCTAAACCGGGAGGGGGCACTTCGGTTGAGTTTAATGCTAACTATGGCGTGCAATCTATCCCAGGCAATAAGGTGCCTAAAGTGATGAACGCCGAGCAGTTTGCCGAGTTTATGAAAGAGCGGGCAGAGGATGGTTTGTTATATGAAAAAAATTATACCATCGCCAAAGACTATAAAGCCGCTTACCTTGATGTGGACCCTTCGAGCTATGGTACCGGAACCAATTGGTATAAACTGCTTACGCGGACGGCACCTATCCAGAATTACGACGTAACTATACAGTCGGCAACCGAAAAATCATCTTCTACTGCCATAGTAAGTTACCAGGATCAGCAAGGTGTTTTAATTAACACGGGGACGCGTTTATTTTCTGCACGCTTCAATAAAGATCTATCTGTAGCCAATGGCAAACTAAAAATGGGTGTTAATTTGGCACCAAGCTACCGTTTGGATCATAACAACCGGTTAACAACAGACGGTGTTGGTGGCTTATTTGAGCGCATCTTCGAAGCCAGTCCGCTGATTTCTCCTTTCAATGCCGATGGATCTTATCAGCGCAACGTGAATTCACCGGGCATGGTAGCCTATGTTAATCCGTTGGCCCAGTTTAATCTTACTAATGATAATTACAAAACTACACGCATACTTGGAAATGCTTATCTCAATTATGAGGTTATAAAAGATCTGCTGATGAAAGTAAACGTAGGCGTTGATAAAGGCGGCGAAACACGTAACTATTATCAATCGGGTATTGTAACTTCTACAGCTAATAATCCAACGGGTACCAGTAGCTCGGTCGATAATGGTTCATATACAGCAGAGGGCTATCTGAACTATACTAAAACTTTTCATCAGGATCATCATTTTGAAATATTAGGAGGATATTCTGTTCAAAAGTATTCATCAACTTCAAATACGCTAACCGGCCTGGGTTTCCCGAACGATGATATCCCGTACCTGACCGCGGCCACCAGCGTAACCGGTAATAGCTCCTACACAGCTTATTCATTATTATCGGTTATCGGACGTATCAACTATAATTATAAAGGCAAGTATTTGTTGCAGGGAGCATTCCGTAACGACGGGTCTTCCCGTTTTGGTACAAATTCCAGGTACGGTAATTTTCCTTCTGTATCGGCTGGTTGGGTAGCAAGCGACGAGAAATTTATGGAACGTTTAAAAGTTGTTGACCTGTTTAAAATTCGCGCCAGTTATGGTGTAACGGGTAATAACTTCTTTTCGAGTAATTATGTAGCACAATCTACTACTTCAAATTACTATTACAATTATAATAATACCATTACACAGGGTACTACGCTTAGTAATTTGGGAAACCCTAATTTGCAATGGGAGCGGAGTTTACAGCTTGATTTAGGGTTTGATCTGAGTTTACTGAAAAATCGTATCAGTTTGACTTACGATTATTACCACAAAATTTCTGACCACCTGATACAAGCCAGGCCACTACCAACGTCATCGGGTTATACAACAGTTTATGATAACGTAGGTAAGCTTGCGTTCTGGGGACATGAAATTACCATTAATACAGTTAATATTAATAAGCACGATTTGAAATGGAATAGTTCTTTTAATATTTCATTCGATCGTAATATTATCAAGAGTCTGGTATCGCCAGGCTACATCCGCCGGAATAATACCGTAACATCCGATTATTTCCGCCAGCAGGTTGGCCACCATTTGGGTGAGTTTTACGGCTTTGTGTTTGAAGGTTTATATAAAGACGCGGCAGATCTGGCCAACTCTCCAAAATACCTTGCTACAGCTACTTCGCCTAATGGTTCATCAGATATAGGAACTATTAAGGTTAAAGACATTAATGGCGACGGTGTGATTGATGACGTGAACGACCGCACCTTTATCGGCGACCCTACACCAACGTTTACAGGCGGTTTTACCAACAACTTTGTTTACAAGAGGTTCGACCTGAATATCCATACCTCGTTTTCTGTGGGCGGTAAGATCCTGAATGCAGCAAAATGGGCTTATCAAACCAATATGGATGGTTCGCGCGTGCCGCTGGCTGCCGCGCTTGATCACTGGCGTTCTGTTGATAACCCCGGTTCGGGTATTTATCCGCGTACTAAAACAGGTACCACAGCATTAGGGCGTGAAGTAAATTCACAATGGATCGAAAATGGCTCGTATTTCGCCATCAAAAATATTTCGCTGGGTTATACCATACCATTTAAAAATAATATCGCCTTTAAATCGCTTCGTGTTTATGCCTCGGTACAACAGGCTTTTGTATTTACCGGTTACTCGGGTATGAACCCTGAAATTAACCTGAGCGGGCAGGACCCAACCCAGGGTATTGGTGTTGATGAAAATGCGTATCCCATCCCGAGGACTTTCTCATTAGGCGTTTCAGCTTCAATAAAATAATCAAACTGCAAAACTTTAAAAAGAGCACAATGAAAAAGATATATATTTTGATGGGGCTATTATTACTAACAGCTGCCTCATGTAAAAAAAGCTTTATTGATTTAGCACCCCAATCATCATACAGCGATCAAAATTATTATAAAACCGATGCACAGTTTGGGCAGGCGGTTACAGCTGCTTATGCAGGCTTGCGCGATGTAGTAACAACAGATTACCTGTTTTCTGAAATGCGCTCAGATAACACCATTTATCAGTCGTTTTTAAATAACCGGGGTACCGCGTATACAGATCGTGAAAAGCTTTCTGATTTTATGGATGCCTCCACCGATAGTTATACCGCTACTGAATGGCAAAACGCTTATCTGGTAATATCCAGGGCAAATATTGTGATCTCGAGGCTTAAAACGGCATCGGGTATTGCTGATGCTTCTGTGAAAAGTTATGACGGGCAAAGTAAATTTCTGCGTGCGCTGATGTACTTTAAACTGGTGAGGCTGTTTGGCGGCGTTCCGCTTTTTGTTAAGGAAGTGACTACGCCCGATGATGCATTCCTGCCGCGCTCGTCTGCCGATGATGTGTATAAGCAGATCATTGCCGATGCCACCGATGCCCTGAACGAACTGGCGCCTCCGGCAAAGTTTCCGCAAACGGGAGTTGCTACCAAGGGTTCGGCAGCTGTGCTGCTGGCCGATGTATATGTAACCTTAAAGCGCTGGGCCGATGCAGAAGCACAGCTGAACACTTTATCGGCCATGGGCTATGGTTTGAACACCAATTATGCCGATGCTTTTTTACCGGCCAATAAAAACAACAAAGAGTCGCTGTTTGAAGTGCAGTTTTTGGATGGAACCCTTACCGGTGCCACACCCAATCCATTGTGCTTTCATTTCCTGCCCCGAAGTAAAAATACATCGCTAATTACTACGCTGGCCATTGACAATACTACTACCGGTGGCTGGAATACACCAACACAGGACCTGATCAGTAATTATGAAGCCGGCGACAAGCGTCTGGATGCCTCTATCGGTATTGCCGAGGGCACATATGATGGCAGTAACTACTTTACTTATTCCGCGGTAAAAAGCATTGTAAATTACAGCGGAGCCCCAAGTGGAAAAACAGCGGTGCCTTATATCAAAAAATATGAGCATACACCAGCCGCCATAACCGGCTCTGCCGATGATTTTCCGATCTATCGTTATTCAGAGGCTTTACTATTAC
>Ga0207671_10001868_pt1 | contig 23466 bp, 25 predicted proteins | sample KBSC24metaG_FD_184352 | JGI IMG/M metagenome (GOLD analysis project Ga0207671, IMG submission 184352) | Corn rhizosphere microbial communities from Kellogg Biological Station, Michigan, USA - KBS C2-4 metaG (SPAdes) (version 2) | ecosystem: Host-associated > Plants > Roots > Rhizosphere > Soil... | reverse complement strand
CAAGGTGAAGAACCCGCTCGTCGAGCTCGACGGCGACGAGATGACACGGATCATCTGGTCGTTCATCAAGGACAAGCTGATCGTCGCCTACCTGGACGTCGAGCTGAAGCGCTTCGACCTGGGCATCGAGAGTCGCGACGCCAGCGAGGACCGCATCACGGTCGAAGCCGCCGAAGCGATCAAGCGTTACGGCGTGGGTGTCAAGTGCGCGACGATCACGCCGGACGAGGCGCGCGTGAAGGAGTTCGGCCTGAAGGAGATGTACCGCTCGCCCAACGGCACGATTCGCAACATCCTCGGCGGTGTGATCTTTCGCGAGCCGATCGTCATCTCCAACGTCCCGCGCCTGGTGCCCGGCTGGACCAAGCCGATCGTGATCGGCCGCCACGCCTTCGGCGACCAGTACCGCGCGAGCGACATGGTCGTGCCCGGCGAGGGCTCGCTGACGCTGACGTACACGCCAAAGGACGGCGGCGAGCCGATCGAGCTGGACGTGTACGACTTCCCCGGCGGCGGCGTCGCGCTGGCGATGTACAACCTGGACGACTCGATCCGCGACTTCGCGCGCGCGTCGCTGCGCTACGGGCTGGACCGCGGCTACCCGGTTTACCTGTCTACGAAGAACACGATCCTCAAGCGCTACGACGGGCGCTTCAAAGACCTTTTTGAAGAGATTTACGAGAAAGAGTTCAAGGCGGACTTCGAGGCCGCCGGCATCACCTACGAACACCGTCTGATCGACGACATGGTGGCCGCGGCGCTGAAGTGGGAAGGCGGCTATGTGTGGGCGTGCAAGAACTACGACGGCGACGTGCAGTCCGACACTGTTGCGCAGGGCTTCGGCTCGCTCGGGCTGATGACGAGCGTGCTGATGACGGCAGACGGCAAGACGGTCGAGGCTGAGGCGGCGCACGGCACGGTCACGCGCCACTACCGCCTGCACCAGCAGGGCAAGCCGACATCGACCAACCCGATCGCGTCGATCTTCGCGTGGACGCGCGGGCTGGAGGCGCGCGGGCGCATGGACGACACGCCGGCGGTCAGCGAGTTCGCGCAGACGCTCGAGCGCGTGTGCATACAGACGGTCGAAAACGGCAAGATGACCAAGGACCTCGCGCTGCTGGTCGGCCCCGAGCAGGAGTGGCAGACGACCGAGGAGTTCCTTGCCTCGCTCGACGAGAACCTCAAACAGGAGATGAACAAGTGAGTAAACCCCTACGCGTGACGGTCACCGGCGCAGCCGGGCAGATCGGCTACAGCCTCGTCTTTCGCATCGCCAGCGGACAGCTGCTCGGAGGCGACCAGCCGGTCGACCTGCGCCTGCTCGAGATTCCGCCCGCGATGGGCGCGCTGGAGGGCGTCGCGATGGAGCTGATCGACTGCGCCTTTCCGCTGCTGTCCGAGCTGGACCTGCACGACGACCCCAACGAAGCGTTCGACGGCGTCGACATCGCGCTGCTCGTCGGCTCGCGCCCGCGCACGAAGGGCATGGAGCGCGCAGAGCTGCTGAGCGAGAACGGCAAGATCTTCACGGTGCAGGGCAAGGCGCTCAACGACAACGCGGCGGACGACGTGAAAGTGCTCGTCGTCGGCAACCCCGCCAACACGAACTGCCTGATCGCGATGAACAACGCGCCGGACATCCCGCGCGAGCGCTTCACCTCGATGATGCGCCTCGATCACAACCGCGCGATCGCGCAGCTGGCCGCCAAGGTGTCGGCGCCGGTGACCGACATCACGCAGATGGGCGTGTGGGGCAATCACTCGCCGACGATGTATCCCGACCTGTTCCACGCTCAGGTTCGCGGCGAGCAGGCCGCGGCGATCGTCGACGATCTGCAATGGATCGAAAACGACTTCCTGCCGAACGTCGGCAAACGCGGCGCCGCGATCATCGAGGCTCGCGGATCCTCATCTGCCGCATCGGCGGCCAACGCGGCGATCGATCACGTCAACGATTGGGTCACCGGCAACCCCGACTGGGTGTCGATGGGAGTCCCGTCGGACGGCTCCTACGGCATCCCCGAGGGCCTGATCTGCGGCTTCCCCTGCATTTGCACGGACGGCGAGTACCAGATCGTCCAAGGCCTCGACCTGGACGACTTCTCGCGGACCAAAATCGACCTCTCGATCGCCGAGTTGACCGAGGAGCACGACACGGTCAAGGACCAGGGCCTGATCTAGCGACGGCCCGGTCCAGCGGCGAGCGGCCGAGCGGGGAGCCGCCGTCGCACGAAGTCGCTCAGCGGACGCCCTTGACCGCTTCTGGTCAGGATGCGGCCCCGGGCAGCTTCGGTTGGCGTGCGGACGCCGCCCATGAGCCAACAAAGAGGCGCGGTCCAGGACCGCGCCTCTTTGTTGTTACGCAACCGCCGAAAGTCCGACGTGACTAGGACTTGGGGTGCCAGCCGCGGCCTTTCTTGCTTACCTTCTTTTCCTGCTCCAACCCAGGCAGCACCCGGTACAGGTAGTTCTGCTTAATCCCCATCTTCGCCGCCAGCTCCGGGATCGTGATGCCGGGCTGACCCTGCACGAACGACAGCGCCTCGGCCGCGCGCGTGCCGCTGCCTTTGCGCCGGCCGGCGCGGCGTTTGCCGGCGGGGCGTCCGGCTTTTTTACGACCGGGTTTTGCCGCAACGGCCGTGGCGGTCGTGGCGGCTTTGCGATTGACAGAGCCGCGCGGACGGCCCGGTCCACGGCGGCGCGTAGAGGCCGTGGCCGTCGCCGAAGCCGAAGCTCCACCAACGCCCTGCAGCGCCGCGGCGGCTGCCTCCAGGCGGTTGTACTCATCGACGGCGGGCTTCAACTCTTTCAGTCGCTGTGCGATCTCTTGGCGCTTCTCGTCAAGGAAGTCGGTCACGGTTGCATCCTCATCGCTAGTAAATGTGCTCTAAATCAAATGCTTCTGGACGTGCAGCACCTTACACTAGTTCTCGGTAACGCCTGGATTCTCCAAGTCGGCACGCAAACGTTCAAGTGTGCGGTTAGCCTCGCGCTCGGGCATGCCGCCGACCAGCGCACGGCTGACGATCGCCCCGACGGGACCAAGCGGTGGACGGAACTCATTGCGATAGTCAAATTGCGTTGCACCATCCCTGCTGCTGAGCACGTATTCGGTGTGCGCGCGCGAGCGCGCGGGGCCGCGCCCCTCCCAGACGGCTCGCGCGCAGGGATCGCACTCGACCAGCTTCCAGTGGACTTCCAGGCTCACGCCGCGCAGGTGGATCTGCTGGTCCATCGTGTAGCCCACGCGCGGGGCGCCACCGTCGGCGTGCACGAGCTTGCGGTGAATCGTCACCCAATCGCCGAGCCGGTAGGGGTCCATGACCATCGCCCAAACGTCCTCGCGCGGGGCCGCGATCCTGGTCGAGACGGTGACCAGACTCATTCAGAGACACCCATCAGCGCGCCGCCAGCGGCTCGTGTCTTTCCCACTCGGCAAACGCGTGTTCGACGGCTGCGTCAAAGCTGTGCAGGCGCACGCCGAGCAGCGCCGCCGCGTGGTCATCGGCGGGCAGCAGGTCGCCGTTCAGGCTCTGCATCAACGGCAGCACCAGCCCGGGGTCCTCGCCTGCGATCGCGGCCGCCACGCGGGCGGTCACGCCGGTGATGTTCACACCCAGGCCGAGCGACGGACGATTGACGAGCATCAGATCGGCGATGCGCTCGATCATCTGTGCATAGGACAACACGTCCGGGCCGCCCACGTCGAGCGAGCGTCCGCCGAGGTCGGCGGTGGCCGACGCGACGAGCATCTCGGCGATGTCGCGCTCGTCGATCGGCTGCGTGCGAAACCTGCGCCATGCCGGTAGCGCGAGCACGCGCATGCGCTCCACCAAACGCACGAGCAGGCGAAACGAGCGCGACCTGGCACCGATGACGATGGACGCACGCAGCGCCAGCGAGTCGGGCGCCGCCGCCAGCAATATGCGCTCCACCTCGGCGCGACTGGACAGGTGGCGTGACAGATGTGAATCGGCGCGCGAAGCGCCGAGCAGGCCGCCGAGGTACACGATGCGCCGCACGCCCGCCTCCTTCGACGCCGCGGCGAAGGTCTTCGCGGCGACGCGTTCGCGCTCTGCGAAGGCGTGGCCGTCGTCGCGCGTGCGCTCGATGCGCTCCATTGAATGGATCAGGTAGTAGGCGACCTCGACGCCGTCCAGCGCCGCCGCCAGACCTTCACCTGTGAGCGCGTCGCCGCGCACGAGCTCCGCGTCGGAGCGCACGCGCGCCGGATCGCGCGCGAGGCCACGTACGAGATGACCCTCCGACAGCAGGCGCGGAACGATCAGCGAGCCGACGAAGCCGCTCGCGCCTGTGACGAGGATGCGCATCTGCGCACATCATGACGAGCCGAAGTCGTCGGCCGGACAATCGCCCGCAAAGTGCGCCCGCCGCGCGGCGATTGTCACATCCAAGTGACGCCAATCCGGCTCTTTGCGGGTACTGAACTATTTTGTTTGCGTTTTGCGAGGTGCCCGCCGATCGCGGCCGGCGCGCAATGCTTTGATGCCTGGCGTTCGTTCAATCGACTCGCGGCAGGGGGAAGGGTGGCACAGGCAACGCACGCAAAGCGCGCAGCGCGCAAGGTGAGCTGTGACGAATGTTACTTTCGCCGCAACCTGCTGTGTGCGCTGGACCTCGCCGAGCCCTGCGCGACGTTTCGTCCCAACGAGGCGCAGCTGCGCCCGCCGCAGCAGCTGCGCTTCGTCTTTCGCCAGGAGCGTCGCTCGCGCGCCGCGTGGGCGTTTCCCTCAGCGCAGGAGCAGGCCGCGCTTCACGCCTGAGCGCGCGCCGCGCCTTCGCCCGGGGCGGCGTCCTCGCCCAGGGCGGTGTCCTCGCCCGGGGCGGCGTCCTCGCCAGAGCGGGCGCCCTCGCCTGGGGCGGCGCCCTCGCTCGCGGCGCCCGCCTCTCGCTGCGCGCGCCTGGCCATCCAGTTCGCGCCGGGCGTGTCGCTGATACCGTGCGCGAAGATCGAGCAGAACACCACCAGCGCGGTCAGGTCGAAGATCCGCACGCCGCCGCTGACCTGACGGTGGAGCACGATCAGCGCGAACGTCATCGAGGCGACGCCCTTGGGACCGAACCAACCCATGAACAGCTTCGTCGCCGCGTCGGTGCGCGTGCCGATCAGCGCCAGCCACACGGCCAGCGGGCGCGCGAGCAGAAACATGATCGCGACGAAGCCCAGCGCCACCCAGCCCTCGCGCGTGAACGCGTGCACCGTCAGCAGCGAGCCGAACACGAAGAAGATGCCCAGCTTGACGATTTCCACGAGCTCTTCGGAGTTGCTCTCGAAGTGCTCCCTGACGTCCGGACGGCGCACGCTGAGCACGATTGCCGCGACGAACACGGCGATGAAGCCGTTGCCTTTCGGCGAGATGACGGTCAGGCCGTACGTCGCAAACGCCGCGCCCAGCGCGAACAGCGACCGCTGGTGGGTCGGCATTCGCTCATCCGGCGCGCCCCTGCTCTCGCGCGGCATCAGCAAGGACGCGATCCAGCCGCAGGCCAAGCCGTAGAGAAGGCCCAGGCCGACGTCCTGCAACACGAAGCGCCACCACACGAAGTGCCCGGAGTCCGCGCTCAGGGCGGCCGCGAAAGCGAGCACCGCCGGCAGCGCTAGGCCGTCGTTCAGGCCCGACTCCAGGTTCAGCGAATGACGCACCAGGCGCGGCACGCGCGCGTTCGTGACGATGCTCGACGTGAGCACCGGGTCGGTCGGCGCGAGCAGCGCGCCCAGCAGGAACGACTCCGTCCAGGACAGGCCGATCAGCAGGCGCGCGCTCGCCGCGGCGATGATCGTCGTCAGCGGCATCGCCAGCACCAGCTTGCGCAGCGGCAGGTGCCAGGCGCGCTGGAGCATCTCGCCCTCGACCTCCAGGCCGTCGCGAAACAGGATCACGATCAGCGCCGCGAACGCCAGATCCTCGACGAAGCCCGAACGCGCGCGGAAGTCGATCCAATCCAGCGCGCCGTTGCCGAGCACGAAGCCGGCGAGCACGAACAGCGCGGCGAGCGACAGCATCGAGCGCCGCGCCAGGCCAGAGACGAGCGCTCCCACCATCAACAGCAGGCCGAGCACCGTCACGCTCGCTTGAAACGTCGGCATCCGCGCCAAGCCTCGCACGTCCGTCGCCGCTGGTCGGCCCTCGCCGGCGCGCGCGACCGCAACCGCGGGCATTCGCTTGGCTCCAGCGGGGTATATTGCCATCAGACCCAGCAAAGCTTCGGCAGAGACGAGGTTCGGTGATGGCAGCTAAGGACAGGATCAACAAGGCCGGCGAAGCTGCGCGCGCGGCGCAGCGCAACCAGTACCTGCAGCGCCTGCTCGCAGACGAAGAGCTGCGTGGCTCCCTGATCACCGCCTACGGCGCTGCCCGCAGCGCATACGGGCGGATGACCAACGGCAAGCCCGCCACGCAGGCGCTGTTCGAGGACCGCAAGCTCCAGCGCGAGCTCAAGGAGGCGGCAAATGCCCTGCGCGACGCGTCCAGCTCGCTGCGCGAACCGCCCAAGCGCCGCCGCAGCGGCGGCATCGGACGTTCGCTGCTGCTGCTGACGGTCGCCGGCGTGCTCGCCATCGCGCTCAGCGAGGGCCTGCGCTCGAAGGTGCTCGACCTGCTGTTCGGCGCCGAGGAGGAGTTCGACTACAGCTCGACGACCGCTCCGGCGGAGCCGGCGCCGGCGGGCGCTTCGGCCTAGCCGCGAGTCCGCCGCGAGGATGAGCGCAGCCGTCGACGCCGTCGCCGTAGAGACCGACGCCGCAGAGAAGCGCCCCGCAGTCAAGGGCTCTGCCTCCGCGGCGTCGAGCGCGCCCGCCGGTCGCTCGCTCTCCGGCGAGAAGGCGCAACGCATCGTCGAGGCGATGCGCCGCAGCGTCGCCCAGCGCGGCACGGCCGGCGCGACCTTCGATCACGTCTCGCGCGAGGCCGGCGTCTCGCGCGGCCTGCTGCATTACTACTTCGGCACCAAGGAGCAGCTGCTCGTCGAGGCCGTGCGCCGCGACTGCGAGCTGCGCATGGAGCTGCTCGAGCACCAGCTCGCCACCGCCCAGACGGCCGACGACTACATCGACCTGATGGCGCAGAACCTGCAGGAGACCGTCCACTCCGACCCCGAGTTCGTCACGCTCGTCTTCGAGCTGTTCACGCTCTCGCGGCGCAACGGCGACATCGCCGCCGAGTACGCCGGGCTGATGCGGCGCACGCGCGAACAGGTCGCCGCGATGCTCGCGGCCGCGCAGCGCGAGGGCATCCTGCACCTGCACGCCGAGCCCGAGGCGATCGCCGAGATCCTCTTCTCGCTCGCCGACGGCTTCGCCCTGCGCATGCTCGCCGAGCCCGACCGCGACTTCACCGCGACCGTCCAGGCGGGAATCGCCGCGGCGCGCGCGTTGCTGACCGACTAGTCCGACTGCCCAACAGCCGACTGCCGAGCGCCCGACCCGATGCCGATCTACGAGTACCGCCGCCCCGACGGCACGACCTTCGAGATCCAGCAGACCTTCGCCGAAGACGCGCTGACCGTCGACCCGGACACCGGCGTGCCCGTCGAGCGCGTGCTGCACCCGCCGGCCGTGCACTTCAAGGGCAAAGGCTTCTACAACACCGACTACGGCACGCGCAAGCGCCAGCGCGAGACCGCCGCGGCCGCCGAGGGCTCATCCTCGGGCGACTCCTCCTCGACCAAGGACTCCTCTTCGGGCGATTCCGCCTCCAAGGGCGCGTCCTCCGGCGACGGCTCTTCCTCCAAGGGTGGCGACTCGGCGAGCGCGTCGTCCAGCGCCGGCTCCGCCAAGGGCGACGGCGGCTCGAAGGAATCGTCAAAGGGCAAACCGGCGAAACCGGCGCCGGGCAAGCAGCGCTGACGCAGCGGTCTCGGCGCGGGCCGTCAGCCGCTCATGAAGCGCGCGACGGCCGCACGGCGCTCGGCTTCTGACACGCGCAGGCCAAGCTCGCCGTCGGGCAGCGTGACGGCGCCGCTCGGTTTGAGCACGCGCGTCGGCGGCGTGCCGGAGACGGCCAGCGCGCCGAACAGCCCGAGCAATGTCGGGCCGCTCATGTCGGAGATGATCGCCGGCGGCGCGTTCCACGCGATCAGCGGCAGGCGAAGGAAGCTGGACGGGGACAGCAGGCGGTTCTTCATGTCGGTGAACAGCGCCTGCTGGTGTTCCTCGCGCTGCAGGTCTGTCTCGTCGGGGTGGCAGAGGTTCTCGCGCGTACGCGCCAGCGCGAGTGCCTGCTTGCCGTCGATGTGATGCGTGCCCTTGGCCAGTCGCAGCGTGAAGCCTCCGTTTGCAAAGCCGCCGTCCACGCGCGAGACGATGCACCCGCCGGTGTAGTCGACGCCGCCCATCGCGTCGATCAACTGCGGGAAGTCTTCGAAGTTCACCTCGACGAGGTGGTTGATAGGCACGTCGAGGTAGCTCTTGATCGTGGAGATCGACAGCGCCGCACCGCCGAACGCGTACGCGGCGTTGATCTTCTGCTCGCCGTGGCCGGGAATGTCGATGACGGTGTCGCGCGGGATCGACAGGCGCGCGTCGTGACCGCCGCCGATGCGCAGCAGCAGGATCGAGTCCGAGCGGCTGGGGCCCGACGTGTTGGCGCCCGGTTCCTTGCTTCCTTTGGGGCGGCGATCGGAGCCGAGCACGAGGATGTCGTTCACCGACGTCAGCGGAAAGCCGGCCGGATCGAGCACGGCGGCGACGTTCGACGGCGGCGACGTGCGCTCGAAATGCGAGCTGATCAAAAACAGCACGAGCGAAAGCGCCAGCCAGGCGACGACCAGCGCGAGCAGCGCCAGCACGGCGCGTTTGAGCGTCAGCCGCCGCCACCAGTCGCCCACGCGCTGCGCGCGGCTGCGCCCCGGCGTGAGCGCTTCGCGCTCGCGGCGACGGCCGCGCCGCCGCCCTCCTTCGCGCTTGCCCGCCGACTCCTCGCGGCCGCTGCGCTCGCCGCCGCCACCGGGCAGCAGGCGCGGACGCGTGCGGTAGCGCGTGTACCGCGGCGGGGGGTCTTGCTCGGGAGCCATTCGCCCCGGACCCTATATTTGCGCCATGACTCCCGCGGAGGTGGCCGCCGGACGGCTGGTCGTCTGCCCGACGCCGATCGGCAACCTGCAGGACGTGACGCTGCGGGTGCTGGGCGCACTCGCGGAGGCCGACGCGATCGCCTGCGAGGACACGCGCCACACGCGGGTTCTGCTCGCGCGCCATGAGCTTTCTACCCGGCTGGTCAGCCTGCACGAGCACAACGAACGAGCGCGCAGCGGCGAGCTTGTGCAGCGCATGCGAGCGGGCGACGTGGTCGCGCTGGTGTCCGACGCCGGCACGCCGCTGGTGTCCGATCCGGGGTTCGCGCTCGTGCGCGAGTGCCTGCTGGCGGGAATCGAGGTCGAGGTGCTGCCGGGTCCCAGCGCGGTGACGACGGCGCTGGTCGCCTCGGGACTGCCCGCCGACCGCTGGCTGTTCGCCGGCTTTCTGCCGCGCAAGCGCGCCGAGCTGACGCGGCTGCTGGCGCACACAGGCGAGACGCTCGTGGCGTTCGAGTCGCCGCGCCGTCTCGCCGCGACGCTGCGCGCGCTCGCCGAGCTCGACGCGCAGCGCCAGGCGGCCGTCTGCAGGGAGCTGACCAAGCTGCACGAGGAAGTCCGCCGCGGGAGCGCGGCTGAGCTCGCAGGCCATTTCGAGGCGAATGCGCCGCGCGGCGAGATCGTGCTGGTAGTCGGCGCCGCGCCTGCCGAGGCGGGCTCGCGCGGCGAGGCGCTGGCGGCTCTGCGCGATCTGCTGGACGCCGGCGCGCGGGCTCGTCCGGCGGCGACGGTGGTCGCGCGTCTGACCGGCGTGGGCGCCAACGAGCTGTACGGCGCGCTCACGAGCGAAACGGCCGCGGGACAGTAGCCTGACGCGGCATGTCCTTCTATGTGACCACGCCGATCTACTACGTCAACGCGGCGCCGCATCTGGGGCACGCGTACACGACGATCGCCGCGGACGTGATGGCGCGCCATTATCGCCAGCGCGGCGAGGCGGTGTTCTTTCTCACGGGGACCGACGAGCACGGCGAGCCGGTGGCCGACGCCGCGCACGCGCTCGGCGTGACGCCGCAGCAGCTGGCCGACAAGAACGCCGAGCGCTTCAAGGCGCTGGCGCCGCAGCTGGGCGCGAGCAACGACTTCTTCATCCGCACGACCGACCCGCAGCACATGGCCAAGGTCCAGGAGATCCTGGCGCGCGTGCGCGAGAACGGGTACGTGTACGAGGGAACCTACGAGGGCTGGTACTGCCCGCGCTGCGCAGACTTCAAGGCGGAGAACGAAATCGACGAGGGCAAGCGCTGTCCGATCCACCACATCGAGCTGACGCGCGAGCAGGAGGACAGCTACTTCTTCAAGCTGTCGGCCTTCCAGGGGCGCCTGGAGGAGCTGTACGCCGAGCGCGAGGACTTCGTCACGCCGCGCACCCGTTACAACGAGGCGCTGTCGTTCGTCCGCTCGGGCCTGCGCGACGTGCCGCTGACGCGCCACAAGCTGACCTGGGGCGTGCCCGTGCCGTGGGACACCGAGCACGTCTTCTACGTGTGGTTCGACGCGCTGCTCAACTACTACAGCGCGCTGTCCTACGCGCCGGCGCCGGCGGGTCTGCCCGAGCAGGCCGAGGCCGACCTGACGCAGACGTTCTGGCCGGCGAGCTATCACGTGATCGCCAAGGACATCCTGCGCTTTCACACCGTCTACTGGCCGGCGCTGCTGATGGCGGCGGAGCTGGAGCTGCCCGAGCACGTGTTCGTGCACGGCTACCTGCTGATGGAGGGCGAGAAGATGAGCAAGTCGCTGGGCAACGTGCTCGATCCGTTCGCCGTGATCGAGCGCTTCGGCGCCGACGCGCTGCGCTTCTATTTGCTGCGCGACGTGCCGTTCGGCCAGGACGGCTCGGTCTCGACCGCCGCCTTCGAGCAGCGCTATGAGAGCGAGCTGGCCAACGAGCTGGGCAACCTGGCCAGCCGCGCGATCGCGATGATCGAGCGCTACCGCGACGGCGTCGTTTCCGGCGGCGAGCTCGACGCGGCGCTGCGCGATGACTTCGCCGGGCTGACCGAGCGCGTCTCGGCGCATCTGGACCGCGCGGAGCTGACGGCGGCGCTGGATGAGATCTGGCAGCGCGTGCGACGGCTCAACCGCTACGTCGAGGAGCAGGCGCCGTGGCAGCTGGCCAAGGACGGCGCGCGCGCAGAGGATCTTGACATGGTGCTGCGCACGCTCGCCGAGGGCCTGCGCAGCGTGACGGTGCTGCTGTGGCCCTACCTGCCGGCGAGCGCCGAGCGGCTGCTGGCGGCGCTCGGCGCGCCGGACGCGGCGCTCGCGAGCGCCGCGCTGGGGGCTGGCGCGATCGCACGCGTCAGCTCGATCGAGCCGCTGTTTCCCAAGGACCGCCCACCGGCCGTCGCCGCGGGCTCGTGATCGACTCGCACACCCACCTGGATCTGTGCGAGCCGCCGGACGCCGAGCTGGTCGCCGCGGCGACGGCCGCGGGCGTCACGCGCATCCTCACCGTCGGCATCGACGGCGCTTCGTGCCGCGCGGCGCTCGCCGCGGCCGAGGCGTTTCCGCAGGTCTACGCCGCGATCGGGCGTCATCCCAACGCCGCCAAGGGCTTTGACGACGCGGACCTCGCCGAGCTGCGCGCGCTGGCCGAACACGAGCGCTGCCTGGCGATCGGCGAGACGGGCCTGGACTTCTACCGCGAGGGCGCGCCGCGCGCCGACCAGCAGCGCGCGTTCGCCGCGCAGATCGAGCTGGCGCGCGCGACGGGCAAGCCGCTGGTCATCCACTCGCGCGCCGCCGAGTCAGAGACGCTTGAGCAGCTCGCCGGCGAAGCCGACGGCGTGCGCGTGGTCATGCACTGCTTCTCGATGCCCGCGCGCTTGGCCGAGTGCCTGGAGCGCGGCTATGCGATCTCCTTCGCCGGCAACGTCACGTACAAGAGCGCCGCCGAGCTCAGCGAGGCGGCCAGGCTGGTGCCCGAGGAGCGCCTGCTGGTGGAGACCGACGCGCCCTACCTGACGCCGCAGGCCGTGCGCAAGCAGCGCAACCAGCCGGCGTTCGTCGCGCACACGCTGGCCTTCCTCGCCGAGCTGCGCGGCGTCAGCGCGCAGGCGCTGGGCGCGGCCGTCCAGCGCAACGCCGCCGCCGTGTTCGGCTGGTGATGGCCGCCTCCTCCGACGTTCCCGGCCAGCCGAGCCTGCGGCGGATGCGTCGCTTCGCCGTGCGCCCGGACCGCGATCTGGGGCAGAACTTCCTGGTCGACTCGAACATCCTCGGTGTGATCGAGCGCGCCGCCGGGCTGGCGGGCGAGGACGTCGTGCTGGAGATCGGCGGCGGCCTGGGCGTGCTGTCCGAGCACCTGGCCGAACGCGTGGCGCACGTGCACGTGGTCGAGATCGACGAGCGCCTGCGCGAGGCGCTGCTGGACGCGACAGATCCGCACGCCAACGTGAGCGTGCACTGGGGCGATGCGATGACGATCGACCTGCAGGCGCTGGACCCGGCGCCGACGAAGGTCGTCGCCAACCTGCCCTACGGCATCGCCGCGGGAGCGATCCTGCGCACGATCGAGGAGCTTGCGCGGGCGCGCAGCTGGGTGGCGATGATGCAGCGCGAGGTCGGCGAGCGCCTTGCCGCGGCGCCCGGCGGCGGCGAGTACGGCACGCCGTCGGTGCTGGCTCAGCTGGCCTGCGAGGTGCGCGTGCTGCGCGCGATCCCGCGCACGGTGTTCCATCCGGTGCCGAACGTCGACTCGGTGCTCGTGGGGCTGCACCGGCGCGCCGAGCCCGCGGCGGGCGGCGCGCTGGGGTCGACCGCCGAGATCTCGCCGCAGCTGCGCGCGCTCGTCTCGGGATCGTTTGCCCACCGGCGCAAGACGCTCGTCGGCTCGCTGGCGCTGTCGGGAGGCGCGCCCGGGCGGTCTCGCGAGCAGGTGCGCGCCGCGCTGAGCGAGCTGGGCCTGGCGGCGGACGTGCGCGCCGAGCGCCTGTCGCCCGCTGACTTCCGCGCGCTGGCGGCGGCGCTGGCGCTGTGAGCGAGACCGGCTCCTACGGCGCGCTGGCGCCGGCCAAGGTCAACCTGGGCTTGTTCCTGGGCCCTCGCCGCAAGGGCGACGACCGCCACGAGCTGGTGACGGTCATGCAGTCGATCTCGCTGGCCGATGAGCTGCGACTGGAGCCCGCGCCGCCGGGCGCAGAGCACGACGAGATCGTCTGTCCGGGACTGACGGGCCCGCCGCAAGAGAACCTTGCCGCGCGCGCTCTGGCGAGCTTTCGCGCGGCGACCGGCTGGCAGGCGCCGCCGCTGCGGCTGAGCATCGACAAGCGCATCCCGGTGGCCGCCGGGTTGGGGGGAGGCTCGGCGGACGCGGCGGCGGCGCTGCGCCTGGCGTCGCACGCGTCGCGGCTCGGCGATGAGCGGCTGCTGCGCGAGCTGGGCGCCGAGCTCGGCGCGGACGTGCCGGCGCAGGTCACGCCGGGGCGCTGGCTGGCGAGCGGTGCGGGCGAGCTGCTGGAGGCGCTGGCGAATCCGTTTCCGGCGCTCGAGCTGCTCGTGCTGCCATCGGCTGGCGCGCTGTCCACGGCGGATGTCTATGAGGAGGCTGACGCGCTCGGCCTGGCACGCGAGCGCGGCGAACTGCAGCAGCGCCGAGGCCAGCTGCGCGCGGCGCTGGAGCTCGGCGCGCCGCTGCCCGCGGCGCGCGAGCTGCTGCACAACGACCTGCAGGCGGCGGCCGTCTCGCTGTCGGCGCCGATCGCCGACGCGCTTGCGCAGATGCGCGAGGCCGGCGCCGAGGAGGCGCTGGTCAGCGGCTCGGGACCGACGGTCGTGGGGCTGTTCGGTCACGCCAACCCGGCGGGCCGCGCCCAGCGCGCCGCGGCGGCGCTGCGCGGCCGTGTGCCCGAGCCGATCGCCGCCAAATCGGTCGGCGCCGCGTTCGCGCAGGCGACCGCGCTCGGCTAGGCGCAGTTCCCGACGCGGCCTGCGGGCGCGGCGAGGGGCGCCGCGCACCGTGCGGGCGACGGCCGCGTGCGTCACAATCTCGCGTGGAGAACGGTTTGAGCAGAACGACCATCAACGAGCTGGTAGCCGTATGCGCGGCGACGTTCGGCCTGGCGCTGTACGCGGGCCTGATCCTCGTGCCCGCGTGGACGGCCTACACGCGCCTGTGGCAGCGGGTGGCCGCAACCGTGCTGTCGCTCTACGTGCTCGCCGTCCTCGTGGGCATCGGCGTGGGCGCCGCGTCCGCTGCCGTCTACTTCTGGGACTAGCGGCGATGTCCGACTACGCGGCGCTCGACGCGATCACCGAGGCCGTCGAGTCCGGCGCTGGGCTGCCGGAGGTGGTGCGCGCCGCCGCGCGCGCGCTGGAGGCGAGCCTGGCGGTGAGCGACGCCTGGGGCGCGACGCTGGCGGTGGCCGCGCGCTCGCCGGCGGAGGAGCGCGCGCTGCTCTCCCAGGGCGACGGCGTGGCGAGCATTCCGCTGCGCGTCGCAGACACCGTCGTGGGGGCGCTGCACATGCGCGCCAAGACGGAGCCAAGCGCCTCGATGCGGCGGCTGCTGGCGACGATGATCGCCTCGGAGGTCGAGCGCGTGCGGGCGCCCGAGCGCGCCTCGGAGTCCGCCGCGGCGGACTTCCTGCGCGCGGTGCTGGCGCGCGAGCTGACCGAGCGCGAGGAGCTTGTGGCGCGCGCGAAGGAGCTCTCGCTGGACGTGCAGGAGGGCGCGAGCATGATCGTCGCGCGGGCGCATCCGCAGACGCCCACCGACGAGGGATGGCGCGGGCGCGTTCGCGCGATCGCCGAGCGCGGGGCGCGAGCGGCCTCCAATCGCTCGATCGCGGCGCTCTCCGAGCGCGACGGGATTCTCGCAGCGGAGGTGCTGCTGCTCGTGCCGGGAGGCGACGAGACGGCGGCGGCGCGCGCCGCGGAGGGCGTCCTGCGCGAGATGCAGGCAGGCCTGGCCGGCTATACGTTCGCGCTCGGGCGCAGCCGGATCACCGAGGATCCGGCCGACCTGCCGCGCGCGGCCAGCGAGGCGCTGCTGGCCGCGAACGTGGCGCAGGGCTCGAACGACGGCGCCGCGCTGGCGTTCGAGCAGACCGGCGCATATCGCCTGCTGCTCTCGGCGATGAGCGAGAACCCCAACGAGCTGCAGCGCTTCTACGACGAGACGGTCGAGCCGCTGGTGGCCTACGACGAGCAGTACGAGACCGAGCTCGTACGCACGCTGGAGGCGTTCCTGGAGGCCGACGGCAACGTCGCGGGCACGGCGCAGCGCCTGTTCACGCACCGGCACACGATCTACTACCGCCTGGAGCGCGTGCGCGAGCTCTCCGGGCACGACGTCAGCTCCAGCGACGGCCGCGAGAAGCTGAGCCTGGGCCTGAAGTCGATGCGCGTGCTGGGCATCTCCTCGGCGGGCGGGCCGGCGTCTGAGGCGGGCGCGGAAGGCGGGCGAGTGCCGCGTCGCGGCGGTCGCGGGTCCTGAGCCGGGCCTCGCGGGTCCTGAGCCGGGCCTCGCCATAGGACGAAAGCCCCTTCTCAAGCGGGTTTCGCGTTTCTGGTGAGTTGCAAACGGTGAAAATTGGCCCTGGGGCAACATGCCCGCAGCGACCCGAACGTATAGGGTCATTTGTGTGGAGGCGCGCGTTCTGGAGTACGACAGGACGGGTACCGGCGAGCCGCCGGTTGTGCTGCTCCCGGGAGGTCTGACTGGCTGGCAGTCCTGGCTGCCGCTGGTGCCGGCGCTGTCCATGGATCGCGGCGTTGTCAGGGTGCAGCCGATCTGCAACGCGGAAGGGCTCGCGGGTCGCCCCGGGGACACGACCTACGACGCCGAGGTAGAGCGGCAGAGCATCGGCATGACGCTGAACGAGGCGGGAGTCTCGGAAATGCACCTGGTCGGCTGGTCGAACGGTGGACGCATCGCACTCGACTTCGCCCTCGCCAATCCCGAGCGCGTCCTCACTCTGACGCTGATCGAGCCGGCCGCCTATTGGCTGGTGGCCGACGAGGACGAGACCGCGAGAAGCTTTCATGAGTATCTCGTTCGCCTGGCCGGCCGCGACCTGACCGACGACGACCTGCGCGAGTTCCTCGTCCGCGCAGGGCTTGGCTCCGAGGACACCGACTTCGCGTCCCTTCCCCAGTGGGACTTCTGGTCGTCTTGCCGACAGGCGCTTTCCTGGGGCGGCGAGAAGATGACGAGCTCGGCCGCGGCCGGGATCGAAGGGTTCGAGGGGCTCGACATCCCGACCCTGGTGATCTGCGGGCGCTCCACCTCACCCTGGCTGCGGGGAGTCGCGAAGCACCTGGCGCGAGCGATGCCGGAGACGAAGCTGGTTGAGCTGGAGGGCGGCCACGCCTGCATCCTCGAACATCCCGAGGATTTCGTTGGCGCGCTCGGCCCACACATCGGCGCCGGCTGAGCCTTCGAATCCTGCCTCGCCCGGGCACTCCATCCGGCCTAGCGTCCGCGCGTGCCGAACTCGATCGCGTACGTGCCGCCGAGCAGCCCTGCGGCCAGCCCCGACGGCACCGAAGGCGACACCCCGACGCCGGCGTCGCGATATCCGGCGGTGAGCATGATGCGCCGGTGCGGCGGCGACTGCATCCAGGCTCTGACGATGCCCGTGGGCGTCGCGTTGGGTCCGGTTCCCCAGCCGATGTTCTGCGCGGTCAGCAGGCGAATGCTGGCCAGGTGCGCCACGTAGCTGGAGGCCAGGATGCGCGCCAGCGGCGACTGTCCGGTGAGGCTCTGGTCGGCGAAGTAGTGCCCGCGGACCATGTCGCTGGCCTGGCCGGCGGCGATCGCGGCGAGCGACGCGTTGTAGCGCAGCGGGCGCAGGCCATGCGCGCTGCGAAGTTGGTTGATCACGCACAGGGTGGCCAGGTCGACGGCCGCCGCGTTGTGCGCGGTGGGGGCGAGCTCGGCGCCTCGGCAGGCGCTCGCCGAAGCGCTCGCGCTTGGCGCTGCTGGGGCGCGTGGAGCCGCAAGGCCGAGCGCGAGCAGGACGACGAGCAGCGCTGCCACGGGCGGGGCGCCGACTCGCTTCCTTGCTCTGCTGACTCCCCGGGGCAAGTGCAAGAATGTTTGCAGAAGCTTCAGACCGCACTGTGGCTAACCCGTTTTCGCAGGTTTTATTCGTCTGCTTCGTGCATGGTGCCCGCACATTGCGGACGGCGAGCGCGGGGCGCGCCTGAGCCCGCCGCGCCCAGCGGGGCCGGGGGAGCATGGCGTCCAGGCCATATGATCAGAGCTTCGTTGGGGGGTCGTCCAATGGCAGGACATCAGGTTTTGGTCCTGAGAATCGGGGTTCGAATCCCTGCCCCCCAGTTGAGGCCGTGAGCCGATTGCAGCCCGAGAACGAGCGTTAGCATCCCAGCGGTGCCACCAACCGTCCTGATCCTGGCTGCCGGCCAGGGCACGCGGATGCGCTCGCGCACGCCGAAGGTGCTGCACGAGCTGTGCGGGCTGGCGATGGTGCTGTGGCCTGTGCGCGCCGCGCTGGCGGCGGGCGCCGGGCGGGTCGTCGTCGTGGACTCCCCCGCGCGTGCGCTGGCCGAGGTGCTGCCCGAGGGCGTCGAGCTGGCCGTTCAGCCGGACGCCGACGGAACGGGCGGCGCGGCGACGGCCGCGCTGGCGCACCTGGACGCTCTCGACGGCGGCTGGGCAAGCGCCGACGGCACGGTGCTGGTGCTCAGCGGCGACGTGCCGCTGCTCAGCGCGCAGGCGATCGCAGGCTTGGCCGAGGCGCACGAGCGCAGCGGCGCGGCGGCCACGATGGTGACGAGCGTGCTGGAGGACCCGCGCGGCTACGGGCGTGTCGTGCGCGACGACGCCGGCGCGGTCCTGCGCGTGGTCGAGACGAAGACCGACGGCGACGCGACGCCCGCCGAGCTGCAGATCCGCGAGGTCAACGCCGGCATCTACGCCTTCGAAGCCGGCGCCCTGCGCGCCGCGCTGCCCCGCCTGAGCGCCGACAACGCGCAGGGCGAGCTGTATCTGCCGCAGGCGCTGGACCTGCTGCGCGCCGACGGCGCGACGATCGCCGCGCACGTGCTCGACGATCCGACGATGATGCTCGGCGTCAACGACCGCGTCGCGCTGGCGCACGCGAGAAAGCTCGCGCAGACGGTCATCCATCATCGGCACATGCTCGCCGGGGTGGACATCGTCGATCCGCAGGCAACGGTGATCGACGTCGACGTGCAGATCGGCCAGGACACGCGGATCGAGCCGTTCACGACGATCAAGGGGCGCACGCGCATCGGCGCCGGATGCACGGTCAAGCACTCCTATCTGGTCGACTGCCTGCTGCACGACGGCGTGACCGTCGGGCCGTTTGCCTACCTGCGCCCCGGCGCGACGCTGCGCTCGGGCGCGAAGGTGGGCACGTTCGTGGAGGTCAAGAACTCCGACATCGGCGCGGCGGCCAAAGTGCCGCACCTCTCCTACATCGGCGACGCAGACGTCGGCGAGGAGACGAACCTCGGGGCGGGCACGATCACGGCGAATTACGACGGACATGCCAAGCACCGCACGAAGATCGGCAAGCGCGTGCGCGGCGGCGTCGACACGGCGTTCGTCGCGCCGGTGAGCGTCGGCGACGACGCCTACACGGCGGCCGGCTCGGTCGTCACCGAGGACGTGCCCGAGGGTGCGTTGGCGGTCGCGCGGGCCAAGCAGCGCAACGTCGAGGGATACGCTGAGCGACAGGTCGCGCGTTTACACTCCGAGGAGACATGAGCGCGGTGATCGATACGAGCACGTCCTCGCGGGCGAGCCTGCCGATCGACTACAACAAGCGGCTGATGCTGTTCAGCGGGCGGGCGAACCCGCAGCTGGCCGTCGACATCGCCGACAAGCTCGAGGTCGACCTGGGCCCGGTCACGCTGAAGACGTTCTCCAACGGCGAGGTGTACTGCCGCTACGAGGAGTCGATTCGCGGCGCGGACGTGTTCATCGTGCAGTCCACCTGCGGCAACCCGCACACGGGCATCACGGCCAACGACGCGCTGATGGAGCTGCTGTTCATGATCGACGCGGCGGTTGGCGCGTCGGCGCACCGGGTGATCGCGGTCACGCCCTGGTTCGGCTACTCGCGCCAGGACAAGAAGTCCTCGCCGCGCGAGCCGATCTCGGCGCGCCTGGTCGCGCGCATGCTCGAGGCCGCGGGCGCCGATCGCGTGCTGACGATGGACCTGCACGCCGGCCAGATCCAGGGCTTCTTCCAGAAGCCCGTCGACCACATGACGGCGCTGTTCATGCTCACGCAGTACTTCGGCGACCTCGGGCTGTCGGATCTGGTGGTCGTCGCGCCGGACGCCGGCCGCGTCAAGCTGAACAAGAAGTTCGCGTCGAAGATCGGCGCCGAGCTGGCGATCCTCGACAAGGAGCGCCCCGCCCAGCAGGTCGCGGAGATCGGCTACGTGATCGGCGACGTCAAGGGCAAGACGGCGGTGATCGTCGACGACATGATCGACACGGCGGGCACGCTGAAGGCCGCCGCCAAGACGGTTTTGGAGGAGGGGGCGTCGCGCGTCTACGCGGCGGCGACGCACGGCGTGTTCTCCGGGAAGGCCTTCGAGAACCTGAGCACGTCGGGCCTGGAGGAGATCGTCGTGACGGACACGATCCCGATTCCGGCCGGCCGCCCCAACAACATTCGCGTGCTTCCGTGCGCCGAGCTGCTGACCGACTCGATCCGGCGGATCTTCGTCGACGACTCGGTCAGCGAGGTCTTCGGCGGCGAGAACCAGTTGTTCTAGCCAACGCCCCGAGAACGGTGGTGTTCCAGTGAGTGCGCGACAGTTTCAGTCGGCCTCTCGCTCAACGCCTTCGCGTTGACGACCGCCGCGATCATCGGCGACGCGCAACGTGTGGCTGCGGCCGTGCGGCGTCAGCTGCGCCAGACCCGCCGTCGTCCACGCGTGTCGTCGCGCTCTCTGCAGGCTGTCGGACCGGAACGGACGCCCGCGATCAGCCGAAGCCGACGCGGGGGCGGTTGGCACAGCCGTCTACGGCACCCGGCGACCGCGTGTTGGACCTGCAAGTTGCCAACGCCATGGCCAAGCCCACACCACGCGGCTGGAGGCTCGTCAAGCGCGCCGACGGCGCGAACATCGACACGGTGACCCCGATGGCCGCGAGAGCGCCGACAAGACCGTAGTCGCCCCCAAGCTCATTGGGTGGCTATAAGCTCGCGCCGGTGGGGGTCCAGATTGCGTCGATCATCGGGTTCTTCTCAAGCCACGAAATCACATCGTGGACTTTTCCCGACTGGGTAACACTCGTCGGTCTCCCAGCGACCGTATTTGGGCTGTTGCTCGCGTGGCGACACATCGATGAGATTAAGAAGACGACCAAGGCGTCGAAGGAGGCGTCGGAGACGGCCAAGGAGGCTGCCGATGCTGCCAAGGACGGCTCCGAGGCGTCTAGACATGCCGCAGACGCGGCGCGAGACGGTGCTGACGCAGCCCGGGGTGCCGCCGAGGAGGCTCGCGACGCCGCTACGCAGGCACGGGAGGCGATCGGGCGCACCGAGAAGAAGCTCGCCGATCAGAACATTCTCATGCTGATCGGGCAGGTGCAGACCGTGATCGATGAACTCGACCGCGCCGAGAGCGACAAGGAGATGATCCGCATAGCCGGAGCGTGGATTGAGACAGCGAGCCAGCTGGACGGCCTTCTCCAAGCGGGTTCCGTCCATCAGGAGTTGGTCCCTCTATTGGCACCCTCGGTCGGTACCGCTGGAGCCCTGAAGAACGCGATAATCCTCGAAGGAAAGGACGTGCAGATGGCTGCTACGCCGCTGCGAGAAGAGCTGACGGCTATTAAGGCTGCGTCATCGCGCATAATGGGTCGTATGCGTGCCCACATCATCGGAGAGCAGACAAATGCCTGATCCGAACGAGAAGATGGTGGTGCTTGCGGAGCGCCTACTGAACCGGACTGAGCACGGTGAAGTCGCGTGGGAGATGAGCGCGAAGTGGCAGGGCGAAGTATTCGAGACCGAAATCGGCGGGCAGATCGTCACGATCCGGGCACGTGACAACGACGGGAATCACCCGTTTCAGTTCGCTCTCTGGCAACTTGAGAAGGATGACCCATTCGGCGGCGCCACAGTGCGTCGCGTCGAGTCGATCGACAGCATGGAAGCGCCTGGAAATGGCACGACCATTCTGGAGCAGCTGTACCGGATTGCACGCTCAAGTGCCCTAAAAATCAACGAGAGTATTGATGCTGCGCTCGCGGCGCTCGATGAGACACCCCGCAGCGCTGGCGGCTGAGCCTGTCTTGTCCGCTCGACTGGCGAGCGATTCTGGGTGCGGGCCTTAAAAGTCGACACACTGCGCAGGCTCATCCGGCTCGCCGCTCGTATAGCTAATGCTGCGCTCAGCCTCTCGGCCTCAGCCAGTGCGGCGCCACGCTCGCGTTCGGTGGCTTCGACGACCAGATGGTGGCCCTTGCAGGCCATCACGCCACGGTCCGGGTCGTCGTGCAAGGCGACGCCGAGGTGACGGGCCTCCAGCTCGGGGTGCGCGTCGCAGAGCAGTGCATGCCGCCGTGCGATCGCGCCAAGTGTACGCTTTCGTCGTGCTTGGGAAGGTGGTGTGCGCAGTTGCTTGACCCCTGCACGCAGTAGCGGCCACAGCGCAAGCAAGTGCTGACGACCGCGCGCTGTTCGCGTCCTGCGATTCGGCGCTCACGATTCTGCCAGTCACGGCCGACCCGCTCCCGGTGAGAGCCAACGACGATCGCCGTCGCGCCGTGCTGCATGCGCAGCTCGGCCACACCGGCGTCCTCGATCCACGACCAGTCGCAGGGACTCGCGCGCCAGCGCGAACGACACCGATCGCAGTGAGCGGCGGACCCACAGCAACAGTGCGTCTCATCATTTCATTGCGCGACAGCCGGCACCCTGTTTGGAGCGGTTCTGAGGGTTCCGCCAGCGGTCCAGCGCCCGTAAATACTGGGCGGGCTAGTGTTCGCGGGCCATGTCCGAGGACCAGCTCTTCTGAAACGCATCGCGCTGATCGTCCTCGGCGTGCTGCTGTTCCTGGCGATCAGCGGGGCGCTGGCGCGCTTCTTGTCGGTGGAGAACGTCGAACGCGACGACGAGGCGGCGCTGCTGCGGGCGCAGGTGCGCGGCGAGGTGGATGCGATGCTCGACAAGTTGAGCGGCTGTCGCGAGAGTCCATCGTGCGTGACGACCGTGCGCGCGAACGCCAGCAGGCTTCGCCGCGCCGGCGAACCGAAGATCCTCTCGCTGAAATCGCAGACGGCCTATTCGCTGACCGGCGCCCGCGGGACGACACGCCTGGCGTGGACGGTGATCGGCAAGCTACCTGTCGTGCAGTGCGTCGACGTGCGCCGCACGGGCAACGCGCTGACGGGGATCAAAATCGAGCTGCTGGCGCTCAGCGCCCCGATCTCGAACGCCGGGGATTGCTAGAGTCCTCGGGCTTCCAATGGCCGACTCGAGCACAAAACTGGACGTACGCAGCCGCGAGGCCGACGGCTCGCGCGCGGCGCGGCGCCTGCGTCGCGACGGCCGTGTGCCCGGCGTTCTGTATGGCGGCGGCGGCGACTCGCAGGGCTTCGACGTCGACGCGCGCGACCTGCGCCTGGCGCTGGCCAGGTCGGGCGCGGTGCTCGACCTGAGCATCGACGGCGGCAAAGCCACGCCGGTCGTGCTCAAGGAGGCCCAGCGCGACCCGGTGCGCGGTCAGACCGTGCACATCGATCTTTTGCGCGTGCGCCTGGACCAGGCGATCCATGCGGTCGTGCCGCTGGAGCTGACCGGAGTCGACGACACGCCGGGCGTCAAGGAAGGCGGGATCCTCGAGCAGATCGTGCGCGAGCTGAACGTCGAAGCCCTGCCGACGGCGATTCCCGAGTCGATCGAGCACGCCGTCGGAGAGATGCAGATCGGCGACACGATCGGGCTCGACGCTGTCGTGATGCCCGAGGGCGTGACGCTGCTCGACGAGGTCGAGGACGCGGTCGTCGCGACGCTCTCCCCGCCGCGACTACAGGTCGAGGAGGAGGAGGTCGAGTCCGAGACCGAGCTCGTCGGCGAGGGCGCCGAGGAGGCGGAGGGCGCCGAGGGCGGCGAGGACTCCGGCGGCGGCGAGGGCTCCTCGGGCGAGGAGTAGTCGCTGCGACGCCCTTTTGGCGGCGGCGGGGGTGCGATCGACTGGCTGGTCGTCGGGCTCGGCAATCCCGGGCGCGAGTACGAGGGCACGCGCCACAACGTCGGCTTCATGGTCGCCGAGGCGCTCGCACGGCGCTGGGGGCTTCCCCGCGCGAAGGATCGCTTCCGCGGACGGCTCGCCGAGGGTCGCGTGCGCGCAGTGGCGCCGGGCGTGCAGCCCGGCCGGCCGTCTGTGCGCGTGGCCGTTCTGTGCCCG
>Ga0207671_10001867_pt1 | contig 23470 bp, 24 predicted proteins | sample KBSC24metaG_FD_184352 | JGI IMG/M metagenome (GOLD analysis project Ga0207671, IMG submission 184352) | Corn rhizosphere microbial communities from Kellogg Biological Station, Michigan, USA - KBS C2-4 metaG (SPAdes) (version 2) | ecosystem: Host-associated > Plants > Roots > Rhizosphere > Soil... | reverse complement strand
GTTCATGATCTGGCTGGCACTCGTCGCGCTGATCTGAAACGGTATGGAGCTGTGCGTGATCGGCACGCCGAGCGGCCGCGTGATCGATTGCACCAGCGAGATGCCAGGGGTGTGCAGGACCGCCTTTGCGACCCGTTCCAGGATGAGCATGTCCGCGGGATTGCGCATGTCGTGATCGGTCTCGATCATCAGCAGCTCGGGATTCAGCCTGGCCTCGGAGAAGTGGCGTTCGGCAGCCGCATAGCCGACGTTGGCTGGTGCGTCCGCAGGCAGATACGGGCGGGCGTCGTAACTGGTCTTGTAGCCGGGAAGAGCGAGGAGGCCGATCAGCGCCAGGGCGATCGTCACGACGAGGATGGGGCCTGGCCAACGGACGATGGCCGTACCGATGCGGCGCCAACCACGGGTGCGCAGTTTGCGTTTGGGATCCAACAGCCCGAAGAAGCTGGCCGCCACCAACACGGCGGGCCCGAGGGTGAGCGCGGCCGCCAGCGTGACCAGAACACCGATTGCGGCGGGCACTCCAAGGGTCTGGAAGTACGGCAACCGGGTGAAGTAGAGGCAGAACACGGCGCCGGCAATCGTCAGGCCCGAGCCGACGATCACGTGTACGGTTCCCCGGAACATGGTGTAGAACGCCGAGACCTTGTCCTCACCGACCGAGCGGGCTTCGTGATAGCGGCCGACGACGAATATCGCGTAGTCGGTTCCCGCGGCTATCGCCAACAGCGTGAGCAGGTTCGTCGAGTAGGTCGAGAGCCCGATGACCCCTGTGTTCGCGAGGTAGGCGACAACCCCACGGGCAGCGGATAACTCGACGAGGACCGTGACCAGGACGATCAGCGTGGTGACGATCGAGCGGTACACGACCAGCAGCATCACCGCGATCACCCCGAAGGTGAGGATGGTGACCTTTTCGGTACCCTCGCTGCCGACCTCGAAGTTGTCGGTGATCAGCGGTGCGGCACCGGTGACATAGGCCTTGACGCCGGGCGGGGGAGTGGAGTGGTTCACGATGTCGCGCAGCGCATCCACCGACTCGTTGGACAACGCCTCGCCTTGATTGCCCGCGAGGTACACCTGTACCAGGGCGGCCTTGCCGTCCTTGCTCTGTGAGCCACCCGCCGTGAGCGGATCACCCCAGAAGTCCTGAATGTGCTGAACGTGCTTGGTGTCCTGGGCGATTCGCTTGACCAGGTCGTCGTAGTAGTGGTGGGCGTCGGCACCAAGCGGCTGGTCGCCTTCGAGCACGACCATGGCGGCACTGTCGGAGTCGTACTCGTTGAACACCTTGCCGATGTGCCTCATCGCCATGATCGACGGAGAGTCGGCCGCATTCATCGACACCGAATGCGCGGCTCCGACGACCTCAAGCTGCGGCGCGAAGACGTTGGTGAACGCGGCGATGGCAACCCAGAAGAGCATGATCGGAACGGCGAAGCGACGGATGTTGCGCGCCATCCACGAACCCTGAACTCCAGCCTCGACGGGCTCTTCCACGCGGTGCTCGCTCATGCCACCGCCTCGCAAGCTCGGCTACGGCGTTCGGCGGGCACGGTTCGCCTGCAGGCGTCGCTCATGCGGACTTGTCCAAACAGGCGATGTAGCCGTTCACGTTGTTGGTGGACCTTTCGTCCTTGACGGTCCCATTGACGGTGATGCGGCAACCGATCGTGCTTCCATCGCCTTGCGCGCGAAGGTCGGCGAAGAGCGTCGGGTCGGTCGTCGTGAGCGGGTGCGACCAGGGCAGGGGCACGTTGTCGACGCGCTGAGGCTGGGCGTCCTTGTCGAGGAAGTTGATCGTGGCGGTGGATCCGGGCGACCCGAACACTTCGAACAGGACGCGCTTGGGGTTGTAGTCGGAGTTCTCCAGCGAATCGGCGGCCGGGCGTGACACCGTGTTGTTGGTGCCGAAGATGCCGTTGAGTCGATAGACGGCGAACGACGTCGTCGCCACCACCAGGACGGCGACCAGCACCATCCATCGTCGCCGGATCAGGCTGCCGATCGAGAACCTCTTCAACCCCTGACCTTTCGAAGACCGGCCATCCCCAACCCACCGGCGCTGACTTGCTCGCGGCAGTGCGGAGCAAGACTAACTATCAGCGGAACGGTACGGTACGGGACCGTTGGCCGCAAGTCTTGACTTTTGGCACTTGAGCTGCGCAAAGCCGCCCATTTGGAACGTCAGATTCGACGTCGATTAGCCAATCTGGCGCGTCAGCGAGGGGATCAGGACCTCGTCGACGAGGGCCTCCACGGTGCCCATTGTCGGCGGTCGGTTCTGCACGATGGACCGGAAGATCAGGTAGCCGGGCAGCACGTCCCACAGCTCGTCGCTGATGGCGGCTGCGTCGATCTCTCCGCGGGTGACGGCCTGCTGTAGGACGTACTGGATCAAGGCCTTTCGCTGATCGATGAACTCGTGCTCGAACGCGTCGCTGAGCGCGGGATTGTTCGACAGCTCCACCAGCACGGCACGAAGCGTGGCGGCGTGCTGGTCGCAGTGCTCGAGAATGGTCGCCCCGAGATGAAGCAGATCGCTCCGTAGCGCGCCGGTCTCGGGTGGGACGGCAACCTGGCGAATGCCCTCGATGAACGCGGCCAGCACCAACTCGGCCTTCGTCGGCCAGCGCCGGTACACCGTCGCCTTGCTGGCCTGGGCCGTCGTGGCGACCGCGTCCAACGTCAGCCGGTCGTAGCCGTTTTGCTGCAACAGCTGCAAGGTGACAGCCAGCAGCTCCGCCTCCCGTGGTGTCCACGGTGAGGCGTCCACGGGACGACCGGACGTGCGCGACACAGAGGACACCCTAGAACGCATCCCCCTTGCCGAAACTGGGAAGTATGTCGCCGAGGCTGAACGCCACCGGTTGGTCCAGTTGGGCATAGGTACACGACCGGGGGTCGCGGTCGGGTCGCCAACGGTTGAATTGTGCTGTGTGGCGGAACCTTTGGCCTTCCATGTGGTCGTAGCGAACCTCGACGACGCGCTCCGGCCGCAGCGGCGTGAACGACAAATCCTTCCCCGCGTTCCAGCGCGATCCCTCGTTCTTGCGCGGTGTTCGTTGCTCGGCGACGTGCTCGGCCCAGTTCCACGGATGGCCGTCGAACGTCGTGACGAGCGGCTGAAGTTCGGCGAACAAACTTTGCCGGACGGCCATCGGGAACGCTCCGATGACGCCTACCGACGCGAGCCTGCCGTCGTCCCCGTACAAGCCGAGCAACAGCGAACCGATGGCCTCGTCGCTGGACTTGTGCACCCGGTATCCCGCGACCACGCAATCGGCGGTGCGCACGTGTTTGATCTTGAACATGACGCGCTTGTCCTGCTGATAGGTGATCGTCGGCGGCTTGGCGATCACCCCATCCAGGCCCGCGCCCTCGAATTCGGAGAACCATCGCTCGGCAGTGGCCGGATCGGTGGTCAGTGGGGTGACGTGGAACGACGGGCCCGAGCTGGCCAACGCATCGACCAGCGCAGCGCGGCGCTCGCTGAACGGCCGACCGGTGTAGTCGTCGTCGCCGAGGGCGAGCAGGTCGAACGCGACGAACGACGCCGGTGTCTTCTCGGCGAGCATCCGCACGCGGCTGTCGGCCGGATGGATGCGCTGTTGCAGTGCTTCGAAATCCAGGCCGTGCGCGCCTGCGACGACGATCTCCCCGTCGACGACGCACCTGTCCGGCAGTTCCGCGATGGCCGCCGCGACCACTTCGGGGAAGTACCGGGTCAGCGGTCGCTCGTTGCGGCTGCCGAGCACGACGCCGTCTCCGTCCCGGAAGCAGATCGATCGGAAGCCATCCCACTTCGGCTCGTACCAGGCGCCGGGCGGGATCGACGGCACGGATTTCGCGAGCATCGGCGAGACGGGCGGTATGACGGGCAGCACGGGCACCTACATTGCCCGACGACGCAGGCCTGACGTGGCATGGACGCAATATTGGGCCGGGTGGACCTCAGGACCGATTACCCGTTGGGAAACGGTGCCAGCCGAGCGGCGATGGTGAAGCACCCCACGCGTTGCAAAAGGGCTGCTCGACCGTCGGGTGTCGCCTTTGCTTCCGCTGTCCAGGCTCGCGCGAGTAGACCGGAGAAGCCTTGTCGTGGGTACGCATCCAAAAGCTCGGTGACGAACGCCTTGTCCATGTCGTCAAGCCGGTTGCCCAAGACGTCGACAAGCGCTCCTGCTTGCACGACCGCTGCCAGCGGATGCGATTTCGTACTCAGCCCCGGGGTCGCGTGACGGCTGATTGCGTCGCCGAGCGTGTGCGCAGTCGTCGCCGAAGCGCCCGCCGCCAGGGCCGTATCCCTGGCGATCCGGCCGCCGCGGACGGCGAAACACTGTCCAGGCATGGGCGATTCGAGTGCTATGTCGTGCATGAGGCACGCACACCAGAGGAGTTCCGGGTCCACCACGACCTCGTCGAGCGCGGCCACGGCGTGTGCGAAGGCGACGCTTCTCAACGCGTGGGCCGTCATCGACGGGCTTTGGCGCGCCCGTACTTCGGCTTCGATCGCTCGGGCAAGCGCGGTGTCGGGAACGTCGACGACTGCCAAGGGCGCACGTGCGGAGCGGCGCCCTCGCCCGGTAAGTGTCCGCAGGCGCGAGGCGGTGAACTGGGCGATGCCGGTGAGGGTGCGGCGACGCAACTCGCGGCGCTCGTGACGGCTCAACCGACCGTCGGCGATGTCGCCCCAGGCAAGGGACCCGATCTGTGGAGTATTCATGCGGTCAGCGTGGGCGCGGTCGGCGTTGTGGCGACTCGCGGTGGCCAGCCGAGGCGTTGACGAATGTCGCGGATGTGTGCGCTGAGCGATGCGCGGTGCAGGTAGGCGGCGTGGCGGTCGGAGGCGACATGCCGAACACCGCCCGACACGTCCGGGGCCGGACCGCGGACGACGGCGCGCAACCGGTCCCACGTCGATTCGCCACGCTCCAGTGCGGCGAACCCACGGGCAATGAGGTCCGCGAGGTCGTCGAATACCGGCCACGCCGCTCCGTCGAACTCAGCGAGGCCGAGGGCGGCGAACCGGGGCAGAGTCGGGCTGAAGGTCTGCAGGTAGAGCTGTGGCCTGCCACCCCGCCAGTCGAACAATGCCTCGTCGATGTAGGGCAGGGCGAAGTCGTAGCCGGTGGCGGCGACAACGAGGTCGACCGGTTGGCGCGTTCCGTCGACGAAGACGACGTCGTCGCCGTCGAAGCCGTGGACGTCGGGGCGGACGGTGATGTCACCGTGGCGTAGGTGGTGGACGATCTGGTCGTTGACGATGGGGTGGGTCTCGAATAGCCGGTGATCGGGTCGAGGCCAGCCGTGACGTGTGAGATCGCCGTTGAGGATCCGCAGGGTTCGCGCGAACACGCGCTGGCGGATTGCGGTCGGCAGGTGTGGTCCACGGGCACCGAACTCGTCGGCGGGCAGTCCGAAGAGGTGTTTGGGGATGAGGTGATACCCACGGCGCACGCTGATTGTGGCGCGGCTGGCGCTGCGTGCCGCGTCACAGGCGATGTCGACGCCGGAGTTCCCCGCGCCGACGATCAGCACGCGCTTGCCATGGAACTCCTTGCTCGAACGGTAGCGGCTGGAATGGACGAGGTCGCCGGCGAAGTCGCCAGGCCACATTGGGATCCGAGGGCTCCACGTCGTCCCGCTGGCCGCCGTCAGGGTGGCATAGCGGCGCTTCGAGCCGTCGGAGGCGTGGACCGTCCAGCCTCCGTCGTCGGGGATGGCTCGTTCGACGCGAATCCCAAATCGGATGGCGTCGTAGAGGCCGTACGCGCGGGTGAAGTCGCGGAGATAGTCCAGTAGGAGCCGATGCGGGGGGTAGTCCGGAAAATGTTCTGGCATGGGGAAACCCGCAAAACCGGAGCGTCGGGCTGACGAGATGAAGTGCGCCGAGTCGTACATCGGTGAGCCGGGGTTGTCTTGATCCCAGATGCCGCCGACGTCCTGGTGGGTCTCGAGGACTTCGACGTCGAGGCCCTGAGAGCGGAAGGCCCGCGCGGCAGCGAGACCCGCGGGCCCGGCGCCCACGATGAGATGAGACGAAATATCGGATAAACCTGACAACATGTCACTAATAAAGAGGCTCAGCTAAGGTTTGTCAAGTGTCGAGTCTCGGATCGCGTGAGCCGCGTCAGGATCGTGCCCGGCTGCGTGTCGAGACCTTGCTCGCCGCAGCGGCGGATCTGCTGCGCGAGGAAGGGCTTCCCGCTCTGACCATGTCCGCGGTGGCAGCCCGTGCCGGCAGTTCCCTTCCTTCGGTCTACCGCTACTTCCCCGACCGCGGCGCGCTGTTGTATGCGCTCGCTCAGCGATACCTCGATGAGATCCACGCCGAGATCGACCAACAACTCCGTGGACTACGAAGTAGAGACGACGCCCGCACCGCACTCGTGGCCGTGTTGGACAACTACTTTCGTGCTTTCGAAGAGGATGCCGCGCTGCGCCACATTTGGGTCGGCACCCTCGCCGACCCTGCCCTCAACCATCTCAACGTCGCCGACTCCCAGCGCAACGGAGCGCTCCTCGCCGACCGGCTCGGCCCTTTCACCAATCTCAGTGATCAATCGCTTCTAGACCGATGCGTTTTGGCATCGCATCTCTCCCACGCCACGGTCACACTCGCGCTCGCGGTGGAGCCGCAGCACGGCAAGCGGCTCATTGCCGAGTTCGGCTCCTGGGCCGAGCTGCTCCTGCTCGCCGAATAGCCGACCTCATCCGAGGCCTGCAATGACGCCGGCCAGTCCGAACGTCAGCGGCCGTTCGAGGTGGTGGCGGCGGAGGGAACCACGAGCGATGACATTGCCCGACCTCGCAGGTCTGCACCGGCATGGACGCAATAATGGGCAAGGTGGAACTCCCCGTGCAGCCACCCGTGGATCCCATGCTGGCCAAGGCCGCAGAGAAGGTGCCCGACGACCCGGGGGTGTGGTCGTATGAGCCCAAGTGGGACGGGTTCCGCGCGCTGGTCTTCCGCGATGGCAACGAGGTCGTGGTGCTGTCGCGCAGCGGTAAGGACCTCGGCCGCTACTTCCCGGAGCTGCTCGACTCACTGCGAGACGAGTTGGCACCGCGTTGCGTGCTCGACGGCGAGGTCGTGGTCCCGCGTGAGATCGACGGCCGGATCCGGCTGGACTGGGAGTCGCTGAGCCAGCGCATCCACCCCGCCGAGAGCCGAATCCGGATGCTCGCCGAGCAGACCCCCGCCCACTTCATTGGATTCGACGCGTTGGCCACGGGCGACCGATCGCTGCTGGGGGAGCCGTTCCGTACGCGCCGAGAGGCATTGGTCGACCTCGTCAACGAAAAGCAGTGGTGTCACGTCACGAGGACCACCGAGGATCCCGAGCTCGGAACGCACTGGCTGACAACGTTCGAGGGGGCCGGCCTGGACGGGGTGATCGCCAAGCGCCTCGACGGTCAGTACGTGCCAGGCAAGCGCGAGATGGTCAAGGTCAAGCACAAGCGCGACGCGGACTGCGTGGCGATCGGCTATCGCATCCACAAGAGCGGCGAGGGTGTCGGCTCCGTTCTGCTGGGCCTGTATCGCGACGATGGCGAGCTGCAGATGGTCGGTGGCGCAGCGTCTTTCAGCGTCAAGGACAGATCAGTGATGCTCGCCGACCTCGAGCCGTTGCGCGAGGGCGATCAGGTCAACGACGGCGAGGCGTCGCGGTGGAACTCCGCTGCCGACAAGCGCTGGATCCCGGTGCGACCCGAGAAGGTCGCGGAGGTGGCGTACGACCAGATGGAGGGCAACACGGTGCACGGTCAACGGTTCCGGCACGCAGTGAAGTTCGTCAGGTGGCGGCCCGACCGCGACCCGCGCAGTTGCACGTTCGACCAGCTCGACGCGCCGCTGAACTACGATCTGTCCGACGTCTTGGAGTCGTAGAAATGGCCAGCCCTGCAGAAGAAGTCGACGTCGACGGGGTGGCCGTCCGGCTGACCAGCCCGGACAAGGTGTACTACCCGAAGCTCGGTGCGGGCGGCACCAAGCGCACACTCTTCGACTACTACCTTGCCGTCGCGCAGCCGATGCTCGCCGTCCTACGGGACCGCCCCACGCATCTGCAGCGCTTCCCCGACGGCATCGACGGCGAGGAGATCTACCAGAAGCGCGTTCCCGCAAAGCATCCCGACTACCTGCAGACGTGTGAGGTGACGTTTCCCTCCGGGCGCACCGCGGACGCACTCAAGGTGACGCACCCGTCGTCGATCGCTTGGGCCGCGCAGATGGGCACCATTACCTTTCATCCATGGCAGGTGCGTTGTCCCGACACCGAACATCCCGACGAGCTGCGCATCGACCTGGATCCCCAGCCGGGCACCGCGTTCGGCAACGCCAGCGAGATCGCCGTCGACGTACTCAAACCCGTCCTCGACGAGCTCGGGATCGTCGGGTACCCGAAGACTTCTGGCGGCCGTGGCGTGCACGTGTTCATCCGGATCAAGCCGGACTGGGACTTCGTCGCGGTGCGTAGGGCAGGCATCGCGTTGGCCCGTGAGGTCGAGCGGCGCGCGCCGGACGCGGTGACCACGTCGTGGTGGAAGGAAGAGCGCGGGGAGCGGTTGTTCATCGACTACAACCAGAACGCACGCGACCGCACCTTCGCGTCGGCCTACTCGGCGCGCCGCACCGAGATCGCCACCGTGTCAACACCATTGAGCTGGGCCGAGCTGGCCGACGCCGACCCCGACGACTACACCATCGCGACGGTGCCCGACCTGGTGGCCAAGCGCGAGGACCCGTGGGCCGACATCGATACCGTCGCGCACTCCATCGAACCGCTGTTGGAGATGGTCGCGGCCGACGAGGAGCGTGGCCTCGGTGACCTGCCGTATCCGCCGAACTATCCCAAGATGCCCGGCGAACCCCCGCGGGTGCAGCCGAGCAAGAAGGTGGCCGCGAACTGGGATGACGAGGGGAACAGGGCCTGAGCCAGCCATAGTGACAGGACACGCGGAATGCCCTGCTGCACAACGCTTGTAGCGCGCTTCGGGGAAGCTGATCTCATGGGAATGGAGGGTGCGCCTCAGTTTCGTGGATGGCGAATGTGTTGCGTGCTTGTTAGTTCACGCTGGCGGGGCTGCGCCATGGCCCGGCCAAGAGGCAGCGGAACCGACCTTCCCGATGCTGGCTGGCCCCCCGTAGTGATCTGGATCAGGAATGGGCATCGATCCGTGTCGACATAGCGGGTAGTAAGGCAATGACGAGGAGGTTCACAGGTCCCGAACCTTGACCGGCGCCTGGGCCCGGGGCGTAGATTTGGGATGTGGAACCCATTCAGAAGATTTTCGGGCCGATGTCGCACAGCAGTACGCGTCAACGTGTCGCTGTCCTTCGGTGCTAAGTCATCGGTCCGACTTTTCTCCCCAAATGCGTTACACCGCAGTCTAATACGAGTGGATCATTCCTGCTGTTCTTCGTAATCCCCACCGCAAATGCGGCGGGGCAAGACCGACGGCGACGAGCCGCTGACCGAGACAAACCGAACCGCGGAGGTGTTTGAGTACGTGTCTGGTGAAGGAGATTTCGAAGCGGCTATCACTCGCCGCGTTTGGACGGACCCAGATTTCGCCGATCAGTGCGAGGTTGACCCGTTGGAGGCGCTGGCGTCGATTGGTGTGCGTATGCGGCCCGGAGTGAAAGTCAAGATAAAGGTCCAACGTCGCGACACGATCTACTTCGTCGTGCCACCGGCCAGGGACGCCTCAGCGCCGGAATCCGGAGAAGTGATGAATCAGTTCGACCTGTGGCGAAGCGCCGATTCGTTCGTGTGGATCTTCCCCGAAGACACCTTCTATGACATCTTGGGGATGCGACGGAATTTCCATCCGGCCTCGCCTCAGTTAATGGGAGAAGCCGATGGCTAACTCCGAGTTCATCGGGGCCCACTACCGTCGCCTCGTCAATGACGGGGAGTATCGGAGGCGGATGCTCGCGGACCCAAAGACCGAGTTGTGCAAGGAATACGGGTACACACCCAACGCCGAATTCGAAGTCGAAGTCATCGAGGAAGCGCCGGACACTGTCGTTCTACTCTTGCCGCCGCCGCCCCCTGAAGGCGCCGATTTCGAGGAGCACCTTGCTGAAGTGACCCAGCGCAATAGTGACATTCTCTTCTCTTCGGGCGTCGGAGGGTTCGTCATCCCCGATGACCGCCTCAAGTGGATTCTTCGTGATCTGCGAACATCCTGGATGGCCAAAGAGGGCAAGCCACTCCAACCCCGATGTAGTGAGGTTTAGCCGCAGCTGTCAACGGTGTCCCCGCACGACAACGACGCGAGTTCGACGGCCGTCCGCGCATGGGAGGGGTCACCATGGTTGATGGCGATATCAGCGGGTGAGCAATGAAGTGTCTGCAGTGGAATAGAAGGCCGGCCAAGGCGTTCTCAGTCAGATGAGAAGTTTCAGTGATGCCGAACGTCAGGAGTTTCTCGCTGCCAAGCACGTCGCCGTGCTGTCGGTCGAAGCTGCCGACGGCCGGCCACCGGCCAGTGCGCCGATCTGGTACGACTATGTACCCGGGGGGAACGTCCGGATCAGCACCTCACCGAACACGCGCAAGGCCAGACTCATCGAGCTCGCCGGCGCAGTCACGCTGGTCGTCCAACGCGAAGAACCGCCGTACCAGTACGTGGTCGTCGAGGGCACGGTCGTTGAGACAACATCACCCAGCCCGATGGACGTCCGCGATGCCATCGCGATTCGTTACCTGGGCGAGGAACGTGGACGTGCGTTTGTTCGCGACATCGAACCTCCCGATAACGTCTTGATCAGCATCCGCCCCGATCGGTGGCTGAGCGCAGACTTCTCCGGGGATCTTTAGAGCCAGAAGCTACAACCAGATACCAAACCGCTCATGAGTGATGACTCCCGGATTCACAGGTAGAGACCCCGACGCAAACACACCGCCTCCGCGATCCTGACGGAAACCTCTTGCCGTTTCCGCGCCAGGAATCAGCGCAGAGTGACCACGACCTCGCGGAGCTCGTCGGTCTCGGACGCCAGCCAGCTCTCCGCGGTCGTGTAGAACACCACCGAGCTCAGCTCGACCACGCCGAGGAGAAGCAGCGGCCAGACCGCGCCCGCGAGCACGCTGACCAGGACGGCGTCGATGGCACGGGCGGGTTGGGACCGATCCCCCAGGCGTCGGCTGGCCACGAACGTCGCCGCAGTGGTCACCGCCCATGCCGCTACGTAGATCCACACCCAAGTCATGAACACGAAGTCCTCCCCTGGCCGGGTTGATCGCACTCCGTGTTCCCGCTCACACGACGTCCCAAACAATTCAGATCGTTGAATCTTCTTGGAACCCCAGAGCCTCTCAACCGGGGCCACGTTGGACGCTACCTGGTGATCACCGATTTCCGATACAAGATCACTGGTACGACCGTGTATCAGTCGCCGCTGGAGAGCGTCGCCTTACCGGTGAGCTGATGGCCATTCCGGTCGACCCAGACCAGGTCGACCACGTCACCGGGGTAGTGCCGGTCCAACACGTCGGTGAGGCCGGTAGCCGTATTCACCTGCTCACCGTTGATGCTCAGCAGCACGTCGCCGTCCAGCAGGCCCGCCTGCTGTGCCGGACCGCCACGGAGCACCTCGCGCAACAAGACGCCAGGCAGCGAGTCGCTCTGATCGCTGGGGCTGACGCCGACGCCGAGGAGGGTCGGGGGCCCGATGTGCACGGTGGCCGTCGGCGTGCGAGACCGGATCTGGCCCGCCACCGCCAACGCGTCGTTGATCGGGATGGCGAAGCCTTCTCCGCCGGGGCCCATCCGGAAGTTGACCGACGCGGCCGTGGTGACGCCGACGACCTCGCCACGGCTGTTGATCAGCGGGCCACCGGAGTCGCCCGCACGGACGGGCGCGGCCACCTCGATCAGCCCGGTCATCTGCTCGGCGCTACCCGACAGCTCGTCCTTGGCGGTGATGGTGCGGCCGAAGCCGGTCACCGTGCCAGCCTCGTTGGTGAGGGGATTGCCAGAACCGCGGGCATTGCCCAGCGCCACCACCGGGTCACCGATGCCGAGCGCCGACGAGTCGCCGATCACGGCTGCGGGCAAGCCACCAGCGGTGCCGCGCATCTGAAGGACGGCGATGTCGTGGCCGCGGTCGTAGCCGACGAGGTCGACGGGGTAGGGGACGCCGAGCGCCGTCGCGGTGATGTCGTCCGCGCCCTGCACGACGTGGAAGTTCGTCAGGATGGCGCCGCCGGGATCGAGGATGATGCCGGTGCCCGCGCCGATCGCGTGCTGGTAGTTGATGACGGTGTCGATCCGCACGGTCGCGGGTTCCGCCTGCGCGACGGCCCCGGAGAGGTCGACGGGTGCCGCGTTGGCGGGCGCAATCGAAAAGAGGCTGACGACGACCGCCGCCGCGATACCGACGATGAGTCGCCAGCGGGATCCGAACGTGCCCATGCGCCGCCTTACCTAGATCTTTCCCACAATACTTACGGGGAGTACCCAGGCTGTCGATGAACGTGCTGTGCCGACGGCCGGACCGGGTCAGTCTTCGACGGCCACCCCACCACGGGAACGCCTGAACAACGACTTACCCGACGGGCGTCGATTGCGCAGCTTGCCTGCGGAGTCCTCGTCGTTGTCAGCTTTATCGTCGTCCGCGTCGCTGGTGTTAGCCGGTTCGTCGACCTCATTGATCTCAGTGGCCGCAGTGGTCTCGTCAGCCGCAGTGGTATCGGTGAGCTCAACAGCCTCGGCGGTTTCGGACGGTTCGTCGGATGAGACGGTCACCGAGGCGTCGTCCTTCTCCTCGGCGTCGGCAGCGTCCTCTTCGGTGTCGGTCACCGCGGTGTCAGCGGACGTCTCGTCGTCGTCGGCTGCGGCTGCCTTGCCGCGACCCCGGCGACGATTCTCAGCCTTGGGCTTCAACGGTTTTGGCGGCGGAGGCGGCAGTTCGGCGGTGAACGCCAGATGGAAGGCGAGCACACCGAGCAACGCGACCGCGGCGGCGGCACCGTAGATGCCGAACAACCACTGGCCGGCGCTGTCCAAGGTCAGCCAGAGTTCGCTGATGGCGGTGCCGATGATGAGCACGCCCGCGAGCACCAGCAGGGCGATCGAAATGATCCGCAGGGTCAAGGCCAGGCGTGGCGTTCCGAACTCGGGCTTGCGCGTGCGCAGGAAGGTGAACACCACCGGCAGCGCCGCCAGCCCGATTAGGGCGCCCGCGACGATGCGCAGTGCGGTGCCAAGCGTGTGGGACGTGTCGCCGAGCAGCTCCGGCCAGCGCGGCAATACGAAGAAGAAGTACAGGACTCCAGCGAGGACCAAGAAGGATGTGTTCCACAACACCGCGATCCAGCGCCGCATGGTCCTCCTTGACTCGGTGGCGTCCCACGGGCCGGAGTGCGATCTACCATCGGCAGATCGCACCCCGGACCAAGTGCGGAGGATAGGGGATTTGAACCCCTGAGGGCGTTAACCCAACCCGCGTTCCAGGCGAGCGCCATAGGCCACTAGGCGAATCCTCCGCGGGCAATGGTAGCCGACCGGCCTAAGACGCCCGACCAGTCGCCGGGTCGGCGGGTACTACACTCTGTGTTCGGACCCCGCGCGGCGTCCATCCTGTGAACTCCCCCAGGGCCGGAAGGCAGCAAGGGTCAATGGGCTCTGGCGGGTGCGCGGGGTCCCCTTTTCTTTTCCACGGCTTGGTAGATGGCGAAAGGCGTGCGCCGTGTCGTTTTTGTCCCTCGGCCGTGACGAACTGCAGCAGCAACACGAACTGCAGACCCGCAGCTACGCCGACCTGCAGGCCAAGAAGCTCACCCTCGACCTCACCAGGGGAAAGCCGTCGCCCGCACAGCTCGACCTGTCCAACGACCTGCTGAGCTTGCCGGGCTCGGGCAAGGACTCCTTCCGCGATGGGGAGGGCACCGACAGCCGCAACTACGGTGGCCTGCATGGCCTGCCCGAACTGCGGGCCATCTTCGGTGAACTGCTCGGCATCCCGGTGCCCAACCTCATCGCGGGGAACAACGCCAGCCTCGAGTTCATGCACGACGTCGTCGTGTACTCGCTACTGCATGGTGGGGTGGACTCGCAGCGGCCCTGGATCCAGGAGCCCGGGGTCAAGTTCCTGTGCCCTGCGCCTGGTTACGACCGGCACTTCGCCATCACCGAGAGCCTCGGCATCGAGATGATCCCCGTGGCGATGCGCGAAGACGGCCCCGACGTCGACCTCATCGAGGAACTGGTCGCTCTCGACCCCTCGGTGAAGGGCATGTGGTGCGTGCCGATGTACTCCAACCCGACGGGCACCACCTACTCCTGGGAGAACGTCCGCCGCCTCGTCCAGATGAAGACCGCCGCAGCCGATTTCCGGCTGTTCTGGGACAACGCCTACGCGGTGCACACGTTGACGCACGACTTCGCGCCGCAGGTCGACGTGCTCGGTCTGGCCGCCGCCGCGGGCAACCCCCACCGCCCGCTGGTGTTCGCATCGACGTCGAAGATCACGTTCGCGGGCGCCGGGGTCAGCTTCTTCGGCGGCTCGCTCGGCAACATCGCCTGGTACCTGCAGCACTCGGGCAAGAAGTCGATCGGCCCTGACAAGGTCAACCAGCTTCGCCATCTGAGGTTCTTCGGGGACGCCGACGGCGTGCGGCTGCAGATGCAGCGCCACCAGCAGCTGCTGGCGCCGAAGTTCGCCCTGGTCGCCGAGATCCTCGAAGATCGGCTCGGCGAGTCCAAGATCGCGTCGTGGACCGATCCCAAGGGCGGGTACTTCGTCAGCCTCGACGTGTGGCCAGGCACCGCACGCAGGACCATCGCGCTCGCCAAGGACGCCGGCATCGCGGTGACCGAGGCCGGTGCGGCGTTCCCGTATCGAAAAGATCCGGACGACAAGAACATTCGGATCGCGCCGTCGTTCCCGTCGGAACCCGAACTGCGCGAGGCCATCGACGGGCTGTCGACGTGTGCACTGCTCGCCGCCACCGAGTCACTGCTGGCACGCGGTTAGTCGGGGTGGCTGGGTAGCCTGCTCGTGTGGCTCTCTACCGCAAGTACCGGCCGGCGACGTTCGGTGAAGTAGTCGGCCAAGAACACGTCACCGAACCACTGTCGACGGCGCTGTCCTCGGGCCGGATCAATCACGCCTACCTGTTCTCCGGGCCGCGTGGGTGTGGCAAGACGTCGTCGGCGCGCATCCTCGCGCGCTCACTGAACTGCGAGCAGGGCCCGACGCCCACGCCGTGCGGCGTGTGCGACTCTTGCGTCGCCCTTGCGCCCAACGGCCCAGGCAACGTCGACGTCGTCGAACTCGACGCGGCCAGCCACGGCGGCGTCGACGACACCCGCGAACTGCGCGACCGGGCGTTCTACGCGCCTGCCCAGTCGCGGTACCGCATCTTCATCATCGACGAGGCGCACATGGTGACGACGGCAGGCTTCAACGCGCTGCTCAAGATCGTCGAGGAGCCACCAGAACACCTGATCTTCGTATTCGCCACCACCGAGCCGGAGAAGGTGCTGCCGACCATCCGGTCGCGCACCCATCACTACCCGTTCCGGCTGCTCGCCCCGAAGACCATGCGGCCGCTGCTCGAACGGATCTGCGCGCAGGAGAACGTCACCGTCGACGACGCGGTGTACCCGTTGGTGATCCGGGCGGGCGGCGGCTCGCCGCGCGACACCCTGTCGGTGCTCGACCAACTGCTCGCCGGTGCCGACGACTCCCGCGTCGCCTACTCGCGGGCACTGGCGCTGCTGGGTGCCACCGACCTCGCGCTCATCGACGATTCCGTCGACGCGCTGGCAGCTGGTGACGCCGCCGCGTTGTTCGGTGCCGTCGAGTCATTGATCGACGCGGGTCACGATCCGCGACGGTTCGCCATCGACCTGCTCGAGCGCTTCCGCGACCTGATCGTGCTGCAAGCCGTTCCCGACGCCGCCGCACGTGGTGTGGTCGATGCCCCCGACGACGTGTTGGAGCGGATGCGTAGTCAGGCCGAGCGGCTCGGCACCGCGACGTTGGCCCGCTACGCCGAGGTGGTGCACGCCGGTCTCGGCGAGATGCGGGGCGCCACCGCGCCGCGCCTGCTGCTGGAAGTGGTGTGTGCGCGGCTGCTGCTGCCGTCGGCGAGCGACACGGAAGCGGCTCTGCTGCAACGGATCGAGCGTCTCGAGACGCGGTTGGACGTGTCGATACCGGCGGACGAGGCGGCGCCGCGGGCGGCGGCGTCGACGGGCAAGAGCTTCGTGCGGAGGAGCCAGGCGCCGGAGCCGACGCCGGTTGCGGCCGCCGAGGAGCCCAAGGCGCCGGCGCAGCCCGTGCAGCCCGCGCCGGTGCCGCCCCCGGCCGCGGTGCCTCGCGCCGAAGTGCCTCCTCCGCCTGCGCCAGCTCCTCGGGTCGAACCACCTCGCGTCGAGGCCCCGCCCGCTCCGGAACCCGCCCCGCCCGCTCCGGAACCCAGCCCGCCACCGCCGGCCGCGCCGTCACCACCGCCTCCCGCCGCGGGTCAACCGGACGCTGGGGCCGTGCGCTCGATGTGGACGACGGTCCGCGAGAAGGTCCGCGAGCGCAGGCGCACCACGGACGTGATGCTCGACGGCGCCATCGTGGTGGCCGTCGAGAACGACACCCTGGTACTCAGCCATGTGTCCGCGCCCCTGGCCAAGCGACTCAACGAGGCAAACAACGTCGAGATCATCCGGGATGCGCTCAAGGATGCACTCGGCGTGAACTGGAGCGTCCGCTGTGAGGCCGGTTCCCCGACCGCGCCTGCGGCTGCGGAGCGCTCCCGGCCTGGCCTGGGCGAGCGGAGCGACGGGAGAGGTACCGGTGCCGCGCCACCGCCGCCCGAGGAGGACGACGAGGAGAGCATGCTCGCCGAGGCCGAGCAAGCCGAGACCGCACCTCGTCGCGACCCAGAGGAGGTCGCGATCGAGCTACTGCAGAACGAGCTAGGCGCCCGCCCGATCGACCCCGCTCGCTAGGGAACCACTCAAGCGTGGGGGATGGGTTGGTCGTCGTCGCGCGGGCCGAAGAACCCGATGCGCTCGACCGCCCGCTCGACCGCTGTGGGCGTCCAGTCCCACGAGGCGATCTGACGCCGGGAACGGCGACTGTGGGCAGCGCGCAGCAGTTCGTAACCGTCGGCACGTAGCAGCGTCGTCGGTTCGCCCGAACCGCAAGTCCATTGCTGGCCTTCCTCGTCACGGATCAGCAGAGTCGTGCTGTGCCGCAGCTGTTTTCGTAGATACAGCATCATGACCTCGAGGAATGGTTGCCAGTGCTCGCGGTCGACGCGAGGAAGTCCGAACGCTTCGTGCAGGTCTGCTTCGTGACAAATCACGTCGGCGGCGATGTTGGGACCGAAGATCTGTTCTTCGGTCACGCTGGATTCCGCCGCTGGGCTGACACGGTCCCACTCCACCAGGAGCTCATTGACCGAGTGACGGCGGCGTTCGTCGACATGCCGTGCCGTCCACTGCTCGCCGGGCGCTCCATCCACCCGTCCGCTGGCCGCATCAGCGGCACATCCGACAAGATGTGCCAATAGCAGGTGCGCCGTCCATCGAGGCGTGGCAGGCACGGGTGCCCGTAGCTCTTCATCGCTGAGCGTGCCGATCAGGTGGGCGACGCGGGCGCGGCTCTTGCGATAGATCACGTCAAGCATTGCGATCGTTCTGCCTCGTGGATGAGTGAGATCGCGCGGATCGCCCGGTCGTGAGCCCCCTTCAACGACGTCATCGCGGCCCCTTCCGTCGCCGGCTCCGACACGCCATCGGCCCGGTCTAGGGAATGACCGTAACTCATCTCTAAGAAAAATAAGAGAAACTTGTGGTAACAATAAGATCGCCTGACGGCCGGTCAGGGATTGCTCCTCAAGGTCGGGCAGGCATGGGCGTTCGACATCGCACCGTGGACGCACGGGGCTACGTCGCCCGGGTGGGACATGGCACCGCCACGGGACTGCGTGCGGCGCTGAACCGGTGGTTCGCCCGCTAGGGCGTCCACCACGGACGCAACGGCAGGTCGCCGTCGCCGCCCTTGGGATTCAGCTTCACCGCTAGAACCTGGTGCAGCTGAACCACATTCGACTCGAAGCCGAGGCGCGAGCCGGCCATGTACAGGCCCCACACCTTGGCGGTGGGCAGGCCGACCTCCGCAACCGCCTCGTCCCAGTGTTCGACGAGGTTGGCGCACCAGTCCCGCAGCGTCAACGCGTAGTGGTGACGCAGGTTCTCCTCGTGCACCACCTCCAGGCCGACGTCCTGGGCCTCGCTGATGATGCGGCCCGACCCGGTGAGCTCCCCGTCGGGGAACACGTAGCGGTCGATGAAGCCGCCTGCGGACGCGCCCGTCCTGTTGTCGTGCCGGGTGATGCTGTGGTTCAACAGCAGTGCACCGCTACGCATCTTCGACTTCAGGAAGCGGAAGTACGCCGGGTAGTTGTGCACGCCGATGTGCTCGGTCAGCCCGATCGACGACACCGCGTCGAACCCGGACTCCCTCACGTCGCGATAGTCGCCGTGGCGCACCTGCGCCAGGTCCGAGAGGCCTTGCTCGGCGATCGCGTTCTGCGCCCACGCCGCCTGCTCCTTCGACAGCGTGACACCGATCGCCTTGACGCCGCGCTTAGCCGCATAGCGCACCATGCCGCCCCAACCGCAGCCGACGTCGAGCAGCCGATCGCCCGGCTGCAGCCGCAGCTTCTCGAACACCAGGCGGTACTTGTTCTCCTGCGCGTCCTCCAGCGACATCTCGGGGCTGGTGTAGGCCGCACACGTGTAGGTCATCGACGGACCGAGCACCCACTCGTAGAACGCGTTCGACACGTCGTAGTGGTGGTGGATGGCGTCAGCGTCGCGAGTCTTGCTGTGCCGCAACCCCTCCGCCATGCGGCGCCAGCGGGGCAGCGCCTCCTGCGGCGGCGGGGCGATCGGCATCAGCCGCTCGAGTCCGATCGACCGCACGATGTTGGCGAGCACCCGCGCCGGTGGGCGCTTGAAGTCGAGCTTGTCGGCGAGCGCGCACAGCAGGTCGTACGGATCGCCGGGGTGCACGCCCTGTGGTTCCAGATCCCCGGAGACGTAGGCGCGGGCCAGCCCGAGATCACCTGGCGCGGTGGCCAGGTAGGTGGTGCCGCGCGGGGTGCGCAGGTTCAAACCGAGCTGGGCGTCGTCGGGCCCGGCCTTGCTGCCGTCGTATGCGGTGAACTTCAGTGGCAGTTCGTTTCCTGCGGTGAAGATCTCGAGGATCTCGGCCAGGGTCAGCCGGTCCGACTCCCGGCCCGTCGTGGTGTCCTTGTATGTAGTCATCGCCTCTGTACCGCCTTCGCATATAGATCAAGCAGCCGTGAATCAGGGTCGTAGATCTTCTTGACTGTTTTGTAGGTTTCCCCGCCGTAGAGCTCGTCGAACTCCTCGGCGGAGTAATACGCATCGGAGTACAGCGACTTGTGTCCGTCGAATTCGCTGACCTTGCTCTCGATCATCCTGTTGGTATACCCATCCGTGGGCCCGATCGGCACCGACGACCAGAAGCCGATGTTGACGTAGGTGTGGTGCCCGGCGATCGGGTACAGCGGCCAGCCCGCGTCGTCGCGGAGCCGCAGCGGACACAGCCAGAGCGGCTCGATCGGCACGTTGGTCAGGAACCAGTCGAGGAACGCCGCCGTCCGCCCGATCGGCACCTCGACGTCCTGCACGACGCGCTCGCGCGGCGGGCGCCCGTTGCGCTTCTCGATCCGATCGGCGATGTCGAAGCGCTGGTCGTAGCCGATCAGCTTCCAGTAGAAGCTGCTGCGCCGAAGGCGGCGCGGCCAGAACTTCCTGATCGTGGGGTTCTGTGCGCCGAAGGCCCGCGAGCACCAGAACCAGTCGGTGTCCCAGCGCCACAGGTAATCGTGGATGGTCAGCCGATCGTGCTTCTCACCCGCGGGGTGCTGAATGGACCGGTAGTAGATGTCCTTGCCGGTGTAGTCACTGACCGGGCCGGGCGTCGACGTCTGCACGCCGAGGCACAGGTAGCTCTCGTCGGCGCTAAACACCACGCCGTCCAGATAGTCGATGCGGGTGCCGTCGAGGCCGCCCGTCTCGATGATCCGCTCCATGGTGGCAACCAGTTCGGTCAGCGACGTGAACCGCAGGTGCCGCAGGCTGACGAACGGCTTGACCGGCTCCAGCTCGATCTTCAGTCGCACCGAATATCCCAGCGTGCCATAGGAATTCGGGAACGACCTGAACAGATCGGCATGCTGATCGCGCGACGCGGTGACGACTTCGCCTGCGCCGGTGATGATGTCCAGCTCCAGCACCGACTCGTGCGGCAGCCCGTTGCGGAACGACGCCGACTCGATGCCGAGCCCGGTGACGGCGCCACCAAGCGTGATGGTCTTCAGCTGCGGCACCACCAGTGGCGACAGCCCGAAGGGCAGCGTGGCGGCGACGAGGTCCTCGTAGGTACACATTCCGGCGACGTCGGCGGTCCGTGCCTCGGGGTCGACGGAGATGACGCCCGTCAGGCCCGACGAATCCAGTCCCTTTGCGGACGTCTTGGCGCGGGCCCGAAATAGGTTGGAAATAGGTTTGGCCAGCCGAACGGTGGCGTTCGGCGGGATGGCACGGTAGCTGGCGAGCAGCCTCTCCACGCCCAGGGCGTGGGTAGCCTGTGCGTCAGTTGATACGACAGACACGCATATACGCTAGTCCGCGGTGGTACCCGATGCGACACAAGCAAGCGGGAATCACACTGCTACGTCAACTCATATCAAGGAGCCTTCACCGATGGGACAGGTCAGCGCGTCCAGCACCGTCTTGATCAACGCCGAGCCGGAAGCTGTATTGGCCGCCGTCGCGGACTACCAGACGGTTCGCCCCAAGATCCTCTCCTCGCACTACAGCGGATACCAGGTCGTCGAGGGCGGCCAGGGTGCCGGCACCGTGGCCACGTGGAAGCTGCAGGCCACCGAATCCCGCGTGCGTGACGTCAAGGCCCAGGTCGACGTGGCCGGACACTCCGTCATCGAGAAGGACGCCAACTCGACCATGGTGACCACCTGGACCGTCGCGCCCGCCGGCACCGGTTCGACCGTGACGACCAAGACGGCCTGGGTCGGCGCCGGCGGAGTGAAGGGCTTCTTCGAGAAGACGTTCGCGCCGCTGGGTCTGCGCAAGATCCAGGCCGAGGTTCTCGAGAACCTCAAGAAAGAGGTCGAGGGCGCCTAAGCCGCTGCCCGCGCCGGGCGTGTCGCGAGGAACGCGGCGATCCCGCGCACCACGGCGTCGGCGTACTTCTGCCTGCCGTCGGGGCTCTCGATGAGCGCCGCGTCGGCGGGGTTCTTCATGTTGCCCAGCTCCACCAGGACCGACGGGTACTGGGCCAGGTTCAGCCCGGTCAGGTCGGAGCGGCCGTAGAGCCCGCCCTGGCCGATGTAGGTGGCGGGCACCAGGCCGGCGGCCTGCAACTGGTCGCGCATCGTCTGGGCGAGCTGCACCGCCGGACCCGCCTGGGCCTGATTGAGCGGCGGCGCCGAGTAGTTGACGTGGAAGCCGCGTCCGTTTTCGGGGCCGCCGTCGGCGTGGATCGACACGATGGCGTCGGGCTGCAGTGCATTGGCCATCTCTGCGCGCTCGTCCACGCACGGTGCGACGGCGTCGTCGTTGCCGCGAGACATCGCGGTGCGCACTCCGAGCTGGGTCAGTTCGGCGCGGATGCGCAGCACCGTCTCCCAGTTGAAGGTGTGCTCGGGGTAGCCGCTGTTGGTCGACGTCCCGCTGGTCTGACAGTCCTTGGTCCCGCCGCGCCCCGTGGGCACCTGTTTGGACAGGGACGCGTCGTTGGCGCCGTTGTGGCCGGGATCGAGGAACACGATCCGCCCGGCGATGCTGGGTGCGGCGGTCGCGGTGGGAACCGCGGACGCCGACGTGGCGACGATGAGGCCGGCGGCTATGGCGGCGCCGACACGCAGGCTTGCTCGGACGTGCACGGCGCCACGGTAGTCCGAGGGGCGACTAGGCTTGGAACGCAAATCGCCTTGTCCGCACATGCGAAATCAAGTCGAGACCGACCCGGTACACACCCGATTTCAGATGCGAAGGGGTCCCACCTCATGCAACCTGGTCAACCGCCAGACATGTCGGCACTGCTGGCGCAGGCCCAGCAGGTGCAACAGCAGTTGATGGAGGCCCAGGAGTCGCTCGCCAACTCCGAGGTGCACGGCCAGGCCGGTGGCGGGCTCGTTCAGATCACCATGAAGGGCAGCGGCGAGGTGGTCGCCGCCGCCATCGACCCGAAGGTCGTCGACCCGGACGACGTCGAGACCCTGCAGGACCTCATCGTCGGCGCCATCGCGGACGCGTCCAAGCAGGTCACCATCCTCGCGCAGAGCAGGCTGGGTCCGCTCGCAGGCGGCCTCGGCGGCCTGGGTCTTCCGGGGCTCTGACTTGTTCGAAGGACCGGTGCAGGACCTGATCGACGAACTGGGCAAGCTGCCCGGGATCGGTCCGAAGAGTGCGCAACGCATTGCGTTCCACTTGCTGTCGGTCGAGCCGCCGGACATCGACCGGCTGACCGCCGTGCTCGGCAAGGTTCGCGACGGCGTGAAGTTCTGCTCGGTGTGCGGCAACGTCTCCGACGACGACCGCTGCCGGATCTGCTCGGATTCGCGGCGCGACGCGTCGCTGGTGTGCGTCGTCGAGGAGCCCAAGGACGTCCAGGCCGTCGAGCGCACCCGGGAGTTCCGCGGCCGCTACCACGTGTTGGGTGGCGCGCTCGATCCGTTGTCCGGCATCGGGCCAGAGCAGCTGCGCATCCGTGAGCTGCTCACCAGGATCGGTGAGCGCGTCGACGGTGTCGACGTCGCCGAGGTCATCATCGCCACCGATCCCAATACCGAGGGCGAGGCCACCGCGACGTATCTCATGCGGATGCTGCGCGACATCCCCGGCCTCAGCGTGACGCGCATCGCGTCGGGCCTGCCGATGGGCGGGGATCTGGAGTTCGCCGACGAGCTGACGCTGGGTAGGGCGTTGGTCGGCCGCCGCGCGATGGCTTAAGTTGTCGCCCATGGCAGACGAAGAGTTCAAGGTCGAGGTCGAGCTCGGCAGCGACGCGCACGGCCTGTCGTTCTTGGAGCGGCTGCGGACGGTCAACCTGGACGACGACGCACGCAAGCGCCTCGGCAGCCGGGTGACCGTGACGCGGGACGGCAACTTCGTTCAGCTGTACACGCACACGTTGGCCGACGCGCAAGAGGCCGAGACCACCGTGCGGCAACTGCTGGCCGACGATCACGTCAGCGCCGAGTTCACGGTGAGTCGGTGGGATGCGGAAGCTCAGGAATGGGTGGACCCGACGAGCGGCGCTGTCGTCGAGGACGACGCCAGGGAGACGGCTGCGCCGGACCCGAGCTACGTCATCCTCGAGGCCTACAAGCCGGAGTTCCTTCGCGACCTGGGGCTGTAGGAGCCTTAGCGGCACCCGCCAACCGCG
>Ga0207671_10001866_pt1 | contig 23478 bp, 23 predicted proteins | sample KBSC24metaG_FD_184352 | JGI IMG/M metagenome (GOLD analysis project Ga0207671, IMG submission 184352) | Corn rhizosphere microbial communities from Kellogg Biological Station, Michigan, USA - KBS C2-4 metaG (SPAdes) (version 2) | ecosystem: Host-associated > Plants > Roots > Rhizosphere > Soil... | reverse complement strand
CAAGCCCGGCGACCGCGGCATGTCCGTGGCCGACATCTGGCGGATCGCCGACGGCCGGATCGTCGAGCACTGGGACGTCGTCCAGGAAGTCCCCGAGGCGAGCGCCAACGACAACACGATGTTCTAGACCTGTGGAACACGGCATGAGCAGCGCCGGCGAGCAGATCGTCAACCGTTTCGTCACCACGCTGAACGAACGCGACTTCGACGGCTTCGAAGCCCTCTTCGTCGACGACTACCAGCAGCACCAGGCGCTCGCCAGCACCACCGGCAACCCGGTCGCCAAGCACGCTGTGCGCATGTACTACCAGGACCGGATCACAGCCTTTCCGGACATGGTGGTCACCGCGCAGCCCTACCTGTTCACCGACGACTACGTCGCGGTCAACTTCGTCTACCGGGGTACGCATCAGGGCACGTACCTGGGTATCGCCCCCACCGGCCGGAAGGTCACGTTCAACTCGACCGACATCATGCGCATCCGCGGCCACCAACTGGCCGAGCACTGGGGCGCGGTCGACCTGCACGGCCTGCTTCAGCAGCTCACGAAGAAGTAACCGGGCCGATGGGCCGCCGCGCCGGTCACCCGATGTTCCCGACACCCTGAACCACCGCCGCCCGGCCGCAGATCCGACTTGCTGATCGCACCCGCGGCGTGGTCGGCGGCGGCCCCGGCCGGCACGTTCCACTTCACCCTGCCCTCGAGTAGTTGAACCTTGAAGTCAGTCACGTCCATGACTGCCAGACTTGACAGAGGATTGACATGAATCGCAAGGCGCGCACCGCGGTCGCCACCGTCGGTGCTTCGCTCATAGCAATGTCCGGACTTTCCCTCGCGCACGCCAGTGCCCCGGCGGCGTCCGCGACAGTGGCCACCGGCGACGGGTCGTCGGGGAACACCGCGGCGAAGGAGAAGAAGGCCGTATTGAACCTGCTGGCGGCCTACAGCACTGGGAACGCCGCCGCGTTCGACGTCATCAACCCCAAGAAGTTCATCCAGCACGACCCGCAGGTCGCCGACGGACTGTCCGGTCTGAAGGCGTGGCTGGCTTCGATGCCCCAAGGACAGATATCGGTCAAGCCGGTCCGCGTCCTGGTCGACGGCTCGTACGTGCTGGTCCAGTCGGAGACGAGGGTGCCGAGCGGGCCGACGGTCGCTTGGGACGTCTTCCGCTTCTCGCTGTTCGGGGAGCCGCTCTACAACGGCGCGGGCTACATCCAGCACAGCGAGGGAACCACCACCGACGGCGCAGCCGCCAGCAAGGCCGTCCTGCAGCAGTTCGTCGAGTCCGGCACCCTCGTCTACACGAAGATCGAGAAGGTCCTCGGCGAAGGCAACTTCGTCCTCGTCATCGGCAAGGGCAGCTTCGCCGGCACCCCGTACTCGTTCTACGACATGTTCCGCGTCGACAACGGAAAGCTCACCGAACACTGGGACGTGCTCGAGCCGCTGACCCCGGCAGCGCAGGCGAAGAACACCAACGGACAGTTCGACTTCCCGCAGGATCCGCTCGGGCCGCCGCTGGCCTGACGGCCTGCGGAGCACGGCCTGGGGACGTGGTGAAGCGGTCGGCTGAGGCCGGCCGCTCGCACACGGTTTTCGTCTCCGGTGCCGACGTGCGGTCCCGGTGCGGCGCAGTCAGTTGATCGCCCCGTCCAAGGTCGCGGTGGTGATTGCGCCGTTGGTCAGACCCCACCGCTTGAGGATCGTCGTGTATTCGCCGTCGTCGATGACGTCTTGCGTGGCCGTCAGCACGGCGGAGTCCAGCGCGTCGTCCTCCTTGGGCAAGGCGAACCCGTAGGGGGCCGGGTCGATGGGGTCACCAGCGGTTTGCAGCTGTCCGTCCGAGTGCGTGGTCTGGTAGGCGGCGATCGGAGTGTCCTGGAGCGTGGCGTCGGCGCGCCCGGACAGCAGGGCTTTGAGCGCGTCGCCGACGGTGGCCACGACGACGGTGGTGATCGCGGGGAGGCCGTCGGTGAGGCATTGCGCCGAGCGTGAGGACAGGACCGGGTCGACTTCGATCGTTCCCTGCTGCGCGGCGACGCGGTGACCACACAGCGATTCGTCGTCGGGAAACAGGTCCAGCGGGTTGCCGGTGCGGACGATGAGCATGGGCCCGGCTTGGAAGTAGGTGATGAAGTCGCCGAGTTCTTCGCGGCGGGTGGTGTCGGTCATGGAGGAGACGCCGAGGTCGAACTTGCCCTGCTGTACTCCGGCCAGGATCGTGTGGAACGGTGTGGGGGTCAGGGACGCGGTCAGCCCGAGTTTGGCCGTGACGGCGCGGATCAGGTCTACTTCCATGCCGCCGATGCTTCCGTCCGGCTGGGTGAACTCGTCGGGGGCGAAGGTGGGGTCGGTGGCGATGATCAGGGTGCCGCGGGCGGTGATCTGTGGCGGGAGCATCGCACGAGCGGATTGGTCGATCGCGCCCACGGCGACCGTCCGCCGGTGGGTGTCTTGCCGGGCGCATGCGGCCGGCCCCGCGATCAGTGCCAGGGCGCTGACGACGGCGCCGAGCCGGCGGCTTCGGCCGGTGGTCGAAGGCGTGATGCGCATGGCGGTCACAGGGGCCGGTTGGACTGCAGCTCGGCGATGACCTGCGGGGTGAGTTGGGCGCCGGCTCGGTTGGCGAACACGGCCATCTCGTAGGCGACCGTTCCGAGGTCGCAGTCCTTGCCGGCCAGCACGCTGAGCAATGCCGCCCGTCCGATCGCGATCAGCAGCAGGTAACCGTCGGCCAGGTCCATGACGATCTTGTTCAGCGGCCCCATGGACTCGGTCTGGGACACGGCGTTGGCCAGGCTCGCCAGGCCCGACACGACTGCGGAGAGCCGGTCTGCGTCCGCCCTGTCGCGGCCTTGGGACGCGGCGACCGCCAGCCCGTCGGATGAGACCACGAGCGCGTCCCGGACGCCGGCGGTATCGCGGACGAATGCGTTCATCGTCCAGGAGAAGTCCTGGGCTTGCGGGCTGAGTGTGGTTCCAGCTGCTGCGTACGGCATTGGTTCTCCTTCACGATTCGTTCGTCCATTCGGCGGCGTCGGCGTCGGCGGCGTCAGCGGTGCACTGCTCATTCGATGCCGCACGGGCCACGCCGCGCTGGAAGGCCTCCAGTTCGGCTCTGACCGCTTGCGGGTCGACCACCCGTGGCGGCGGGCGTTCGGTCCGGTCGTCAGTGAGGTTCCCGGCCTGTTTGCCACGCTGCGCACCGGGTGTTCTTCGCTGCAGTGCGAACGGGACGGCGGCGGGGTCTTTGGCGGGCTGCCAGCCCCCCGTCTTCGCCGGCGTGCCCGGTGCCTGCATGCCGCTTTGGCCCTGCCAGTCGCGCCAGAAGGTCACCGCGCGCTGGATCGCCTCTGCCGCTGTGTCCTCGGCGCCGATGCCGGCGTGGTTGTCGGCGCCCGGGGTCGCTGCGGCGACGGCGGGTTCGGGGCTGGAGATGAACAGCGGGTCCGGGATGACGATGAGCACCGTGACGCCGCCGCCGTCGGTTTCCGTGAGCGTGACGGCCAGACCGTGGCGGCGGGCGAGGCGTCCGACGACGAACAGCCCGAGAAGGTCGGTGGGTGCCAGATCGAGGCGCTCGCGCGAGATCAACCGCAGGTTTTCGCGTTCCATCCGCTCCGGTGGCATACCGATGCCGTGGTCGATGATCCGTACGCAGCACTGGTCCGCGGACCTGAACGCCGTCACTTCGACATCGCGCTCGGGCCCGGAGAACTGGACTGCGTTGGCCAGCAGCTCGCTGAGCAGCAGGACGATGTCTCCGGCGGGGCCGGCTCGCAGCAGGTCCTCGACTGCCGGACCCACCTGGATGCGCCGGTAGTCGTCGATGCTGCCGCCGGCGGCGCGGATCGCGTCGCGCAACGACACCGGCTCGGAGACGCCGCCGCTTTGGCGCGACGTCCCGGACAGGACGATCAGGCTGTTGGCGCTGCGCTGGAGGCGGGTGGCGAAGTGGTCCAGCAGGAAGAGGTTCTCCAGGCGGTCTTCGTCCAGTTCCTCAGCTTCCAACGCGTCGATCAGCGCGAGCTGCTGGCGCACCAGGTTCAAGGTGCGGTGACCCACGCTGGCGAACATCGCGGCCACATTGCGCCGGGAAATGATCTGCCGCTCCAGGAGCCCTGTGGAGGCGGCTTGGACCCGGTTGAACGCCTCGGCCAGCGTGCCCATTTCGTCTCGGCCGGCGACCTTCACGTCGGCCAGCCGGGTCAACGGGGTGTGCGAGCTGTGCTCGTCGGTGTCTGCGACGTGGCGCAGCTCGGCTTCGGCGAGGCTGGCGACCTCGCTGGCCGCTTGTGTCAGGTGCTGCAGGGGTTGCGCGACCGATCGACGGATGCGGATGGTCAGCACGACGACGATGACGGACAGCGCCTCGATGGCGATCGTGAAGCCCGCTGCATACCGGAACTGCCGGTGCGCGACGTTCTCGGCATCGGCGGCGATGTCGTGCGCGATCTTCTCCTCCACCATCACGCGCAGCCCGTACTGCGCGCTGACGGCATCTGCCAAGCTGTCGACCAGGCTCACCCGGTCTTCGGTCCCCGCCGGTTGCGCGGTGGGACCGGGGGATGCACCGTGTGCGGGTTCGATCTGCTCTTGCAGGTCGCCGACGAGCGCCGAGGCGGTGCCGAACCGCGCCAGTTGGAACAGCCGGGTCTGCTGGGGTGTCGCGAGTTGCCGGAACCTGGCGACCTCGATGTTCTCGGCCTGTTCGGCGCGGTCGATCGTGCCCAGCGCGCCGGCGGCCCCAGCGGGGGTGGCGACCGCGGCGAGCAGCGCGGCGCCTGCCGTGATGCGGTACTGGTCGGCGCGGAAAAGGGCGTCAAGCGCGGATTCGGCCGCGGCGCCGTCGGCCCCGAGCGCCTGGGGGCGGCTGAGGCCAAGGGAGTCGATGAGGGCGCCGACGGGAGTGTCGAAGGCGGCGTTGAGGCGGTTCGGGGTGATCGAGCGTGCCAGGATCCGGGGTCGCAGTGTGTCCAGGCCGGCCACCTGTGCCAGTGCTGCGCTCATCGCGGGAGTCAGGCGAGCGGCGGGTGCGTGCCGCAGGTCGGTGGCCGTGGCTTCGACCAGTGCGGATTGCACCAGCAGCGCGTTCGGCGTGTTCTGCGGTGCGGCCAGGTACTCGATGGCCACTAGCCGCTCGCGTTGCACATCCTGGACCAGCGAGCCGATCCGGTCGGCGGTGTCCATCTGGGTGGCCAGGCCGGAGGCTTGTGAGGATTGGTGGACGCGTTCGAGCACCAGCGGGGCGGTCGCCAGAACCATCCCGGCCAGCGGGACGGCTGTGAGCAGGTGCAGCTTGTGTTTGATCAGGAGGGCGCGGCTCGACGTCGTCACGGGTCCCACCGATCCGCGGGAGCGGCGGTGCCGGGATCGATGCGTTCTTTGCCGTCGCCCCGGGCCTTCTTGTGAGTGTGACGGCCGTCCGGTGAGCGTTCGCGCCTCGGCTGTCGCGTTTGCCGTGGCATGTGCGGCTGCCGGTCCCGGATGCCGGTCGGCACCTCGGGTGTGCGGGTGCTGCGAATGAGCCAGAATACGGCAGGTGCTGCCGAAGCCGCCGCTGCCACGACCAGCAAGGCCAGGTCCAGCTTCCGCTGCTGGTATCCGGATCGGCGGGCATCAAGGAGGCGGTCGAGCTCTGTCAGGCCTGCGGTTTCCAGCACCAGCGCCGCCGGGTCGAAGGCTTGGCGGTTTGCCGTGACGGTGTCCTGAGACGGGATCGCCAGCGTCTGGTCTGTGACCGAGGCGGTCGGGGCCAGCGCGTCGACGTCGGTGGTGACCAGGTCCACGTCGCCCAGCAGGTGGGGCCCGAGCGTGGCGCTGGTGGTGGCGCGGAACACTTTGTCCAGCTCGGTGCCGAAGCCGTGGGCGTCCACGGCGATCCGGTCGCGCACGATCGCGATTCGCGCCGCCGCGGCGTTCTGTCCGGCGGCGCCTCGCCCGCCGGCGGTGGCGGTCAGGTCGTCCAATCGCCCGACCTGCACTGCCATGTCGGGCAGGCGTACGGTCAGGGCGTCGACGAGGCGGGTGGTGTCCGCGCCTGGATCCTGGTCCAGACCCGAGGCGTCGTCGATGGTGATGATCTGTTGCAGCAGCAGATCGGTCACCTGGGAATGGTTTTGGTATGCCGCCACGCCGGTGGCGGATGGGCTGCCGGACAGCGCGAGGACTTGCGCGCGGACCTGCGCCCACAGCGTGGCGGTGTCGGGCCCGGGGTTCTGGGCCAGGCCGCTGTGATCGACCGCGGCGACCGCGGCGACCAGAGCTGAGGGGTCGCCCGGTGTGCCGTGTACGGCTGCCGATTGCGCATCAGCCACCGCCACGACAAGCTTCACCACCGCCCCCAGCTGTTGCGTGCCGTGCCTTTCGGTGCGCACGGCTGCCAGGTCGGCATCTGTCCTGGCCCATACGGCGATCGCGAGTCCGGCCAGCGGAATCAAAGCTGCCGTGGCCGAAACAGCGATGGCGAAGGCGCGTCCGAACCGCCTGGATGTATCGCCGACCGCGGACGCGGCCGATTCTCTTCTAGTCCTCAACGGCTTTATCACCGCGATCTGGCGATCGTGACCCAAGGGATGATGGCCTGATCCCCGGAATTGGAATCGGCACCCAGCTCTCGGATGAGCCGCTCCCATGTCCCGTCTCGCCGCCAGGCGTGGAACAAGGCATATGTGGTCTGATGAGGTCCGTACCGTGCGGGTAAGCGGTCCCAGCGTGTCCCCGTGCGGAACCGCCACCGCACTCCGTCGATCAGCTCCCGCCTCGACCGGTGACGAGGCCGTCCGCCGCGTGCCGACGAAGGGGGAGATGGGAGCAACGGTTCCAACTGAGCCCATTGTGCGTCCGTGAGGTCGCCGTACATGATTTCTTCCTCTCGCATCGGATGACCGCGCGAGTTTGCTCGGCGTCGCTTTTAAGAGCTGTGCCGGCAATGGCGCGGGAAGAACGAACGCGGGAGTGCCAGCCCCGATGGCTGCCCGTGGTGGGGTGAGATGCTTCCTTGCGGCGTATTCGTGTTCAAGGGGCTGGCGAGAATGGCGACGTTTTGCTGATTCGCAGCAGCTGTGGGAGCAACGTGTAGCTCGAGAACCGTTCCGAGGGGCTCCGCGCCTGGACGTTCTGCCGTCTCAATAGCCGATGCCGCCGGCCCAGGATTCGGCCAGCGCCAGGAAGAGGTCGTTCTCCTGCGCCAAGCCGATCGTCACCCGTACGCCGTCACCTGTGAACGTCCGCAGCACCACGCCGCCGTCCAGGCAATGGTCGCCGAGGTGCGCACTTCGCGATCCGAGGGGCAGCCACAGAAAGTTCGCTTGGGAAACGGGCACTTCGTAGCCGATGGAGCGCAGTTTCGCGGTGACGCGGTCCCGCTCGCCGACCGTCAGCCGCGCGCGCCGCGCCACCTCCTCACCCTCGGCCAGTGCGGCGATCGCCGCCTCCTGGGCCAGGGCGCTGACGCTGAAGGGCACCTGGGTCTTGCGTACTTGCGCGATGATTTCTGGGTCTCCCACGCAGTAGCCGATGCGCAGTCCTGCCAATGCGTACGCCTTGGAGAACGTCCGGAGCACGACCACGTTGGGGCGGTCGCCGAACAGGGCCAGGGCGTCGGGGACCGCTGCCGGGTCTGTGTACTCGCGGTAGGCCTCGTCGACCACGATCAACACGTCATCGGGAATCCGGTCCACGAACGCCCGCAGCTCGGCCTCGCCCACCGCGGTCGATGTCGGGTTGTTCGGGTTGCAGACGAAGATCAGCCGGGTGCGTCCGGTGACTGCCTCGGCCATCGCGTCCAGATCCAGCGCGTGGTCCCGAAGGGCGGTCCGGACCGCCGTGCCGCCGGCCACCCCGGTGAGGATCGGGTACGCCTCGAAGGAGCGCCAGCCGAAGATCACCTCGTCTCCGGGGCCGACCACCGTGTGCAGGAGTTGACCGCACACCTCTGAGGATCCGGCCCCGACGGCGACGCGGTCGGCGGTGACGCCGAGATCGGCGGCGATGGACTCCCGCAGGCGCGTGGCGCTCATGTCGGGATAGCGCGAAACCCCTCCGGCCAGTTCGGCGAGGCGGGCGGTGACGCCGGGGAGCGGACCGTACGGCGACTCGTTGCTGGCCAGCAATGCCGCATCAGGCAGTTTCCGCCCCGGAATGTATGAGGGCAGGTGCGCTAGGGACGGTCTGGCCTGGACCACGGTGTACTCCCATTTCATCAATTCTGGGGATTCCCGAAGGGGACTGGGAGCACATGGTGGGCAGTGGTGGAGATGCGTTTCAAGAGGCTGAGGAAAACGGCGACAGATTGCCGTCAGCGCCTCGGTTGGCGCGCAGAACGTAGAGGCCGCAGGCCGGATCCGGCCCTGAGAGCGGACAAACGGACAAGCCGGTGCGGCCACGGCGGTCGGGCGGGGCGCCGTGCCGGGGTCCGGGCCCGCTTCAGGCCCAGTCGACCGCCCGGCCCGGAGATTCGTCGAAGACCAGCCAGGTCCGGGTCGAGCGGATTCCCGGGATCTCCTGGATCTTCTCCAACACCACTTGGCGCAGGCCGTCGTTGTCGGGGGCGCGGGTCAGGACGAGCACGTCGAAATCGCCACCCACCAGCGAGAAGTGTTCGACATAAGGGATCTCCGCCAGACGCTTGGAAACGGTGCGCCACGTGTTCTGGTCGATGGTGACCATGACGTAGGCGGTGGTGCCGAGTCCCACGAGCCGGGCGTCCAGCTTGGCGGTGAAGCCGGTGATCGCGCCCTCCGAGACCAGGCGGTTGATACGCGCATAGGCGTTGGCCCGCGAAACGTGGATCCTGTCGGCCAGCGCACGGATGGAGATCCTGCCGTCTTCCACCAACGCGGCGATGATCGCCCGGTCCGTCTCATCGAGCTTGACAGCAGAACGTCCGGTCTCGGAACCCTCCGCCAGGGATTCGGATGACATATTGCTCTCCTTGTCGGCTGAGATCGGCAGTATGTCGCTGATACTCGCGAACTCTTGAACACATATCCATCACCAGGAACCATCCTGGTGTCAAGTGTCCACAGAAGGCGAGTCCCTCTCCATGTCCACGAAGACCCCCCGCCACACCGTGCAGGGCCTGCTGCCCTCACTGGCGCCCGTCCGTTTCGTCGACGAGTCCGGCACGGCCGTGAAGCCTCCGTCGGGGTTCGAAGCCCCGCCGGATGCGATGTTGCGCCAGGCGTACCGGCTGATGGTGCTGGGGCGGCGCTTCGACATCCAGGCGACCGCCCTGACCAAGCAGGGCCGGCTTGCCGTGTATCCGTCCAGCCGGGGTCAGGAGGCCTGCCAGGTGGCCGGAGTCTTGGCGCTGGGGAAGGAAGACTGGTTGTTCCCGACCTACCGCGACTCCGTGGCCCTGGTGGCACGGGGGGTGGATCCGGTAGAGGTGCTCACCCTCCTTCGCGGAGATTGGCACTGCGGCTATGACCCGATGGCGACTCGGGTGGCGCCGCAATGCACACCGCTGGCCACCCAGGTGCTGCACGCCACGGGCATGGCCGACGCGCTGCGCCGCAAGGGGGACGGCGGCGTGGTGATGGCCTTGATCGGCGACGGCGGGACCAGCGAGGGTGACTTCCACGAGGCCCTGAACTTCGCCGCGGTGTTCAACGCCCCCGTGGTCTTCTTCATCCAGAACAACAAGTACGCGATCTCCGTGCCGCTCGCCAGGCAGAGCGCGGCGCCTGCCCTGGCGTACAAGGGGATAGGGCACGGCGTCCGCTCCGAGCAGGTGGACGGCAACGACCTGGTGGCGGTGCTGGCGGTGCTGACCGCCGCCGTCGAGCACGCCCGTGCCGGCCGCGGCCCCTTCCTCGTCGAGGCTCACACCTATCGGATGGACGCCCACACCAACGCCGATGACGCGACCCGGTACCGGGACGAGGAGGAGGTGCGGCGGTGGGGCGACGCCGATCCCTTGGAGCGGCTGGAGACCTACCTGCGCAGCCGGCAGGTGCTCGCCGAGGAGGACGTCGAGGCCGTGCGCGCACAGGCCGAAGACTTCGCCGCGGATCTGCGCACCCGGATGAACGCCGACACCGAAGCAGATCTGCTCGAGATCTTCGACCACGTCTTCGCCGAACCCACCCCTCAGCTCCTCGAACAGCGCGAGCAGCTGGCCACCGAACTGAAGCCGCAGGAGGACTGACATGCCGACGGTCACGATGGCGCAGGCCCTGAACCAGGCCCTGCGCGACGCGCTGCACGATGACGAGCGGGTGCTGGTCTTCGGCGAGGACGTCGGAACCCTCGGCGGCGTCTTCCGCATCACCGACGGGCTGACCCGCGACTTCGGCGACCAGCGGTGCTTCGACACCCCGCTGGCCGAGTCGGGCATCGTCGGCCTGGCCGTCGGCCTGGCCATGGGCGGCTTCCGCCCCGTGGTGGAGATGCAGTTCGACGCCTTCGCCTACCCGGCGTTCGAGCAGATCGCCTCGCACGTGGCCAAGCTGCGCAACCGGACCCGCGGGCGGGTGGCGCTGCCGATGGTCATTCGCATCCCCTTCGCCGGCGGCATCGGCGGCGTCGAGCACCACTGCGATTCCAGCGAGGCCTACTACGCGCACACCCCAGGGCTGAAGGTCGTCACACCCGCGACCCCCGAGGACGCGTACTGGCTGCTGCGCGACGCGATAGAAGACCCGGACCCAGTGGTGTTCCTGGAGCCGAAGAAGCTCTACTGGTCCAAGCAGGACGCCGACCTCGTGGCGCGCGCCGCCGCGCCTTTAGGCCGCGCGACGGTCCGCCGTCGGGGCGCCGACGCCACCCTCGTCGCTTACGGGCCTTCCGTCCCGGTGGCGCTGCAGGCCGCCGAGGCCGCCGCGCTGGACGGCCTGGACCTGGAAGTGGTGGATCTGCGCACGATCGTGCCCTTCGACGACGCCACCGTGACGGAGTCGGTGCGCCGAACAGGGCGCTGCGTCGTGGTGCAGGAAGCGCAGGGCTTCGTGGGCGTCGGCGCGGAGATCGCCGCACGGGTGCAGGAGCGCTGCTTCCACTCTCTGGCCGCTCCGGTACTGCGCGTCGCAGGGTTCGACATCCCCTACCCGCCGCCGAAGCTGGAGCACGCGCATCTGCCGGGCGTCGACCGGATCCTGGACGCCGTCGACCGGCTCCAGTTCGACGACACCCCCGACGTGCGCCATCTGGAGGCGGCGGCATGACCGGCACGCTGACCGAACAGATCTTCCGGCTGCCGGACCTCGGCGAAGGGCTGTCCGAGGCGGAGATCGTCTCCTGGCGCGTCGCCGAAGGCGACCAGGTCCGGACAGACGAGGTGGTCGTGGAGGTCGAGACGGCGAAAGCAGTCGTGGAGGTTCCGGTCCCCTACGAGGGCACGGTGCTCAGATTGCATGCCGCGCCCGGCTCGGTGGTGAATGTCGGCGAGCCGCTGATCTCGGTCGGTGTCGAGCGGTCTGTGCAGGAGTACAGGGAGGAGGAACAGGCCGGGTCCGGCAACGTCCTGATCGGCTACGGCACCGGCCACGGCCCGGATACCCGGCGCCGGCGGCGCGCCCGCGGCGCAGCAAGCGTTGTGAACGCCGCCGAATCCGGCGCTGTGCCGACCGGTGCGGCGCGCGTCATCTCGCCGCTCGTGCGGCACCTGGCCCGGCAGCACGGCATCGACTTGACCCGGATCACACCAAGCGGGCCGCGTGGCGTGATTCTGCGCCGGGACGTCGAAATGGCCGTCGCGGCAATGGCCGATACGCCGAACCACGGTGACGAAGAACCCGACGCGGTGCGCATCCCGATCACCGGACTGCGCCGGGCCGTGAGCGACAAGCTGACCCGCAGCCGCACGGAGATCCCCGACGCGACCACCTGGGTCGATGTGGACGCCACCGGTCTGCTGGAGGCCAAGAACGTACTCCAGGCTGCCCGTCCCGACCGTCCGATCAGCCTGCTGGCGCTTCTCGCCCGGATCTGCGTGGCGGGACTGCGCCGGTACCCCGAGCTCAACTCCACGGTGGACACCGCCCGCGGCGAGATCGTCCGGCTGCCGCAGATCAGCCTCGGCTTCGCGGCGCAGACCGACCGCGGACTCGTGGTGCCGGTCGTCCGCGACGCGCACCGGATGACCACCGGTGAACTCGCCGCCGAACTGAAACGCCTGACAGACCTGGCGCGCGCAGGCACGCTGCCACCGGCGGTCCTGACCGGCGGCACCTTCACCCTCAACAACTACGGCGTGTTCGGGGTGGACGGCTCGACCCCGATCATCAACCATCCCGAGGCCGCGATCCTCGGCGTCGGGCGCATCGTCGACAAGCCGTGGGTGGTCGGCGGCTCGCTCGCGGTCCGCAAGGTGACGCAACTCTCCCTCGCCTTCGACCACCGGGTCTGCGACGGCGGCGTCGCCGGCGGGTTCCTGCGCTTCGTCGCCGACTGCGTGGAGCACCCAGTCGGTCTGCTGGCTGATCTGTGACCTGATCGCCGCCCCCTCCCGAATCTCACGAGAAGTGATGAATGATGACTCAACGAACCACTGAAAAGCCGGATTTCTTCGCACAACACTTGAGCCTCTTGGAGACGGCCGAATCCGCGATCATGCAGCGCGGGTATTGGACCCCCTACACGGAAACCCCCAGCACTTCCGCCTACGGGGCCGAGGCGGCCGCGCTCGGCGAGGCCGCGTTCCGGGCGCTGCTCGGCCATGCGTTCCCCCTGACCGATCATCCAGGCAGCGGAACGGTGCCCGGTACGGAGGTTTCGCCGTACGGCTTCGAGTTGGGTGTCAGCTACCCGCGCATCACCCCCGATCAGGCGGTCGCCGCCGCGAAGGCGGCGGCGGGCCCCTGGCGCTCGGCGAGCCCCGACACCCGTGCCGGCGTCGCCGTGGAGATCCTCTCCCGGTTGAACGCGGCGAGCTTCCAGATCGCCCACGCCGTTCAGCACACCACCGGGCAGGCGTTCATGCTGGCCTTTCAGGCCGGCGGCCCGCATGCTCAGGACCGGGCTTTGGAAGCGGTCGCCCATGCCTGGACGGAGCAGAAGCGCCAACCGGCGACGGTGTTCTGGCGAAAGCCGCAGCGCAAGGGACCACCGCTGGTCCTGGAGAAGACTTTCACCCCGGTGGGGCGTGGCGTGGCGGTGCTGATCGCCTGCAACACCTTCCCCACCTGGAACGGCTACCCGGGTCTGTTCGCCAGCCTCGTCACCGGGAATCCGGTGGTCGTCAAACCGAACCGGCGAGCTGTGCTGCCGCTCGCGATCACCGTCCGTGTCGCCAGGGAGGTCCTGACGGAGGCGGGATTCGATCCGAACGTGGTCGTCCTCGCCGCCGAAAGCGCCGAAGAGCGGACCGCACCACGCCTTGCCACACATCCGGACGTGCGCATCGTGGACTTCACCGGCTCGACAGAGTTCGGCGACTGGCTGGAGGCCAATGCCCGCCAGGCGGCCGTCCACACGGAGAAGGCAGGCCTGAACACCGTCATCGTCGACTCCACGGATGACTACGCCGGACTGCTGAGGAACCTGGCCTTCTCCCTTTCCCTGTACAGCGGCCAGATGTGCACCACGCCGCAGAACATCCTGGTCCCGCGGGCCGGGTTCGCCACCGATCAGGGCCCGCGGACCGCGGACGAGTTCGCCGCAGACCTCGGCACCGCGATCGAGGAGCTGCTCGGTGATCCGGACCGGGCCGAGGCCACGCTCGGCGCGATCGTCAACGGCTCGGTGCTGAAGCGTCTGGAGGAGGCGGAGGCGCTGGGACGTACCGCTCACCGCTCCCGCAGGCTGGAACACTCTCAATACCCTGAAGCCGTGGTCCGGACCCCGCTCGTGGCCCGGCTGGATCCGGACACCGACCGCGACCTCTACATCCGTGAGTGGTTCGGGCCGGTCTCGTTCGTCATCGGGACCGACTCCACCACGCACAGCCTCCGGATCTTCCACGACACCGTGCGGCGGTACGGCGCTTTGACGGCTGTCGTGCACTCGACCAGCGAAGGCGTTCTGTCGGCGGCTCGGGCCACGGCTCTGGACGCCGGAGTGCACCTGTCGGAGAACCTGACCGGAACCGTCTTCGTCAACCAGTCCGCCGCCTTCAGCGACTTCCACGGCACCGCGGCCAATCCCGGCGCCAACGCCACGCTCACCGATCCGGGCTTCGTCACGGGCCGCTTCGCGGTCCTCCAGTCGCGCCGGCACGTCATCGAAGAGGAGACCAGTGATGTCTGACGAGGTGTATCTGATCGACGGTGCCCGCACCCCGCAGGGCCGCTACGGCGGCGGCCTGGCCTCGGTGCGTCCCGACGACCTGGCCGCTTTGGTGGTGGGTGAGGCCGTGCGGCGGGCGGGGATTCCGGCGGACGCGGTCGACGAGGTGATCCTCGGCGCGGCCAACCAGGCAGGCGAGGACAACCGGGATGTGGCCCGCATGGCCGTCCTGCTCGCCGGGCTGCCGCACACGGTGCCCGGCTACACCGTCAACCGGTTGTGCGCCTCCGGGCTGACCGCCCTCGCCGGGGCGGCCCAGGCCATCCGGGCCGGGGAGGCGGACCTCGTGGTGGCCGGCGGGGTGGAGTCGATGACGCGGGCGCCGTGGGTGATGGACAAGCCCGGCACACCGTGGGCGAAGCCGGGCCAGGTGCACGACACGTCCCTGGGCTGGCGCTTCACCAACCCCCGCTTCACAGCGGCCGACGCGGCCGTGCCCGCCGGGTCCGGCCCGGAGACGGTGAAGATCGCATTGTCGATGGGGGAGACGGCCGAAGAGCTTGCCGTCCTGGACGGCACCACCCGGGTCGAGGCCGATGCTTTCGCGCTGCGCAGCCACCGCAGAGCCGTCGCCGCGCAGGAGGCCGGGCGCTTCGACCGGGAGATCGTGCCGGTGCCGGTCGGGAACGGCGAGCTGGTGCGTGATGAGGGCCCCCGTCCGTCCACTTCGGCGGAGAAGCTGGCATCGCTGCGGCCGGCCTACCGCGAGGGCGGCATCGTCACGGCCGGCAACTCCTCCCCGCTGTCCGACGGCGCCGCCGCGCTGGTCGTCGCGAGCGCCGCGGCCGTCGAGCGTTACGGACTGACGCCCCGCGCGCGAGTCGTCACCTCGGCCTCGGCCGCGGTGCAGCCGAATCTCATGGGCCTGGGTCCGGTGCCGGCCACGCAGAAGGCTCTTGCCCGTGCCGGCTGGCACAGCGGCGACCTGGAGGCGGTCGAGCTGAACGAGGCCTTCGCCTCGCAGGCCCTGTCGGTGATGCGCCGTCTGAAGCTCGACGAGGACCTGGTCAACGCCGACGGTGGCGCGCTCGCCCTGGGCCACCCGCTGGGCTGCTCCGGCGCCCGCATCGTGCTCACGCTTCTGGGGCGCCTGGAGCGCGAGAACGCCCGCAGAGGTCTGGCCACCATGTGCGTCGGCGTCGGCCAGGGCGTCGCAATGCTCGTCGAGCGCGTGCAGTGAACGGCCAGTACGAGACGCTGCTCGTCGAGGAGCGTGCCGACCGCGTCGTCGTCACGCTGCACCGCCCCGACGCCCGCAACGCCATCAGCTCCGGCATGATCGCCGGGCTCCACGCCGTGTGCGAGACGCTGGAGCATGATCCCGGACAGGCGGGAGGCGGACGGCCGTGAGGACTCCCGCAGTGCCGGCGACCGTCGCCGTGATCGGCGGAGGCCGGATGGGCGCCGGTATCGCTCAGGTCTTCGCGGCCGCTGGTTCGTCGGTCACCGTGGTGGAGAGCGGGCAGCAGGCCGCCGCGGCTGCGCTGAACCGTGTTGCCACCGGGCTGAGGCGTGCCGATGAGCGCGGTGCGTTGACCGAATCTCCCCAGACAGTGCTCGGCCGGGTCGCGATCGTCGGCTCGGTGGACGGTCTGCCGCCGGAGGCGGTGCTCGTCGTCGAAGCCGTTCCCGAAGACTTCTCCCTCAAAGCCCGCCTGCTTGCGGCGGCGGAGCTGGCTGTGGGGGAGCAGGCGATCATCGCCTCCAACACCAGCGCCCTGTCGGTCGCAGACCTGGCCTCGTCGTTGACCAGACCCGCGCGTTTCCTCGGCATGCACTTCTTCAACCCGGTGCCCGCCTCGGAGTTGATCGAGCTCGTCGTCGCCCCCGAGACGGCCGGAAGCACGCTGGCCGCCGCACTGGACTGGACGCGCGCACTCGGAAAGAAGGAAGTCGTCGTCAAAGACGCGCCCGGCTTCGCCAGCAGCCGTCTGGGCGTCGCGCTCGGCCTGGAGGCGATCCGCATGGTCGAGGAAGGTGTCGCCGCGCCGGAAGCCATCGACGACGCCATGACCCTGGGCTACAAGCACCCGATGGGTCCGCTCCGCCTGACCGATCTGGTCGGACTCGACGTGCGCCTGGCCATCGCCCGGCACCTGCACGCCAATCTCGGCGAGCGTTTCGCCCCGCCCCGTCTGCTGAGCGAGAAGGTGGCGCGCGGCGAACTTGGCCGTAAGACCGGAACGGGGTTCTACACATGGCAGTGAACGACATTTCCGCCGGGACCACCATTCGCTTTGGCGAAGCCGGCCACGGCGTGGGCTACACGCTGGACGAGGCTGTCGCGGTGATCGAGTTGAGCCGCCCCTCCGCTGCCAACGCCCTCGACGCGCAGATGAAGGAAGGCCTGCTGTCCGCTGTCGAGCAAGTGCGCACCGACGCCGAGCAGGTCCGCGCGGTGCTCATCACGGCGCAAGGCGGCACGTTCTGCGTGGGACAGGACCTTAGGGAACACGCCCGTGCACTGGAAGAGAACCCGTTGGAGGCGTTCGACACGCTCCACAAGCACTACAACCCACTGATCCAGGCTCTCCATGCCCTGCCACAGCCCGTGGTGGCCGCGGTCGAAGGAGCCTGCGCCGGAGCCGGGCTCGGCCTCGCCCTGTGCGCGGACTTGCGAGTGGTGGCTGCGACGGCCCGTTTCAGCACCGCCTATACCGGCATCGGACTCGCCCCCGACGCCGGGGTGACCCGGGCTTTGGTCCGGCTGGTCGGTGTCTCCAGAGCCGCCGAGCTCCTGCTTCTGGGAAGTCGTTTCTCCGCCGAGGAAGCCGCCCGATGGGGCCTGGCGCACCAGGTGGTCCCCGAAGGACAGGCCACGGCCGAAGGCCTGGTTCTGGCCAGGCGCCTGGCCGCGGGCCCCACGGCTGCCTACCGCGAAATCAAGAACCTGATGAGCGTGGCTGACGCCGCAGGCTTGGAAGAACTGCTGGAGCAGGAAGCCGCAGCTCAGTACCGCCTGGGGACGACCGGCGACCACCGCGATGCCGTGACGGCCTTCCTCGCCCGGCAGGCCCCCCGCTTTCAGGGCCGCTGAACCGGCCCGCGCCGACGTTTCCCGCCGCCTGGCTCCTCCCGAACCGAAAGATGTGAGCACACATGGCTTTCGCCTCAGCCCCGACCGACGAAGACCTCACAGAACGCTTCGACACCATCATCGCCCGCGACCAGCGCGTCGAGCCCCGAGACTGGATGCCCGAGAGCTACCGCGAGACGCTGATCCGCCAGATCGCCCAGCACGCCCACTCCGAGATCATCGGCATGCAGCCGGAAGGCGAATGGATCACCAAGGCGCCATCACTGCGGCGCAAAGCCATCCTCTTCGCGAAGGTCCAGGACGAGGCCGGGCACGGCTTGTACCTCTACTCGGCCGCCGAGACGCTGGGAGCCGACCGCGCCGACCTGACGGGCCGGCTGATCCAGGGACGCCAGAAGTACTCCTCCATCTTCAACTACCCGACCCGGTCATTCGCCGACATCGGCGTGATCGGCTGGTTCGTCGACGGTGCGGCGATCTGCAACCAGGTTCCGCTGTGCCGCACCTCCTACGGGCCCTACGCCCGCGCCATGGTGCGCATCTGCAAAGAGGAGTCCTTCCACCAGCGGCAGGGTTATGAGCTGCTGATGACCATGATGCGCGGCACCGGCGCACAGCGGGAGATGGTCCAGGACGCGGTGAACCGTTGGTGGTGGCCCTCGCTGATGATGTTCGGCCCGCCCGACGACGACTCTCCCAACTCCGCCCGCTCCGTGGCCTGGAAGATCAAGCGGCATTCCAATGACGAACTGCGTCAGCGGTTCGTCGACATGACGGTCCCGCAGGCTGAGAAGCTGGGCGTGACGCTGCCCGACCCCGCCTTGCGCTGGAACGCCGAGCGCGGCCACCACGACTACGGCACCCCCGACTGGGACGAGCTCAAGCGCGTGATCTCCGGGGACGGGCCCTGCAACGCCGAACGGGTCACTCGCCGCCGGGGCGCCCACGAGGACGGGGCCTGGGTCCGTGAGGCGGCCACCGCTCACGCCGCGAAGCAGGCGGACCGGATCTCGCGGGGGGCCGCGGCGTGACCACCCCGAAGGCCGAATGGACCCTGTACGAAGTCTTCGTCCGCGGAAGGCGGGGGCTGAACCACGTGCACGTCGGATCGCTGCACGCGGCTGACCTGCGGATGGCCCTGACTCACGCCCGCGACCTCTACACCCGCCGAAACGAGGGAGTGAGCGTCTGGGTGGTGCGCAGCGAGGACATCGGCGCTTCGACGCCCGATGAGAAGGACCCGTTCTTCGATCCCAGCAGCGACAAGGTGTATCGGCACCCCACCTTCTACGAAATCCCCGAGGACGTTCCGCACATCTAGGAGCCGGATCATGAACGACGACGATGGCCACCCATCCCCGATCGACGGACACGGCGACGGCGATGGCGATGGCGATGCCCGGTGGGCCTTCGGCACGGGGTTCACCGAACCCCTGCACGGAGTGGACGCCGCCATCCCCGAAAACGTCGATCGCCGAACACTCGCGGCCTGTTGCGTGGCACTGGGCGATGACGCCCTCGTGTCCGCCCAACGCCTGGCCGAATGGTGCACCCGCGCGCCGGAACTGGAAGAGGAAGTGGCCCTGGCCAACATAGGCCTGGACCTGCTGGGCCAGGCGCGGCTGCTGTATTCACGGGCCGGACACGCTGACGGAAGCGGTAGGGGAGAGGACTGGTTCGCCTACTTCCGCGACGCCACCGAGTTCGGCAATGTCACCCTCGCAGAGCTGCCCAACGGCGACTTCGCCTTCTCGGTCGCCAGACTGCTCGTGATCTCCTGCTGGCGGCTGGCGGTCATGGAAAGGTTGTCCATCGCCCCTGATCCGGTCCTCGCAGCCATCGCCGCCAAGGGCGTCAAGGAACTGACATATCACCGCCAGTACGCTGCCGAGTGGGTTGTGCGCCTCGGCGACGGCACCGGGGAGTCCCATCGCCGCATGCAGAACGGCATCGACGAGGTGGCACGTCACCTGGGCGAACTCTTCGATGCCCGGACGTGTCTCGGGGCCGATCCCTCCCTCGTCGAACACGAGGTGATCGCAGCCCTTCGACAGGTGAGCGCTACGGCAGGCCTCATCCTGCCGGCCCCGTCCCCGGCGGGGCAGCTCGGGCGTAACGGCTGGCACACCGAGCACCTCGCCCCCTTGCTGGACGAACTGCAGAGCGTGGCGCGCGCCCACCCGGCGGGAGTGTGGTGAACATGCGCGGCATCCAGCAAACCGACACGGCATTGGACCGCGCCCGTCGCGCCGCCGAAGCGGTCACCGATCCGGAACTGCCGATCCTGACACTCGCGGATCTCGGAGTGCTGCGCGATGTGGAAATGAACGCGGACGGCACTGTGGTCGTCACCCTCACCCCCACCTACAGCGGTTGTCCCGCGGTCGCGGAAATGCGGGCGGACGTGGCCCGACGGCTGAACCTTTCGGGGTTCGCCGCCGTGGAAGTGCGCACGGCCCTCTACCCGCCGTGGACGACTGACTGGATAACGGAGGAGGGGCGCCGCAAGCTCACCGAGCACGGTATCGCCCCACCCGGGCCGGCACGCCGCCGCCCGGTGCGAGTGCCGGTGCTGGTGCCGCTGGTGCTGTCAGCCGCTCACCGGCCCGTGCCCTGCCCGCGTTGCGGATCCGGGGACACAGAGGAGACGTCCCGTTTCTCCGCGACCCCCTGCAAGGCGCTGTGGCGTTGTCGCACGTGCCTGGAACCGTTCGACCACGTCAAGGAGTTCTGATGACATCCGCCCGGACCCGCCGCCCCGCCTTCCACCCGCTGCGGGTCGCCCGGGTTGAGCCGCTGTGTCAGGACGCCGCGGCGGTCACCTTCGCCGTGCCGGGCGAACTCGCCACCGAGTTCGCCTTCCAACCCGGACAGTCCCTGACCCTGCGGCGCGAGATCGACGGCCGCGACGAGCGCCGTTCCTATTCCATCTGCTCGCCGGCCGGAGGCCCGCCTCGGATCGGCGTCCGCGTCGTTCCAGGGGGTCTGTTCTCCACGTGGCTCGTGCACGAACTGCGTCCCGGCGACATTGTCGAGGCGATGGCACCGACCGGTGTCTTCACTCCCACGTTGCTCGCGCCCGCGCACCACGTCCTGATCGCCGCCGGCTCCGGCATCACGCCCATGCTGTCCATCGCGGCATCCGTCCTCGCCGCCCATCGCGACTCCAAGGTGACGCTCTTCTACGGCAACCGGCGGGCGGACACAGTGATGTTCATCGAAGAACTCGCAGACCTTAAGGACCTGTATCCCGCGCGGTTCCAGCTGGCGCACGTCTTGTCCCGTGAAGCGCGCGAAACGGAACTGCTCGAAGGGCGCCTGGATGCCTATCGACTGTCGGTACTCGTCGAAGCTCTGGTCGACCCTCAGAATGTCGGCCATTGGTGGCTGTGCGGCCCGCACGGCATGGTCCGCGACGCACAGGACGTGCTCGCCGCACTCGGCGTCGCCGCCGATCGAGTCCACCACGAGCTCTTCTACGCAGAAGACGCGCCCGCCCCGGCTGCCCGCCACGAGGGTTATGTCGGAGGAGGACCTGAGAGTCAGGTCACCGTTGTCCTCGACGGCCGCGCCACCACCACCGCGCTGTCCCGCGACCGCTCCGTGCTCGACGGTGCCCAGCGCACCCGGCCGGATTTGCCGTTCGCCTGCAAGGGCGGAGTCTGCGGAACCTGTCGTGCCCTCGTCACAGAAGGACAGGTGGACATGCGCCGGAACTTCGCGCTCGAAGCGGCGGAGGTGGACGCCGGCTATGTCCTGACCTGCCAGGCGTACCCGCTGTCCGACATGCTCATCGTCGATTTCGATGGCTGATGGAGAGTCGGTTTGCTCAGTGAATCAAGGAGAGGAGTCATGTTTCTATCGCGGCGGAATGCGGACGCTGATGATCGCGATGTCATCCGTCCCGGCTTGGCCGAGCCGCTCCATGAGCTCGTCGCAGACCGCCCAGGGCGGCGCGGCGCTCAGGGTCCCCGCGTATCGACGCAGCCGCTCGAGCCCTTCGTCGAGGATTTCGCCCCGGCGTTCGATCAGCCCGTCCGTGTAGAGCACGATGGTGGAGTCCGGCGGCAGCGTCTCGACGGCATCGGTTCGCATCAGTCCGGGCAGGACCCCGAGCAGCGGGCTGCGACCCTCGAAAAGGAACCGTGCCTCGCCTTCCGCGGTGATCAGCAGCGGCGGCGGGTGGCCGGCCGCCGCATAGTGCAAGATCCAGGGCCCCGTTGGATCCGGCTGGCTCAGGAGGGCGTACAGGCAGGTCAGCAGTTGCCTCGGGTAAAGAATCAATCCCGCGGCATCGAGGCGTCCCAGAATCTTTCCCGGGGGCTCCTTGCGGTCACAGGCGATACCGCGCAGCATGTTGCGCATTTGGCTCATGGCCACCGCGGCCTGGAGATCATGGCCGGCGACGTCTCCGATGATCAGGCTGAGCGCACCGCCGGGCAGCAGGAACGCGTCGTACCAGTCGCCGCCGATCTCCGCGGTCGATTGCGCGGGCTCGTAGCGCGCCGCCAGCTCCAGCGGCCCGGCTCGAGGCAGTTCCGGCAGCAGGCAGCGCTGGAAATGCTCGGCGGTCTGCGAGGCCATCGCGTGCACGCGGGCGTTGTCGATCGTGATCGCGATCCGGTGGGCCAGGTCCTCGATGAGCGGCAGGCGATCATGCTCGTCGAGATCTTCGGGACCGGTCCGTACCAGGGTGAGCACGCCCAGCACCTCGTGGCGGGCCCGCAGCGGCACCGATATGGCGCGGCGGGCGCCCAGTTGCTGGAACGTGTGCAGCTCGGCCTGGTACAGGGGGTCGCGGACCTCGTTCGGAGCCGGGAAGTCGGTGGCGATCACGGGGCCCGCCGCGCGCATGGCTCGCGCCGCAGGTGCCGCGGAGTCCTCGCCGAATTCGGGAAGGAGCTCTTCGAAGGCGGACGGCGGCGGCGCGAGGGAATCGCGGTGTTCGAGCACGACCCGGCGCAACCGGCCGGGCTCGGATTCATCCGGCAGGTCGATGGCACACCAGTCCGCCAGGTCCGGCACCAGAACCCGGCACACCCGGCGCAGCCCCGCCTCGATCTCCAGGGTGCTGGAAAGGGCCTCGGACGCGTTCGCCACCAAGGTGAGACGGTCGACGGTGTCCTGAACCGCCTCGACCGCGGCTTCGGTGGCGGCGGCCGCCACGCCGGCTCCGAAGGCGTCGCCCTCATCCCGTGATGTGGTCAATGTCGCCTGTTCCTCCTGCGCTCCGAGTGGGGCGCTTGTCGAGGCGAGAGTAGTGCATGGGGTTGGGCCCACAGTTGTGGCGGGAGGACACCGGGTCGGGCCGGCGTCCTGCTCGTCGGAGGCGGCATCGAGGGCGCCGACGTGTCCCGCCTGCCGGCAGGGTGAGCCAGCTGGGTCAGGGCTGACGGGTCATCTCGGCGTCGGCTCGGAGGGCTTCGACAGGTCTCCTTCAGGATAAGGCAGGCGGCGCCCGCGCGGTGCCTGGGCGATGAGGCCGGTCAGCTGAGGGTCCTGTAGGATGTCATCTAGGCGACGACAAGCCTATATGTCAGCGAAAGGATGACGCCATGGACGGCCAGGCCAACGGCCCGGAGCTCGCCCAGGACGGGCTGCGCGCGATACAGGAGCAGGCCGTCGCGGCCGCGCTCGGAAAGGTACTCGCGGCGATGTCGGCGACCAGGCTGCCGGCCTCGTCGAAACCGCCGGCGGGCGCGCCGCTGACCGGTCCCCAGGTGCTGTCCGCATTGATGCTGCTGCGCGAGTTGCGCACCGGGACCGCCGGCATCGAGCCCGAACTGATCGACGCCGCCCGGCAGTTGGGGACCAGTTGGGCTGACCTGGCCCGGCCCTGGGGGTGACCAGTCGCCAGGCCGCCGAGCGCCGGGCAGATCAGCGCTTTGGGCGATCTGTCCGGCGGCGCGGAAGACGCCCGAACGCCGGATGTCGAGAGCAACCATGACAGCGGTTCATTTGCTGTATGCGCGCTTGGCGCGGCGGCTCATCTCGGTGTTCTGGAAGGCGACGCATTCCCAGCCGCCGACGGCGCGGCGCAGGGTGTAGGTCTGGAATTTGTCGTAGCCGATCGTGGAGCCTTTGCCGATGCCGCCGATCGTGGTGACGACGGCGGTGTCGGCGCCGATCGTGCGCATGTCGATCGGGCGGACCGCCATCTTCGTGCCCTTCTGCCACTTGGTGAACACCTCGTGGTGGATGCCGGTGA
>Ga0207671_10001860_pt1 | contig 23563 bp, 24 predicted proteins | sample KBSC24metaG_FD_184352 | JGI IMG/M metagenome (GOLD analysis project Ga0207671, IMG submission 184352) | Corn rhizosphere microbial communities from Kellogg Biological Station, Michigan, USA - KBS C2-4 metaG (SPAdes) (version 2) | ecosystem: Host-associated > Plants > Roots > Rhizosphere > Soil... | reverse complement strand
CGCGTTGGACCAGTTAACAAGATGTTCGGCTCTGGAGTTGGCGGCAAAGGGCGTGCGAGTGAATGCAGTGAATCCTGGAGTGGTCGTGACGGAGATTCACAAGCGTGGCGGCATGAGTGAAGAAGCGTACGCGGCGTTTCTCGAGCACTCCAAAACGACTCATCCACTCGGCCGCACCGGACGACCCGAGGAGATTGCAGCGCTTGTTTTGTATCTCGCCTCCGATCAGGCGTCGTGGATCACGGGCGCGACCTATTCGATCGACGGCGGCCGTTCACAGACTTGTGCTCGATAGCCTAAGGTGTCCGCGAGATTTGACCAACATCAACGCCAAGGTATTAACGCCGAAGGCGTTCGCTAATTTCAGCCCAGGGTTGGAGCGCAGCGACAACCCTGGGGATCAAATATAAAGATCAAACAAACGCTGAAAGCGTTAGGCCTGTGCGACGTCAACCCTTTCAGGGTTTGATCGCGATTTGAAATTTCGTCCCAGGGTTCTCGCGATGCTCGAACCTTGGGCTGAAATTAGCGAACGCCTGCGGCGTTTTCATCCAATTCAACTGACCAAGAGTTGGTATACTCCGATTCCCAATGACTACACCTGAACCATTTCCTCCTGCGCCGACAATCGTCATCCGCACTTCACCACAGATCAGCGCGATCCGCCTGATACTCGCGCTCGTCGCGATACTCGTCGCGTTGTTTCTCGGACTGCTGGTCCTGCTCGTCATCGGGATCGAGACTGGGCCAGTCGCACTGATGCTTGGTTTCGTCACCGCCACAATTCCGGTTCCGATATACATCAGCCTCGTCTTGTGGATCGATCGATACGAAGCCGAACCACTCTGGATGCTGGCCACGGCTTTCTTCTGGGGTGCTCTCGTCGCAACTTTCTTCGCGTTCCTTGTAAACACGACCAGCCTGGGAATTGTCTACTCACTAACGTCCAGCAAGACCGGCGGCGAGGCGTTTGCCGCAGTCATCTCAGCACCCATCGTCGAAGAGACAGGCAAGGCAGTCATTCTCTTCATCTTCTTCTTCGCGCGTAAGGAAGAATTCGACGGCGTCATCGACGGAATCGTTTATGCCTCACTGTCGGCGCTGGGTTTCGCGATGACGGAAAACATTCTTTATTACGGTAAAGCAGCGAACGAGGGCGGTGGCGGCGCGTTGACGCTGGTCCTAATCATTCGCGGATTCTTCGCGCCGTTCTCTCATCCACTATTCACGAGCCTCACAGGTATCGGCCTGGGCCTCGCGCGACAATCGAACAACATCGCCATCAAGGTTCTGACGCCGATTGTCGGCCTCCTGATGGCGATTTTCATGCACAGCATCTGGAATGGCTCGGCTGTTTTTGGTGGTGGACCCGTCTTCGTACTCACCTACCTGATCGTTATGGTCCCGGCTTTCATCATCCTGCTCGTCGTGATCGCGCTTGCGCTTCGGCGTGAGGGCCAGGTCGTGCGAGAGTTTCTGATTATCGATCTTCAACGCGGAGTTCTAACACAGGAAGAATACAACCAGGTTGGGTCGATCCTGGGCCGCATGGGTTCGTCATTCAATGCGTTCTCTCGCAGTGGTGTAAAAGGTTGGCGAGCACGGAAACGCTTCAATCAGCTCGCGAGCGAACTTGCGTTTCATCGCAGTCGCGTGGCCCGAGGTGTACATTCAGCAAAGCAGGATTGTGTGGCGCAGGAGGCAGCTTATCTACACGCGCTTCAGACCCTAATCAACGAACTCAGGGGACGTTAGGTAGCTGTTTCGCATCATTAGTGCTCGCTGCCTTTATAGTTCTGGCTTATACTTGGCGCGGGTTGCGTAAGGCGCATTTCACCAGAGCTCGAGGCTCGTGAGAATCCAACTCCTTCCCAGTACATTTGACGCACAGGGCGTAGCAACCCTGGAGCAACGGCTGACCTGTTTTCTAATCGACGACTGCGTTGCAGTCGATGGGGGCAGCATCGCGATCGCGCTGACAAACGAGCAACGATTCAACGTCAAAGACGTAATCGTCACTCATCCTCACCTGGACCATATCGCAAGTCTCCCGATATTCATCGACGATCTCTACAACACGCTGCAGGAACCGATGCGCGTGCACGCCACGGAGGAAGTGATTGGCCTGCTCGAGCGCGATGTTTTCAACTGGAACGTGTACCCGCGATTTTCCGATCTGAAGAATGACTATGGTCCAGTGATGGAGTACGTTCCGATCCCGATCGGAACGCCTTTCTCGGTGGCCCACCTGAACGTTGTCGCAGTGCCGGTAAACCACATTGTTCCGACGATTGGTCTGATCGTTTCAGACGGGCAAAAAAGTGTAGCTTTCAGTTCGGATACGGCTGAGACGGAAGAGTTCTGGAAGATTGTGAACGAGATGAAGGAGCTGGATGCTTTGTTGATCGAGACGTCGTTCCCCGATCGAATGGCGAAGCTCGCAGAGGTTTCGCGTCACTTTACGCCCGCGTCATTGGGCCAGGAATTAAAGAAACTCACTCACAACGGCATGGACATCATGGCGGTCCATCTCAAACCCACCTATCGCGATGAGATCATCGCAGAACTCAAAGCGCTGAATATTCCAAAGTTAAGCGTGATGGAACCCGGGAAGGTTTATACGTGGTAGGACCAAATCATTGGTCATTTGTCATTTATCATTTGACGTAATTGGACGATCTAGTTGCACCGGCTCAAACTCCTTCTCCACATGCTCCCCGTCTACACCCTGAAGTGAAACTCGCCCGCTCGGGAGAAGCTCTTCAACTACGAACGTGCGCTGGCGCCGGTCGCGGCCGGGCATTAACTCCGCCCTGAACGTCACCGGCATTCCCGGTCTGGCCCAAACGCCGCCAACTCTTTTCCGCGGTTCCACTTTCCTCTTCTTCAATAAAGGCAGGAACGCACTCACGGCGCCCGCGCCAACGGCGAAACCACCAAGAAGCCACCTGGTGCGTTTTCTCATTACTCGTCGCCTATTCGCAGAGCGGATCGAGCCGGGCGGTAATCGTCGGCAATCCACTCAGGGCGCGCTCCGCATTCAACGGGGTAAAGCTTGCCCAATCAGGCGGCACATTGTTCTCAGCAAAAACCGCTTCAACAGGACATTCAGGAACACACGCGTCGCAATCGATGCACGTCTCGGGATTGATCACCAGCATGTCGTCATCGAGGTGAAAGGCCTCAACGGGACAGACAAGCGCGCAATCTGTATACCGGCAGTTGACGCATGGTTCAGCCACGACATAGGTCATTTTGAACTTTTGACTCCTTGAACCGAAGTGGAAAATTCCCGGAAACGAATCTTAACCAGAAAACGCACGAAGACACAAATAAAAGCTCAGAACGCACCTAACGTCGACGATACCGGCAGCGTGATCCACTGTGAGTTAATCAGAATCCGAACGCCAGGTTTCGACCGGGACCCCACTGGGGAAATCATAAAACTGGAGATCTGACGCGGTAAACATCTTCGTCAGCATGATGATCTGACCGGTGTGCATCGAGAAGTGTTCCGTGACGTGGAACACGGCTTCCAAAATCTCTACGTCGTTGCCTTGAATCTTGCGGCGCTCGAGGATGATTGCTGGATCGAGAGTTCGCAGTACCCGTCCGACCTCCGTCAGCGTTGACCTGAGCAGCTTCCGGAGTTCATCGCGAGTTATCACTTCCCTTTGCGCAAACTCGGCGTCTCGAATCCTTTCGTCCGGCTCGGAACCGATGCCGGAAATAATCCACTGCCGCGCATTTCCGCAAAGGTGCAGGACGAGATTTCCAATGCTGTTTGATTCCTCGTTCGCGCGCCACCAGATCTGTTCGTCCGTCAGCTTTTCCAGACAGTGCTCGATCTTAGGTAAATAGTCACCCAGAAGAAACTCTCCCGCGTGCCGGATGAATGCGCTTGAAACTGCGTTGTCCTCCGCGTGGTTAGACATCTTCGTCTCCTGATTCCGGACGTCGCTTGTGCTTGGCTTTGCGTCCTGCGGGACGCGCCACTTCGTCGGGCTTCGCGCGAGATAGAGGATGGCCGGGAGGCGCGGTCGGCTTCCGAATACTGTCAAAAATAGGTCGCACCTGACGTCGCTTCTTCTGTGGAGAACTCTTTCTCACCATCATTCGCCTCCACTCAGATTATTTGGGAACAGGCGCGATGCTATCGCCGCGGTAAACAGAGTGTCAATGATTAAAGGGGATTAAAGGGATTACGGCTTTACTACTGCTTGCAAAGTAAAAGGCGCGAGTTGAATCCCGTCTTAACAGGTCGTCTCGCGCCGCACTCGTTGATAAAGCCGGCTGGTGTTTTTGGCGTGGGTTAGGCTTCGCTGCCGCGAGGTGTCTTCGAGAGCATCCTCAGCGCAGTGGTGGTTTCAGCGCGACGCTTTTTCTGAAATTCTGTAACCCAATTGGTTACAGTATCAACCATATCGCGCGCCGTTTCACGGGCCGTATTTGCCTTAACCTTTACGATTGGGCGGGGTTTCTCGCCCTTCTTTATGATTCGGATTGTTTTCTTCTCAGACATTGCTTGATTTCGAGTTTTCCGTATGAATCTGACTGTATCCAACGAAATTCTCGCCACACAGTTCCCAAATTCTTAAAACTTAGAACGATCAGTTGCGATTACGCTTGCAAAGAAGAGGCCACATTCGCTAACGCGCACCGGAAACGAAAAAAGGGCCACTTCACAGGAAAATTTTTTCTTTTGCCGGGCTTTTTCGCGCTATGTACGGTCGAGAACCATACACGGGAACGGAACAGTGGCGTTTAGCAAGACAGGAACTAGCGATCTGCGAGTGGGGCGTTTTTGTATTCCATGTCGATCTCCCATATCAGTTTGTGCGTCCGGTAGATCAGTAGGGCGAGCCCGATAGCCGCGCCGATGTTCACATATTTCAGGCCGCTGACCATTTTCCGGGTACCGAACTCCACCAGCAGGCCGTTGATGATGATGAGCGCGAGGCGGAATTCGGTCGGTCCGAACTTCAGGTAACTGATCTTCAGACGATCCGTGGCTGCGAAAGCCAGGAACGTGCTGAACTCATAGCCGGCGAAGATCGCGAGCATGATGAGGATTTGATAGCGGGAGCGCTCCGGGAGGATAAATGCATAACCGATGATGACAGAGCACAGGAAGAAATAGTCGAGCAGGTGATCCATGTAGTAACCCCACCTCACCAGGCCCGTTCCGCGATACTTCCCGATCTTCCCGTCGTAGTGATCCGTCACGTATTGCAGGGCGATCATGGCGGACACGCCCCAGAGCCACCGCAGATCCTTTGCGGCGAGGTACGAGAAAAACAGGATGAAAGACGACCACACCAGCGTCAGCATCGTCAGGTGGTACGTTTCCAGCCAGGAAGGGATGCGCGGGAGAACTCGCGTGGCGAGCCGCCGCTCGAAGGGGGTTAGGAAGGAAGTATTGCTCTTGTTCGCGCCTGCGAATTGTTGGGTTTCAATCATGACCGCTGGACGGCAGTGCAAGCACTAAGCCAGCGGTATCTCACGAGAAAAAGGGAGATTGAAGCGCCGGAGCTGAATTTCTATCCGACGGGTGTCGGCTTTTTATTCTCTGCGGCCCTCTGCGTATCTCTGCGTTAAAAGTCGATTGCAACGCAGAGGTCGCAGAGATACACAGAGGGCCGCAGAGAGAGCTCTTTAGATGAAGACGACGGATTGGGAGCTTGGGATCTCAAACCGACGCCGGCACCTCATGTTTTTGCACGCGAGCATGTCGTCGATACGGACGAGGTAGTCTCGAGACTTCTGAAAACGCGCGCGGTCCTGCTCGTTTGCGCCCTTCGGCGGCTGTGGCTTCCGCGTTCGCTTCAACCAGCGAACATCATATTCCGCCCGTTCGCGGCAGTGAGGACAACTGTACGTCGCCTTCTTTACTTCTTCTTTCTCGTTAAAGAAATCTCGTTCGTTCATAAGTCTCGACTCTCACACAGCTCGCGGAGATAGCGAAAACTGTAAATTCCCGTTTCGTGACCATCACTCCAGCGAAAGTTGAGCGCGTAACGCCCGACTATGCTGAGATCTCGGATTTCAATCTTCTCAGAAATGCTTTCGGGCTTCAACACGCGTTCTCCCGTCCACTCGTTGACGCACTGCGCACACGGACAAGAGCGGCGCAGCTCAGCCGCTGCGTAACGGCACCGCCGCTCGTCACCCCACAAAATGCTCAACGTGAAATCATCTTCCTGCTTGATTTCCCGTGGCTCGATCTCCGGTCCGCGTCGTTCCATTTCTACTTCTGCTCGGGGAACTTAAATCCAATATAGGTGCCCGCGCTCAGCCCCATCAAGCCAAGCAGGGTCGGACTGAATTCAGGCATCGACAAGCTATTGTAAACCGATGAGATAAAAATAATTCCAAGCACTATCGTCCACGCAAAGATCTGGAAACGGTGGAAGCTGTAACCGCTCGAATCCGACAGAATGTCGCGCAGAAAGCCACTCGACACCAAAGACGGCTGCTGTGATGAAAGCGTGCGCAACTGTTGTTCGATCTGGCCGAGGCGCGTGCGACTGTCGGTCAATTGGCGGTTCAGTGCATCGCGGTTTGACTGGTCTGTCAAAGCCGTTGATGCCGATTGGTTAGCTGCGTCCAGTTGTGTCTGTGTCTCTGAAATACTCTGCTCCAGCGCCTGTTTTTCCGCTGCCAAATCCTGCGTTTGATTCGTTTTCGCCGTATCTTTGCTGTTATCAATCATGGCTTCGCCGAGCGCGGTTCCCGCGCTGATACCCATCAACGCAAGTAACGAAGTAGTGATCGTGTCGAGTGCTCCCGTGACCAGCCAAATCGTTACATATGACGCATAGATCAGAAAGAACCAAAACGCCATCTGAGCGCGGCCAAGATTGTATGGACGCCTTTTGCCGGGAGTTGGTGGTGGACCAGGTTCGCGAATGATGTTGGTATGAGTAACCAGCCAAAGTAACAATATCAAGGTGACCGTAATAATGAGTAACGCGATAAGTCCATATACGGGTGAAATCACCGTCATAAGGATGGGGTTACCTCTCTCATGCACACTATCGAACGCGGATCCCGTACCCTCCGGTCCCACGCTGAGCGTGACGTTCTCTCGTAGAGAATGAGGTTCGCCCAGCAGATCGATCCAGGTTTTTTTGTTCTCGGGATTGATCTCTAAATGATAGATAAGGCGGCCCCGTTCGAGATGTATTTCTTCGGGATAGTTTCCCTTGATCGAACGGCCATTTATATATGGCACGAGCTTGGTGACGTCATTTTTTTCCGCCCACTTTTCGAGATTCTCGATATTGATTTCGATGTCGTCATCGAGTTCGAGGTCGCCAATCGCTCTTATGACCCGCGGGCTGGCATCCGGAGTAGGAGATTGCTCAGGCTGACTCGGCGTCGGTTGCGGACTTTTTGCCGGTGACGGCTGTTGTGCCGCGGAACCTTGCTGTGGCTGATCCTGCTGCGCCGTCACACTCGGGATAACCGGAAACAAGAGAAGGCCAACCAGCACCAGTGACTGGCCCACTCGACGTGCTTTCGTTTTTTGCATGGACGCGTCCTCGCTCTGTTCGATGGCTCTTATGACAAAGCTCAAGCGCAAATGCGCCGTCAGGGATGGAACTTTTTAATGCGAGGCTCGGGAGCAGAGATTCAACTGTGGGACGCGACGGCTTTGACTACAGCCGCAGCCTGGACGTCGAAGTGCGATGCGTTCCAGACAGCCTTACCGTCACGTAAGATAATCACCTGCGGCGTTTCATGGCGTACACCGGTTAAGTTGGCCAATTCGCGCGAGATCTCCCGAGCTGACTGAACCTCAAGGATGTTCACCTGTTCATCAACCTTTTCCATCTCGCGATAGGCTCTCGAGCTGATGGAACAGGCGTTACTGTGTTTGAAAACAATTACGGGTTTCTGCTTCGAGTCTGTTAACAGATTATCGAGCGCCGTCCGGTCGTCAATTTTGAAAAACTTGTTACCCATAGTTCGTACGTCCTCTATCGTACTCTGGATTATACAGGAAAAGTTTTTTCTGTTGACGACTGAATGGAATCGGCTTATTGTGCGGGAGCTACCGAGAAAGCTTTGGCTGTCCTCAGAGCCTGGCTACTTCTGACAAGCCTCACGAGTCTCTTAACAAGATTCTCCTGCTTTCTCTACGCGAGAATTACGTGTGAAAAACCTCATCAAAAGGAGAAAGTGTATGTTCATTAAACCCGATCTTCGTCTCACTCGAGGATTTCCTTTTCAACTCATCTGTGCCGTTTTGCTCTTCCTCGGAGCTTCGCAGGCAGCATTGGCCGACGAGCTGGCCGTCTGGAACTTCAACGACTCAAATCTGAATGTCGATCACGGAAGCGGTACGCTTACAAGCAATATCAACGTCGCGAACATATTGTTTGCTGCAGGCGCCACGAACAACGCGCGGCAAGGCGATATCGCAGGACAGGCATTATCGCTGCAAGGTGGAACCGGTGTTGCGAACAACGGCCGCAACATTACCTTTAACGTCAGCACGGTCGGCTTTTCCAATATCATCGTGAGTTTTGCGACTCAGGGAACGAGCACTGGGTTCAACAGTAACCAGTTTCAGTACAGTCTCGACGGAATTACGTTTACTGATCTTGGACCACCGTACGTTCCGCTCACTGCGTTCGGGTCGGTACCGATAGTTTTTTCGTTAGTGAGTATCGCGGGTCTGAATAACAATCCGGACGCAGCATTTCGGATCGTATTCAACGGCGCAACATCGTCGACCGGGACGAACAGGATAGACAATTTCGTTGTCGAAGGAACCAGCACGACCAGCACAACGGTTCCGGAGCCGACGACTGCGCTGTTATTGCTGAGTGGTTTAGGAGGGCTTTACAAACTCAAACGATCGCGGAAATAAGACAGGGGCGGCCACGGCGTGCCGCCCCACATTTTGTGTCCTCTTTTTAGTGCCCTTTTGTGGCCTTAATTCCAGTCGCCGACGAGGACAAACGGCGCCCAATAGAACGGTGCGCTGTACTTCTTTCCGGCGATCAAATCCAACTGTGCTCCGCGTAATGCGCCAGAGGAGGTGGTGCCTTCGCCTGTGCTCAGAAGCCGTTTGTAGAAGTCCGTCATCAGGTCGGCAGTGGATTTGTCTGCGACTGACCAGAGACTGACGCCGACGGTCGGTGCACCGGCATACATGAAAGCGCGCGTCAGACCCATAACGCCTTCGCCTCGCTTCTCCTTGCCGAGACCTGTCTCGCAGGCCGAGAGCATCACGAGAGGCGAGCCAAGGCGAAGATTGAAGACCTCGTCGGTGCGGACAAAGCCGTCGTGTGTCTTGTTGCCGACGAGCGAGAGCACGACGCCCGTAAACTGCGGTCGCTCGGCATTCAAGAGCCCGTGTGTGGCAACGTGGATGATCCGGTACTTGCTGATGTCGCGTGTGCCGAGATTGTCTTCGTTTGCGTCGAGGTCGAGCCAGACGTCTGCCTGGCCGCCTGAGGCTTTGGCCAGCTTCGAGATCTGATCGGCTTCGATGCGCGTGCCGTTGAGACGTGCTAAGGGTAGTCCCTCCATCGCCGCCGTAGTCGGTGCGGGCGATCCGGAGACGTCTGCGACGGCGCTCTGGATTCCAAGGCCGCGAACTTCAGCATCGCTCGACGGTGCACCCGCTGGTTTGTGCGCGCGCGTGTCGTTCGAGTTGAAGACCGGGTCGGCGATGATCAACATCGCGCGCCCACTGGCCTTCGGTCGTTGTTGCTTGATTGCACCAACGACCGATGCTGATGGCGCATAAATGATTTCGTTCGTCTTGACCAAATATCCGAGCGACGAAAAATCGCCGCTGTCTGAAGTTTTGAGCAACACTTCAAATGGAATGTAGTTGAGCGCACCGTCTGCAACTACCATCAAACGCTTCTCTCCAATCGATGCAGCCGCGGGTTCCAACACAACCTTGTAAAGCGCGTTCGAAGCCGCAATGAACGGCGCAACATCCTCGGGCGCTGCCGTAGCAACTCCGAGACCGCGATTCGCCTCAGCCACATCAATCCCGACAAGCCGTCGCTGGAGCTTGGACGGAATGAGTTGCGCCCGCAGGTCCATCGCGAGTTTTTCGACACTCGCCCGTCCCGGTAACTTGAACAGATTGACGGCGTCTTTCGTCGCAACGAAGAGATACGACTCATCGCTCTGCAACGCATATTCAACCAGCGCGGTTTTATCGTCGAGAACGTTCTGCTGGACTTCTGCGAGCGCCAGGGGCTTGTTCGAGGTGAGCGTTGCGTAGCGCGGACTCGCAGTACGGATCTGGTTTTCGATTTCTTCGTACTCTGCTTGCAGTTTTTCGAGTTCTTCGTCGAGCTCCGCCGGTTTCTTCTTCAGTTCCTCGTTGGAAACATTTATTCCGGTAAGAACATCGGCGATGTCCTGCTGGCGATCGAGATTGTCCTGCTTGCGTTTCAACAACTCAGCGGGAACACCCTCGGTTATCGCTGCATCAGTTTCGGCGAGCAGATCCAGCAACGAACGCGCGCGCGATTGCTCGTTGATTCGAAACGCTTCACCCGCGTATTCAAGCGCCTTGCCGCTGAGAGGGCCGGTTGCCGGACTCGTTATCAACGTCATCGACGCATACGCAGCACCAGCCTCATCGAAAACGTCCTTGATCGAGGCAAGAAACGTGGTTCGCGATTCGTCCGCACGCAGACTGCCCTGTCTGAGTGTTTCGATTGTGGCGAGCGATTCGCGGTAGTTGCTTAACGCCGACTCGCGCATCGACAGCGCTTTTTTCGGATCTTTCTCCTGCGCGGCCTGTAACCACAAACTGCGTCCAAGACCGCGTTGCGCGGGCCACATCAGGTCGAGGCGCTTATCGTCTTGAGCGCCTTTCTTCGCGTCTGTGTAAAACTTGCTGGCATCCTTAAACTTTCCTTGTTTTAAAGCGACATCGCCGAGACTGGTTCGCGACGCCGCGCGGAAACGTCGCACCTGTCCGAGCTTGGCGATTCCAGCGATGCTGCTGCCTGCAGCTTCGAGTGCGTTCTCGAAGTGTTTACGTGCGCCTTCGAGATCGTTCTCGGCATATGCAAGACGGCCCATTCCCAATTCGTAGCTCGAATAGACGATCGACGTCCGATATTCGTCTAGTTCCTTCTTCGCTTCGAGCAGCGTAGTTACAGCGCTCGTGGGGGCGGCAACGCTGACCTTGCCGGTCGTAATGCCACCGGCGATCGCACTCAACCCACCAAATCGCCGTCCAACCTTTGACGCGGCGCCCTCAGGTTTTTTGACCACCATGCGACCGTAGGCGGCCTTCGCTTCTGACGTGTTTCCGAGCCGGGAGTTGACGTCGCCGATTTTTGCGAGCATCAGGTTTGCGTTGTACTTGTCGTCGGCAATTGCCGTGGCTACCGGTGCAGCGCCTGGCGCCACTGCCGAGACAGCCGCAGCACTGGCGGCTTCTTTCTTGTCGCCGAGCATGAAACCGTCGAGCGCCTTCTGATAGTTGTCGAGTGCGACCTGGTATTGACCCTGTCGCAGGTAAAGATCGCCGAGTTCGTTGTGGGCTGCGGCCATGCCGCTGTTGTTTTTGGCGGCGGTGTAAAGGTTGAGAGCATTGCGTAGTTGAACGAGGGCTTTATCCGCCTGTCCGCGTTTCAACAGGCGTCTTCCCTCGTGCAACGCTGTGCTCGCGTCGTTTTGCTGTGGAATCGTGGTGGCCGTGTTGGCGCGTACGTGAAGTGCCATCGGCGCGATCGACACGACCACGGACAACAAAATACTGCTGATTCTCTTTCCAAAACTCATTTCACTTGCCTTTCCCTTAAGAGTTTCTCTGCGGCCCTCTGCGTATCTCGGCGTACTCTGCGTTGAATCGGCGTTAACGCAGAGTACGCAGAGGGCCACAGAGAAAGTACAACCCTACTTGTGAATCAGATCGAGTGCCGTTATGAGCATCGGGCGAGCGGTTGAAGCCATCATCACCAGGGATGGCGGCGGGTCGTCTTTCGACAACCCGAGTCCACGTGTCGTCGCTTGTTGCTCGACCTTCGTCTCCGCACCTCCGAAACTCTGTGCCTTGTCTATCTTGAGTGGCTCTTGCATTTTGTCCTGGAGCTCTGCCCACATCTCAGCGCTCGGCCGGATTGGACAACTCTCCTTGGAGTCGCGGCAGAAAGCGATCAGCTCGTCCTCGAGTGGCACTCCCTTCAAAGGTTCACGCGTAAAAACAAAGAACAGTTGTTCAGTGCCTGCAACTTCATCAAACGCAAACCAACGCAACCGTTCTTCAGTCGCCAGACTCGATGGGATCTCGAAAGGCACATGCGCCTGGAGATAGTTTCCACCTTCGTCGAGATCCGCATGCGGGTAAATCAACGTTGCGGGTCCCTGGTTGGTTGTGTTGAAGATGTAGAGATATCCATCCGCGTTTGTTTCCAGCAACACTCGCACGCGATCGCCTTTGACGAACACGTGCTCCGGATCCGTGCGCTGTGCCAGGCCGTTTGAGTCGCGCATAAACAACGTCACCCCCATGCCGAGACGTGCGACATTAACGGGCTTCGAAGGCTCACTTGGCGAAGACGACCCTGGACCGCCAGATTTCCCGGTGTGTTTCTCAGGAGCCTTGCCCGTGTTGCTGGGCGGCGGCGTGGTCTGCTTTGGTCTTCTCCTGCTTGGCTTCGTGGCAGTGCCGGACGTCGCGGGTTTTTCCTTCGGCCTCGAAGTCAGAAACGCTCCGCGCACATCCTCGTCCTGAAACGGCTGAAACGCCGGCGCGGCTATACCTGCGACCACGGCACAGAGACAAACGAATGCTAGAACCATGACACTCAATCGCATTACCGAATCTCCTTGTTTTTCACCTTCTCAAAATGAAGTCTTCTGGCGGCTAGTTGACTGGCTTGCCCGCAGCGGGCTAATTGTGCTGTATACGGATGTCGAAGACAATCGGATTTCCGATCTGGTCAGGATTTACTTTCAACCTCACAAACGGCGCCCGAGAGTTTGACTCGTCACGCTCAGTAACAGGCGGTTGTTCCTTATATTTCTCAACAAACTCCTTCAATTCTGCCTTTTCGCTGGCCGACAGTGGCTTGCCCGTCACCGGTGCGTTTAGAGCCTGAGGCGCCGTCAATTGAGCCTTCGAGAAGATAATCGTGAAGTTATCTGTTCCAGGATTCTTGTCCAGCGTCAGATTGTTATCTACTCCACCCGTTTCCCTTGGAAACGTGAACTCAACACCCTTGCTGACCTTATTACTGGTGACGCCGCTCTCCGGCAACGGCTTGGATGTCAGGAAGGCGGTCGGCTGGTTGCCGTCGCCCGGACCAAAAATATAAACATACCCTTCTTCGTTAAAAGTAAAGACAAATTTGAACGACTGGCCGGAAGCGAGCGGCACCAGGCCGGCAACTCTCGGAGCTGGTCCACCGCCTGCTGCCGTCGCGAGCTCCAGCGAGTAACGAATGATCTCCGTAGGACCGGTCACCGCGCCGCCCGCGTTATTCACGTTCGTCGAATTCGTTCCTGTGCCTTTAGAACTTTTCCAAAGGAGAAAACCGCCAACGCCCGCAGCTAAAAGCAGCACCAACACCACACCAACCGCGATCAGTACTCCTGCATTGCTCTTCGAAGCCGGCAACGGCGCCGCGACCTGCGCAGGTGGAGCTGGCGTCGGCCTGGCGACTTGCGGAACAGTTACGCTCGATGCCATCGCCGCTGATTCAGCAACCGTGGCCGCCGGCATATCCGGCTTCGCGGGAACGGACGGAGGTGCGGGCTCGTAAACCGTCGCATCGCTTGCTCCACTCGGACGCGCAACGGGCGCCGCTGTCTCCGCGGCATCCATCGTGAGCACGGTCGGCGCGTTGACGTCCGAATTTGTTTGAAGACCCGGCGTAACCGCAACGGTTTCATTCAAGTTACCAACGTCAACAGCAGTTTCAGCAATGCTCGCATTCGCCAACGCCGCACGCAGCTCGTCTGCAAGTGCACCTGCTGTTGATTGCCGATCGCCGCGGTCCTTGGCTGTCGCACGATCGATCGCGTCGCTGAAACCTTTCGGGACATCCGGCACGGCTTCACGCAACGGCTTGGGCCGCGTTGTAACGTGTTCGCGCCGCAACTCGTGCAGAGTGTTACCGGAAAAACACCGCCGGCCGAGAATCATCTCGTAGAAGACGAGCCCGAGGCTGTAGATATCCGCACGGCCGTCGATCTCCGTGCTCCCATCGCGCGGGATCTCGCCCCACTGTTCCGGCGACATGTAATAAGGAGTGCCGAGCACCTGGCCGGCCATCGTCAGCGCCGTGTTCCCACCGTTGTCGCCGGCGATCTCGCGCATCTTCGCGATACCGAGGTCGAGCAACTTGATTACGGGTGGTCCATCCGTCGCCGTTCCGATCATGATGTTCTCGGGTTTCAAATCGCGGTGCACAACACCCATCGAATGTGCGGTGTCGAGGACGCTCATGATCGGCGTGAGAATGTCCAGCGCTTCAGCGGCTGAAAACCGTCCGCGCGTTTTGATCGCGACGTCGAGGGTATGACCTTCGACGTATTCCATCACCATGTAGATGGTTCCGTCGGCGGCGGTGCGAAGATCGTAAACGGTTACGGCGTTGGGATGTCGAAAGCGCCTCGCAGCCTGCCCCTCTCGCCTGAACCGCCGCAGCCATTCAGCATTGCTCCTGACCTCCGGCGGAAGCACTTTGATGGCGACGCGATCGCCGAGCAGAATATGACGCGCGCGATACACCGCCCCCATTCCGCCTTTGCCCAACAGCGCTTCCATCTGATACTGGCCGTCGAGCACGGTGTTGACGATGGCGGCGGGGTCGGCTTCCAACACCTCCCCGTCAATCGAGCAGAAGGTCACGCTGTCGTCGTATTTTGTGTTGCAAGAAATGCAGTACTTCATTCGGGTGGTTCTACGCACCAGAGGCGCTAATAGATCTTACGAGCGTAATCTTCAACCATCCGATCGCTGTTGTACTTCGGAGCGAGCGTTTGGATTGACCGTTTCATCATAGCGATCCAGTTGTGAGGAAGTCCATCGCCATCACGATGGTAAAAAACAGGCACGACGGCACTTTCCAGCGTCCGGTAAAGCGACTCGGCGTCAATCGCGTCAATCTCGGCAACTGACAAATCGCTCGTTCCATTACCAATCGCAAAACCGTTCGTTCCGTCATATCCCTCGAGCCACCAGCCATCGAGTATCGAAAAGTTCAAACCACCATTGATCGCGACCTTCTCTCCGCTCGTGCCGGAAGCCTCCTGCGGGCGGCGCGGAACGTTCAACCATACATCGACTGACTGGACCAACTGCCGCGCGATCTCCTGATCGTAGTCTTCCAGAAACACGGCACGCTGCCTCACAGCCGGATCGTATTTCCACTGGGCCAACTGTTGCAGCACCAATTTCGATCCTTCGTCCTGCGGATGCGCTTTGCCCGCGAACACGAACTGCACCGGGCGCTCTTCGTTATTGATCAACTTCAACAAGCGCTGCGGCTCAGTCAAGATCAAGTTCCAACGTTTGTAACCCGCAACACGACGCGCAAAACCGATCGTCAACGCACCAGGATCAAACATCGTCTTCGCTGCCTCAACATAATCAGCGCGCTCGCCCGCCGTGATTCGCGATTGCAGCGATCGCTGTCGAATAAACGCAACGAGTCGTTCTTTCAAACGCACGTGAGCCGCCCACAGTTCTGCATCCGGGATCCTGGCGACAGCCTCCCTCCAAACAGATTCGTCGCGAAGTCTGGTCTCCCAATCCTGACCAACGTACTTCTCGAGCAGGTAGCGCAAGAGCGGCGAGACCCACGTCGGCGCATGGACGCCGTTGGTAATATACGTGATGGGAATTTCCGCCAGCGACTTCCCGGGCCAAAGTTTCTGCCACAGCGCTTGCGAGACTTCACCATGCTTCCGGCTTACGCCGTTCGTCGAGCGACACATGCGAATCGCGAGTGGCGTGAGTCCGAAGCGTTCCGTCTTGTTTGCCGGATCGACGCGGCCGAGAGACAGAAACTCTTCCTCCGTTAGACCAAGCTCCTCGAGATACGCTGGTCCAAAGGCGCGCGTAACGAGCGATGGGTCAAACTCATCGTTGCCCGCTGCGACTGGTGTGTGCGTAGTAAAAACACATTGCTGTTTCACCCTTTCGATGGCGCCGGAAAAAGGGGTTTGCTCGACCTGGACCATCTCTCGTGCAAGCTCGAGTGTGAGGAAAGCCGAGTGACCTTCGTTCAAGTGACATACGGATGGCGCGATGCCGAGTTTTCTCAACAGCCGGACACCGCCGATACCGAGCAACATCTCCTGCACGATCCGCGTTTCACGATCGCCGCCGTAGAGATGGCCCGTGACCCACCGATCCGTCTCGACATTTTCCGGAATATTGGTGTCGAGGAGGTAGAGCGGCACTCTGCCGACATCCGCTCGCCAAACCTGGGCCAACACGTGTCGCTCGCGGATCAGCACCTCGATTCGCAGTGGTGAACCGTCTGTGTTTCGCAGCAGATGAATCGGCAACTCGTTGGGATGCGTCTCGCCGTAGTGCTCTTCCTGCCATCCATCCGTGCGCAGTCGCTGGCGAAAGTAACCATATCGATAAAGCAGACCGATCCCGACCAGCGGCAAACCGAGATCGCTCGCTGACTTGAGATGATCGCCCGCGAGTATTCCGAGGCCGCCCGAGTAAAGCGGCAGTGAAGTGTGCACGCCGAACTCCGCACAGAAGTACGCGACTGGATGTTCCGGCGTGATTTTCTTGTCCTGGTGCTGCCAGTGAGGACTCACGGCCATGTACGACTGGAAAATCTGATCGATGCGACTTACGCGTTGGAGATAAACGGGATCGGTGGCGGCTTCGGCGAGCCGGTAGGCAGACGTCTTTGCGAGCAACTCTCGCGGGTTGTGCTCACATTCTTCCCAAATTTCCGAATCGAGATCGCGGAAAACGCTGGCGCCGTCCGCCGCCCAGCTCCACCAGTAGTTCCACGCCAGTCTTTCAAGTGGTTTCAGCGGCGCGGGCAAAGCATCTGTCCGCGCCGCACGCTGTTCCATTTCAGTCGTTTCAATCATTCGTCTCAAAATTTGGGGGCAGCAGAGTTGGAGAGTCTACTCGAATTGCTGGTACTCAAGAAACACGCGGGCATCACTTTGTTGAAAAAAGACGAGTCGCACTTCTTTGATTCCGCCATCCGCGGCCAGAAAACTCTTGATCGCCGCAGACGCTACTTTCGCAGCCTCAGGCTTGGGATAACTGTAAACGCCGGTCGAAATGGATGGGAATGCGATCGAAGAGATCGGGTACTGACGGGCAAGCAGCAATGAATTTTGATAACAAGACGCCAGCAGTTTCGATTCACGTTCCGGTTCACGGCCATAGATTGGACCAACAGTGTGAATCACGTACCTCGCGGGCAACTTTCCACCAGTGGTAATCACCGCTTGTCCCGTCGGTAAGCCATCCGGATAAACCGTCCTGCGGATCTCCTCGCATTCCTTGAGAATCTCCGGACCACCCGCGCGATGAATTGCGCCGTCGACGCCCCCGCCTCCGAGCAAAGTCGAATTCGCAGCGTTGACGATTGCTGTCACATCCTGACGGGTGATGTCATCAACCACCACCAGAACGCGTCCTGCAAGAAATGATTCGAGCGCCGGGGTATTACTCACTGCGTGGCTCAGTTCTGATTTCGTCGAACATGTCCTGGCGTCGCAGAGCTTCCGCAACTCCCTTTGCTTTGTGTTCGGTCAAAGGGTGTTCGGGGTCTGAGCTCGCGATTTCGAAAACGCGGTCGTCCAACATCACCACTCCCAACGAACCGAGGGTTACACCGGGAGTGATCAGGATCTCGTCCATGTTGTGGATTCTGAAACGGCCTGTTTGCTCGACCCAGTCTTCAATGAACGGGTCGCGCAAAGCGTGCTCGGCCTCTGATTCGGAAAGATACGCGCCTTCGACAATGAGACAATATTCGCGCACTGCGCTGGACTTTAAGGTGAAGTCGTTTTTTGGACCTAGAGCGCCGCCGGCAGGTTGTCCGGACGGGGTAAACTTTACCACTGAGCAGCGGTAAAAAGAAATAGGTCCTACCTGGCGATAGGACCTATTTTCACAAGCTGGTTTTCCGAGCTCTTAGCGAGCTTTGGCATACTGCCGATTCAACTGCTCACTCAAGCGTGAGAAGTATGAGTCGAAAGTAACAAACCCCGTTGTTCCCTGGAAGAACGCCTTTCCACCAGTCTGGTCACTCACCTTGTTCAGCGAACTTTGTCCGTAGCTGGCTGCCAACCGGCTCCGGCTCGTCAGGCCAACCGACGGCGCGTAAAAACTGAAGATCGAAACGCGTCGTTTGTTTGCCTCATTGATTGCACGCTCGAGGTCGAGCGTCTGGCCCGCAGCCGTCGAATCAAATCCGCGCGACGTGTCAAGACCATCTGAAATCAACAGCACTGTGTTCGCGCCGGTCCAACCACTCTCGAACTTCTTCAGTGCTTCAATCACCTCAACGTACGGATTGTAAGGAGCACTCGCATGACTCGCGCGCGGAATGCGCAACGAGTGCGCGGCCTGCTCGAGATCAGTCGTAAAAGGTTGTCTGACTTGCAGCGATCCGGCGGTGATGTAACCAACCATCACGCGCGATCCCTGCGGTAGAGATCGGATGAAATCCTTTGTCACACCAATCTCGTTGCCTACCTGCGACACGAGGTCATCCTGAATCAAAATCGCAATGTTCAAAGGCTCGAGGCCTTGTAGACTCTGTTTTTCACTTGTTTTCGCCGACGCCACGCCGATTCCCGAAACGACAATCAAAAAGCCGAGGGCCAGCGACAGAAATTTCCGATAGTGCATAACTTCACAAACTCCTATTCCAAGCCTTCTGATGCGAAACTCTGCGGGAAAGATGGCCGGTTTTCACGCAAAGGCGCAAAGAGTGCAAAGGCGCAAGGAAAACGCAAGCCCCGGCAGACTTTGCGTCTTTGCGCCCTGGCGAGGTCAACTTGCCTTTGACCATTGCGCTCAGATAAATTACTGGCCTAAATCACGGAACAAAATCCTGCGCAAAATTCGCATGCCTGAAAGGAATCAAAAGTATGAAAGTCTATCCGACCGAAGCCATCAGAAATCTCTCTGTCATTGGACACGGCGACGCAGGGAAGACGCAACTTGTCAGTTCGCTTCTCTACGTCGCCGGAGCCACACCGCGCTGGGGTAAGGTCGATGAAGGAACAACCGTTACCGATTATGAAGAAGATTCCATAGCTCGTAAGATCACTCTCAATACCGCACTCGCACATCTCGAGCATCGCGATACAAAGTTAAATTTTATTGATACTCCAGGATACGCAGCCTTCGTGGCACACGCACGTCCCGCTCTGCGCGTCGCCGACTGCGCCATCGTCGTGGTGGACGGAGTTAAAGGCGTCGAAGTGCAGACAGAAAAGACGTGGGCCTATGCCAATGAGTTCATGGTTCCGAGAGTTATGGTGATCACCAAACTCGATAAGGAGCACGCAGACTTTGGCGCCGCTGTGCAAAGTGCACAGAACACGTTCAGTAGAGCAATCATTCCTTTTACGTTACCGATTGGAAAAGAGAAAGACTTTCGCGGCGTGGTCGACGTGGTCCACATGAAGGCCTACGAGCTGGGAGCCGATGGCCAGGCGAAGGAGATTGATATCCCGGCAGATGGTCGCGAGTTCGTCGACAAGACGCGCGAGCGACTCGTCGAGCTCGTGGCAGAGTCGAATGATGTGTTGATGGAGAAGTACTTCGAGCAAGGGACGCTCGAAGAGGAAGACATACTTCCGAACATCAGCAAGGCTATCGCGCAAAGCAAATTGTGTCCGGTGTTCGCCGTTTCGAGCATCACGCAAGTTGGACTGCGAGCGCTGCTGAATGGTCTCGTGGAATTCGCACCCGATCCCGCACATCATGAAACGGAGTGGGGTAAGCCCGTCGATGCAGCTCCGGATGCTGAAAAGATTGGCCGCAAGTACAGCGATAGCGAACCGTTTTCTGCCTATTGTTTCCGGACGATCGCCGATCCTTTTGCCGGCCGCATCAACGTATTCAAGGTCATCAGCGGTCATCTCCAGACCGACGCCAACTCATTTAATTCGAGTCGCGGAGTCGCAGAACGACTCGGCGCGCTCCACGTCATGCAGGGGAAGACACTCGACAAAGTCGCCGAAGCTCATGCCGGCGACATCATCGCGTGCGTGAAGCTGAAAGAGACCCAGACGGGCGACAGCCTCTGCGACAAGCAGGCGCCGATCGTTTATGACGCCGTCGAGTATCCGGAAGCCGCCATCGCTTTCGCCATCGAACCGAAGTCACGTCAGGACGAGGAGAAGATCAGTGCGGCATTGCACAAGATCCTCGAAGAGGATCCGGCGCTGCACTTCAGTCGCGACGCACAAACGAAGGAGTTCCTGCTTTCAGGCTCAGGACAATTGCACGTCGAGACTGTCGTCGAAAAATTGAAGAAGCGTTACGGTGTGGAAGTGACACTTCATCCGCCAAAAGTTCCGTACAAGGAGACGATCACTCAGCGCGCAGAGGTCCAGGGCCGGCACAAGAAACAGACAGGCGGTCGCGGTCAGTTCGGCGATTGCAAATGCGTGTTTGAGCCAATGCCGCGCGGTGGTGGTTTTGTTTTCGAAGACAAGATCTTTGGCGGCTCGGTGCCGTCGCAGTTCCGGCCGGCGATCGAGAAAGGCATCATCGAGGCTGCGAAGTCAGGGGCTATCGCGGGTTATCCGCTGGTCGACTTCAAGGTCCAGTTGATCGACGGTTCTTATCACCCGGTGGATTCCGATGAACACTCGTTCCGTGCAGCAGGTCGCAAGGCTTTTCGTGCGGCAATGGAGAAGGTCAAACCGTCACTGCTCGAACCCGTGATGGACGTCGAGATCGCTGCGCCGCAGGAGTACAGCGGCGACATCATGGGCGATCTGAATTCACGCAGGGGTCGCGTTCAGGGAATGGAGACGAGCGGAAAGCAGCAGGTGATCAAAGCGCAGGTGCCGATGGCTGAGATGCTCAACTACCAATCCACACTGAATTCGATCACGGCCGCGCGCGGTTCTTTCCACATGCAGTTTTCTCACTACGATCCCGTCCCGGGCCAGTTGGCCCAGAAGATCGTCGAACAGTCACGTGCTGAAGGAAGAATTAGAGGCGGCGAAGAAGAAGAGTAGTTTGGCGTACACAAAAGGCACAAGATTTGTGCCTTTTGTGTACTACTCCTGTTTCCTCATGCCTGGTCCGAAGTGTGATCCTTCCTTGATGGTGTAACCCGCCGGCACTTCGAACAACGACTTCATTGGTTCAGTGCGATTGATGTTCGTGAGCTTGTACGTTGTCTCGCCTACGCGTGGGTCGCTGTGACGACTCATCACCACCAATTGCAACTCCGGTGAATACCAGCGTTCACTGACGATCTCGATTGCACGTTCATTGCCAATCTCACCTGCGGGAATGGTGACGGTTGTGCGCGTACCTTCAGCTTCCACACCTTCGATCAACTGTTTGCCAAGCTGTTCTTTCACTTCGTTTGGATTTGGCCCTTCCCTGGTCCTGAAAACATAGGTCGCAGCGCCAACTGCACTCTCGATCCCGGGAGGTGGAATGCGTGGACCTTCCGCGCCGCCAAGCGACGGCGTCGCCATGATTACAGTCCCCGCGGCAGGTGCCCCTCGCTCGACCTTGAATTCGAACTTCTGACCCTCAGCGCCCGGAGGCGGGACCTTTGTAGTGAATTCGAACTTCATGGGAGAGCTCTTGAGAGCCGTACGCGATCGCGAATCGAGCGAATAAGTGATGCCTGCGACCGGATCGTTTATGAAGATCGTCTGCAACGGTTCTTCACCGGCACCCAGCGCGCCGAGCCCTTTCAACGTCTGGTCACGACGAGTTCGGCCCTCGCTGTCTCGATAAACCGAACTCGTCAACCGGTTGACGATGCGATTGCCATCGCTGAGTGTTTGAGTAATTTCAGTGACGGCTTCAGCGGAGTAAGGAGCCCCTTTTACAGTCTTGCCGCCAAAGCCTTCCGAAGCCACCCACACAAAGTTTCTATCCAGCGGTGGCGGAGCACCCTCCGGACCTTGAAACACGCGCTGCTTGATCATGACATTTCCTTCTGGCGCAGGCTGCGGTTGCTGTGCAAACGCCGCCGTTGTCAGTACAAACAAAGCAGCCAGAAGTCCCGTTATTCTTTTCATCTCCATTTCCTTTCAGCCACGCGGCTATTTAACAAAACGTATGGCGTGGGCCAACCCATCGACCCCGTATAAAACATCAGCTTTAACTCTCTCGTTGGAACGCTCCATGTTGACCGGCAATCCGAAGTTTGCCAGCGCTGAACGCGGCACCTCGACGCGAACTATCTGTCCGCCCTCCTGGAGGCTTGCGACGTTCATGTAACGCAGCGGAATAAAATCGGTCGCGATCTCACTCGGACTTGCGAGTTGAGCGCTTTCAGAACTTCGCACGCGTGGATGTCGAACACGCTTCGGAATAGAACGTTGCGCCGGCTGGACCACGGCCTGATACTCGACCGGTTTGGGTGTCTCATCGCGCGGGCTGATCACTCGCCCCTTTTGTGGCTCACGTCCGGCCAACGCTTCCGCAGGCTTCTCAGTCGACTTCCAACGCAGAGCAACTACACTCATCGCAATCAACAGCACGGCCGCAACTGCTGCCAACCAATAACCACGTGAAGTCCGTCGCCGCGTCGATATTGGAACCACAACCTGCCGAGCGCGAAACGCTTTAAGCAGATTAACCTCGACGTGCTCCGGCGCTTCGACATCCTTCATCTCTGACGCCAGCGCCTGCAATCCGCGCGTCAACATCTCTTCATCATTCTCGAATCGTTGATTCATGCGAAACACCTCGCTGACTTCACAGTCGCTGAGTCTGCGTCTTCAGCTTCTGCTGCCGGTCGGAGTTTCGCGAGCAGAAGTGCTCGCGCCCGGTGCAAACGCGATCGGACTGTGCCGATCGCACAACCTAAAATCTCCGCTGTCTCTCCGTAACTGATGTCCTGTAGTTCACACAATACTACGACCTCTCGGTACTTTGACGGCAGGCTCAACACGGCTCTGCGAACTGACTCGATCGTCTCCGCCCGCGTGAGATCCTCGAGGGGACATATGTCAGTGCTCGCGTGAAGTACCGGAACGTCATCGTCGAAATCGTCGCCGAGCGGCGCGAGTTGTTGCTCGACGCGCAAACGGCGGAGCACATAGTTCCGGGCGACGCCTAAAAGAAAAGCGCTCACCGATCCTTTCGCCGGGTCGAACACACGGCCGTCCCGCATCAGGAAAAGAAAGACCTCCTGTGTGACGTCCTCGGCCACGGTTTTAGACCCGCTCATTTGCAGGGCAAACCGGTAGACCGCGCCCTGTCGACGGCGGTAGAGCACGGAGAGCGCTTCTTCGTCCCCGGCCAGCATCGACCGTAGCAGTTCGCTATCGTTGAGGTCGCTTTTCATCGGTCAATGGTATTCGCGGACGGGCGTCGGAAAGTTCCAGAATTTGGATTTGACGGGGTTCGCCCTCG
>Ga0207671_10001859_pt1 | contig 23567 bp, 25 predicted proteins | sample KBSC24metaG_FD_184352 | JGI IMG/M metagenome (GOLD analysis project Ga0207671, IMG submission 184352) | Corn rhizosphere microbial communities from Kellogg Biological Station, Michigan, USA - KBS C2-4 metaG (SPAdes) (version 2) | ecosystem: Host-associated > Plants > Roots > Rhizosphere > Soil... | reverse complement strand
GGGAATGACGCCATGATTGGACAGCCATTGGTGATGTGCCTTGCTGGCCAGACCGATGACCCTGGCGCCTGCGTTCCTGGCGAGCTGGACTGTCACTGAACCTACGCCGCCTGCCGCTCCGGCTACGACTACCGTATCGCCTTCTTTGAGATCGACCGCTTTTAGGGCCGCATAGGCGGTCGTTCCGACAACAAAGAGGGCTCCTGCCTGCTCCCATGGCACCTGCGCCGGACGGGGCGTAAGATGATCCGCTGCGACCACAACAAAATCCGCATGGCTTTCCCGGTTGTCCGTAAACCCAATGACCTCGTCTCCCACAGCTACATCTACTACCGCGGACCCTATTTCTTCCACGATGCCGGCAAGATCGCTGCCCTCTCCCGAAGGGAAAGTCGCCGGCCACTGTTTAGCCAGCTTGCCTTCCCGGATAGCAGCTTCGCCAGGATTGATGCCCGCAGCCTTTATTTTAACAAGCACTTCTCTTTTTCCAGGCACCGGACGGTCGACTTCAACAACTTTCAGCTCGTCAACTCCCCCATACCGATCAAACTTTACCGCACGGGATTTTTTTGCCGCCTGCATGGTATTTATTTTTAAATTATACAGATATTTAAATGATGCAATTCTTATTCCAGCACACCCACTAACTGTATAATATGAGCAAAACTCCTTATGACCTCATCAGTCCCGGAAGGCTGACGTCCTTTAGCGATGGCGTATTTGCCATTGCCGTCACCCTGCTTGTATTTAACCTGAAAGTACCGAAGATCCCGGATGCGGATGTACACCAGCTGCTGCCTGGAGCATTATTGGACATGTTGTCACAATTTGTGACGTACCTGATCAGTTTCCTGCTGATAGCCGTATTCTGGACGATACATCATCGCATGCTAAGCCTGATCGTCCATGTGGACCATACATTTATATGGTTCAATCTTATTTATCTCCTGGTCATTTCCTTTATCCCCTTTCCATCCGCCTTGATGGGGACCTATCCCAGCGAGCCTCTCAGCATGGTAATTTATATATGCTGCATGTTCATGGCAGTCGGCATATCATTGTTGATGTGGCGGTATGCAACCCGGGGTCACCGGCTTATCAGCAAGGACATATCCAGATCGACCATCAATTATTTTTATATACGGGGTACTGCAACCATTGGCATTTTCACCGTGGCGCTGCCGCTGGCAATCTACAAGGCTCACTGGGGGCAGGTCTGTCTGCTGATCATCTTCCCCATACAATGGCTGTTGAAGAGCTATCATAAAAAGCAATCCAGGGTCGCTGATAGTCAATAAGTTAGTAGATTTGTAAAAAAAGTGCAGCGGGAATGTCCAAAGTTCCCGACCTCAGTCATTGTTAGGATATAACTCAGAACGAGCCGGAGGCTCGTTGTCCGAAAATATTTCAATAACAGTTTAAAATTGTAAACAATGAAAGAATTTGCATTATTATTCCGCTTTCCGAATCTGGACCACAGCAAAATGCCGCCCGAAGACTACAAGGCTCTCGCCAAGAAATGGCAAGATTGGGCAGGCGGTATTGCGGCGCAGGGAAAAATGAGCAGTAATGGCTTGCGTCTTGCCCTGGAAGGGAAAGTGTTGAAGCCGGGGGGAGTGGTTACTGACGGCCCGTTTGTAGAGATCAGAGAGATCCTGGGCAGCTTCATCGTTGTCAAAGCCGACAATATGGAAGAGGCCACCACGCTGGCGCATGGCTGTCCAGCACTCGATACCAACGGCAGTGTGGAGATCCGGCCTATCTTTGCAGCGTAGTATGGAAAAAGAGAAAGAGTATCTAAAACATTTGTTCCAGCAGGAGTTCACCAAGATGGTGGCTGTGATCAGCAAGCTCTATGGACTGGAACATATCGAGACCGCAGAGGATATTGTAAGCGAGACCTTTTTGAAGGCTACCGAAGTCTGGGAGAAACAGGGACTTCCCCCCAATCCCACCGCATGGCTGTATGTAGTGGCCAAGCAAAAAACGCTGTATCATTTCCGCAGGAATAAGATACTCGAGCGAAAAGTAAAGCCTGAGATAAGATCCAGGCAGCAGGAGACCGTGGACATGGAGGAGCTGAATTTTTCCCAGGAGAATATCAAGGACAGTCAATTGCAGATGCTTTTTGCCGTCTGCAATCCTGCCATTGCCAGCGAAGCCCAGATAGGTCTTGCCTTGCGTATCCTATGCGGCTTTGGCATCGACGAGATTGCCGAGGCATTCCTATCGAATAAAGAGACCATCAACAAGCGGCTGTTCCGGGCGAAGGAAAAGTTGCGGACGGAGAATATAAAAATGGAGCTGCCTCCCGAACAGGAGATCGTCCAGCGGCTGGACAATGTGCTGCATGTTATATACCTCCTCTTTAGCGAAGGGTATTATTCCCAGACCCAGAACCAGATCCTGCGAAAGGACCTTTGTGTAGAGGCTTTACGGCTGGGGCTGATGCTTACCACTTATGAAAAGACTGCCAGGCCAAAGACCAGTGCCCTTATCGCCCTGATGTGCTTTCATGCCTCCCGCTTTGACGCAAGACAGACGGAGGAGGAGTCTCCCATCCTTTACGAGCAGCAGGATGCAGGGCTGTGGGACAAGGAGCTGATCGAACAGGGGATGCATTTTCTCTATCTTTCCGCCCAGGGCGATGAAGTGAGCTCCTATCATCTGGAGGCACAGATCGCCTATTGGCATTGTATAAAGGAGGACAGCAAGGAGAAATGGGAGAATATCCTGAGCCTCTACAACCAGCTGCTGCTGGTGAATTATTCGCCCAGCGTCGCGCTCAACAGGACCTATGCTTTATACAAGGCCAATGGCAGACAGGAGGCGCTTGTCCAGGCTGAAAAGCTGAGATTGGACAATAATCACTTCTATTTTATATTATTGGGCGAGCTCTACAAGGGCGAGGATGATCAAAAGGCAAAGCTCCATTTTCAAAAGGCCTATGACCTGGCCAAGACCCTGACAGAAAGACAGGGTATCCAGGAAAAGATCGACGCACTATCCTGATCCAAAAAAATAATTTCTTTTTTCTGTCCAATTTCTCGGGGTACGAGCATTGCTGATGTATATAACAAATGATCACTAACAATTAAAAAGGAAAACATGGAACAGAGAATTAATTTTTACGAGAAGGGACAGCGAGCGTTCAGGACCTTGTATGGATTCACCGCTTATTTAAACAAGTCTTCTATCGATAAGCATTTGCAGGAGCTCATTGAATTCAGGATATCCCAGATCAATGGCTGTGCGTATTGTCTCGATATGCATTCGAAGGACCTGCGGGCAGGAGGAGAGACCGAGCAGCGTTTGTATATGATCAGCGCCTGGAGAGAAGCGCCTATGTACACGGACCGTGAACGTGCTGCACTGGCCTGGGCCGAGGCTGTCACAAAGCTCACCAACCAGGACGTACCCGATGAAGTATACGAACAGGCAAGGCAGCAATTTTCAGATGAGGAGCTGGTGGACCTCACTATGACGACACTCGCTATCAATTGCTACAACCGGATAAATGTTGCTTTCCGCACCCCAGCGGGAAGTTACCAGGTGGGTCAGCATGCCGCAGTGGCCAATTGATCGTCAGTTTTACAACGGGCGGAGGCTCGTTGTCCGGACATTTTTTACCAGCGAGGAATAATCGGGCAGGTCGATGCCCCGTGCTGCCCGGTCAACCGCCTCCTGCATGCCTTTGAAGAAACCACGTAACATCCTTTCCTTTCCAGGCAGCATCAGCAGCAGGCGCAACATAAAGTTCTGGAGCTGTAGCTGGAGTTTTGAGCTGGGGATCATTCCTTTGAGGGCGGTTTCGGCCAGTCGTTGGTTCTGATCGATGAAGGGCTCCATGATATGCTGATAAGCCGAAAAAGCTCCCAGATGGTCTCCTGCTCTTTTTGCCATTTCTCCCGCCAGTATGTAAGCTCCGACCAGAGCCAGGCTTGTACCCTGACCCGATGCAGGAGATGGGCAATAGCCGGCATCTCCCAATAAAACGATACGTCCGTTGTAGAGCATTGGCATACGTACCTGGCTGACATTGTCGAAATAAAGATCGGGCGCCGAATCCATATGGCTCAGCAGCTGTCTGATGGCTGGACCTTCGTCGAAGAAATTCTCGAGCAGCAGCTCTTTCTGACCTTCTATGTCACGAAGGAGAAGGGGAGAGGCCGGAGCGCGGAAGAGAAAGAAGGCCGTGGCGTCTGCTGCCCCGTGTGTACTGAATACATTGATGCCTTTTTGTACCAGCGGGTAAAGCAATTCCCAATGATCCAGCTCCTGGTCATTGGGTACGGAAAAGATACATAGGTTAAAACCCAGGTGGTGCAAAAAGCAGCTGTCGGGACCGAAGGTCAGCCTTCTCACAGCGGAATGAAGTCCATCTGCTCCGATGACATAGTCATAAGAGTCCCACGCGCCATTTCTAAAGGTGACGTCGACATGATCACCCGCGTCTTCCACGGAGGTCACCGAGTTGTCGAACAAGTAGGTCACTTTATCCTTTGTGGACTGGTAAAGGATCTCTGCCAGATGGCCCCGCATGATCTCTATGTCTTCCTGGCGGCGCATACCGAAAAGATTGGGGTCATTGAGGTCGACATAGCGGTGGCCTTTTCCGTTGACAAGGGAGAAGCCTTTCAGGGCCGTGTGATGCCGGCGGATGTCATCGAGCAGGCCCATGCGTGCTACTACTTCGACAGCCTGTCCCCGGAGGTCGACGCGATAGCCTCCCTGGCGGATAGCAGGGGCTTTTTCTACGATGGTGACATCGAAGCCGTAGCGTTGAAGCCAGAAAGCGAGAGCGGGACCCGCGATGCTGGCGCCGGATATGAGGACTTTGGGTGGCATATTGGTTGGTTTTTGTAGGACAAAGGTCTTTTCCCTGGAGGAGATGGACCAGTGGTTGTCGGTCAATGAAGGGTAGGGGTCGGCGGTATACGAGAATTTACTGGTGAAAAATTTTTTTGCACTTTATACACCCACCGGCCGTCATCAGGACATGAACGGCCCTTCCCATCTCCCCAAAGGGGGCATTCCGCGCATATTCCAGGCTGTTGTATTGCAGGATGCCTTCCAGTGATTAATTTTGAAGTTCTGCTGAACCTTTGACGCCCGGGCGTTGGCAAAGAAGCGCGACCAGTTGACCCTTCCTACGTCGCCACCTTTAAAACAACCATACTATTTATGACTTCAAGACAGATCGAGCTGATTAGATCATCATGGGCTCGGGTGACCGCCATCGATGAAGTGACTTTTGGCATTGGATTTTACAACCGTCTCTTTGAAATAGCGCCGGACATCGAGCCTATGTTCAAGCGGCCTATCCTGGAGCAATCGAGAAAGTTAACGACCATACTGGATCACGTTATTGAAAAATTAGATTCGTTGGACGATATTGTTGAGAATATCGTCAAGCTGGCGCAGCGTCACGAAACCTATGGCGTCAAGCCCGAACATTATACCATGGTAGGGGAGGCGCTGCTCTGGAACCTGGAAAGGGAACTGGGGGACAGTGGAATGACGAGCTAAAATTCGCCTGGACCATGTGCTATGTCTCCATATCCACGGCCATGCTCCAGGCGATGAAACATATACGCTCGAGGGAGTAGGTCGTTAGTTTTTTATCACCTTCACCCCAGTCGACCATGAGCTTGCATTGGTTCTTTTTGATGGCCTCTACCGTTGCGGCGGGGAGACCGAAATAAGGCGTTTTCACTCCGTTGATCTTGACCAAGGGTCAGTCTTTTCATACAGGATGGGTTTAGCCGGCCGTCAAGTTAATCATTTTTATGAACTCCCTTGAAAGGATTAACTTTATCCATAAACGCTTTTGCTATGAAATTCCTTATCTTTTCCTGCTGCATTTTGTCCGGCCTGGCGTCATTGGCTCAGTCTGCCTCCGACGACATCAACACCGTAAAAAAGCTCAACGAGGATTGGATACATTCTTACCCTGATAAGGATACCGTGACCATGGCCAGGATATTGGCGGATGATCTGATCATGATCACGCCCAACGGCTCCAGGATAGGCAAACAGGATATCCTGAAGAATATGGCGTCCCCCAGTCAGCAGGTAAAAACCAGCAAGGTCGACAAGGCGGAGGTCAGGCTGGTGGGGAATACGGCGCTGGTGTTCGCGGAGGCCAGCTTTATTACCGTGGACAATGGGAAAGAGACGCCCGGACGTACCAGCTACCTGGATATTTATGAAAAGCGGCATGGCCGGTGGGTGGCTATAGCGGCGCATGTAACGTATTTGGGACAATGAGATATATAAGGGGAGGGTCTTCCGATATACAAAATACAGGGTCATTCGACGACTCACTCCTTAAAAACACCAATTGGCTCTCTTCCCATTGTCCTTACCAGCGTCGGCCGGTAAATTGCGACCAAAGTCTTGTATGACGGATCACGGGTATTTTTTGAGAAAGGCGCTGGAAGTGGCCAAAAGGTCGATGGACAAAGGCAATCTACCCTTCGGATGTATCATGACCGGACCGGACGATATCATTCTCCTGGAAGGAGAGAACACCGTTATTACGGACGAGAACAGGATCGCGCATTGCGAGATCAACCTGATCCGGCAGCTGAGCAGCGAGGTCGATCTGCATTTCCTGGAACATTGTACGCTGTATGCCAGCACCGAACCTTGCGCCATGTGTGCGGGCGCCATCTTCTGGAGCGGCATCGGCACCGTGGTTTATGCCCTGGGTAAGGATACGTATCACCGTATTGCAGGGACCTGCGATCCCGCGCATAGGCTGGATATGCCTGTCCGGCAGGTGTTGGAGCAGGGCGGCCGGTCGATGACGGTGCTGGGGCCGCTGCTGGAGGAGGAGGCCATCGCCTGTTATGAGAAATGGTCGACGCGGGAGCGCTAAAACTTCTTACATTTAGAAAAAGAAAACGATGCGCACCATCCTGCTTTTTCAATTCCTTCTTTTATCTTCCTCTTTATTTTCCCAGCGGGCTGTTGAAGTTAGCTATACCCAGGACAGCAAGGGCAACCTGTTCTTCACCTGTAACAACCATGCTTTTTGCACCTATATCGTCTCGGTGGAGTTCACTACTTTTCAGAATGCAAAATCAGATCATACGCTGCCTTATACGGCCGAGGTGAAGCCGGGCGTCAACAAATTATTTACCGTCAGTCCTGTAAAACCTTCGGATGACATACAGGTAAAATATAAGACGAGCTTTAGGAAGGGGTGTTTTGATCCAAAGATCGATACCAGCTTCACCTATCTGCTGCCGATTGCGCTGGGAAAAGAGACGCAGGTTTATGAGATCAACAAAACCCCTGGCGAGGATGGGCGGGACAGCGGGTTTGCCGTTCGTCTGCGGATGAAGCAGGGCGATACGATCTATGCAGCCCGGAGGGGTATTGTAACGGCAGTGTATAGTGGCAGTTCGGAAAATGATGCCGGCGCCACAGCTACCGACAGCTGGAATTATGTAGAGATCGTGCATGGGGACTGTACCTTTGGACAGTATGGGGTATTCAAGAAGGACGGCGCGTTTGTCCATCCGGGGCAATCGGTGGAAGCAGGCGCCCCGCTGGGACTTGTCGGGGGCGACAAATTCGGAAGAGGTTCCGACGTGCGATTCAGCGTCAGCTATTATATCAACAACGGCCATAATATCCAGCTGCCTTTAGTATTCTGGACCAGGCGGAATGGCAAGGGCCGGCTGAGACATGGGGCCACCTATACAAGTGAGCATCCCAAAACGCTGCTTACACAGGAGCCGCCAAAGACGCCTGCCAAAAAAGCTCCCGTTAAAAAGAAGGGCTGATCATTTTTAGAATGAGCCGCCCGCTCGTTGGCCGGGCATTCCCCGGGTGTAATTGATCCATATTTCTGCGGCCAGCAATTGTAACGAGAACCCGATCCAGAACGCCGTTCCAAAAAATGTCTGCGGCGCCAATCCTGAGAAGGCAAAGAACAGCCCTATTATCGGGCGGATAGTACCCACCGCCAGTCCGATGGAGAAAGCCCTGATCATCCATTCCCTGTGCTGCTCCACCTGTTTGTGCACGATATTTTCGGCCTCCGGATTAACATGGAAAATATCCTCCGGCCGAAAACGGCTAATAATGGCCCTTCGGGCAGCGGACCTGTGGTCCGCTATATACCACCATGCTTTGCTCAGCGACACCAGGAACAAAATGGCAAACAAGGTGGTGGCGGCTGCCTCGTTGAGTCCCCCGATGGGGCGGAGGACAAAGGGCATATACAAGGCTGAGATCCCTATTATATAGGCTGTAATAATGTAGATCCTGCCACTGAGTCGATGGAACCACGGGTACCGGCGGCGGATGCCGGGCATGAATTGCAGCGGTCCCAGGACCATGAAAAGGGCGCCCGGCAATATATGAATTAACGTAATGATAGGATGGCGGCTGAATCCGTCGTCAAAAGCAGGCGCGTTATTTGCCGTACCCGTCGTACCCGGCGGGTTGAAAGTACCCATTAATCCCATCAGGACCAGGATCCTGCGGATGACCATGGCAATTCCGATGATGGCCGGAAGGAACATAAGGATGTGTAGCAACCGGCGGACCCTATTTAGCGTTTGTGTTTTGTGCATACTGTGAAGTTCTATCACCATACGGGCAATGGGGAGGATGAGTCGACGATGGGGTGATATGGATAGACGAGTCTCCCTGCCTAAAAGTTAATTTGCAATATAAATACCTAAGGATGACAGACAGAAGACAGTTCATCAAACGCACCCTAATTCCCGCGGGCGCTCTTTGCCTTCCTTCCGTGCTCAATGCCCACTCTCTGTCTGTAGAGACTTCCCATATAGCGGAGACTCCTCTGAGCGCTCGTTTGAAGACCCTGACCCGCAATACGGCCTGGACGCTGATCACGGGGATCAAGGTTGCTTTTAAGACCTTCCATTGCCAGGGGATGGTGAGAATAGGAGATGAGTTCTGGGTGTCATCCGTTGAAATTGGAGCTACTATCGACGGCTTTGTGGACCGTACCAGCGGTAAAGGACATTTGTTCCGGATAGGCAGCGCGGGCAATCTGCTGGACGATATCTCCATAGGGGAAGGGAGCATCTTTCATCCCAGCGGCATCGACTTCGATGGTCAGTATATTTGGATCGCAGCGGCCGAATACCGTCCGGACAGCCAGGCCATCATCTATAGATTTGACCCCTCCAAAAAGGAATTAAAAGAAATGTTCCGCTGGGAAGATCATATCGGCGCCATCGCGCGAAATAAGGACACGAATACCTTGCATGGTATCAGCTGGGGTTCCCGGAAATATTACAAATGGGAGCTGGATGACAGTGGGAATGTCCGAATGCCCCTGCCTCCGCCAAAGGATGCCGCCCTGCTCAATCATGCCTTCTATATCGACTACCAGGACAATCAATGTTTGGGCGGACATGAGATGTTGTACACCGGCCTTTCGTCCTATAGGCGGCCGGGTGGTCAGCCCATGGCGCTGGGGGGACTGGAGATCGTCGACCTGGAGAAAGGACTGCCCGTACACCAGGTACCTGTCCAGCTATGGTCCCCTGTCACCGGAGCGGTCATGACACAGAACCCCAGCTTTTTTGAGCTGATGCCTGACAACAGGCTCCGGGCTTATTTTATGCCGGACGATAATGAATCCACGATATATGTATATGAGGCGTAAGAACGCGGCGGCGACCCATTTTCCGGAAATTATTTCCCAAATTTCCTGGCTTCCCTGAGCACGCTGTCCTGGTTGTTTATAAAAGTTTTTGGATAACGTACCTCAGGACTGGTCAGCTGATCCAGCTGCGCTATCTCCTCCGGCGTCAGGGTAAGATCTACCGCCGCCAGATTATCATCCATCTGGGCGATCCTGGAAGCCCCAATGATCACCGTAGACACCACGGGCCGGGTGAGCAGCCATCCGATGGCTACGGCGATGGGAGATGTCTGATGAGCGCGCGCGATATCTTTTACCTTGTCTACCACATCATACGCTTTTTCCCTGTCGAACAGACCCAGATCGAAGGTGTTGAGACGGCTGTCCGCCGGAGCGGGGTTTTCTCGTGTATACTTGCCTGTTAAAAAGCCGCTGCTGAGGGGACTCCATACCATCATGCCTAAACCATGGTGAAGGCTCATGGGGACGAACTCCTGCTCCACTTCCCTGTTCAACAGCGAATAGTGCATTTGGGAAGCTACCAGCGGGTGATAGCCGAGGGACTTCTGCAGCTGTAAGAGCGTAGCGGTTTTCCATGCCTGAAAGTTGGAGAGGCCTATATAGCGGACCTTGCCGCTTTGCACGAGCATTTCCAGGGTGCGCGCCATCTCATCTATCGGGGTCAGCGGATCGTCATTGTGCAGCAGCAGCACGTCTATATAATCCGTGCCCAGACGTACAAGGCTTTCATTGGTGGATTCCACGAGATTCTTCAGGTTGACGCCGGCACGAAAAGGCTGGTCGAGATGACGAAATGCCACTTTTGTCGCAATGAGGTTATCCTTTCTTCTATTCCCCAGCGCTTTCCCCAAAATAATCTCTGATTCTCCCCTCGCATAGGAGACTGCTGTATCAAAAAAGTTAATTCCTTTGTCTATGGCCTTGGCGATCATGTCATTGGCTTCCTGCTGACCCACCGTATATTTAAAACCGTAATAATCACCTGAGCCAAAAGTCATGGCTCCGAAAGCAAGCTCCGATACGATGAGACCTGAATGACCTAGCTGATAGTATTTCATAACATAAAGTTTTTATATGGGCGTGGTAAGAAATTTGCTGCGTAGTATAATAATCAAATCGACAAAAATGTTCAGCTTTGAAAAAACATTCAGCAGCTTCTCTGTAGACGATCTTACAAAGGCGAAAGACTTCTACCGGAAGACATTGAATCTCGATGTAAAAGAGACACCCGAGGGACTGGCATTAAATCTGTCAGGGGGTAATGTAGTTTTTATTTATCCCAAGCCGGATCATATTCCGGCCACTTTCACCGTCCTGAACTTCCAGGTGAAGGACATCGAGGCGACGGTGGATGAGCTTAGCTCCGCAGGTGTAAAATTCGAGCACTATGACGGCGAGCTGCAGACGGATAAAAAGGGGATTATGCATGGGGATGGCAAAGGGCCGGAGGCGATAGCCTGGTTTAAGGATCCTGCCGGCAATTTTATCTCTGTGCTGGAAGATCATGGTTAGAACGGACGATCAGATGTACTTGAGCCATTTATTTCCCGGATGTGTGGATTTATAAGCTGCGTACCAGCGGCAGAGGAAGTATAGGATGATCACATCCAGCACAAATACGAGGTATAACAGGCCCAGCCCCCATCGATGCTCTTCCGGTACGGAGGTATAAGGGGCTGTGGCATACCATGCAGCATTGGCAGACCCTTCCCGGATGAAGTTGACGAGCAGCGCGCTCCGGTGGATCAGGGGAATATGCAGGAGGTAGTAGAACATCGGTACGCGTCCAAAAGTGACAAGCACTTCCGCAAACCAACCCTTTGCTTTTTCTGCATAAGGGACCAGGGCGATCAACGGACCCAGGGTCATCAGCAAAAAAAGTAAGGAAGGGGGATATTTATTTTGTCTGAGCAGTCCGATGATAAAGGGCGAGTTATCCGGTGTGTCAAGGAGGAAGCCAGTTCCGGCAACGATAAATACAACGATGGCCAGCAAGCCGAGCCATAAACAGATCTTTTTCTTCCGGGCGGGGGCCATTTGCAGGATGGAGCTGAAGCCATAACCGGCAGCCATTACCCCAATCCAGGGCACCAGCCCAGCATCCAGATCACACCGGCCAGTACAAACTTGCTATAATCGAGATTGAATGTCCAGCCCAGACGGATCAGGGTCAGCTCCAGCAATACCAGCAACAAGCCTCTTGTCAAAAGAAAACCCGCCAGCTTACCCTTGTTCCTGATCTTAAAACCATAAAGAAAAGCGCTCGTGCCCGTAAAAAAGGCAAACCCCGGGGCGCAAAAATTGGTAACCTATCGGGTGAAGAAGACACCGGCCGTGACGCCACCGGCTGAGTTCCCGGAATATACACGTACGTGGTCGATGGCCATCAGGACCATGATTGCCCCGCGCAACAGATCGACAGACTGATACCTTTCAGTACGGGATGGCATGTTGATGCTGACATTCATACGAATAGGGAAAATGGTACGTTTAAAATAGAAAGAAACAGTAGATCTTACAAGAGGCAGTTAGGAATAAGGGAAGGACTCCGGCTGACGGATTATTTCCTGTATTTGAAAAAACTTCCCAAAATGGGATAGTTGAAATGTTTTTTAGCATCATAATTATTTGATGATCAATGCATTAATTCTTAGCACTCCATTTGTGATCTTATCTGCCAAATCCTGTATGTTATGAACCCTTGCAATCTGAACCGCACCTTTTTCTACCTGATAGCCCTTTTGGGGGCCGGACAGGTGACTGCACAAAGCTATTACCCGGGAGGCCTGGGGAATTCCAATCTTGTACTTTGGTTGAATGCGAACAACAGCAGCTCCATCACAAAAAATGGATCCAACCAGGTGGCTACATGGGCCGACCTCAGTGGCAACAGCTATGACTTTTCACAAGGTACAACAAGTAAAAAGCCTGTGTACAGCGCAACAGCCGGTCCAAACAGCCGGCCTGCCCTTACGTTCACTTCTTCCAGCTCGCAATATTTAAGTTTATCATCCCTGCCGTCCACTATCTCATTTACCGGTGGCGTCAGTTTTTTCACGGAGGCCAGCTTTAACTCTGCGTCCGCATGGGGATGGGCAAGGATCTTTGATTTTGGCAATGGTGCAAGCAGTAACAATATTGGGTTTGGCCGTTATGGCGCCACTGCCAATTTATATTATGAAGGATGGAACGGCACTAGCGGAGATCAGACCTATACTACCTCGAACAATCTCCTAAGCTTGACGAGCACCATTTTTGAAGCCGTTCAACAGGCTGGGTCCGTAGGCACCCTGACATCAGTAAGCCACTATATCGCCGGCACCACACAGGCCAATAACGGCGCGGCCGGCTCCAGCAAGACCTGGGTACCAACTTCCGTCACGCGGTCGAACAATTACATCGGCAGAAGCAACTGGTCTGCAGACGATTATTATGGCGGCAACCTGTCCGAAGTACTTCTATACAATACTGCTTTCAATACGACACAGCGTGTTATCATGGAAAATTATCTGTCGGCCGAGTGGGGGAAAACTGTGAGCGTGTCTAAATATACGCCGCCGAGCACCACCACTTATATCACGAACTTAGTAGGCATAGGTTATACCAGCAGTACAGATTATTTCACCGCCAATCCCGCCGGATCCACCGATGGACTGGGTTTCAGCAGCGGCACCGGCTCGTCGGATTTTTTGAATACAGCCGGATACATGATGGCCGCGCATAATGGTCAGACCAATACCGTTATCACGCCTGCGACGATCACCGGGATCACCAGCGCCAGCACCATCACCATGTGGAACCGCAGCTGGTACATGCGGAAAACTGGCGGGAACAGTTCCGGGCAGGTAACATTGAATTTCAATTTCCCGGACTATAATGGGGGTACTGTTTCCCTCAGCAATTCATATTCGTTGATCTATAATGCCACGGACGGGACCTTTGCCAGCGGTACAAATAAGATCATAAACCTGGTAGCTGCTCCTACAGTCAATACGGGCACGAATATAGTTTCCTTTGTGGTCCCCGTTGCCAACCTGGCCAATGGCTATTATACCATTGCCTACAGCGCCGCGACCCTTCCTGTATCGATCACCGGATTTACCGCCACGAAGCAGGAAAGCAGCGTTGTTTTGAAATGGAGCGTTTCGAAGGAGACGAATATCGATCGCTACGAGATACAGCGCGGCACCAGCGCCACCGCCTTTGTCACAGTGGGTTCGGTAGCACCCGGTGGTACCAATACGATATCCAGCCAGTACAGCTTTACCGATGATGCTCCCGCGGCAGGAAAGAATTACTACCGGCTGAAGGTAGTCGATAGGGATGGCGTCAGCGCTTATTCCACTGTTGTTCTGATGGATCTGCAACAAGCTCTCTCCGCCGCTCCGGCCCTTTATCCCAATCCCGCGACAGATCAGCTGCATATCACTCTGCCAGGCGCAACGGAGGATGTGAGCATACTTATCGTGAACACGGCAGGTCAGACGTTGAAGACTTTAAACGCTTCCGGCGCCGGCAGAGTGGATATCCCTGTAGGCGACCTGATCAAAGGCATCTATTTTGTCGAAATAAGAACCGGCGGCGTTAGATATGTCAATAAAGTCATGAAGCAGTAAGGAAGGGACTTCCCAGGCGATGGCGCGTTAGCCAAGCCAGTCTTTGAAGCCGCTGACCCTTTCCCGGCTTACGACAGGATCGGCCTGTACGGGAAGAGAAAGCTCCAGCTTGAGCCGGCCGCCCAGCCATGTATGTACTTTCTTTATGGATTCGATGTTGACAAGCAGCTGGCGATTGACACGGAAGAATTGCTGAGGGGAAAGAAGCTCTTCCAACTGGTTGAGGTTATTGTCCAGCAGATAGCTGTTCCCGCTGAAGTCGATGGCATAGCAAAGCTTACCATCCGCATAGTAATAGGCGGTAGCGGCGGTCTTGAGATAATGCAATTGCTGACCTCTTTTTATCAGCAGCCTTTCTTTATAGCGGGTGGCGCCTATCTCCTGTAACAGCCTTTCGATCCTGTCAGGCAGCCCCTTGTCCGTATGACGATAAAGCTGTTTGTATTTTTCCACAGCCTGCTGCAATTCCCCTTCATCGATGGGTTTTAACAGGTAATCCAGGCTATTGACCTTAAAGGCCTTCAATGTATATTGATCAAATGCGGTGGTGAAGACGATGGGAGGCGCCAGCCTCGCCTGCTGAAAGATGTCCCAGCACAGACCGTCCGCCAGCTGCACGTCCATAAAGATAAGATCGACCTCCGCGGAAGAGGATAGGTATTTGACGGAAGACTCCACGCTATCCAGTCTTTTTACGACATCGATGTTGTCGTCGATCTTTTCCAGCATGCGCGTCAGGCGGGTGGCTGCCGGCGTTTCATCCTCTATTATGACTACCTTCATAGATCAAATATTTATTAATTGCCTATCAACGGAATAGATACGGTAAAACAAGAAGGCCCTTCTTCTACTTCGATGGGCTTGCTGCCCAGCAGCAGATACCTGTTCCGTATATTTTCCAGACCGATGCCGGTGGATTCGGAAGCCTGATTCTTTTTCTGCAGGGTGTTGCTTACGATGAGCCGGCCTTCTTCCGTAAAGACATCTATCCGTAATGGTTTGGCCGAGGACACGATATTGTGCTTGATGGCATTTTCCATGAGGATCTGCAGGGACAGCGGTACTATTTTCTGTTCCAGCTCGCCTGCTGCCACCCTGATGTTGATATCGAGGTTGTCCCCAAAGCGGGTCTTTAGGAGAAAGGCATAGGCCTGCAGCACTGCCAGCTCCTCTTTCAACAGGATGCTTTGTTCGTTCTTTACTTCCAGTATATGGCGATAGACCCGGGAGAGCTGCTGTACAAAGTCGATGGCCTGGCTGGGATTGTCCGGGATGACCGCGCTGAGCGTATTGAGGTTATTGAACAGGAAATGCGGGTTCACCTGCGTCTTCAGGGCCTCCAGCTGTGCACGAAGGCTTTCCCTTTTCAGCAATTCCTTTTCTTCTACCGACTTGCGGAGCTCGTTCATAAAATAAATGCTCTCGTAAATGGCCACTACCAGCATGGTGCTGAAGATGGTGGCCGCATTGGAGTTAATGGCGGCATCGCCGGGATTGAACTGGCCTTGTCTCAGCTGGATAAGGTCCTTGCAGATGTCTTCCAGGAACAATCCCACTATATTGTTGGTCAGGAGCGCGGCCGTGAGTATGAGCACGCTTTGGACGATCAGTCTCTTTCTCACCAATGCAAAGGATGCATATCGCCGGCGGGTCCAGATCATGATGAAGCGGCAGCTGATCCAGATGATGGCGGTGATGATGAAACAGGGCCAGTAGGCATTCCAGGGATAGTAGGGTGGACGGCCGATGCGCCATCCAAAGAAGATGATAGGTATTAAAGAAGAGAACAAAGGAATGCCTATCAGCATTACCAGCCAGTCGTTGAATCCTATTTTGCTATTGACCCAGCGCATACTGTAAAAATACACTTTCAAAATAAGACCCCGGGGAAAAGATACCCGGTTCAATCCGAAAATCCAACAGCTCACTCCTTTTGCATTGCTGTCCCGGATGGATGCCTGTAGTATTGCGGTCATTATGAGCACGAAGTACACGAACTCCTTTAAAAAGACGTATATGTTTGTGAGTAAAATGCTAACCTTATTTATCCTGATCGCCATGACTGGGCTCACCGGCCTGGCCCAGTCTTCCCGTCTCACACAGACCGTCCGGGGTGTCGTCATAGACAAGACTTCTGAAAAGCCCATACCAGGAGTGACGGTACAGGTTACGGGTGTGGCGCCGGCCATCGGCGCGGTGACGGATGATGCAGGCAGATATATGCTGCAAGGGGTTCCCCTCGGTCGCCAGCAATTTTCTTACGGCAGCGCCGGCTATCAGACTGCAGTGATCCCTGAAGTGCTGGTCACAGCGGGGAAAGAGGTGATCCTGGACATTGCCCTGGAGCAAAAGCTGGTGACCTTGAATGCGTTGACCGTAACCGCGCCCGTCACCAAAAAAGGGGCTGCTGCCAATGAATTTACAGCCGGCAGCGCAAGGTCCTTTAGCCTGGATGAAGTGACCCGGTATGCCGGCGGTAGGAACGACCCCTCCAAGCTGGTGAGCAATTATGCCGGTGTGGCTGCCAACAGCGATGCCCGGAATGATATCGTCGTCAGAGGCAATTCGCCTACCGGCGTGTTGTGGCGCATCGAAGGAAGCCCTTCGCCCAATCCCAACCATTTTTCCGCATTGGGTACTACAGGCGGTCCTGTCAGCGCATTGAACACCAACGCGCTCAAGACATCCGACTTTCTCACGGGCGCCTTTCCGGCGGAATATGGTAATGCAGTAGCTGCCGTGTTCGATATCAACCTGCGCAGCGGCAACAGCAGCAAGCACGAGCAGACCTTGCAACTCAATGCTTTTAGCGGGCTGGAAGCAACGGTGGAAGGCCCTCTCAACCATAAAAACAATGGGGCCGCCTATCTCGCCAGCTATCGGTATTCTTTTGCGCAGATAGCCAATTCCATCGGTCTCAACATCGGGACAAAGGCCACACCCAAATACCAGGACTGGGTCTTTAATATCACCACCGGCAGGGGCGCGGCCGGGAAGTTCTCTTTTTTTGGAATGGGAGGATGGAGCAATATCGATCTATTAGGCAGCAAGGTGGACTCGAATGATTTTTATGGACAGGCCGATCAGGATGGATACGATAAAAGCAATTTTTCCATCTTCGGTATCAAGCACACGCTGGACCTGGGCCGTCGGACTTATCTGCGTACCGTGGTATCCTATGCGCATACCCTCGATTCGTATGATGAATACCGGTACCCTGACCCCGTGCCTCCGTATGAGAACCGATGGCTGCATTATTCTTCCAAGAATACTACCAGCACGTTCCGGTTCAGCACCTATCTCAACAGCAAGGTCAACAGCCGCTGGTCCTACCGGATCGGGGCCACGGGGGAGTCGCTGGGTCTTAATGTAAAGATACTGGACAAGACCGCCCGCCCTCCTGCCGCGCCTTTCGACACCGTGAGCAATTACGATGGGGCACCCTTCCTTACGCAGTATTTTGGACAGCTGAAATATCGTGTAAGCGAGCGGTTTAGCATATTGGGCGGAATTCACGGTACGCATTTTATGAACAGTACCGCCCTGGAGCCCAGGCTTTCGCTGTCGTACCAGCTTCCTGCCGGCCAGTCAATGTATCTGAGCTATGGATTGCACAGCCAGCTTCAACCCCTGCCCGTATATTTCCAGGAGCTGAACGAACTGACAGGGCAAAAGGACCCCGGCAATCGGTCGTTGGGATTTACCCGCGCGAATCATTTTGTGCTGGGCTATGAGAAACGATTCCTGCCCGACTGGCGGATCAAGGCGGAGTTATACTACCAGCATCTGTTCGATGTGCCCGTGGAAAGACAGCTCAGCGGATTCTCCATGCTGAATGCCGGCGCCGACTTTGGATTTCCCAACAAGGTGGGGTTGGTCAATAAGGGCGCCGGAGATAACAAGGGTATCGAGCTCACCGTGGAGAAATTCCTTAGCAGGGGATATTATGTCCTCTTTACTGCATCGATCTTTGACTCCAAATACAAGGGCAGCGATGGCGTCGAACGGAATACCGCCTTCAATTACAAACAGGTCTTTAATTTCCTGGCGGGGAAGGAGTGGAAGGTGGGACGCACCGGGAACAATGCCTTTACCTTCGACACAAAGCTGTCGACTATTGGAGGGCGTTATACTACCCCCATCAATGTGCCTGCCTCCGTGGCGGCGGGATACCAGATATTGGATACGCTGCATTATAATTCCCAGCGATTGGACGGCTACTTCAGGCTCGACACGAAATTTGGATTCAGGACAAACAGCAAAAAACGTAAGCTGACACAAACCTTTTACCTGGACCTGCAGAATGTTTCCAACAGGAAAAATATATTCCTGATACAATACAACCAGGCCAAAGGGATAGCGGAGCCTATCTATCAGATAAGGTTCTTCCCGGACATACTGTACCGGATACAATTTTAAGGCGCCGCCCCAGCAGACAAATTCGAGGCGGCGCGCGGGAGATTATTTGAGCGCATTCTTTATTTCATTAGCTGCATAGCGCAGGGCCGACTGTACGGCCGGGACTGCCGCCAGCGGATTGAGCAGACCATAATCATGGACCATGCCTTCGATGCGTACCAGGGTGGTGGGCACACCTGCTTCATCCAACTTGCGGGCATAGGCTTCCCCTTCGTCACGCAGCACATCATTCTCGGCCACCTGTACCAATGCGGGAGGAAGGCCTTTTAGCTGATCCAGGCTGGCCCTAAGCGGGGAGGCATAGATATCATTTCTTTCATCGGGGTCTGTCGTATAGTTATCCCAGAACCATATCATCATATTGCGGGTGAGGAAGCGCTGGGTAGCATAAAGATGATAGGAGAGGGTATCAAAAGCAGCATTGGTCACAGGCCAGAGCAGTACCTGGAGCTTGATCTCCGGACCGTTTTTATCTTTTGCCATCAGGGCAATCACCGCCGTCATATTGCCGCCCACGCTGTTGCCGGCGATGGCCAGGCGGGAGCTGTCAACATTGATTTCAGCGCCGTTGGCTGCTACCCATTTTGTAGCGGCATAGGCTTCGCTGATGGCTGTCGGATATTTTGCCTCGGGGGATCGGGTATACTCGACAAAAACCGCAGCCGCGCCTGAATGGACCACGAGATCCCTTACAAAACGTTTGTGGGTGGGGAAATCGCCCAATACCCAGCCTCCTCCGTGGAAGAACATGAATACCGGCAGTGTGCCCGTCACGCCGGAGGGTTTGACGATAAATAGTTTAACATCGAGTCCGTCCTGTGTGATGTTCTTTTCAGTGACGTCGATGCCGGACAGGTCTACTTCCATAGCCTGGGCTCCTTCCAGGACCCCGCGGGCTTCCGTTGGCGTCATCGTTTCCATAGGCCGGCCGTCTCCGGTGTTGAGGGCTTTTAAAAAGGCTTTCGTATGGCTTTCTATCGCAGGGTCGGATGCGTAATCGAGAGGGGTGATGGTTGAAATGTTCTTGTCGAGGCCGACAGTAGGTTCGGCAGTGGTGATGTTTGCCATAGCTTATTAATTTTTTTGTTAGGAAGGACAAGAAAGGTACGGATTATTGACATCGGATTTTTTGATGGTAAAAGATTTTACGTATTTTTCATCCAGATACGATTTATATATATGAATATCCCCTCAACGCTGGAAGAACTTAAAGCAGACCTAGAAACGAACTTACCCCAGTACACCTATGCATTGGGGAACAGGCCCTTTTATGGAAAATGCATTGTTGCTAAAGATACCAAATATTTTGGCGCAGATATTTTCCTGAAGCATGGCCGGATAGAAGTAGAAGCCAGTATTCCCGAGATGCGAACCAGGCTCCTTATTGGCAGCGGTGCATTATTGATGAAATGGTTTAATCCAAAGTTTTCGGCTCCAGAATCATCGATCCTGGAATATCTGGGATCGAAATACCAACCTGTAAAAAGACGGACGCGCTAATGGGCGTCATCCTGTCCTGAATTGTGCGTATAGGACAATGCTCCCGTCGGGCATTTATTTACCTGGTCGATGATGGTGTTCGTATCTGCGCCCTGCATATTGATCCAGGGATGACTTTTCAGGTCGAATACCTGCGGCAGCTGGGTGACACAGCGGCCGGAATGTTTGCAGATATCGGGCTTCCAGTGTACGGTGACCTCGCCATTAGTATATTTCAGATCTTTCTCCACCGGCTCATCATGGTATACGAAGCTGCGTATTTTGATCTCGCCTTCCAGCATTTTTGAGACGGGGCAGTGTTCTGCTATTTCCAGCAACCTGTTCTTTTTCTCAGGGTCCAGCGGGGCAGGGCCTGGAAAGGAGACTTCCTTGTCTATGATGGTGGTGAGCTTTTCGTTCTGTACGGTCTGGAAAAGGTTAGCTTTTACGCTGATGACGGGGATATCCCAGCCCTTGCGGTCGATGTACATACGCAAGGTCACCAGGGTACAGCTGATAAGGGAAGACAGGAACAGGGTGTTGGGATCGGGGCCTGTGTCCTTGCCGCCCGTCTTTTCCGGCTCGTCAACTATGAACGTGCCATTTCTCCACTCGATGGCGCATTGGTATTTCTCCGTGCCTATGGTGCCTGCTATGGGGTTTTCAAATTTGTAGTGCATCCGGCAAGATTTTAATAAGACAAAGTACCGAAAATTCCATTATTATAGTCTGTTATTGCCTGTTCCACCTCTTCCTGTGTATTCATGACGAAGTTATCTTTCGCGGCCACTGGCTCCGTAATGGGTACGGCCGACAGGAATAGGATCTGTGTATCCTCTTCCGCGGTAAAAATGATCTCCTCGCCGGCCTGCTCAAATACAACCAGGTTATAAGGTGTTATGCTTTCCTGGTTGATACATGCCCTGCCTTTTATCATATAGAGGAGTGTCCAGTAGCCGGGGGTGGAAGTGAACAGAACTCTCTTACCCTGGCTGATGGTTCCCGAGATGGTAATAATGGGCGTAAAGCTTTTCAGAGGGCCTGTAGCGCCATCGTATTCACCGCTGGCCAGGCGCAGATCAACACCTTCCTGCTGCAGCACCCGGGGCTGCTCGCCCCGGGTGGCAGACTGATAAAAAGGTTTATCCCATTTATGGGCTTTGGGAACATTGATCCAGAGTTGGACCAGCTCCTGTATGCCGCCTGACTGCGACAGCTCTTTGGTAGGGCCTTCGCTATGCATGATCCCCTTGCCGGCGAACATCCATTGAACATCGCCCGCCTTTATCCGGGCATCGTGTCCCGCATTGTCCTTGTGATAGCCTTCGCCCTGGAGCATAAAGGTCACCGGTGCAAAGCCCCTGTGCGGGTGCGGATGGATACGAAACTGCGCTCCGGCCGGGATGGACTCCGGCTTTAGATGGTGCAGCACGATAAAAGGATTGGCAAATCGGAAATCCTTATGTGGCAGGGGCTGTAAGACCGTCTCCTCAGGAGTGATGGCCTTTTCCCTTCCGGCCAGAATATGGGCTATAGCTTTTTTCATATAAACCAATTTGGGCTTAGACCAACTCACCGAATTTGCCGCGTTGGAAATCCTGTATGGCCTCGTAAATTTCTTCCTGGGTATTCATTACAAAAGGACCGTAGCTAGCGATGGGCTCGTTGATAGGCTCACCGCTCAACAGCAATACCACGCTGTTCTCCAACGCCTTTATCGATATGTCCTCACCTTCATTCTTAAATAAGATAAAACTATGCTGCGGCGCTGTCCTGTCGTTCACGATTATATTACCTTCTATGACCAGCAGGGCCGTATTGTGGCTGGCGGGTATGGGGAAGCTGATCTCTCCGCCTTTGTTCAGCTTGATGTCGAAGAGATTCACCGGGGTGTAGGTTTCGGCCGGTCCTTTTACAACGGGCTGTCCGGCGACGACGAGCTGCCCGGCAATGACATTAACGACACCATCGGGTAACTGCACCTTGCCCATCCCATCGGCTGTCAGGGCCTGGTAGTGAGGTGTCGTGGATTTATCTTTTTTAGGAAGATTGACCCAAAGCTGGACCATTTCGAACGGACCTCCTTTTTGGGAGTATTCCTTTTCATGATATTCCTTGTGAAGGATGCCGTTGCCTGCTGTCATCCACTGTACGTCGCCCGGGTTGATGACCCCGCTGTTGCCCGCGCTGTCGTTGTGGGCGACACTGCCTTTATAGGCAATGGTCACCGTCTCGAAGCCTTTGTGCGGATGTACATCTACGCCTCTCTCGCGGGTAGAAGGGGCGAAGTTGTGTTCGGCTGCAAAATCCAGCATGAGAAAAGGACTGATCCTGCGCTGCTGAACGCCGCCCGGGATAAAGTTGAATACTCTGAACCCATCGCCCACCATATTGGGGTTGGAGGGACGGGATATGATCGATTCTATTTGTTTGTTCATGGTTATTAACTCCTTTATACAAAGGTATATAGACGGGCCGCCCCGCGCCAATAATGTAGGTTAAGCCGGAGACTTAAGGTAGATTAAGAATTCTCATCCGCCTGCTGTTTCTGGGGCGGGACCTGGCTCAGCATCTTACTGAGGAATTCCGGGGTGACCCCGATGTAGGCCGCCACCTGCTTCTGCGGAAGACATTCTATAAGGGAGGGGTACAGACGGCAGAAATTGGTATACCGGTCGATGGCCGGGAGGCTTAGATTATCGATGAGACGCTGCTGATAGGTGGCGATCGATTTTTCCGCCAGTATGCGGAAAAATCGTTCAAAGGCAGGGACTTTTTCATAGAGACTGTCCAGGTGCTTCTTTTCCAGGAGCAGGATCTCACTGTCTTCCAGGGCATCGATATAAAGGGACCCGGGCTGCTGGGTGACATAGCTTTTCATATCCCCGATCCACCAGCCGGGCGGGGCGAACTGCAGGATATGCTCAAAGCCATTCTTGTCGATGGAGTACATACGGAGGAGGCCGCTGGTCACGAAGACCGCTGCTTTGGTAATATCGCCCTCTTGCCGGAGAAAGGTCTTACGCCGCAGTTTTTTGGATTGCAAGAGGGACAGCAGGTAATACTTATCTTCCTCACTAAGCTGTATATGTTTTGCGATATGCTGTAGCAGTAACCCGTATTCCATGAGGGGTAAAGTTACTGAATCACAACAATTCGTGGATATGTACCTGGATGTTGTGCGCTATCTTATCCGTAGGAAGATCATTGGCGTCTTTTCCAAAGGGATCTTCTATTTCTTCGGCTATGAGCTCCAGGCTGGCTATGACATAGAAAACGAAGCCTGTCACCGGCACTATGAGATAGCCCATGCTAAAGACATAACCCAGCGGGAGGGACATGACATAGAAGAAGATGAACTTTTTTATAAAGACCGCATAAGAATAGGGGATGGG
>Ga0207671_10001855_pt1 | contig 23581 bp, 18 predicted proteins | sample KBSC24metaG_FD_184352 | JGI IMG/M metagenome (GOLD analysis project Ga0207671, IMG submission 184352) | Corn rhizosphere microbial communities from Kellogg Biological Station, Michigan, USA - KBS C2-4 metaG (SPAdes) (version 2) | ecosystem: Host-associated > Plants > Roots > Rhizosphere > Soil... | reverse complement strand
CGGCGTGCAGGTGAGTGTTCCGAGCAACTGGCGCGAGCTGAATGACGGAAACGCGGTGTGGTTCGTGCCGGAAGGCGGTTACGGTCAAGTCAACGGCCAGCCTGTTTTCACGCACGGAGCGAGTTTTGGTCTGGCTCAAACCAACAACCGCAATTTGCAGCGTGCGACTGAAGAGCTGATCAACAGTTTCGCACAGGGAAACAGCAACAATCTGCGTGTGAGTGGTGGTCAGCAGCGAACCACGATGTCAGGACGTACGGCTTTGTTTACGACGCTGAGCAACGTCAACGAAGCCACGGGACGTCCGGAGACTGTGCGACTGATCACGACGCAACTGCAGAACGGCCAATTGTTCTACATGGTCGCCGTTGCGCCACAGAACGAACGCAATTTTGAAAATGCGTTTGAGACGATCCTGAGATCGATCCGGCTCAACGACTAGAAAAACCAGCCACAGATTACACGGATTTATCTGTGTAATCTGTGGCTTGCTTTGCCTGTTGCCACCACTCCTCGAGCTCATCAATCGACGTCTGATCAAATGGCTGCCCGCGTTCGTGCAGCACGTTCTCGATGTACTCGAACCGTCGCCGAAACTTTCGGTTCGTCAACTTCAAAGCTGCTTCAGGTTCAACCTGCATGTGCCTCGCGATGTTAGTCGCAGCGAACAGCAGGTCGCCGATTTCTTCTCGCACGCGCGCGTGGTTCGCTTCGTCTTTGAGTGCCGAATGATCTCTGATCGCGTCACGCAGCTCTTCGATCTCTTCGTGCAACTTGTCGAAAATGTCGTCGACGGACTTCCAGTCAAAACCTACGCGAGCGGCTTTTGTTGATAGTTGATGTGCTTCCATCAACGCAGGTGCTTTCGACGAAACGCCGGTCAACAGTGATGCGTTTGTGTCTTCAGTTTTTCCCGCGGCTCGCCGTTCCTCCGCCTTCATCGTTTCCCAGTTCATCAACACGGTTGCCGCATCTTCGGCAGTGACGTCTGCGAACACGTGTGGATGACGGCGAACCATCTTGTCGTGAATGGCACTGGTGACGTCGTCGATCGTGAACTCGCCGCGCTCCTTCGCGACTTGCGCGTAAAAGACTATCTGAAACAGCAGGTCGCCCAACTCGTCGCACAACTCCGCGGGCCGGCCTTCGCGCGCATCTTCCACTGCTTCAAAGGCTTCGTAAGCTTCTTCAAGCAGCATTGGAGCGAGCGTGGCGTAGGTCTGTTCACGGTCCCAGGGGCAGCCGTTTGGCGAGCGTAATCGATCCATCAAAGCTACTAAATCGTCGAATGTGGCAGGCATGGAGGTAGTCTAAAGTTTATGGTTTAATAACGCCATGGACGAGGATCAACCGAATTTCAAAGTTACTGACCGAAGACTGTTTAATGCGGACGGCAGCCCGAGAGATGTGCCTCCCGAAGAGAAACCTGAACCCACAGTGGCCGCGGCGCCGGCGCCCGAGCCGGCTGTGGCCGCGGCAGCAGCCGAACCAGCGCGCGCTGAAACCTCAGCACCGGAACCCGAAACGGCGCCGGACCCTGAGGAAGAGTTCAGCCCCGAAGATCTTGCCGACGCGCGCGATCCCGCAAGCTTCATGAGCTTTGTGATGTCGATAGCTTCGAATGCCGCCTCCGCGCTCGGCATGATGGAACATCCGGTGACACACCAGCGCGAAGTCGATATCGACCTGGGTAAACATTGGATCGACGTGCTCGGTATGCTCGAAAAGAAAACTGCAAACAACCTGACGCCGCAGGAAAGCCGGATGCTCACCGGACTGCTGGCGGATCTGCGGATGCAATACGTCTCGCTGGTTAACTCGCCGCAGCAGGCGCGCAAGTTTACCGGCAGCGACATTACTGGGGGGAGATGAGACTCACCTTCCTCGGCACCGGAACCTCCACGGGCGTCCCATCAATCGGTTGTGAATGTGAGACCTGCACGTCAGACGACCCTCGCGACAAACGTCTGAGAGTTTCAGTCATAGTCGAACATGCCGGACGCACGGTCCTGGTCGACACGTCTGCTGACTTTCGACAACAGGCGTTGCGCTTCGGATTGAAAAATCTCGATGCGGTTCTAATTACTCACTGCCACGCAGATCACATTTTTGGTCTCGACGACATCAGACCGCTGAACTTTCGCTTTGGCGCGCTGAGCGTGTTTGCAAACGAACGCGCGTGGGTGGATATCAAACGGATCTTCAAATACATCTTCGAGCCCTCGCATTTCGGTGGTGGTTTGCCGGAAGTGATTCCAAACGTTGTCACGCCCGGCGGAAGCTTTTGCATCGGAAGCGAACTCGAGATAACGCCGTTGGAAGTGATCCACGGTCGCTTGCCGGTGATGGCTTATCGCTTCAACGACTTTGCATATCTCACAGATCTCAGCGAGATCCCGCGTGAGACGCGCGATGCGTTACGGGGTTTGGACGTGCTGGTGCTCGACTGTTTGCGCTTCCGCGAACATCCGACACACCTGTGGGTCGATAAAGCTCTCGAGTACGTCGAAGAGTTGAAGCCGCGTCGCACATTCTTTACTCATATTGCCCACGACATCATGCACGAGCGAGACTCGGCCAAACTCCCGGCGGGCGTCGAGTTCGCTTACGACGGATTGGTTGTCGAGTGATGCGTCTCTTTCACGGAACTGACAACGCGGAGATTCAACGGCCGACGGTGCTGACGCTCGGCGTGTTTGATGGTCTGCATCTCGGTCACCAGTTGATCATGCGCACGGTTGTCGAAAGGGCGCGCGCTGCAGGTGCGGTGCCGACAGTCATCACTTTCGATCCGCATCCGCGTGCTGTCTTGCATCCTGAATCAGCGCCGCCGTTACTTCAGACGTTCGACCAGAAAATAGAAGGCTTTGGTGTTCTTGGAATCGAACAGACGATCGTGGTGCGTTTCACGGAAGAGTTTTCCAGAATTCGTGCTGCGGATTTTCTCAGCGATGTTGTGACCGATCGTCTGCATGCGAAGGAAGTTTACCTGGGAAAGGGATTCGCGTTCGGTCACAACCGCGAGGGAAATATCGAGTTGCTCCGGCGCGTCGGCGCCGAGCTCGGCTTTGTGGCGGGTGAGGTGCCGGAAGTGAGGCTGCGTGGCAGTCGCGTCAGCTCCAGCAGGATTCGCGAACTGCTGGCGTGTGGTCACGTGAACCGCGCGCGACGTATGTTGGGCCGTCCGTATGGCGTCGAAGGGCGCGTGGAGCGAGGCTCGGAACGCGGTCATCAGCTCGGCTTTCCGACAGCCAACCTGCACCCACACAACCGCGTCATACCCAGGAATGGTGTTTACGTGACGGGGACTTTGATCGAAGGACAATGGCGACGCAGCGTAACAAATGTGGGGCTCAGACCGACGTTTGGCGACGCCTCGGAACCTTCGGTCGAGACCTTCGTACTCAACTGGGACGGCGATCTTTACGGCGATGTTGTGCGTGTTCGTTTCTTGTATCGCCTTCGCGACGAGCGGAAATTTAGCTCGATCGAACAGTTAAAAACTCAGATTGTGAGAGATGTCGAGCGAGCGAATAGCTATTTCGAGCGAGCGGGCACGAAACACATGCTCTCGGTTATTTAAAGAATAATGGCGACGAATCAAGCACTTGTTAAAACAACGGAATCGAATGGAAACGGCCTGACTGCCGCCGCGCCGCTCGTCCACAAACAGACGGCGCAAGTTCCACCTCTGACGGAAGAGTTGGTCGACGAGCTTTTGGCGGGGCGGGGGTTTCGTGGTTGGCTGCGCGCTGCGAGAGTCGCACGCGTGCTCGGACTGTTCTCGCTGTATCTGTTTCTTGATACCTATGACGTGCGTGCGGACTTCAATCGCCGCGCCGTCGCGAGACTTCAGGAAAATGCGCGCGAACAGGGACGCCGCACTCAATTCAAAGCCTGGATCAGGGCGCAGCTTTATGTTGTGTTCGATTTATTCATACGCGTGCTGCGTTACATGGTTTTTCGCGGCGCGGAAGGTTCTGCTCGGAAACAAGCGCGTCTTCAGAAGCAGGCCGCCTGGCTGCGCGAGTCGTTGATCGGGCTTGGCCCGACTTTTATCAAGATCGGTCAGGCGCTGGGCACCCGTGCTGACTTGTTGCCGCTGGAGTACGTGCGAGAGCTGGCGACGCTGCAGGACCAGGTGCCGGCATTCTCGACAGCCGAAGCTTTTGCCATCATCGAATCCGAATTGGGCCGCAGTGTTCACCAAGCTTATGCAGAGATCGACAGCGAACCGATCGCCGCAGCGTCTCTCGGACAGGTCTACCGTGCTCGTTTGGCCACGGGCGAAGAAGTCGCCGTCAAAGTTCAACGTCCGAATCTCGAAGCAACGATCGCGTTCGACGTCGCGATCCTGTTTCGTCTCGTGAATCTTACAGATCGCTTCTTCCCGAAAGCCAACGAGAATGCTGATTGGGAAGGAATGCTGCGCGAGTTTCACGCGACTATCTTTGAAGAGATGGATTACGTGAAAGAGGGCCGTAACGCGGATCGTTTTCGTTACAACTTCCGCACGTGGCGCGCGGTACGCGTTCCGAAGGTGTTCTGGTCACACACGAACACGCGCGTTCTCACGCTCGACTTTATCCGCGGTACAAAGGTCGTAGACATCGAAGGGCTGAAAGCGCACCGGATCTCTGCGGTCAAAGTTAATCGGCTCTTGATTCGTACGTACCTGAAGCAACTGCTCGAAGATGGTTTCTTCCACGCCGATCCGCATCCGGGGAACCTGCTCGTGATGGACAGCGGCCATCTCGCATTCTTCGACTTCGGAATGGTTGGGCGGATCAGTCCGACACTTCAGACGCAGATGATCGATGCGTTCTTCCACGTGGTGGGCCGTGACGTGCGTGGTCTGGGCCAGGACATCATCAACCTCAACTTCCTGAAGCCTGGAGTAGATCCGGAAACAGTTCGACCGGTGGTGGAGAGTCTGTTCACTCACTACCTGAATCTCAGGCTCGGCGAAGTAAACTTCAAAGAGCTTACGTACGATCTCGCCGAAGTGATCTACGAGTATCCTTTCCGGTTACCGTCGAACTTCACTTACATCATGCGCGCACTGATGACGCTCGAGGGCATCGGCGTCGTGACCGATCCCGGTTTCAGCTTCTTCGAAACCGCCAAACCATTCGCGAGAGAGTTCATGCTCAGACGCGAAGGGCGGATTTTCAGGAAGTTAATCTTCGACAAGCTGACGGGCCGCGAGAATGGCGAGAATCGAATTGCGTGGTCCAGGGTTTGGAAGCTGACGAAGATGGCCGCGCAGATGTACCTCGACAAGTAGCCACGAAAAGAAGACACGGAGACTGGGAGACACGGAGACTGGGAGACACGGAGACGGGGAGACATGCTGAACGTCTCCCCGTCGCCGCGTCCCCCCGGTCTCCGTGTCTTTCCTTTTGGCCTACTTTACCTGCCCGTCACTTTCTCGCCGTTTGGACCAGGCATATTCAGCCGGTCGCGGAACAGGTTCAAAAGCAGCAATGTACCGAGTCCGCCACCACCTTCAGCCCCACTGCCCGAAGCCATCACGTCAGGCGTGATACGGACGCCCTTCTCGCCGATGACCTTCAACGTCTCAACCAGCGCAACGCCCTGCGCACCGAGCGCATTGACCTGCTCGCGATAAGCGACACCCTGCGCCTCACCCATCAAGCGAACCTTTTCGGCTTCGGCGCGGCCCGTCTGTTGGATGTAATGCGCCTCGCCCTCGCCTTCGGCCTTGCGCTGTTCCGCGCGCTTGCTCGCGATCTCGACGCCGACAGTCGCAGCCATCAGGTCCTTCTGATTGTCGGCATGCGCTTTGGTCTTCTCGAGTTGTATGCGTTTCTCTTCCGCCTCACGCTGAGCGTTGTACATGTTCTGGCGCTGCTCCGCGAGTATCTTCTCAGTCTGCGTTTTCATCAGCTCTTCCGGAAGATGAATGTGGCAGATGAGCACGTTCACTACGTCGACGTGATACTTGAGCAGGTGAGCCCGCACGCGAGCTTCCGCGCGCTCCTGTTCTTCGTGCCTGTTTTGCAGGTAAGCCATCGCCGACGACTCTGACGCCTGGTTGCGGAAGATCGAGTCGATGAGCGGATGCATGACGTTTTGAATCAAGCGGTCGATGCCGCCGATCTTCGCCACCATGAAAGGCGCATCTTCAGGCTTCACGCGAAACACGACACGCACTTCCAACTGCATCGTGAAACCGTCTTTCGAGATCACCTCAAACGGATTGAACGTGTTGGCAACTTCCCCTGCGGTCCATTCGACCGTTTGATTTGTCGTCGGAATCACGATCGGGGTGATAGCCAGCGTGTTTACGTAGTAACGACCTGGGCCAACGACTGTTTCCTGAATGCCGCGATAACCTTCCGGTACGACGTAAGCTTCGTGTGCGCCTTCGTCGAGACGTCGATCCGCTGGATCGCCCGTCATCAGATCGGCTTTGATCTGTTCGACGGTGCGTGAGTCGTCCATCATGTCGAGCCGCGCTGCTGACTCCTGCACTTGCTCGGCCTCTTCGCGTTCCATCCTTTGCCGAACCTTCTGAGCCATCTCTCGCCGGACGTCTTCGGAAGGATCCTTGCCGACGTTCGATACCACCACGGCAACTTCACCCGGCTGAACCTCCTTTGCTGTTTCGGGAATCACTTTGAACAGCAGCGGATTGATGTAATAGGTGCCGGGCAGCAGGATGTCTTTTTGTGGACCACGTTGGCCGCCACTGCCGATGAATTCATGTCCATCCTGAAAATTGTCGTGGCCCTGGATCGACTCGGCCACGTAGTCGCGTGGGTTCAGCTGCGCGCCGTCCAATGCCTCGACGAGACCGATTTGATTCTCGTTGATCACGGTCGAGTCGAAGAGCCGGATGTTAAAGAGACCGGGTTTGGTTTCACTCGTGCCTTCGATGGATCCTGATTGGATCAGGATGCGGTAGACACCGGGCGTAAGAATGTCGACTTGCGGTCCCTTTTGTCCGCCCGACGCGACGAACTGTTCCGCGTCCTGAAAATTTCGATGGTCCGAGATCGCCTTGCCCAGCAGCCGGCCCGGATCGAGTGGATCGCCGTCTGCGGCGGTGACGACGCCGACTTTACCCTGCGGAATCATCGTCGCCTTCGCAATCGAAACGCGGAACAGGTAAGGGTGGATGGGCCAGAGTCCCGGCGGAAGCGTGCGGAGTTGTATACCTTTTACTCCGCCTCGTTTGATAAACGCGATCGGATCCTGGAAATTGTTGTGAGCATTCTGTGCGCGGTCTGGCGCGAAGATGCGGCCTGGGGGCATCGGTTCACCGTCAACAGCTTCGATGATTCCGAGTTCGTCGGCGCCGATTTCAATGAGCGGCACTTTGCGCACGACTTTTTCGAACGGAAACTTGATCAAATGCAAACCGGGTTTGAGCACGTCCGCCTGAATACCAACTTCGCCTTCGGTGGCGACCACTCTTCCCGGCGGCATCTTGGCTCCGAGATACCTTCGTTCCTTGATTGCGATTTCGCGCGCGCCGACGTTTACGAAGATACGCTTCACGATGATGAGGATAAAGATCAGGAGAACAAAAGCGGCTACGAGCACTGGCAGCAGCGATACAAGATCAAAGTTTTCCATGTTTGTCTCTTTCACCCAATGTGGGCAGTTGCGGGTTAATTGTTGTTTGCACTTTCGAGCTCACGATTTGCATTCGAAAGAGTACGTTTCAAAACGAATCCGGCTCCGGATGTGCGAGTGCTCGACGAGAGCACCCAGTATTCACTGTTGAATAACGTTTGAAGATCCCTGGCGGAGATATCCGCGAGGCTGCCGTCTCGCCACGACATGAGCACCAGCTCGATTGCTCTTCCATAATTTTTGGCGTCGTCGGCCAGGGCGGTGACGTGCAGCAGTTTTGCAACTGAGCTTCTGCTCGGAGATTTCTGGAAAGTGCGGATCGCGTCGACCGCCTGCTCGAAATCCTCCGTTGTAACTTTCTTGTTGTCTGTTGAAAGTTGATCTGCTGTTGCCGGTTGGAGCTCATTGAGTCTGACGTCTGAAAACAGGCCCTGACCCTGGAACGGTGGCAGCGGTTCGATGGATTGCGATGTATTTGCAGGTTTCTGCCAGAAATAAATGGCGATAGCGATCAGGCCTAAAACAAGTACGGCAGTAAAAAGAAGGGTGACCATCGGTCTGCCGAGATGCTGGAGTTGATTTTTTGCCCCCGGCGTAATGTAGTTATACGCCTGTCCGCAGGGAAAGTTCAAGATAAGCCGCGTAAATCTGCGGCTTATCTTGACGTCAGGGCATTGAAGAAGAGCGGGTAAGTGGCCTCTGATTGCGCGCGGTATTGCGGGCGGAAGCCGAAGAGAATCACGCGTCCTTTCCCCATCTTCACTTCAACCAGCGCGGCTTTGCCTTTTATCAGATCGCCGCCGAGCAGCCAGCCTGACAACAGCGGATCTTTATCGACCGGATACGACGCGATTATGTGAACATTCGACGCGGGCACCGTCGCATTTGGATCGTCAACCACTTCAAAAACCGGCGAGTCTTCAGCCCACGCAATCGTTTCTTTCGGCATTCCCTGCGCGACCGGATGAGTAGTATCGAGTTCAATGCGCAGAATCGATCCGGGCACATAAAATTCGGTTCGCGGCAATCCACCAACCACGTCGCGCAACGGTAACTTGAACTGTTCGATCGCGAAGTTCGAAGCACGGTTGAGGAAGACAGCGGTCCCACCGGTCTCGATAAAATCACGTAAATTTTTGACGCCTTGTGGTCCGAGTCCGCCGGTGTATTCAGGTGGCATCGAACCGGTTTTGTAGCCTTCAAGAAGAGTTCGCGCCGGTTGATCCGGAAACAGCAGCACGTAGTACTTAACAGTGATGCCCGGTCCGGGTTTAAAAACAGTTATGCCCGCACGAAGTTCTTTATCGCCAAGCATGCCATACCGAATCCCCCTCGTATCAAGTATCCACCTGGTCCAACCTTCGTCGTGGTCCGGAACGGAAGACTTGTAGATCGCGAATACGTCCTTGAGCCGAGTGGTTTCCCTGTCCAGCGCAACGGGTTCGCCCAATTGTGCAGGTGAGTATTTAAACGGCGCCTTCACCGCATGGACCGTGACACCCATCAACATCGACAACGTATGCGCCGTGACGTCGTATGGCGCGATTGGATGTCCTGTTGCGTCTCTGAGATTCGGATAGTGTTGAACCTCCAACAGTGCTTTCGCAAATGCGCCGTAAGGCTGGTCCATCCGCACGAGCTTTGTCCCTTCTGGAAACGTCTGACGACCGATTTTGAAATTCGTTCCTTCTTTAGGAAGAACGGCGTCCACGCCGCCCCTCATAAGAATACCCACCAGGGATGCGGACGTTGGTCCAGGCTCGATCAAGAATCCGAAAAGCTCACCGGGTCGTCGCGGCCGCACAGCGTCTTTACCGATCGCATAAAACCGCGCCAGCCATTGCTCGCGATTTGTCGCCGCATGGTCCAACAACAGGAATGCCGCTGTGGTCATGTGCTTCGTGATGTCGCTGAGGTGCCACTCACCACCGGGCCACACTGGCTTAAACTGCGGCGACTCTTTCTGCGGATCGTAACCCTCGCGCGAGCGGAGGTCTTCCAGCTTCAACGTGATTGGACTGGCAATCCTTGCAGACGCAGTTTCAGAGAGAATGCGCGCACCGGCATGGTAATGAGAATACGCGCGCGCCGGACTCCACGCATCGTACGTCGAGTTTGTCGTGATTCCCTGGAAGCCCTGCTTGCGCATCTCGCCGGCGATCCAGTTTCCGAGTTGCGTGTAAGCAGCGACGATCGGTTTGGGAACATTTGGCTCAACCGGAGGCATGTAAGGCGGCAGGAATAGTCGCGAGCCGTAAGCGCCTTGCTGATGTATGTCGTGAACGATCTGCGGATGCCAGACGTTGTGAATCTTGTCGACAGTGAGCTGTGTTTCGACCTGCGTGAAAGCGTACCAGTCGCGGTTGTTATCGTGACCCGTGTACTTGTGATAGAGCTCCGGCGGATCGGTGCCTTCAAACGGAGTGTCGAGTGTTTTGTCGTACCAGTTTTTAACGATGTCTACGCCGTCGGGATTGAGCGAGGGAACGAGAAGCACGATGGTGTTGTCGAGTATCTTTTGAATCTCGGGTTCAGTGGACGAAGCAAGCCGGTGAGCGATCAGCATGCTGGAAAGATACGACCCGACCTCCGTCGAGTGAATACCGCAAGTGATCAGCACAACAGTTTTTCCTCGCCGCATCAACTCCGCCGCTTTGCGATCGCGCGTGGCGAGTGGGCCTAATTTCCGTGGATCGGCAAGCTGGTCCTGGATCTGTTTATATTCGTCCAGTCGTGCGAGGTTTGCGGGCGAGCTGATCGTGGCCATCACGAATGGCTTAGCCATTGAGGTGTTTCCGAGCGACTGGAAAAGCACGCGGTCACTAGCACGGTCCAATCGATCGAAATAATCGACGACCTGGTTCCAGGAGGCGAGTTTGCGGTCGTCGCCGGGGGTGAATCCGAGCACTTCCTGCGGCGTTGGAATCTTCGTCTGGGCTACCGCGAGCGGGCTCAAACACATCAAAAGCACGAGTAAAAAAAGTATTCGGGTTCGCATCAAGGGCAGTTTATCCAATGGCCGCAAAAAAGCATAAAAAGTTGCCTTGCCCGCGCCGTGCGGCCCGTGTAAAGTAGCGGCGTTCCAAGCCCCTACGCTCTCCCTCGTTTTACAAAACTTGTTGGAGGTCAAAACCGGATGTCTAGCGAAAGCATCCCTGCAAACGAGTACCCAGACCGCGTCGGTTTCAAACCAGACAATCCGTATCTGGCGACTTTTCGACCGTATATTCCGGCCGGTGTTCGGATTCGCGAGCTAACCATATTGCCGTTAATCATGGGGACGGTTTTGGGCATCATCTTTGGTGCGTCCTCGTTGTACCTGGTCCTAAAAGTCGGACTGACGGTCAGCGCTTCCATTCCAGTCGCGGTGATCTCCATCACTCTCTTCCGCGTGTTGTCGAAGCTGGGATTGCGCGACGCCACGATCCTCGAAAACAACATCGTGCAGACAGCAGGATCGGCTGGTGAGTCGATCGCGTTCGGTATGGGCGTCACGATGCCGGCGATCTTGATTCTCGGATTCGATTTGGAACTGTCGCGCGTGATGCTGGTTGCGGTGCTTGGCGGCCTGCTTGGAATTCTAATGATGATTCCGTTGCGACGGGCACTCATCGTCGCTCAACACGGATATCTCAAATATCCTGAGGGCACCGCGTGCGCTGAGGTCCTGAAGGCGGGCGCTTCCGAAGAATCGCGAGCCGCCGCGCGTGAGGGAGCGAGGGATACCACGGTGGTCGACAGTGCTGCCACCGGCGGCAAGACAATCATCTCCGGTTTTGGAATCGGTTTTCTCTACTACGGTATCGAACAGATCTTTAAGACGTGGAAGGAATACCCGGGCAAGGTGTTTGGCAGGCCGTTTGAAGGCGGGTCTGTCGCAATCGAAAACAATCCGGCGCTGCTCGGCGTCGGTTACATCATTGGACCACGTATCGCTTCGATCATGGTCGCGGGCGGTGTGCTCGCGTATCTCGTGCTGATACCCGCGATCAAATATTTCGGCGGCGGCTGGATGACCCCGCTCGCTCCTGAAACGACGCACCTGATCAAGGATATGACGGTTGTTCAGATTCAGAAGGGTTACATTCTTTACATCGGAGCAGGCGCTGTCGCAGCAGGCGGAATCATCAGTCTTTTCCGATCGCTGCCAGTGATTTGGAGCGGCTTGAAGGGCGGATTGGCTGACCTGCGAAGATCCGGAGCAGGTTCGAACGAGAATGCACCGCGCACGGACCAGGATCTATCGATGAAGTTTGTGCTGGGCGGCATCATCGCGTTGATGGTCGTGATCATGATCGTCCCGCAACTCAATCTACGCTTCAACATCCTGGGCGCGATTTTGATCATTGCGTTCGGGTTTCTCTTTGTAACCGTTTCGTCCCGACTAACAGGCGAGGTCGGTTCGTCGTCAAATCCGATTTCCGGAATGACTGTCGCGACGTTGCTGCTTACGTGTCTGGTGTTTCTAATTATCAGTTGGACCGCTCCGCCGTACTTCGTTACCGCCCTTTCAATCGGAGGCATCGTCTGTATCGCGGCCTCAAACGGCGGCACGACGTCGCAGGATTTGAAGACTGGTTTTCTCGTTGGTGCGACGCCGAAATACCAGCAGATCGCGATTCTCGTGGGCGCGCTAATCTCCGCAATCGTTTTGGGACCAATCCTGCTGGCGATGAATCAGTCAGGCAGTGTTTACGTTCCGGTTGCTCAGACTAAGGACTTCAGCTTTCCGGCAGATTACAAGTTTAGTCGCGATCAGTTTGTGATGAGTGGTGATCAACCGAAGCAGGAAAGATTGCACGGCGGCCAGGCAAGCTCCGATAGCAACTCTTATTACGTGGTCCATAAGACCAGCACCGATTACGGACCGGCCGGCCGTTATCTGGTGAACGATCAGGGAGTGCCGGTCTACCTCGCTGACCCCGGCATCAACGGCATCTACGACAAAGTACCGGGAACAAACAACACGGTCGCGAAGTTTACGGCTCCGAAGGCGACCTTGATGTCTTACATCATCAAGGGAATCCTGAGTCGAGAACTCCCGTGGGGGCTGGTGCTGCTCGGAGTGATGATCACGATTGTGCTCGAGTTGAGCGGCGTGCCCTCGCTCGCATTTGCTGTGGGTGTGTACCTGCCGATTTCGACTTCGGCGCCGATCTTCGTTGGCGGCGCAGTGCGTTGGCTGGTGGACAAATACCTGCGCAAGAAGCCCGAGAATCTTCGTTTGACGGAGGAACAGATGGCTGCCGAGACGGACAAGAGTCCCGGCGTGCTGCTCGCCTCCGGTTACATTGCCGGAGCAACATTGGCCGGCGTGATCTTCGCCTTCCTGAACCTGAAGGAGAACATTGCGAACTGGCTCAAAGGGTTTGAAGAGTGGGCACTCCATCACAATCCGTTCTTCGAAGGCCCGAATTCAGACGTGTTGGGCATGATTCCGTTTCTGTTGCTCACGATTCTGCTATATCTCGTCGGACGAGAGCTGGTCTTGAAACCCGGTGCGGTCGCTCGTCGAGAGCAATGACAACTGACTTCTCTGCGGCCCTCTGCGTATCTCTGCGTCCTCTGCGTCAAAAATTGTGTTAACGCAGAGAGCGCAGAGAGACGCAGAGGGCCGCAGAGATATACGCAAAGGGCCGCAGAGATACGCCATTACCATGAGAATCCGAATCATTACCCTGCTTTTATTGATTCCACTGTTCTTCTCAACAGCGTTGGCGCAAACACCACGCACACCCACCGAAGTCACGCGCGACTTCTACAGGCTCATGCGCGACAAGAAGTTTCGCGAGGCCTTCGACATGTCCATCTATCGTTACGCACTCGAGGGTCTCTCGCAGCAGGAGCTTGCCGACCTGCAACCTGACTTTGAAAAGATGGCATCTGCTGTCGGTGAAAAAATTCAAGGTCAGGACTTCATAACGGGCGAACAGATCAGCGGAGATACGGCAGCGGTTTTTCTGAAGGTTCCGAGCCCGGAGGGAAAAGAAACGACGGAACCCATAGCGTTGATGAAGCTCGACAACGCGTGGGTTATCGGCGATAAAGACAGCCTTGCACTCGTCAAAAAACAAGGCAAGAAGTTCTTCTTTGAAGCTCGTATCAATGCTCACCATTCCGACGTTCAGGACCTGCTGACGCGTATCACCCTCGCACAGGTCGTCTACAGCCAGAGCCACAACGGCTTGTTCGGCAACATGGCAGAACTCGTCGCGGCGGGGCTGGTCCCGAAGGATATTGAAGGAACCGAATCCACTGGCTATCGCTTTCAGGTTTTTCGCGCAACCGATGGCAAGTCGTGGTACGCCACCGCAGAACCCATTCAATACGGGCGCATGGGCCGGCTTTCGTTCTACCTCGACGCTTCCGGCGTGCGAAGTGGAGACGTAGGCGGCAAACCGCTCGTCGTCAAGAATTAAACTGTTGCGTCGTTGCAAGCAGGTTCTCTAGAATGGCCTTGCGAACGCCCCCAATCGCTTCCCGATCTGTGCCCTTCCTCAACTTGGTCCGAGATTATTTAAAGAATGTCGGAACTGCCCAGGAGAATCGTGTCACGTCTGCGCCGTTTTATTGGAAATCGGCGAGGTTCCAGACGTGTGCGAGCGCGCCTGAGCTTCACGCTGAGCCTGGCGGATCCGAGAGTAAGTTCGAATGGCGCTCGCCGGCTTCCGACGCTTGATGGCCACACGCTGGACGTCAGCACCACTGGACTCGCGTTGATTGTTCCCGCAATCCGTATTGGCGAACACTATCTCGCCGGGGCCGATCGAAAGCTGCACGTTAAGCTTGACCTTCCGACTGGGCCAGTGGAGATGAAGGTTGCGGCCGTCAGGTACGAGGGCCTGGAGGACGATACCGGGTATTTGATTGGCGCGCGGATCCTGGAGATAAGTGATGCGGATCGGGTGAGTTTCGAGAAATATGTAGGGGAGGTGATGAGACACCAACCCATTGCTTGATAAAAGATTTCCTCGAAAAGACGCAAAGGCGCAAAGAACGGATTCTTCTTTGCGCCTTTGCGTCTTTGCGAGGAGACTCTCTATAAAAAGCGCAGCGAGCCGAAGGCTTCGGGGACGTGGAAGGCGGGTTCGGGAGTGCGTGTGGGTCGCCAGGCGAGGTAGCGATCGGGTGCTTCCGGGCCGACGCACCGAAACACATTTACTCCCCACCTGTCGCCGGCCTGTGGCTTCGGAATAACTTCACTCCACGGAATCCTCATTCCAACAAACAACTGGCCGTGCTCGAGCTTTGTGGCAGTCGTGAAGCCTGAGGCGAAGTCCCAGTCAGTCTCTCTCCCGTCCGACGTCAATGTGATTCCGAGGTCAACCCACTCACCCGTGGGAGCTGCTTCAAACTCGAAATACCGCGAAGGGTTTTCCAGATCTGGAGCGAGGAAAATCTCGCAGACATCGCGGTCCCAGAGGCCCAACGTTTTCTTGTCGGTCACAGGATTTGTAGATACTACCAACGGTTCCTGCTGTGCGCCGGCAAAGCGCACATGCAGCGCTTCGTCGGACCAGCAGACCCTCGCCTCAGCGTGCCGCGTGAGCGCTGCAGGTTCGCCTGACCACAGAAGAACAATCTCAACGGGCTGACATCGCTGCCAGATCTCGTTGTCGAAGTCAGACTCGGCGACCGCCTGATCGACGTACGGCGCGAAAATCGTTTTCTCTGCATCCATTAGCTCTTGAAACTGTTCAGGCAATCATCAATCAGACGTTTAGGATCGTCGTTGTGAAACACGCGCGCCGTCGTAGTGCGCTTTCCAAATTTCTGCACCAGATACTCCGACTCATCCGCCACGCCACCTGTTCCCGTCAGGCAGCCGATGATCTTTCCTTCGTCATAGGCGATGGTGAACTCATTGAGCGTGCCCATCGCGCCCGCGACGAACAAAACAATGTCGGACGATCGCACGAGCACCACGTTTCGTCCTTTCAAGCCGAAACCCGTGTAGACCAGCGCGTCGCAGGCATCGACCGGCAACTTGTATTGCTCCACGTGTTCGCGTTCGTTGGCGCCGGGCGAGATTCCGATGTGAAAACAACCGGCGTCGTGCGCTGTCTTTCCGACAACGTAAACGATTCCCGTCGTCGCGCCGGTAAGCAGCACGACGTCTTGTTCAGCAATGACTCGAGCCAGCCCCTCAGCTTTCGCGACTAGAGTATTCCCGATCTCCAGGCGCGAACTCTCGGGCGCTGCCGACCCCATAACTCCGATCTTTGTCCGCATACTTTTCTTCACGATCCCACCAACGCTGAGTCAAAAACCACGTAAACGCGGGCATCATGAACAAGATTCCGATGCCGATCGTGACGATCCTTGGTGAAATACGAAAGCGATCCAGAAGTTCACCGGTCGCGTAGTTCGATGCTGCCATAGTCAACGTCAAGAGCGCCAACTCAGCCGCGAAAACACGCCCACGAAAATTATCCGCGACCGAGCGTTGCAACATCACGGTCGAGAAAACCCACAGAATACTACCGCCGCAATGCGCGATTCCCAGCACGATCAGCGCAAACATCAGACTCGTCGCACTGCCGAACGCCACGTAAAAAACGCCGCCAATCAGAAACGCAATTCCAATGCTGATTTGCATGCGACGCTCGCCTTCGCCCGCAATGCGACGCGCCACAATCGGTCCAACGGCCGTTCCGATTCCACGCGCGGCAAAAAGAACGCCGATTCCACCCGCTGCGCCTTTGCCCACCGGGAAGACTCGTTCACCAAAAACAGCCAGCAGCGTGAGTATGCCCCCGCCGAGTCCCCACGCTGGTTTAACCAGCAGGTAAGCCAGGACGCGCGGGCGATCCTTGACGTATCTGATGCCCTCGATGGTCGCGGTTATTCCCAGGATGCGACCCAACGAGAGTTTCTGGCGCGGCCTCTTCGCGCGTTTCGGAACACGTATGCTGGCGATTAAAGCCGCTGACACAAGGTAGGTTGCAGCATCGAGAACGAAAGCGACGTTTGTGCCATATGCATCGGTGATAATGCCGCCGATTGCCGCTCCGATCGTCAGCATTGCAGACCACGTCACCGACGAGATCGCATTCGCCGCCACCAGTTCACGATCCTCCACGATCGATGGAATCGCGGCCGTCTTCGCGGGTTCGAAGAAAGTGGAAAGGCCTAGCTGAAAGACCGTCAACACGTAAACGATCCACAACTGATCTGCGCGACGGACAAGCAGAAACCCCAGGACAACAACAGCCCGCAACAGGTCAGACACGATCATGATCGTGCGACGGCTAAATCTGTCAGCGACGACACCCGAGATCGGTCCAAATAAAAAACTCGGAACGAACCGCGCCACCAGAAGCAAACCAACGTCGCGCCCCGAGCCGGTCAATTGCAGGATGATTGTGTAGAGCGCGATGGTATTAAACCAGTCGCCCATCTGACTGACGACCTGCCCGAGCCACAGTTGTCTGAAACTGCGGTTCCTGCGTAACAGATCGATGTAGCCGACTTGTGCTGCCATGATTGACGCGTCACCTTAACCCAGCTTGACCGAAGTTCTCAATCTGACTTGTCAAAATGAAGACACAGTTTGAAAAGATTGAGAATCATTAGATTTTGTAGCGGCACGACAATTGAACTTAGGCACGACGCGGCTCAGAAGCCTCAGGCTTCGCGGGCTCTCCGCACGGGGCCCGTAGCCGCACGGTTCTATGACAACGAATAGCAGTGAAACATCTCACCCAGCACGGCAGCCCTTGCGGGGGCTGCCCCTTGCCCAATTCGTCGGAGATGGAGCTGAGTTGCTCCCAGCTCTGTCTCCGGCACCCCGCCACTCGGCGGTGGGCCTTTCTCTGCGCGACTCGCTTTCACACTGGTGGTTAACAAATCAACTCTGGATCTTATGGACGTTACTTGTTATTCCAATTGCACTTGAACTGATCTACGGAAAGTTTCTGCTTCCTTATCTTCTTCTCGCTCCAATCTCGATCCTTTCAACTTACCTGCTTTACCGCAGCGCGCGAGCTCGTCTGCAATCGAAGACTCACGAGGTCGCAGCGCTGAGCGAACTACATCTCGCGACTGCTGAAGCTTTAGCCACGGCTATCGACGCTAAAGATCAAACCACACATTGTCACGTCCGGCGCGTGCAGATTTACGCGGCCGGCATGGGCGAAGTATTTGGACTCTCAACCGACGACATCGCGGCGCTAAAAGCGGGCGCGCTGCTACACGACATCGGCAAACTCGCGGTGCCACCGCACATCCTGAACAAGCCTGGACCGTTAACGCCGGCAGAGTTTGAGAAGATGAAGATTCACACGGTCGTAGGAGCGCAAATCCTCGGCCGTGTTGATTTTCCATATCCGGTGATTCCCATCATCAGGCATCACCACGAACAGTGGGACGGCCGCGGCTATCCAGACAAGCTCCGCGGCGAACAGATCCCCATCACCGCGCGCATAATCTCCGTGGTCGATTGCTTTGATTCAGTTCGTGAGGACCGACCGTTTCGACGCGGTATGACTCTCGACGAAGCAACCGCGTTGCTGCTGCGCGGGTCGGGAATTCATTTCGATCCCGTCGTGGTGGAACAGTTCATCAAACACCTGCCGCGATTCGATGCCGAGATCGAAAGGCTTGGTCTACAGCATCAACCTGCCAACTACGCGACCGAGCCACCCATTCAACTCAGCACGATCGACATGGCACAGACGCGCGAGCGGGGCTCTTACGTCGCCTACGATCAGATCAAGAAAGCGCATCGCGAAGTCTATGCTTTGTACGAGATTGCTCGCACGTTCGGAACGTCTCTGAACGTCGAGCACACTCTGGAGATACTCGTCGACAAAGTCGGTCACGTGGTGCCATTCGACACTTGCATCGTCTATTTTTACGACGACGCAAAAGGTTATGCGACGGCACGTCACGTCGCCGGCAAGCATGCGCAGAAGCTGGCCGGGCGTTGCATCAAATTGGGAGAGGGTGTGACGGGCTTTGCCCTCGCTAATCGCAGGGCAGTCAATCAACTTCATCCGAGTCTCGATTTTGCAGACACCAATACTGACGCTGGGATCAAGTATCGCTCGATGGCGTCGCTGCCCTTGTTCAAAGACGACGTCTTGCTGGGCGCGCTTTCGGTTTACTCGACAGAGCTCGACCAATATACGAACGATCACATGCGGTTACTCGAGACAGTGACGCGACTGGCGTCTGACGCGCTCGGCAATGCGATGCAACATGCTGAGGCGGAGTCGAAAGCGTTAACAGATCAACTCACTGGATTGCCGAACGCGCGTTATCTCTCGTTGCGTTTTGAAGAAGAGGCGGCGCGCGCGCGTCGGACGGATCGAGCGTTTCAGGTCGTGATGCTCGATCTCGATGAGTTCAAGAATGTGAACGACACGTACGGTCACAAAGCGGGGGACAAGATGCTACGCGAAGTGGCGCATATCATCCAGGGGCAGTTGCGCGAGTACGATTTTCTCGCGCGTAGCGGTGGTGATGAATTTGTAGCGCTCGTTCAGGAAGTCGTTGGCGCGCAGGTGGAAGAGCTGTGCAACCGCATCGAGACGGCGGTTTCGAAGTTCTCACTCGCGGTGGGAAAGAATCGATCGGCGCGGGTTGGCATCAGCGTGGGGACGGCGACGTTCGGGATCGACGGCGAAACGCTCGACCAGCTTGTAATTGCCGCGGATTCGGCCATGTACCGGGTGAAATCGAGCCATCGCCTGGAGCGCATGCCGTCGGTATCAATTAGACAGGATTTGCATCCTGTCCAGACAAAATCTTGACATCTCCAGCACTCATCGCTTTCAATCGCTGAAGGCATGGTTGCTCCCGCCGAAAATCATAATGCAACACTCTTAATAGTTGACGACGACGCGGCTGCACGCGAGCGTCTGCGCGACATCTTCGAGACTGCGCAATATCGTGTCGTGACCGCGACCGAAGCCGGTTCTGCGCTGCGCGTCCTCAAGGGCGTGCGTTGCGATCTCGTCGCACTCGATCTCGAGATGCCGGGCGTCGACGGTCTCGCGCTCTGCAAGCTGCTTCGCGCCCAACCCTTAACCAGCAAGTTACCGATCATCGCGCTGTCTGACAGCGACGACGAAGAGCGCAAGGTCCAGGCATTCACAGCCGGCGCCGACGACTACATTACTAAACCGTCCACGCCCGGTGAATTGTTGTCGCGCGTCAGTCTTCACGTACGCACGTCGCAACGCGAATGGGCGCTCATCGGCGTTAATCGTGAACTCAGGTTTCTTTCCGACATCGGTCGTGGACTCCTGCGGGCGCTGGAGCCCGAGCAGTTGGTCCGGCGTGTCGCGGGTGCGACCTACGAAGCCCTCGACGCCTCGCTTTGTGCGACGTACGTAACTGTCCGCCGTGACAGACACGCGCTCTGCGTTTTCGATCGCGAAGGCAGTGCCGACGATCCGTCTTTGCTGAACAGCGAAGCGCTCCAGGAGTGGCTGCGCTCGGGAGAGTCTGCGAACTCGTTGTTCATCACCGACGCGAACAAGTTTCTGCTTGACGACGACATCCACAAGGCCGAGTATGTCGCGCCGTTTCGATTCGCAGGACGGGCACAGGGCGCCTTGATCGTCGCGTTCGATCTGCGCGAGCAGTGTGGCGAGACCGAGCAACGTTTGATCGACGCTGCTGCACAACAGACGTCGCTGGCAGCGCACATCTGTTCGCTCTACCAGGCCTCACGCGAAACGTCGCTAAGTCTCGCTCGCGAAGTCGAGAAACGAACCGCGGAGAGCGAAGCGCAGAAGCGCTTGATCGAAGCGATTGTCGACAGCTTGCCGTTGTCTCTCTACGCGATCGACCGCGAGTACCGTGTGGTGGCGTGGAACCGCAACCGCGAACTCGGAGAGCTCGGTATCCCTCGTGGTTCAGTGCTCGGCAAGAATGTTTTCCAGGTGCTCACTCGCCAACCGCGCGACATGCTGGAGGAAGAGTTCGAACGCGTCTTCGAGAGCGGTGAGATCGAACGCATCGAACAGGAGACGCCATCGACGAAAGGGGACATCCGGCACTGGGTCATCAGCAAGATCCCGATGTGGGCTGATAACACCGGCAACGTCAGCCACGTCATTACGGTCGGCGAAGAGGTTACCGATCAAGTCGAAGCCAATCGCGCGATTGCACGTGCTGAGAAGCTGGCGGCTGTCGGGCGTCTTGCCGCCGGAGTGGTCCACGAAATCAACAATCCGCTCGCAACAATCTCGGCTTGCGCTGAGTCACTAGAAGCGCGCGTCAACGAAGGCGCGTTCGACGGTTCGACAGCGCTCGAAGATCTGCGCGAGTATCTCGGGCTAATCCGGAGCGAGGCGTTTCGTTGTAAGAGCATCACGATGGGTCTGCTCGATTTCAGTCGCACGCGCACTTCTGACCACGTGACGATCAACCTCGCCGATGTGATTCGCTCCGCGTTTCGTCTGCTTTCGCATCAGAAGCGAAGTTCGGCCGTCGATTTCAAGATCGAAATAGCCCACGATCTGTTGCCGGTGTCAGGCGATCCGGGTCAGTTACAACAGGCCGTGATCGCGCTGGCGACGAACGCGCTCGATGCGATGGGTGAGAGCGGCACGCTGATGATTGTCGGTCGCAACGATGAGGACAAAGTGATCATCGAAGTCAGCGACACGGGCATCGGAATACCGCCGGAAAATCTGCCGAAGATCTTCGAGCCGTTCTTCACCACGAAAGAGATTGGACGAGGAACAGGTCTCGGGCTCGCCGTATGTTATGGTATCTTAACGGAGCATGGCGGCACCCTTGATGTGCAGTCAGCAGTGGGAGCCGGCACCACATTTACGATTACCCTTTCCGCCGTGAAACTAAACGAGGAACAGACAGTTTGAGTGAGCAACAGCAGGCACGAATTCTGATCGCAGAAGATGAGGCCAACCTTCGGCTTGTTCTGCAGAAGGAATTGGAGAGGCTTGGTTATCGCGTGCAGGCGGCGCCTGATGGTGAGGCTGCGCTGCGCAAGCTCGAAGAGAGCAACGTCGACGTTCTATTGTGCGACATCAACATGCCACGAATGGATGGCATGGAACTCCTTCGACGCGTTTATCAACGTCCGAACCCGCCTGAAGTGATCATGCTGACCGGCCAGGCCACGGTCGAAACCGCCGTCGAGGCGATGAAGCTTGGTGCTTACGATTACCTCACGAAGCCATACAGCATCACCGAGCTCGACGTTCGCGTGCGGCAAGCTGCGGACAAGCGAAAGCTGCGCGTCGACAACGTCCGTCTGCGTGAGCAGCTTGCGCGGCAGTCGGCGTTGCCGGAGATCGTTTCTGTGTCGGAAGTCATGAAGGAAGCGATACGTTTGATCGAGCGTGTGGCGCCGTCGGAAGCGTCAGTGCTGATCACCGGCGAATCGGGAACGGGAAAAGAGCTCGTGGCGCACGCGATTCATCGTTTGTCGAGTCGTTCTGAAGCTTCATTTGTCGATCTCAACTGCGCGGCGTTCCAGGAATCGTTGCTCGAATCGGAGTTGTTTGGTTACGAGGCAGGGGCGTTCTCGGGTGCGAAGGGCAGAAAGCTTGGTCTAATCGAATTGGCTGACGGTGGCACGCTTTTTCTCGATGAAGTGACCGAGTTGCCGGCGCAGTTGCAAGCAAAACTCTTGCGGGCGATCGAGACGCGGACGTTTTTCAGAGTTGGTGGTGTGCGGAAAGTCGAAGTGAATGTGCGCATCGTTGCTGCTACGAATCGAAACCTCGATGCCGTGGTTAATGATGGCGTGTTTCGATCCGACCTGCTTTACCGGATCAACGGATTTCAGATCAGTCTTGCGCCGCTCCGAGAGCGACCAGAAGACATCGAACCGCTCGCGCGTTATCTGCTCAAGCGGGTTGCGGGCACGCATACGCCGGAATTGACGGAAGAAGCGTTCAATGCGTTGCGTGCATACGGTTGGCCGGGCAACGTGAGGCAATTGAAGAACTGTTTGGAACGTGCGGTGATTCTGTCGAACAACGGGCGGATCACGTTGTCAGAGCTTCCACCTGAGGTTACGCGACCGGCAGTTGGACCAGCGTTGGCGAACGCGGCACCGTCTGCGATCGTGGGTGACGCGCCGGCTGCGGCGGCTGTTTCGGCGGCGCCTGGCTCACTCCGTGAAGTGGAGCGCCAACAAATTCTCGCCGCTCTCGAACAGACAGGCTGGCACAGAGGCAAGACCGCCGAGATCCTCGGTATCTCTCCGTCAACACTCTACCGCCGCCTGCGTGATTACGATTTAGAACGCAGAAGGTAGTACACAAAGGCACAAAAAGCACATAATCAGTTTTTTCTGTTTGTGTGCCTTTTGTGCCTTTTTGTGGCTAAACTTTTTTCCCTTGAAAGATCCCTTCTAAGTACTTGGCCAACGTCGCCTCATCCTCCGGGCTGCTCGAATTGAACTTCAACGCAAACCCGATTTCAGACGCCTGGTCAACCACTTCCGCCCAGAAGTTCACGACCTGTTGCTCCGTGAGGTGAATCTCGAGCCAGACGAGTTCCTTCATGTCAACCTTGCCGCCGGTGAGCACGAAACACCCACTGCGGCTGATATCCGTAACTGTCGCATTCTCGCGAGAGAGAGCACCTTCCCACCGGGCTTGTAATTTCACCCTTGCGCGTGGCGCCGATCGTCTCTCGTGTTCCATTACCTTTCCTCTGGGTCAGTGTGCAAACGGACAACCACCTTCTCCGTGAGTGATGTCGAGATAGGTGCGTGCTTCCCAAAGCTCGGGGAAGAATTTCTTGTCGAGCGTGGTCTTGAGGTAACCGATACCTTCCGATCCGCCGGTGCCGCGTTTCGCGCCAACCATGCGCTCCACCATCTTGATGTGATGCGAACGCCAAAGTGAAAAATACTCGTCGTATTCGAGCATTGCTTCGGTGAGTTGAAATTCTTCGTAGAGTTCCTCGAAGTGTGTGAGGATCTCGAGTACGTTCAAACCACGTCGCTGGAGCAGGCCATAGAAAGATTCGGCGAGTGAAGGTT
>Ga0207671_10001851_pt1 | contig 23614 bp, 24 predicted proteins | sample KBSC24metaG_FD_184352 | JGI IMG/M metagenome (GOLD analysis project Ga0207671, IMG submission 184352) | Corn rhizosphere microbial communities from Kellogg Biological Station, Michigan, USA - KBS C2-4 metaG (SPAdes) (version 2) | ecosystem: Host-associated > Plants > Roots > Rhizosphere > Soil... | reverse complement strand
TGCGGCACTCGTCCAATCCGCGGCGCTGGAAATACACCCCTGGGGCACCACCACCGATCGTTGGGAAAAACCCGACATGATCATCATGGATCTCGATCCCGGCGAGGATGTCGCTTGGGCCAAGGTCATCACGGCTGCGAAGGAAATACGGGAGCGTTTTTCTGCCCTGGGGCTTACCTCCTTCATCAAGACCTCGGGCGGCAAGGGTCTGCATGTGGTTGCCTCCCTCAAGCCCAAGGCGGACTGGCCGCAGGTCAAGGATATAGCCGAGGCGATTGCGCATTCTATGAGCGCCGATAGTCCTGACGCATATCTGTCGGTCGCCAGCAAGGCAAAGCGGACCGGCCACATCTTCATCGATTACCTGCGCAACGGCCGCGGCAACACCGCGGTCGCACCTTATTCGACGCGCGCAAGGCGGGGTGCACCGATTTCGATGCCGTTAGCCTGGGAAGAGTTGACCAATAAGATCGGACCCGCCTCCTTTACGGTAAGGAACGCGACCTCGCGACTGAGCAAGGCCAGCGGCGATCCTTGGGCCGACTTCTTCGATGCCGCTTCACCGCTGAAGACCTAATATCACACGACAAAGGGGATCAGTGCCGGCGTGCTGGCCTTGTAGTCGGCATAGTCGCGACCGAAGGTCTCGCTCATCCAGCGTTCCTCGATGCCGACACGGCGCAGAACGGCATAGAGCATGAAGGCGAACGCGAGCAACGCAGCAATATCGCCTCGAGCCAGCACTGCGCCGAGGATGGCCAGTATCAGGCCGGAATAGATCGGATGGCGGACGATGGCGTAGGGGCCGGTGCGGATCAGCGCGTGATCCTCCTTGACCGTGATCACCCCGCTCCAGTTACGGCCGATGTGATAGCGCGCCCAGACGGCGAAGCCGAGCCCGATGACGGTTAGCACCGCGCCGATGCCGTAATAGGTCAGATTTCGCGGGACGAGCCGGAGCGACAGGGGACCGAGCCAGGATGAAGGCACCACCAGCAGAAAGGCGCAGATCCAGATCGGGGCGGTATTCGACAGTCGCGACCATGGATCCTCGTGGCGCGTCGCCTTCTTGACACCGAACGATGCCACAAACCAGATCAATGCCCATATGCCCCAGCAGACTGGAAAGAATAACGTCAGCAGTCTTCCTTCGCTCACGCCTCGCTCCTGTCCAGCTCCGGATAGTGCCGGAAGATGCCATCCTCGTTGAAGGGAATACGACGGTCGGATTGAAGATAGCGAGCAATATTCGGCCGTTTCATGACAGCGGCGTGCAGAGCTGCAAGATGGGGATAGCGGTCCGCCAGATGCGCGGTGGCGCGCGGAAATGCGTAACGCAATCCCTCATAGACCTGAAATAGCGACAGATCGACATAGGTAAGCCCGTTGCCGAAAACATGCGCCGGCCCATGCGGGTTCTGCTGCAGGACGCGCTCGAAATAGCCAAGGTATTTTGGGATGCGATTGTCGATGAACTCAGCCGAGCGAGCCTTGGCCTCTTCCTTCTGCTCCTCATAATATTTCGAGGTGGCGATTGGGTGATGTGTGTCGTGCACTTCCGCGACGAGATCGGTGATCGTCAGTTGCAGAGAGTTCAGCTCATGACGCTGCGCTTCATCCCTGGGGGCAAGACCAAGTGTCGGCCCGAGATACATCAGGATGTTCGCCACATGGGAAATGATCAGATCGCCATCCTTCAAAAACGGCGGCGCGAACGGGATGCCAGGCTCGGACTTGCTGCCCATAATAGCCAACATGGCGCGTGTACCCTGCCCCTTGCTTGCCGGACCGCGGCACATATCGACATAATCGGCGCCAGCCTCTTCCAGCGCCAGCCGCACGAATTCGCCGCGGCCCTGGATGCCGTCCCAGTAGTAAAGCTCATAAGGCATGCGGTTTCCCTCCCATGGGACCATCGATACACCGGCTCGTGCAGGAGTCTGGCCCTTTGGCTGATCTGCCTTCCCGGCCGACCGGCCGGTCCAGCTTCGACTCTCTCCATGCCGAATTTAGCATCGGCGCAACAGAACGGAAGGGCGGACCCTGCGGCATTTGCACCGCCTACCAACGACCTTGACAGCAGGGCTTCAAGGGCGCCTCAATGGAAAAGCGAGGCCCGCATGCCTGCTTTAAGAATGAGCGCGCTGTTCGTTGCGTTTGCGGGTTGCGGCCGCCTTCTTTGCGGATGCTGAACGCTCCGCAGCCGGACGTTTCGCGGCCGCACGTCCGCCGAGCTCGCCGCCCTTTTCCGACGATTCATGATTTTCAGGATGACCCCGGCCCGAGCCGGATTTCTTGCCGCCACCGCTTTCCTTGTTCACGGTCGCCCACGCGCGGCGCTCGGCCTCATCCGCGGAAACGCCGCGATCTTCATAGCCTTGCTCGATATGCTCGGCCTTGCGCTTCTGCTTGTCGGTGTAGGCGGATTTGTCTCCTCGTGGCATGGTTCTTCTCCTCGTTGCGGATGAAAAACCAACCCATCATCACGGAAAAGGTTCCGTTACCTAACCCGAGGAATCGCGGCTTGTCGGCGATAGCCGTACCCGACGGCCATTCTGCGGCTCGGCGCGGTGCTTGGCCGAGGCAGGGAAGAAGACACCGACGGAGCGGTCGATGATCAGGATCAGCACGAGTGCCGCCAAAAGATAGAGGCTGGCGAGAACGAGCAGCGATGTCATCGCATCACCTCGGCACGACCCGCAGAGGAGGGTAAAGGACAGCGCGCCACGACGATCGTCGGAACGACGACTTTCAGATAAAGGATATAGCTATTGCACATCGCGAGGCTCCCTCCTCGCTCGTTAGCACCGATGTGTGACATCTGTTTCGCGCCCGCCACGCAAACTGCAGAAATTGTTGCTGATATTTCTGCCGCCGCAGCTTTAAGAAGCGAACGGCCCGATGCTGAGCATCGAGCCGCTTTTGTCCCCGCCACATTCTTGAGAAGAGCACGCCTGCTCTACACTTTGGCTACCGCCGCCTTCTTCGATGTCAATTTCGCGGCAGGCTTGGGCGCAGGTTCACTTGCAACAGCAACCACGGCAACCGTCGGCTTGCGCTTCACCTTGGACTTGGCGCTGATCTTGACATCCTTGCCGTCGCTTTTTTCAAGCGCGATGCGCTCGTTGCTCGCCTGTTCCCAATGCATGGTATCGCGACCGGAAGGATAGCCCTCCTCCTCCCAGATCGCGTATGCGCGTTTCTTGATCCATTCGTCCCGAGATTCCAACATCTGCTGTCCTCCGTTCGCATCATTGAACATGGTTGATGACCAATGCCCGTTCTGAAATGCGGGCTTCTTGCCTCCCCTGAGCAGCCAAGACACCATGGCCGTGACAACGCCATGGCACGATTCCGCGAGTCTCGGCTCTCGAACCGCAGTGGCGCCTCGCACAAGAAACATGGGTACCGTGGGGGACGGTAGCGAAGCAGCCGAAGCACCATCAATATGAAGGCAGCAAGAATGCTGTTCAATTAAAAATATCTAATACGACGGGTTTTCGCACTGCTATCGGCCGGGCATAGCCGTTTGGCAGGACGGCCGAGATTGCAGCTTTCGCGGGTAAAGATATACTTGCGCCATGTTTGACCTTCTGGTTGCCCATTGGGGCCAAATTCTTGCCGTCCTGTCCATTGCCATGGGTGCGGCTGCCGCAATTCATGCGGCCATGACGAAAGAGGATGTGCGAGCGGCAATCGGCTGGGTCGGCGTCGTCATCCTGTCGCCGATCATCGGCGCATTGCTCTACATGTTCGCCGGCATCAACCGCATCCGTCGCGCTTCGCTGAGTTCGCAGCGCGACGCCCTCTTTCGCAAGGATGCGAGCGGCGACCTTGCCAGTTTCGACGCAGACGACGACCAGGTGCGGCGTAATTTCGGCGAACGCTTTGCCTCGATGAAGACGCTCGGCGACCGTGTCGCCCGCTACACGATGAGCACCGGCAATACGATCGAAATGCTGACGAGCGGCGATGCGGCCTATGCGGCGATGAAGGCCGCCATAGACGGCGCGGAACGCAGCATTCTCATGGAAACCTATATATTCGACCGCGACCCCATCGGCCTGCGCATGGCCGACGCGCTGATTGAAGCGGTCAAACGCGGTGTCAGCGTCCGCGTGCTGATCGACGCCGTCGGCGCCCGCTATTCCGTGCCGAGCATCATGGGCTATCTCAGCCAAGGAGGCGTCGACGTCGACGTCTTCAACGGCAACGTCATCATCGGGCTCAGATTGCCCTATGCCAATCTGCGCACCCACCGCAAGATCCTGAGCATCGACGGACGGATCGCCTTTACCGGCGGCATGAACATCCGGCAGGGCTTCACGCGCGAATTCGCCACCGACCATTGCGCCCGCGACATGCATTTCTGCGTGACGGGGCCTGCAGTCGCCGATCTCTTCAACACGGCGGCCGAGGACTGGCGCTTCACGACGGGCGAAGTCTTGAGTGGGAATGAGTGGCGGATTGCAGCGCCATCCAACGAGCCGGGAGCGCCAGTCTTCATGCGGGTTGTCACGTCCGGCCCCGATCGCAGCATCGAAACCAACCACAAGATGCTCATCGGCGCGCTTTCGGTCGCACGCAAGTCGATCCGCATCATGTCGCCCTATTTTCTGCCGGATCGGGAGCTCATCAGCGCGTTGGTGACGGCAGCACGGCGTGGTGTCGAAGTCGATATCATCGTGCCGACAGCCAACAATCTCGTGCTCGTGGACCGCGCCATGACGGCGCAGTTCGACCAGATGCTGAAGAGCTACTGCCGTATATGGCGTGCCGAAGGTCCGTTCAACCATTCCAAGCTTTTGGCGATCGACGGCACATGGGCCTATGTCGGCTCCTCCAATCTCGACCCCCGTTCGTTGCGGCTGAACTTCGAAGTGGATCTGGAGGTCATCGACCGCGGTTTTGCCGGCACGATCGACGCGCATATCGGCGCGATACTCGAAACGGCGCAACCGGTGGACCTCGAAAAGCTCCGGGCGCGGCCTTTTGTCGTCAGGCTGATCGAGAAGATCCTCTGGCTCGGCTCGCCCTATCTCTAATAAAGGCTCCTTCGGCCAATCTGCGTTCATCGCAGCCTTTTTACATGACAAGGCCGGTCTTCGCTTCCTATACTCATACCGATACGCCCGGCGTGGTCTGGTCAAGGGAACGGTCGACGGACATATGCGGAAAAAGAAAGAAAGTCTTCGTGCGAGCATCCTGGAAAGCCTGAAGAGCAGAAGCAAATCGAGCCCCAAGCAAGCCGGCAAACCTGCCCGCCCAGAAGGCACCCTGATCGCCTCCTACAATGTCCACAAATGCGTCGGCGCCGACCGCCGCTTCGATCCGGAGCGGACCAGCCGGGTCATCCATGAAATCGATGCCGACGTCATCGGCCTACAGGAGGCCGATACGCGTTTTGGCGAACGCACGGGCCTGCTCGATCTGCGCAGGCTCGAACGCGAGACCGGGCTCATTCCCGTGCCGATCGCCGGCGTCACCAAGGCGCATGGCTGGCACGGCAATGTCGTGCTGTTCAAGCAGGGCACGGTGCGTGACGTGCATCAGATAAAGTTGCCCGGGCTGGAGCCGCGCGGCGCCTTGATTGCCGAGATAGAACTGGCGCGTGGCGGAAGCATCAGGATCATCGCCGCCCATCTCGGCCTGTTGCATCGCTCGCGTGCCCAGCAAACGCGCCTGATCGTCGAGCTGATGAATGACGGCGGCTCAATCCCGACAATCCTACTTGGCGACCTCAATGAATGGCGGCTCGGCGACCGTTCGTCGCTCAGTACCTTCCAGGCCGCCTTTGGGCCATTGCCTCCGGCCGTGCCGAGCTTCCCCGCGGCGCTGCCGCTTCTGGCATTGGATCGCATCATGGCCAACCGGCGCGGCATGATCTCAGCGGTCGAAGTCCACGACTCGCCATTGGCGCGCGTCGCGTCCGATCATCTGCCCATCAAGGCCGTGATCAGTTTGGAAACATTGGACGGTGAAGCCCAGGCGCATACGCGCACTGCCTAGAGATCGCCGGCGTCGCGGCTTGCTTGATCAGACATTCCCGCCGAACGGCCTGATATAACACCAGATTCCGGACTTCCTCGCTTTTAAATAGGCGCTCCGCAGATATATGGTGACTGCCGAAAGACCATCTTATAACGTCCCCACCGACTAGACCGATCCGGGAGATAATCATGCTGAAAACTCTGCTGCTGACTGGCGCTGCCGGTGGCGTCGGCCAGGCGCTCAGGCCGCTTCTGTCGCAGATTGCCGAGACTGTCGTGCTGTCCGATCTCAAGCCCATAAACGACCTTCGCCCGAGCGAGCGCTTCGTTGCCTGCGATCTTGCCGACCGCAGCGGGGTCGAGGAATTGCTCAGGGGTGTCGACGGCATCATTCATCTCGGTGGGATTTCGCTTGAAAAGCCCTTCGACATGATCCTGCAGGGAAACATCGTCGGCCTCTACAATCTCTACGAGGCTGCCCGTGCTGCCGGCAGACCGCGCATCGTCTTTGCCAGTTCGAACCACACGATCGGCTTTTATCGCCGCGACGAGCGCATCGACAACACGGTGCCGACACGACCCGATTCATTGTACGGCGTTTCCAAGGTGTTCGGCGAGGCGGTGGCGAGCCTCTATTTCGACAAGTTCGGCCAGGAAACGCTGTCCGTGCGCATCGGCTCGTGCTTTCCCGAGCCGCGCAACACCCGCATGCTGGCAACCTGGTTCAGCGTCCGGGATTTTCTCTCCCTCTGCGGACGCGCCTTCGAAGCCCCCAGGCTCGGACATACGATCGTCTACGGCGTCTCCGACAATGACGAACAATGGTGGGATAACGGCAATGCCGCCTTCCTCGGCTGGAAACCGCAGGATAACGCCGCCCATTGGCGGGCCGAAATTCTCGCGAGGACACCCGAGGAAGATCCGAACGATCCGGCCGTCATCTTTCAGGGCGGTGGCTTTGCTTCAGCCGCTCACCCCGAAGACTGAGGCGCAGTTATAAGCACGGCGATCGATTTCAGCTGCCGTTGCGAAACAGCTTCCAGCGGGTCGGCCTGAATGCGATGCGGTTGCGGTCGAGAGCATCCGCCTTGTTCGGCGGCAGCTCGATCTCGATAGGATCGTGGCTGGCGCCGATATTGATTTCGAGATGGCGCGTGCCGGCGACACGCCTGCTTCCAACGAGCAAGCCGGCGATCGCACCACCATCGCCTTCATGAAGCTCGATGTCGTGCGGACGGAAATAGAGATAGGCCTCGCCATCCGGCTCATGCGGCGTACTCAAACCGAGCGGCCTGTCCTCGAACCATATCTCGCCGCTGGTGATGCGCACCTTGACGCGGTTGGATTGACCGATGAAGCCATAAACGAACGGGGAATTCGGCGTATCGTAGATCTCGTCCGGTGTGCCGACCTGCTCGATCGCGCCCTTGTTGAGAACCACGACCCGATCGGCAAGCTCCAGCGCCTCTTCCTGGTCGTGGGTCACGAAAACCGTCGTATGACCGGTGCGATCGTGAATTTCCCTGAGCCACTTACGCAAGTCCTTGCGCACCTGCGCGTCCAGGGCGCCGAAAGGCTCGTCCAGAAGCAGCACGTTCGGCTCGACCGCCATGGCGCGCGCCAGAGCCACGCGCTGGCGCTGGCCGCCCGAAAGCTGCGCCGGATAACGCTTCTCCAGGCCGTTGAGCTGCACCAGTTCCAACAGTTCCGTAGCGCGCCGATGAATTTCGGCACGTGGCGGGCGACGCGATGCAGAGCGGACCTTGAGGCCGAATGAAATGTTCTCCAGCACGGTCATATGCCGAAACAGCGCATAATGCTGGAACACGAAGCCGATATTGCGCTGCTGCACGGTCTTTCGCGAAGCATCCTCTTCGCCAAAGAAAATCCGACCTTCCGTCGGCGTCTCCAGCCCGGCGATCAGCCGCAGAAGCGTTGTCTTGCCGGAGCCGGACGGCCCGAGAAGCGCAATCAGTTCGCTCGAACGAATATCCAGGGAGACGTCATGCAATGCGGGAAAGCGACCGAATTCCTTGCGCAGATTTTGAACGCGAACTTCCATCAAAAATTCCTTCAGTGACGCCGGCTGGCTGCGATCTCTTCGCTATAGCGCATTTCCAGCAACGTCTTCAGTATAAGTGTGACAAGGGCAAGCATGGCCAGCAGCGTGGCAACGGCAAACGCTCCCGAGAAATTATAGTCGTTATAAAGGATCTCGACCTGCAGCGGCATGGTGTTGGTTTCACCGCGGATATGACCGGAGACGACCGAGACGGCGCCGAATTCACCCATGGCACGGGCGTTGCAGAGCAGAACGCCGTAAAGCAGACCCCATTTTATGTTCGGCAGCGTGACGTACCAGAAGGTCTGCCAGCCATTGGCCCCGAGCGAGAGGGCCGCCTCCTCGTCCGCGTTCCCTTGCTCCTGCATCAGCGGGATCAATTCGCGCGCGACGAAGGGGAAAGTCACGAACATCGTCGCCAGGACGAGACCGGGAACAGCAAACAGGATCTGGATACCGTGGCTCTGCAGCCAGGGACCGAGTGTGCTGTTGGAACTGAACAGCAACACGAACACCAGACCGGATATGACCGGCGAGACGGAGAAAGGCAGATCGATCAGGGTCGTCAGGAATGCCTTGCCCTTGAACTCGAACTTGGCGATCGCCCAGGCTGCCGCGACGCCGCAGACAAGATTAAGCGGCACGCTGATGCCGGCAACGATCAATGTCAGCTTGATTGCGGCAAAAGTCTCGTCGTCGACCAGGGCATCGAAAAATGCCTCTATGCCCTTGCGGAAGGCCTCAACGAAGACGGCCGCCAGAGGCAGCAGCACCATCAGCGTCAGAAAGACGAGCGAGATCACCACGAAAATAATGCGCGCGACCCGGCTTTCGGTAATGACGGGATGCTCTACACCGGAGGCGGCGGAAAGATCATGTGCCATAGCCGTACCTCCCCCTGCTCCAGGCCTGAATGAGATTGATGATCAAAAGCATGGTGAAGGAGATGAACAACATCACCGTCGCGATCGCCGTTGCCGCCGCGTAATTATATTCCTCGAGGCGGATGACGATAAGCAAAGGCGCAATTTCCGAGACATACGGCTTGTTGCCGGCGATAAAGATGACCGATCCGTATTCGCCGGCAGCGCGCGCAAAAGCCAACGCAAAACCGGTTAGCGCGGCAGGCGCCAGTCCCGGCAACAAAACCCGGGTGATCGTCTGGAAACGGGTCGCTCCCAAGGTCGCGGCCGCCTCTTCGACTTCGCGGTCGATTTCCTCCATGACCGGTTGGGCGGTGCGTACCACGAAGGGCAGGCCGACGAAAATCAGCGCGATGACGATGCCGACCGGAGTGAAGGCGATCTTGATGCCGAGCGGCGTCAGAAACTGTCCGATCCAGCCGGTCGGTGCATAAAGCGTCGTCAGCGCGATACCGGCAACCGCTGTCGGCAGCGCGAATGGCAGATCGACCATGGCGTCGATGATGCGCTTGCCGGGAAAACGGTAACGCACCAACACCCAGGCCAGAATGAGCCCGAGAACTGCATTGACGAGCGCCGCGATGAAGGCACCGCCAAAGCTCATGCGCAGCGCGTAAAGCGTGCGCAGATCAAGAGCCAAGGCCCAGAATTTCTCCCAGCCAAGAGAGCTGCTCTTCCACAGCAGTCCCGACAGCGGGATGAGAACGATAAAGATGAGCCAAGCCAAGGTAACGCCGAGCGCCAATCCGAAGCCCGGAATGACACTCGGCTGCCGAAACCGCCACCGTTTGCGGGTTATGGAATGCATTCAGACTTATTTTCCCGGCTTGTAGACCTGATCGAAGACGCCACCGTCGTCGAAGAACTTCGGCTGAGCTTTAGCCCATCCACCGAAATCGTCAATCGTTGCGAGCTTCAAAGCCGGGAAACGGGCGACATCCTTGGGATCGGCCGCTGCCGGCTTGATCGGCCGATAATAATGCTTGGCGGCGATCTTCTGACCATCATCCGAGTAGAGATAGTTCAGATAGGCTTCCGCGATCTTGCGGGTCCCCTTGGCGTCGACATTGCCGTCGACGACTGCGACCGGCGGATCAGCCCGGATCGAGAAAGACGGGGTCACGACCTCGAATTTATCAGGACCGAGTTCGTCGATCGAGAGGTAGGCTTCGTTTTCCCAGGCAAGCAGGACATCGCCGAGGCCGCGCTGGACGAAGGTCGTCGTTGCGCCGCGCGCACCGGTATCGAGAACCGGTACATGCTTGAGAAGTTGCGTGAGATACTCTTGCGCCTTTGCGTCGTCGCCGCCATTGGCGTGCTTGGCCCATGCCCATGCCGCCAGAATATTCCAGCGCGCGCCACCCGATGTCTTCGGGTTCGGCGTGATGACCTCGACACCATCCTTGACCAGATCCGACCAGTCCTTGATGCCCTTCGGATTGCCCTTGCGCACCAGGAAGACGATGGTCGAGGTATAGGGAACGGAATTGTTCGGGAACTTGGTTTTCCAGTCCGCGGGGATCTTATGCGTCGCCTTGGCGATCGCATCGATATCGCCCTCGAGCGCCAGGGTGACGACATCTGCATCGAGACCGTCGATGACCGAGCGGGCCTGCGCGCCGGAACCACCGTGCGAAGCCTTGATATTGATGGTCTCGCCGGTATCCTTCTTCCACTTCGCCGCGAAGACGGCGTTGAAATCCTTATATAACTCGCGCGTCGGATCGTAGGACACATTCAGAAGCGTCTTGTCCGCAGCCCATGTCGGCGCAACCGCCGCAATCGAGAAACTGCCGATCAGAACTGCGGTGGCGAGCAGCCGGGAAAGCTTTATCGTCTGCATGGATGGACCCCCTTCGTTTGTCCCTAAACCCTATCAACTTGGTCGTATAAAGTAACGAAGACCGTTCCCGTTTTGGGGAATTCCAGAGAACAGCATCCCATAGAATCTAGAAAAGTGAAATCACATTCCCGCTTGGCTACAACACTCCACAATCACTGGTATCAGGCGACGGAGTCGGACATGAAAACGGAATAAAGTTCGTCGGCGCTTTTTGCCTGCCGCATTGCCGTCAGAACGCCCTCCGTCCTCAGTCTCCTCGCAATCGCGGAAAGCACGTTCAGATAGTCGCTACGCCCCCCTTCCCCGAAAAGCAGCACAAAGGCCCATTCGGTCGGGATATCGTCGATAGCTTCGAAATCCACGGGATGAGAGAAGCGGACCAGCAGGCCACGCGGCCTGGTCATGCCGGCGATCGCGGCGTGCGGAACCGCTACGCCATTGCCGATACCGGTTGTTCCAAGCCTCTCGCGCGTTTCCAGCGCCCGCAGGACCGTCGCTTCATCCAGGCCAAAACAGCTGGCCGCCTTCGACGACAGCATCTGCAGCGCCCGCCATTTGGTCGGGGCCGACATTCCGATGAAGACATGCTCGGGCAGGATGATGGTGGAAAGGGCCATGGTCGCTCTTGAGGGTCGGACAATCGATAATGCTGACATGATACTCATCGCGACACCCGTTTGGATGGGAGCGCCTCATCACAGGAACCGAATCCTTCGCCTCACTCCGGTTCGCGTAGGCGGTAGCCGACGCCGGTCTCGGTCGTGATATAGTGGGGCTGATCGGGAATCTGCTCGATCTTCTGCCTGAGCTGGCGGACATAGACGCGCAGATATTGCACATCCGCCGCCGGCCCCCAGATCTGCTTCAACAGGAACTGGTGGGTCAGCACCTTGCCGGCATGCTGGGCGAGCACACGCAGAATATCGTATTCCTTCGGCGACAGCTTGATCTCCTTGCCCTCGACCTTGACGATGCGCTTGACGAGATCGATCGAAAGGCCGCCGGTCTGGAAGATCGCCTTTTCGCCCTGCTGCTGCAGCCGGTGGCGCAGCGCGACGCGAATGCGCGCCGCAAGCTCGTTGACGCCGAAGGGCTTGGTGACGTAGTCGTCCGCCCCGCTTTCCAATGCCTTGACGATGCCTGCCTCATCCGTGCGGCTCGACAGAATGACGACCGGAATCTGCATGCCATCCTCACGCCATCCGATCAGCAGATCCTGGCCGGACTTGTCGGGCAGTCCGAGATCGAGCACGATCAGGTCAGGCCGGTCCTCGTCGACGGAGGCCTGGGCTGCGGCGGCATTGTGCGCCTCATTGACGGTGTAGCCCTGGGCACCGAGACCGACGCGCAGCAACTTGCGGATCGGCGGCTCGTCGTCGACAACGAGAATCTTGACGGCAGTCGTGTTCATTTCAATTCATCCAGCTTCGGGATATCCGTTGGTCTTGGCAGGCGGATGGTGAAGACCGCCCCCTGACGATCCGTTCTGTTGCCGGCGGCAATGGTGCCGCCCATGGCCTCGATGAAGCCGCGGCAGATGGAAAGGCCAAGACCGGTGCCGGCCCGCACCTGATCGCCCTTGCGCACGCGGTAGAAAGTATCGAAGACGCGCTCGAGATCGGCGGGTGGGATGCCAGGACCCTCGTCCATGACCCTGAAAACGATGTTGTCGATGTCGGCCCATGCCTCCAGGCGGATAGCCGAGGTCTCAGGCGCATATTTGGCGGCATTGTCGAGCAGATTGAACAGCACCTGCTCGAACAACACGGGATCGACCCGCACCATCGGCAGGTCGACCGGCATCTGCGCCTCGACGCGATGGCGGCCCAGTATCTTCGCTGCGCGCCGAAGGGCGCTGCCGACGATATCGCCGGCATAGTGCAGGGCATAGTTCGGCTCCATCGCGCCGGACTCGATTTTCGTCATGTCGAGCAGATTGGCAATGAAGCGGTTCAGCCGTTCGGATTCATCGATGACAGTCGCCAGTAGATCGACGCGATCCTCATGCGGCAGCGTCTCCAGATAATCGCGCAGCGTTCCGGCAGCGCCCAGGATGGCGGCAAGCGGCGTCTTCAGGTCATGGGAAATCGACGTCAGCAGCGCCGAGCGCAGCCGGTCTGCCTCGACGGCGAGCTTTGCCCGGTCGACGTCCGCCACCAACTGCACGCGCTCGATGGCAAGCGCCGCCTGATCGGCCAGGGCATCGAGAAGCCGCTGCTGTTCCGGCGTCAGCAGCGGCCCGTCGCGGCGATCGCTGTCGAGACCGATGACGCCGACAGCGGTGCGGCCCGTGCGCAGCGGAACGTATAGACGTTTGGCGCCGGGCAAGGTGTCGGCGCCGCGACCGGCCGCATGATTATGCTCCCAGGCCCAACGCGCCGCGGCGATGTCGGCGTCGTCGAGCGTATCGTCTGGCGGATAGCCGGCTTTGACCGCGATCGTGCCGCTCTCGGGCAAAAGCAGCACGACCCGCAGCTTCAGCATCGAGGCCAGCTGGAAAGCCGTCGCCCACAATACGTCATCAAGCGTGCCGGTGCCGGCGAGCTTCTTGGAGAACAGGTAAAGATCTTCCGTCGTTCGCGCCCGCTGGCGCGCGGCGGCTGCTTGGCGCTGCACGGTCGCCGTCAGATTGCTGGCGATGACCGCGACGCCGAGGAAGAAGAAGAAGGCGAGCACGCTTTCCGGATCGCTGATCGTCAGCGTGTAGCGCGGCGGCAGGAAGAAGAAATTGAAGGCGAGTGCGCCGAGGATGCAAGAATAAAGCGCCGGACGCAGCCCTTGCGTCACCGCGGTCGCCAGCACCGCCATCAGAAAGACGAGTGCCAGATTGCGGACGTCCAGCACCTGATCGAGGATGACGCAGAAACCAAGCGCGACGGCGACATAGAGCGTTGCCAGCACATAGCCGCGCAACTGGAAGGGGGTAGGAGCAGGCGCTGACCGGACGCCGCGGCTCGCGGCCTGGGCATCCGCGTCGTTGCCGGAAATGACATGGACACTAATCTCGCCGGCCTTGCGGATCAGGTCATAGGAAACCGAGCGGCGCGACCAATCACGCCAGGACCCCAGTTTCGGCGAGCCGATGACGATATGGGTGACGTTGTTGCTGGCGGAATGACGGATCAGTTCCTCGGCGACCTCCCGTCCAGGAATGGTGATGGCCTCGCCACCGAGCTGTTCGGCCAGTCGCAGCGTTGCGGCGATCGTGTCGCGCTGCGGCTCCGTCAGGCTGATCGAGCGGTTGGTTTCGACATAGACAGCAGCCCAGGGCGCGCGCAGGCGGGAGGCCATGCGCGCGGCATAGCGCACCAGCGACGCCGAGCGTGGGTGATGATCGATGGACACCAGCACGCGCTCGCCTGCAGCCCAAGGGCCCGAAATCGCATGCGCCTGCATATGGGTGAGCAGCTGATCGTCGACGCGTTGCGCCGTGCGCCTGAGCGCCAGCTCGCGCAGCGCCGTCAGATTGCCGGGTGTGAAATAGTTGGTCAGCGCCCGCTCGGCCGTATTCGACACGTAGACCTTGCCATCATGCAGGCGTTTGATCAGGTCATCGGGCGTCAGGTCGATGATCTCGACATCGTCGGCCAGATCGATGATCGAATCCGGTACGGTCTCGCGCACACGGACACGGGTGATCTGGGAAACAACATCATTCAGGCTTTCGACATGCTGGATATTCAACGTCGTATAGACGTCGATGCCACGGTCCAGGAGTTCCTTGACATCGAGATAGCGTTTCGGATGGCGGCTGCCCTGCGCATTGGTATGGGCAAGCTCGTCGACCAGCACCAGCTGCGGCCGGCGCTTCAGAATGGCGTCGAGATCCATTTCCTCGAGTGCCCGCCCCTTGTAGTCGACCTTGACACGCGGGATGATTTCGAAGCCCTCGATCAGTGCCTGCGTCTCGCGTCGGCCATGGGTTTCGACGACGCCGACAACCACATCCACGCCATCGGCGATCTTCGCCTTGCCGGAGATCAGCATCTCATAGGTCTTGCCCACGCCCGGCGCCGCACCCAGAAAGATTTTCAGCCGACCGCGTGCCTCGGCCCGCGCCTTTTCAAGAAGCGCATCGGGCGAAGGCCTGCTCAGTGTGTCGCGGCTGTCATCTGCCATATGCGGATCGTCTTTCCTGACGAGGTTGAGACGGCAGCCGCCGTCTCAACCTGCTCAACTTATTGATTCATAGAAGCATCGAGCGCGCGGTTCAATGCCAGGACGTTGACGACTGGCTCACCGAGAACACCGAGCTCGCGCCCCTCGACTGCGGCGTCGACGATCGTGCGGAGCTTTGCCTCATCCATGTTGCGAGCCTTGGCGACGCGCGGGATCTGGAAGTAGGCGTCATCAGGCGAGATATCCGGATCGAGACCGCTGCCGGAGGTGGTCACCAGATCCATCGGAACCGGCATGTTCGGGTTCTGCGCCTGCAAGGTCGCTACGTCGCCCTTGATGCGGGTGATCAGGCTCGCACTGGTCGGGCCGAGATTGGAGCCCATGGAATTGACGGCGTTGTAGGGTGCGGCAACTGTTTTGGTTGCATCGTTCGGGTCTGCACCGGTTGTCGCCGACGGGCGGCCATGGAAGTAGCGGTCACTGGTGAAGCTCTGGCCGATGAGGGCCGAGCCGATCACCTTGCCGTCCTTCTCCACCAGGCTGCCGTTGGCCTGGTTGGGGAAGAGCGCCTGGGCGGCGCCCGTCATGGCGATCGGATAGAGAAGGCCTGTCACGGCGGTGGTGACCACGATCATGACGATGGCCGGTCTGATTTGATTCAGCATGGAAAAGCTCCTTAAACGAGGCCCATGGCGGTAATCGCCATGTCGATGGCCTTGATGCCGATGAAGGGAACGATGATACCGCCAGCGCCGTAGATCAGCAGGTTACGGCTGAGCAGCGCACCGGCGCCGATCGGGCGATAGCGAACACCCTTCAGCGACAGCGGGATCAGCGCAACGATGATCAAGGCATTGAAGATAATGGCCGAAAGAATGGCGCTTTGCGGCGTCGCCAGCCCCATGATGTTCAGCGCCTTCAGCTGCGGATAGAAGGTGATGAACATCGCCGGAATGATGGCGAAGTACTTCGCGATATCGTTGGCGATCGAGAAGGTGGTGAGCGCGCCGCGGGTCATCAGCAATTGCTTGCCGATTTCGACGATCTCGATCAGCTTCGTCGGATCGCTGTCGAGGTCGACCATGTTGCCGGCTTCGCGTGCAGCGACTGTGCCGGTGTTCATGGCGACACCGACGTCGGCCTGGGCAAGTGCCGGGGCGTCGTTCGTGCCGTCGCCGCACATGGCGACGAGCTTGCCCTTGGCTTGCTCTTCGCGCATCAACGCCAGCTTCATTTCCGGCGTCGCCTGGGCGAGGAAGTCATCCACGCCGGCTTCCGCGGCGATGGCGGCCGCCGTCAGCGGATTGTCGCCCGTGATCATCACGGTGCGGATACCCATGCGGCGCAATTCTGCAAAGCGCTCGCGGATGCCGCCCTTGATGATATCCTTGAGGTGAATGACGCCAAGGAGACGACCATCGCGGGCAACCGCCAGCGGCGTGCCGCCGGCCTTGGCGATCTCGTCGGCGATCGACTGCAGCTCACGGAGCGTCTCGCTGGTAGTGCGCGAGATCACTGCGGTGCCATCGCTGCCGCCATTGGCAGCACCATCCACATAGGCAAGCACCGCATCGACCGCACCCTTGCGGATCGACGAACCTTCGAGGTCGACACCGCTCATGCGCGTCTGGGCCGTGAAGGGCACGAAGGTTGCCTTCAGGCTCGTCATATCACGGCCACGGATCGCATACTTCTCCTTGGCGAGCACGACGATGGAGCGTCCCTCAGGCGTTTCGTCGGCAAGCGAGGCGAGCTGCGCCGCGTCGGCCAGATCCTGTTCACTCACACCCCGAACCGGGCGAAAGGCGGTTGCCTGGCGGTTGCCGAGCGTGATCGTACCTGTTTTGTCGAGCAGCAGCGTGTCGACGTCGCCGGCAGCCTCGACGGCGCGGCCGGACATGGCGAGCACGTTGAAGCGCACCAGGCGGTCCATGCCGGCGATACCGATGGCCGACAGCAGCGCGCCGATGGTGGTCGGGATCAGCGTCACGAACAGGGCGACGAGCACGACCGTCTGGATGGAGCCGCCGGCATAGGCCGCAAAGCTCGGGATCGTCACCGTGGCAAGCACGAAGATCAGTGTCATGCCGGCGAGCAGGATGTTGAGCGCGATCTCGTTCGGCGTTTTCTGCCGTTCGGCGCCTTCTACGAGTGCGATCATGCGGTCGATGAAGGTCGAGCCGGCTGCTGCCGTGATGCGCACGCGGATCTCGTCCGACAGCACTTGCGTGCCGCCTGTCACCGCGGAACGGTCACCGCCGGATTCGCGGATCACCGGCGCCGACTCACCAGTGATCGCCGCCTCGTTGACCGAGGCCACGCCTTCGATGACTTCGCCGTCCGATGGGATGATGTCGCCTGCTTCGACGAGCACAACGTCACCGACTTTCAGGCTGGTGCCCGGCACCATCTTGTAGTCGGAGCGGCTGTTGCCGGCCAGAAGCTTTGCCTGGGTTTCGGTGCGCGATTTGCGCAGCGAATCCGCCTGCGCCTTGCCGCGGCCTTCGGCGACGGCCTCGGCGAAGTTGGCAAACAACACCGTGAACCACAGCCAGATATTGATCTGCAGGGAGAAGGCGAGATTGTCGCCGCCGGTGAGGAGGTCGCGCAGAAAGAGAACGGTCGTCAATGCCGAAACGACCGCGACCACGAACATGACGGGGTTCTTGGCAAGCGTGCGCGGGTTCAGCTTCTTGAAAGCAGCGCCGACCGCCGGAACGAGGATGCGAGAATCCAGAATACTCGCTGATTTTAACTGGCTCATAAGAGGCTCCAGCGTGAAGAGGAAAACGTCAGATCGGAACGCACCGATCAGCCGATTAAGAATCCGAAGACAACGAGGCCGAGGAACAGGGTGACCATCGCCAAGAGAATGGCGTCGGAGGCACAGGTCGTCCCGGCTGGGCCACGCCCCCTGTCGAAGGGGCGTGGATCGATAACTTTTCTAAGCTTGGTCAAAAGCGAACCGCTCATGACATCAATCCTTTAAAAGGCCTGGCCTGCGATCATCGACAGATGTTCGACGATCGGTCCGAGCGCGAGCGCCGGGAAGAAAGTCAGGCCACCGACGATCAGGATCGTGCCGACCAGCAGGCCGACGAAGAGCGGACCATCCGTCGGGAAGGTGCCAGCGGAAGCCGGGACCGTCTTCTTGGTGATCAACGAACCGGCAATCGCAAGCGCCGGCACGATGACGAAGAAGCGGCCGATCAGCATGACGATAGCGAGGGTGACGTTATACCAGGGCGTGTTGCCGGAGAGACCTCCGAAGGCCGAGCCGTTGTTTGCCGCCGCCGAGCTGTAGGCATAGAGGATTTCCGAGAAGCCGTGCGGACCGGGATTGCCGATGGAGGCCACGGCCGACGGCAGCACGACCGAGATCGCCGTGAAGATCAACATGCCGAAGGGCAGGCAGAGGACGGCAAGCATCGCCATCTTGACTTCCTTGGCCTCGATCTTCTTGCCGAGATATTCCGGCGTACGCCCGACCATCAGGCCGGCAACGAAAATGGCGATGATGACGAACATCAGGATGCCGTAGAAGCCGGCACCGACGCCGCCAACGATGACTTCGCCGAGCTGCAGGTTGATCAACGGGATCATGCCGCCGATCGCTGTGAAGCTGCCATGCATGGCATTGACCGCACCGCAGGACGCCGCCGTGGTAATGACCGCGAAGAGCGACGACAGTGTGATGCCGAAGCGGACTTCCTTGCCTTCCATATTGCCGCCCTGGACGCCGAGCGCATGCACCAGCGGATTGCCGGCAGCTTCAGCCCAATAGGTGACGATGACGCCGGCGATGAACAGTACGCCCATGGCACCGAGGATTGCCCAGCCCTGACGCTGATTGCCGACCATGCGTCCGAAGACGTTGGTCAGCGCAGCGCCGATTGCGAAGATCGCCAGCATCTGGATCAGATTGGAGATCGCATCGGGGTTTTCGAAAGGATGGGCGGAGTTGGCATTGAAGAAGCCGCCGCCATTGGTGCCGAGCATCTTGATGGCAAGCTGCGAGGCGACCGGGCCGACGGCAATTGTCTGCTGCGCGCCCTCAAGCGTCGTGGCATTGACATAGGGCCCGAGCGTCTGCGGCACGCCGAGATAGACGAACACCAGCGTCAGGACGATGCAGATCGGCAGCAGCACATAGAGCGTCGCCCTGGTCAAATCGACCCAGAAATTGCCGATCGCCTTGCCGGAAGCGCGCGAGAAGGCGCGGATCAGCGCAATGGCGAGCGCAATACCGGTGGCGGCGGAGGCGAAATTCTGGACAGTGAAACCGGCCATCTGCACGAGATAGGACATCGTGCTTTCGCCGCCGTAATTCTGCCAGTTGGTGTTGGTCACGAAGCTCGCGGCGTTGTTGAACGAAAGCTCCGGGCCGATCGAGGTCATGCCTGCCGGGTTATAAGGCAGGCTGGCCTGGAAGCGCTGCAGGATATAGAGCACGAAGAAGCCGGCGAGGCTGAACAGAATCATGGAGATCGAATAGGTCGTCCAGTGCTGCTCTTCGCGCTCATTCGTGCCGGCGAGACGATAAAGTCCCCGTTCCAACGGACCGAGGACATAAGAAAGAAATGTGCGCTCGCCGGTGAAGACACGCGTCATGTAACCGCCGAGCGGTTTGACGAGCAGAAGAAGGATCCCGATGTAAATGAGGATCTGAAGCCATCCGTTGAAGGTCATGGGGGTAACTTTCCCTATCCAGCGCTATGGAATTAGAAGCGCTCGGGGCGAATGAGAGCGTAAATCAGGTAGGCGGTGAGAAAAATAGTCACGCCGCCACCGAGAATGTAATCGAGAAGCATTGCCGTCTCTCCGACTAGAGGCTGTCGCAGGCCTTGGTGTAAGCGACACAGAGGAGGAAGAATAAAACGCCGATCCCGACAAGAATAATGTCCATCATCGATCGCGATTCCTTGATTGTTCTTGTTGATTGCGAAAACGATGCAGGGCGCGCTTGGTGAGAGCGCCTCTTTTATTTCCGCACAGAGAGAAGATCACCTCGTGTGTATCTTCGCCGTATAACATGCGCCCAAACCGCATTAAGGTTCGAGACGGCGGGAATGTGGAAGATATAAAAATCTTATAAATGCCGGTGCCAGTAGCGCCGGCGATGCGGCCTAGCTCAAAGCGGGCATCACATCCCCGGCGATTTCGTCCATGACGTCGTGTGGCGGCCTATCTCCCGAAACGAGATTGAACGCGACGTGATGGATACCGGCTTCACGCATGGCCGATAGCGCGCCGATCAGCCCTCGCCTGCCGGTTCTGCCGCCGAGATTTATCTCTTCGTAGGCCGCATCGGGCCTATCGACGAGCTCCAGCACCATCGACTGGCCGAAGCCGCGGAATTCCGTCGTCACTTTCGCCTGGGCGTTATGCCAAAGCGTCAGCCGGTCCCTTTGGACGGGCAATTGCCTGTAATATGTCATCCATGCGGTCGCATGCCGGGCGATCCATTCGAGCGACTGCGACGACGAACCGACAGCCACCAAAGGAATAGGCGCTTGTTGCAACCTCGGTCTGACGGCGAATTCTCTTCGCACCTGGCCGTTCTCGTCCAATATCTCCTGATCCGGGCAAAGCACGGCAGCCAGACGCTCCCAATTGTCCTGAAAGATCGACTTCCGCTTCTCCAAATCTTTCCCGAATACCTCGTATTCCGTCGGTCTGTCTCCCGACCCAAGACCAAGAACGAGCCGCCCTTGCGAAAGGACCGCCACAGAAAGCGCGGCCTTGGCAATGTGCAGAGGATGTCTCAAAGGCAGAACGATCGCGCCTGTCGCCAGGCCGATGTTCGAAGTGACCGCCGCCAGTGCTCCAAGGAAGACCCAGGGATCGGCGTGTCCGACCGGATCCGGATAGCTTTCGCTGTTCAGCGGCACATCCCGGACCCAGAGCGCATCGAAACCCAATTCGTCCGCATGGCTTGCGAGCTTCAACTGGGCATCGAACTCGACATCGGCAGAGGTTCGCGGTTGCGCCGGCAGGACGATGCCGAATGAAAGTCGATCTGGATGAAAAAGCACATCGCGCCCCAACAGATATTGCCGTAGCGCTGAGATAAGGATGTTTGCGGATGATAAAAGAGCCTGAGGCTCTTTGCGCATACCTGATAGGATCGACGCCGACGTTGCCGATCGCTGTCAATGATCGCCCCTATTGCGCTTGATGCGACGTGCCGCCGGTGATTTAGTCGGTGCCGACATAGAGTTGAACATATACAGCCATCTGCGGAATGATCGGCCGCCAGACAAAGAAATGCGAGCAAGTGACGACCAGTATCAGACATATCGCCAAGCTTGCAGGAACATCGGTCTCTTCCGTCTCGCGCGTGCTCAACAACAGCGGCTACGCCTCCCCGGAGCTCAGGCAACGTGTGGAAGCGGCGATCCGCACGCTGAACTACACACCGAGCAAGGGCGCGCGCATGCTGCGGGGTGCGCCGAGCCGAATGATCGGGCTGATGCTGCCGTCGATCGACGTGCCTTTCTTTGGGATTCTCGCCCATGCCATCGAGCAGGAATTGTTCCGGCACGGCTACCAGACGCTGATCTGCAGCACGGCGGAAAACATGGAGCACGAGGCGCGCTATATTTCCATGCTGCTGTCCCAGCGCATCGACGGCGTCATCGTGGCCAGCGCCTTCGGCAGCATCGAGCATTTCGAGGCGCTGCGCGATGCCGATATTCCGATCGTCGCCATCGACCGCGAACTGGGCGGGATCGCAAACGATGCCGTCATGGCCGATCATGAGGAAGGCGGGCGGCTGATGGCGCGCCATCTGATCGGTCTCGGCCACCGGTCGATCGCCATTGTCGGCGCGCCCGCGCATAGCCAACCCGTCCAGCTTCGCCTTGAGGGCATGAGGGCGGAAATGGCGAAGGACGGAATCACGCCTGCCGTGGTGGCGATGGCGGAGGAGCATAGCTTTGCGGCAACCTATGAGCTTGCGCGCGAATTGCTCACGTCCCGGCCGGAAGTGACGGCGATCGTCGGCACAACCGATATTTCGGCGATCGCAGTCATCCATGCCGTCCAGGATCGCGGCTTTTCCGTTCCGCGCGACTATTCGGTGATCGGCTTCGACGACTTGCCGGAAGCTGCCTATGTCTTTCCGCGATTGACCACCGTCGCGCAGCCGATCCGCGAGGTCGGTGAGCAGGCGGCGCAGCGATTGAAGGCGTTGATCGAGGAGCAGCAAGCGGGGCACGAGCCGCGACAGGGCATAGTCGTCAAGATTCCCGTGACGCTGATCGAACGCGATTCCACGGGACCTGTCCGCGGCTGAGGCGAGCGACGTGTACCCGACCGGCAAGATAGACCGGTGATTTCCTAAAGCTAGGGTCGCACGATGACCTTGATTTCGCCCGGCAATGGCGCGCTGCCGACTACGCCTGCAACCTCTTCGAGGCCTATGGCTTTGGTCACCAGGGAGTCCAATTCGAGCGCTCCGCTCGCGACCATTGCCGCGGCCCGGGAATGCGTGAACGGGTTGAGATAGGCCGGCCTGACATCAACCTCGTTGACGAGCAGGTCGAAGGGCAGAACGGGCACTTCGATGCCGGCCGGCGTCACGCCGAACAGCACGAAAGTGCCGCCGCGCCGCGCCATCCTGAGACCGGTCTGCAAGGTGTCGGCAACACCGGCACACTCGATGACGACGTCGGCGCCGCCTTGGGTAACATCCCGAACGGAAGCGACCGTGTCCGAAGATGCTGGATCGAAGGTGTGCGTGGCGCCCAGGCGCAGCGCAGCCTCGCGCCTCGATAGCTGTCGCGTGATCAGGATCACCTGACTGGCGCCGGCCAGGCGGGCCAATTGCACCATGAGCAGGCCGATCACACCTCCGCCCAGGATGGCGACACTATCGCCCGGTCGGATGTCTGCCTTGTCGAAGGCATGAATGCAGCAGGCGAGCGGTTCGCAGAAGGCGCCATGCACGGGATCGAGATCGGACGGCAGCGTGAATGCCTGACCGCACGGCACCGCCACATAGTCCGCGAAGCCGCCGTCGCGTGTCACCCCGATGGCCGTCAGCCTTGCGCACAGGTTCGGTCGCCCGCGCCGGCAGGCCGCACAGGTGCCGCAGGCGATATTCGGGTCCACAGTGACGAGTTCTCCGCCGGCAAATGATGGGATTCCATCGCCGACCTCCTCCACGATGCCGCAGAATTCATGTCCCAAGGTAACGGGGATCGCTGTCGGATACTCGCCCTTGTACATGTGACGATCGGAGCCGCAGATGCCGGCAGCCAGAACCCGGACGATGAGCTCGCCGGGCCGGGCAACCGGTTTCTCAACGGTGCGCATGATCATGGACCCGATCGATTCCAAGCGTACGGCCCTCATTCTTCTCCTCCAGCCCTCAGATTCCATTGATCATCGCCGCATGATGAGCCAATCGCCACGGTACACTACCACCAATCGCCAACAATGCTGACGACCTTATGAGCGATGCTCTATGCCGTAAATGCCGGGTGCATTTCCTTCGCGTCGTCAACGAGGACCGCCATGTCGGGGATGCCATCCGTCGCCGTCGCACCTCCCAGGCAGCGGGCGGCAGCGGCGTGGGCAACGGCACAGATGCGCCCGACCGGCCAGTTCTCGTGCAGGCCGTAAAGCACGGCGGCGCAAAAGGCGTCGCCGGCACCGACGGTGCTGACAATGT
>Ga0207671_10001850_pt1 | contig 23624 bp, 15 predicted proteins | sample KBSC24metaG_FD_184352 | JGI IMG/M metagenome (GOLD analysis project Ga0207671, IMG submission 184352) | Corn rhizosphere microbial communities from Kellogg Biological Station, Michigan, USA - KBS C2-4 metaG (SPAdes) (version 2) | ecosystem: Host-associated > Plants > Roots > Rhizosphere > Soil... | reverse complement strand
GAAGCGAGTAGAGTAGCGGCTACTAATAATCTAATGAACAATTGAACCAATGAACTAAGCCATGATACGAAACTACATTAAAACCACCTTGCGCAGCTTGTTAAAGAACAAGTCGTACAGTTTTTTAAATATTGCAGGCTTGGCTACGGGTATTACCTGTGCATCACTGATATTCTTATGGGTACAGGATGAAGTGACCTTTAACCATAACTTTTCTAAACGCGATTACCTGTACCGGGTAATGGAAAATCAGCATGTGAATGGCGTTTCATATACCATAGGTACCTCGCCGGAGCCGATGGGCAACGCTATAAAAGCGGAAATTCCTGGTATAAAAAACACCATGCGCAAAAGTTGGAATATGGGCGAATTGTTCGTCCTGGGCGACAAGTCTATTAATGAAGAGGGTGCCTATGCCGATCCTTCCATTTTTTCTATGCTCACGCTTCCATTTGTTTACGGCAATCCTAATGATGCCTTTAAGGAAACCCATTCGGTGGTGATCAGTGAAACGATGGCGACGAAGTTTTTTGGTAACGCAGATCCCGTAGGTAAAACGATAGTGCTTAACGCTAAGGAGAACTATAGCGTCGACGGTACTTTTATGATAACGGGTGTGTTTAAAGATCTTCCGGCCAATTCGACCTTTCAATTTCAATGGCTTTCGTCATTCGACTTATGGGTGAATAAGAACTCATGGCTAAGGGGGCAGTGGGGAAATAACCTCACAGAAACTTATGCCGAACTGCAGCCATCGGCAGATGTCAATTCCATCGATCAGAAGCTGAAGGATTATATTGCTACCAAAAACAAAGGAAATACCAATCAGCTCTTTTTGTTCCCGATGAACGACTGGAACCTGCACAATAGCTTTACTGATGGAAAAGAAGATGGCGGCAAAATAAAGTATGTAAAACTGTTTTCGACCATCGCCTGGATCATCCTGCTCATCGCCTGTATCAATTTCATGAACTTGTCCACCGCCCGGTCTGAGCAGCGCGCAAAGGAAGTAGGTGTGCGCAAGGTGATGGGTGCGGGTAAAGGTAAACTGGTCGGTCAGTTCATAGGCGAGTCATTGATCATGTCATTCATTGCTGTCCTCGTTGCGCTGGGTTTGCTGTACCTGGTGTTGTCTGCATTTAATAATTTGGTAGAAAAGCAACTTGCTATTGACTTGATTGATCCTTCACACCTGGGATTTTTAGTCGGAATTGGTTTAATAACGGGTTTGGTTGCCGGCAGTTACCCTGCGTTTTACTTATCATCATTTAATCCTGTTTATGTTTTGAAAGGCATCAGGATAAAAGCCGGAGCAGGGGTGAATTTCATCCGCAAAGGCTTGGTCGTATCCCAGTTTGTGATTTCTATCGTGCTTATCATCAGTACTATTATTATTTATCAGCAAGTAAGTCATGTTAAAACCCGCAGCCTTGGTTATAATAAGGACAACCTGATCAACATGAATTTGCAGGGCGTTTTAAAAGATCACTATAGTAGCGTAAAAAATGATCTTTTATCTACCGGTGTAGTCGAAAATGCTACCATGAGCCAGTTCCTGGCCATGCAGATATATTCATCTACTGATGAATTTAAGTGGCAGGGAAAAGACCCCAATAATAAGGTAGTTGTCAACCTTAACCTGGTAGCTCCTGATTACATTAAAACCATGGGTATTAAGGTGTTGGATGGCCGCGATTTTTATACTGAAGCAAGGGTTGATAGTACAAATGTCATTATTAATCAAACTCTTGCTAAACAAATGGGTAAAGAGGGCCGTGTGGGCGGTACGATGATCGATGGTAAATTCCAGCTAAAGGTTGTAGGAATTGTTAATGATATGATCTACAATAATATGTATGGTGATGCCGCGCCATTTATGTTTATCTGCAACCCTGGCATCGCAAGCAATTTAACCATACGCATCAAAGCCGGTACGGATATTTCACAAGCTATCGAGAAGATAGGTAATGTGATCAAAAAGGATAATCCGGGTTACCCGTTCGAGTATAAGTTTATGGATGAAGAATTTGGCAAACTATTCAAAAGTGAAACACTGATTAGCAAACTTGCAAGTGTATTTGCGGTACTGGCTATCTTCATTTCTTGCCTCGGCTTATTCGGTTTGGCTGCCTACACCGCAGGCAGAAGGATAAAAGAAATCGGCATCCGGAAGGTTTTGGGAGCATCTGTATCCGGTCTGGTGAGCTTGCTTTCTATCGATTTCTTACAATTGGTAGCACTTTCATGTCTGATCGCGTTCCCTATAGCTTGGTGGTCCATGAGCAAATGGTTGCAGGACTATCAATACCGCGTCGAGATCCACTGGTGGGTATTTGCCCTATCAGGAGTATTGGCGCTCATAATCGCTCAGGTCACCGTTAGTTTCCAGGCGATAAAAGCTGCTTTAGTCAATCCCGTAAAAAGCTTACGCAGCGAATAATTAAATATGATTTAGTTGGAGGAAATCCGGTAACGTTTTTTTATTAAGGAAGTTTACAGTTTTAGAAATCATAGCACAAGAATCATGATAAAGAATTATTTAAAGATCGCCTGGCGCAACATGCTGCGTAATAAAGTTTACAGCGCGCTTAATATTGTTGGCCTTGCTGCCGGGATGGCTGTAGCTCTGTTAATTGCCCTGTGGGTGTTCAACCAATTTTCTTATGACAGGTTCTTGCCGAACTACAATCAATTGTACCAGGTTGAGCTGAATTTCACTGATCCGCATGAAGGCGAGCACACCCAGCAAGCAGTTTCGCTGCCGATTGCCGATGTGCTGCGGAAAAATTATCCGGAAGTAAAATACGTTGCCGAATCGGATTGGATGGGGACGCACGACCTGCTGGTGGGCAACAAAAAGATCTACATGAATGGCGCTGCCATTGGCTCTGATTTTTTAAAGATGTTTCAGTATCCTTTGCTCAAGGGAAATCCTACCACGGTTTTAAAGGATGCCTATTCAATTGTGCTGACTGAATCAACCGCAAAGGCTTTATTCGGCGATGCTGACCCGATAGATAAGATTGTCCGTATCGATAATAAGCATGATGTGAAAGTTACCGGGGTAATGCAGGATGTGCCTAAAAACTCGTCGCTGCAATTTAATTACCTGCTTCCTTTCAGCTACAGCGAACAAACTGAAGATTGGATGAAGGATGCGCGTACCACTTATTATAACAACTCCTTCCAGATGTTTGTGCAGCTACAGCCAAATGCTGACTATGCCAAATTAGCGCCTAAGATCAGGAACATCGTTTATAACGGCGGTGTTAAAATGCGCCCCGCCAAGCCGATGGTACTATTACATCCATTAAAATACTGGCATTTATACTCTGATTTCAAAAACGGGAAAGAGGTAGGAGGATTTATCGACTATGTCCGTATGTTCAGTATAATCGGTGCGTTGGTATTGCTTATCGCCTGTATCAATTTCATGAATCTTTCTACTGCCCGTTCAGAAAAAAGAGCAAGAGAGGTTGGTGTTCGCAAAGCGATAGGCTCCCAACGTAAAGACCTCATCTTCCAATTCCTGACAGAATCTATACTGATCACTTTTGTATCGTTTTTATTCTCGGTGCTATTTGTTCAGCTGATCTTACCGTCGTTTAATACATTAACCGGCGATTATGTGACTATTCCCTATGGTAGCCCGGTATTTTGGCTGATAATGATAAGTTATGTCCTTTTTACAGGCTTAATGGCCGGTAGCAGGCCTGCTTTCTATTTGTCATCATTCAACCCGGTTAAGGTACTGAAAGGTAGTATACAGGTAGGCAAAGCCGCTTCATTACCACGTAAGATATTGGTAGTAGCACAATTTACATGTTCTATTGCTTTGATCATCAGTACGGTCATTGTATATCAGCAAATACAACATGCCAAAAACAGACCGACCGGATACAGCGCTGACAGGCTATTGACCACCGATATGAGCGGTGATCTGGATAATCATTATGATGCACTGAAAAATGACTTGATGCGAACAGGGATTGTTGAAAGTGTGGCAAAGGCATCAAGCCCTCTTACAGGTATTTATATGCATACCGGTATTGAAAAGTGGCCTGGGCAGGGTGCAGGCGAATTAGGCATAAACGTAGGCGGGATATCAGTTTCCGATAATTATTTGAAAACGGCGGGGATGACCCTGTTAGAAGGGCATGATTTTTCATCTAACTGGAGTTCCGATACCTCAAACATCATCATCAACGAAGCTGCAGTGCGACGCATGGGCTTGAAAAATCCTATCAACCAATTGATCACTTATGATAACATTAAGGGGCCCGCAAGGATCATTGGTGTTGTGAAAGATGCTTTACTGGAATCGCCATTCACCCCGGTTGAACCTACAGTATTTAATCATGGGCGCGGCGGTAACTTTGTTATCTATCGTTTAACTGCAAATGCCGGCACACATGATGCCATAGAAAAGATCACCAAAATATTTGATACCTATAACCCTGCTTATCCGTTCAGCTACAAATTTGTGGACGATGAATATAACCAGAAGTTTAACCTCGAAATGCTGGTGGGCAAGCTCGCAGGGGTATTCGCAGGTCTGGCAATATTTATATCCTGCCTTGGTCTGTTTGGTCTTGCTGCCTATGTAGCTGAACAACGCACCAAGGAAATAGGTGTGCGCAAGGTATTAGGAGCTTCAGTAACGCAGGTGTGGATGCTGCTTTCAAAAGATTTTATCATACTGGTAGTTATCAGCTGTTTGATAGCATCGCCAATAGCCCTGTATTTCCTGAGTGGCTGGCTTCAAAAATACGATTACCGTATTACTATCGGACCCGGGGTATTTCTCTTATCAGCCCTCGCAGCAATCGTGATCACCTTGTTTACCATCAGCTTCCAGGCCATTAAAGCAGCGCTGACAAATCCGGTTAAGAGTTTGAGGAGCGAATAATTTAGTGAATAGTCAATGGTGAATAGTGAGTACATCAACATCCCTTATTATAATTCACCACAGACTACTCACCATTCACCCATTGTATCATAACCGAACACCTACTGTTACGCCTGCGAACAGTAGGTGTTTTGCGTTGTTTATAAATGACTGATAGTCAAATATTTTGTTGTTTGGTACACATTTTACACTAATCTTAAAAAAATCCTGTCATGATCAAAAATTACATCAAAACTGCCTGGCGAAACCTGTCGCGCAACAAAAGCTATGCGGCGATAAACATTATTGGCTTGTCAATAGGGATAGCAGCATGTCTGCTTATCTTTCTGATCATTCAGTTCGAGACCAGCTTTGATGATTTTCATTCAAAGAAAGATCGTATTTACCGGGTTAATACTGTTTTTTCAAACCCTGATGGTTTGCATCCAAGCAGTGGTTCTCCTCTGCCGCTTGCTGAAGGACTAAGAACAGATTTCCCGCAAATAAAAGATATAGCTACGATCATGCAGAACGATGGTAGTCACTATAGTATAGGCAATGCAAGCCAGGGGCGGTCTGTTAAGAAATTCAAAGAAGATTACGCTTATTATGCTGAGCCTCAATTCTTCGAGATATTTGATTTTGCCTGGTTGGCCGGTGATAAAAAGACGGCGTTGAAAGATCCTAATGCTGTCGTGCTGTCGCGGGATGAGGCCGATAAATTCTTTGGCGATTGGCACAATGCGATGGGCAAAATCGTGAGGTATGAAAACAAAAGAGATTTGAAGGTGACCGGCATATTGGAAAATGTGCCCGCTAATTCTGATTTCCCGATCAGGTTGGTGATTTCGTGGGTAACAGCTATAGGGAAAGGCGGCGATTTAAATGGTAATTCTAAAGACTGGGTTAGTACATTTGGCGACCATAATGTTTATGTGGTATTGCCTGGTAATATGAGTGTTAGCCAGTTTAATCAAAATTTAAAAGCATTCGTCAAGAAATACAAACCCGCAGACTATGTAAAAGACGGCTTTCAATTACAGGCGTTAAGCGACATGCATTATAATACGGAGATCGGTGTTTATAGTGGCCATCCTTTCAGCAAACAGCGCATCAATATAATCAGTTTGATAGGTTTGTTCCTGTTGATCATTGCCTGTGTTAACTTTATTAACCTGGCTACTGCACAAGCTGTTAACCGGTCGAAGGAAGTGGGTATACGTAAAGTATTGGGAAGTAACCGTAACCAATTGGTACTTCAATTCATCTGCGAAACATTGATCATCACGCTATTTGCTATCGTGTTGGCTATCGGTATTGCCCAGGCAACTTTGCCATCCTTAAATAAATTGCTCGAGATAGAGTTGAGCGCTTCATTCCTGGCAGACCCCATGCTACTGTTATTTTTAGTGGGAACACTCATCAGTGTGACATTTCTCGCGGGCTTTTACCCGGCGCTGGTATTATCCGGTTTTAATCCGATTGAGGCCTTAAAGAATAAAATAGCTTCCGGCCGCTCGAAAGGATTATCGCTTCGGCGCACATTGGTAGTATTTCAATTTTTTATCGCTCAATTGCTGGTGATCGGTACCATTGTTATCATCCAGCAGATGGATTTTTTCAGGAATACATCCTTGGGCTTTGATAAGGACGCTATACTCACCGTTCCGTTTCCAACCGATAGTCTGAGTAAGAGCAAGCTCAGTACTTTAAAGGATCAGCTTTTATTGCAGCCCGGCATTAAAGATGTGAGCTACAGCTTTGCAAGCCCATCGGATAATAATGGCTGGGGCAGCGATTTTAAATATAATAACGCACCCAAACAAACCAATTTTAGTGCGCAGTTAAAATGGGCTGATGCGGAATATTTTAATTTATATAAGCTGCAGTTTGTTGCGGGGCGTCCCTATGCTAAAAACGACACCATTCATGAATGGGTGGTTAATGAAACCTTATTAAAGAAGTTAGGTGTACGCAATCCTAAAGATGCTATTGGTAAATACATCAAATTATGGGATGATAAGAACAAAAACGCGCAGATAGTAGGCGTGGTAAAGGATTTTAATATCCGTTCTTTAAAAAATGGGATAGACCCGGTTCTGATGAGCTCGTGGAAAAATACTTATCAGAAGATCAACATCAAGATACAACCGTCAAATATCAATCAAACTTTAGCCTCTGTTGAAAGATTATGGAACCAAACCTTCCCTGACGGCATCTACGAATACCAGTTCCTGGATGAAAAAATAGCAAACTTCTACAAAAGCGAGGATCAGCTATCGGCCCTATGCAAAATATTCGCAGGGATAGCTATATTTATTTCGTGCCTGGGGTTATATGGAATGGTATCGTTTATGGCCGTTCAGCGTACCAAAGAGGTGGGTATTCGCAAAACACTCGGCGCATCTGTAGCCAGTATCGTTTACCTGTTCTCTAAAGAGTTTACTATATTGATTGTTTTGGCTTTTGCGATATCGGTACCTGTAGGCTGGTATTGTACGCACAAATGGCTCCAGGACTACACCTACAAGATAACTATTGGCCCCGGAATATTTGTCCTGGCGATTATCGTTTCAATCGCCATTGCCTGGATCACTGTAGGGTACAAGGCCGTAAAAGCCGCCCTAGTTAACCCGGTGAAGAGCCTTCGCTCAGAGTGAGCTAAGGCTTGCGTCGAAGCTTCAGCGTAGGAGCATGGCTCTCGAAGAAAGCCTGAGAAGTGAGTAAATCAATTGGCAGTTTTTAGTATGCAGTTTGCGATAACTACCAATGAACTAATGAGCAATTTAACTAATGAACAAATCCTATGATACGTAACTATTTAAAAACAGCCTGGCGCAATTTGGCGCAAAACAAAACAACTTCATTAATTAGTATTGCCGGCTTGTCAGTGGGCATTTGCTGTTTTCTGTTGCTGGCAACTTATTTGATCAACGAGCTGCGTTACGACCGCTTCAATGTTAATGCTGACCGCATAATGCGGTTGGGTTACAATTACCGTTCATCAGGCGATAATGAGGATAAAGTTTTGGCGGTTACACCAACAGCCCCGGTTCCTGTATTTAAGCAGGAGTTTTCCGACATCGAGGATGGCGTACGTATTCTTAACTATTCAGGTTATAAAGCGGTAACTGTTCAGTATCAGGACAAATTGTTTAATGAAAAAAACCTGCTGCTGGCTGATGAGCCGTTTTTTAAAATATTCAGCTTTAAGTTTTTAGAAGGGAACCCTGCGACTGCATTTACGCAGGTAAATTCCATTGTGATCTCCTCATCCTCCGCTAAGAAATATTTTGGTGATACAGATCCTGTAGGCAAAGTACTCAAGCTCAACAACAAAGATAATATGCTGGTGACCGGTGTGATAGAAGATGTGCCGGCCTATTCGCAGATCAAGTTTGACATGATGGGTAATTACGCTATACTCGGCAGGTCAAAAACAAGGAACTGGGATTCGGCAAATGATTATTCATACCTGCTGCTCAAGCCGGGCACCAATATTCAAAGCCTGCAGCAAAGGATAAACACTTATACTGCCAATTTACTTAAAGAGGATTTCAAATCCGGTTTCAAAGAATGGTTTACCTTAGAGCCGCTTACTAAAGTGCATTTATATTCCAATGCAAAGTACAGTATGGAAGCGCCCGGAAATATCAAATATATTTACATCCTGGCTGTGGTCGCTATCATATTGTTACTGCTGGCGTGCATCAATTTCTTAAACCTGGTAACCGCGAAATCAATCGAAAGAGCACATGAAATTGGGGTGAGGAAGGTAATGGGCGCACTGCGTGGCCAATTATTTACACAATTCATAACCGAAGCGGGCATCGTTACTTTTGTATCCCTTGCCGTTGGGTTGTTGCTGGCAGGACTTAGTTTTTCATGGTTCAGCAACTTTACCGGGCACCAGTTGGGTTTCACAACATGGGATATGTCGGTTCTCATTCCGGCCGTGTTATCACTTTTTGTCATCGTTACTTTAATTGCAGGCACTTATCCTTCATTATATCTTTCGGCCTTTAACCCCATTGTTTCGCTAAAGGGTAAATCAACCGGAAGTTCCGGAAGCAGCATCTTGCGCAAATCGCTTGTTGTTTTCCAGTTTGCCGTATCAGTATTTTTTATCATCAGCACCATTATTGCAGGCAGACAATTGCAATACATCCAGCATTTGGATACTGGGATCAACCGTTCGCAGGTGATGGTATTGGATATCGGCGGGATATCTTTTACCAAAATGCAGGCCTTCAGGGACGCGATCGTTCAGCAATCGGGAGTTAAAAATGTCAGTGCTTCTTATGATTCGCCGGTAAATGTAGGAGGGGGATATGTGATCAAAAGCGCTGAAGGCAACCCGGCTAATCTTCATTTATCAGTAACTGCCATACCGGTTGAAAGAAATTTTGCCAATACGCTCGGAATTAAATTGATTGAGGGCAGCAATTTCACGCTAAGCGACGAGAAGCAAGTGCTGGATACGAGCTTCCAAAAAAGAATCTATAGTTTTATAATCAACGAAAGCGCCGCCAAAGCTTTAGGCTACAAGCCAGGTCAGGCAGTTGGAAAAAGGATCGATATGAATGGCAGGCAGGGACAGATCAAAGCCGTGGCACGTGATTTTAATTTCGCTTCTCTTCATCATGAAATTACGCCCATCGTTATCTTCCCTGAATATAACTACTTCGGCAAATTGCTGATCAAGACATCAAATAAAGACGTGGTTAATACGGTCAATCAAATTAAAAATAGCTGGAAATCATTTTATCCGAACTCACCATTTGAGTTCCACTTTCTTGACCAGGAGTATGAGGAAATGTATAAAACCGAACAACGTACAGGCGGCATCCTAACAGTATTTACCTTAGTAACCGTTTTCATATCCTGTTTGGGTTTATTCGGCCTGGCGGTTTTTAGCACCAAACAACGTATTAAAGAAGTTGGCATCCGCAAGGTTTTAGGTGCAAGCGTGATCAATATTGTCGGCCTGATCTCGGTTGACTTCTTGAAGCTGGTTTTTTTCTCGATAGTTATCGCCTCGCCAATTGCTTACTATGCAATGAATAGATGGATGCAGGATTTTGTATACCGCACCAATATATCATGGTGGGCTTTTGCCTTGGCAGGTGGTTTGGCTATAGTTGTTGCGTTTTTAACCGTTAGCTACCAATCGGTAAAAGCAGCTATGTCAAATCCTGTGAAGAGTCTGAAAAGTGAATAGGGTAATACCAATGGACTAATGAACAATTTAATCAATTAAACTGACAACGTGATAAAAAACTATATCAGGATCGCTTTCCGTAATCTTCATCGCAACAGGGTTTATTCGTTTATAAACATTTTGGGGCTTACCATCGGGCTCGCCGCCTGTTTATTGGTAGGTACAGTTGTTATTGATGATCTCTCTTACGACCGCCAGTGGAAAAATTCAAAGGATATTTACCGGGTTATCACGGTTGATAAGAGCAATGTAAACGCGGAAGACAAGTTTCCGCAGAGCTACTCTGGATTGGGACCTGTACTAAAAAGAACTTTTCCCGAAGTAACGGAATACTGCCGTTTGTCAGCCATCAAAGACAGGGTAAAAATCGGCAGCGATAAAGACGGCTTTGTGATAAGGGGGCTTTCCACAGAACCTTCTGTTTGGAAAATGTTCGACTTTACCGTGACATCAGGTAACCCCCAAAAATTTGTGAAGGGGTATGTTAACCTGGTTATCTCCGAAAAAATAAAAAAGCAATTTTTTCCCAAAACTGATCCCGTTGGTAAGTTGGTGTATAATCTGCCTGATTTTGGAAAATCTCAGGGGTATTTAGTTACAGGTGTTATTAAAGATATTCCCTCAAATACACACCTGCGCGCCGACGTATTGGAAATAGCCGAATACAGCGCCGGCGATGATCTGTTAAACAAAGATGGTAATGGCAATTTTTATCAGCAATACCTGCTGCTTAAACCGGGCACATCAATACGCGCCTTCACACAAAAGATCAATAATTGGTATAAAAAATATATCCCTGATGGGAAAGCAAGGTACTCTTACCAATTTCAGCCAGTAAAAGATGTTTACCTGCATTCGGATTTTTCTGGCGAACAGCCTGTGCATGGCAGCATGAAGAGTGTTTACATATTTTCCGGTGTAGCTATTTTGCTTTTGCTGATTGCCTGTATAAATTTTATCAACCTGACTACAGCAAGAGCACTGAAACGTTTACGGGAAGCTGGAATACGCAAGGTGCTTGGCGCCGGCAGAAGAGAGTTGATCAGTCAGTTTTTATTTGAATCACTTGTGTTTTTTGTTATTTCTTTTGTGTTTGGGATATTATTCTACAATATTTTCCTGGGATATGTCGAGAAATTCCTTGAGCATCCTCTGGCTTTGAAGCTGTACAGTAATATTGTTTTATTTGTTTGCACCTGTGGTTTTGTTTTGCTGATAAGCGTCCTTACTGGCCTATACCCGGCATTTTTACTATCAGGCCGTCACCCGGCCGAAGCAATTAGTGGTAAGTTTAGGGTTAACACAGGTAGTGGTATATTACGCAAAAGCCTGGTCGTTGTTCAATTTATGATATCTATCACCATTATCATATCTGCATTTGTTGTGCATAATCAGCTGCAGTTTATGGATCATAAGGACCTGGGATATGATAAAAATAATTTATTAAACATTGGTTTTACCAGTTGGGAAAATAAAGGAAACGCATTTAAGCAGGAAGCACTCAAATTACCGGGTGTAGAGAAGGCAACAATAACCAACTGGGCGCCGGGCGAAGGTGGCGGCAGCATGTCCATGCAATTTGATGATCCCGCTCAAAAGAACAACAAAATTACAGTTTGGTATATTGAAGGCGATGCCGACCTGGCATCAACGCTGAAGCTGCAATTAGCAAAGGGCCGTTTACTTGACCCAAAGCTGGCTTCTGATGCAATAAATACGGATTCGCTAAGAGATAGCAAGCAATATGAAAAGATCAATTCTGAACAGCTGGTACAGCCTGTAATCCTTACTGCATATACAGCCAGTACATTTAAAGTAAACCAGTTAAATGATAGAGGACATTTTAAAGAAGGCACACCGGTAGGAGTGATCAAAAATTTTAATAACGAGGACCTTCACAGTACGATCAAGCCTACAGTGATCAGGGCTTTAAGAAACCCCAATTATGGCAATATGCTGATCCGGCTAAAGCTTAACGCTGCAAAATCAACATTGGCAAGTATTGAGCACTTATGGCGACAATTTTATCCCGGTAAGGTATTTAACTATACATGGTCTGATGAAACCGTTAAATCTCAATATAAAAGTGAGCAAAAGCTGCAGCAACTATTTTCTTTTTTTAGTTTACTGGTGGTGTTTCTGGCTTGCCTGGGATTGTTTGGCCTAGCGGCGTTCACCGCCGAGCAACGAACCAAGGAGATCGGCATACGCAAGGTATTAGGTGCTTCCGTTGCCGGTATTGCGACCCTGCTATCAAAAGAGTTTTTAAAGCTGGTATTTGTAGCCACAGTAATAGCTTCACCAATTGCCTGGTACGGCATGAATAAATGGCTGCAGGATTTTGCATATCGCATTAGTATTCAATGGTGGGTATTTATATTGGCAAGCGGCTTATCACTATTGATCGCGTTTGTAACCATAAGTTTTCAATCCATCAAAGCGGCCATCGCTAACCCGGTTAAGAGTTTAAGGAGCGAATGATCAGTGATTAGAGATCAGGCATTGCACTAATCTCTAATCACCAGTCTCCAATTAACTAACCCCAACTGTATCATAACCGTACGCACCCTGTTACATAAGCGAACAGTAAGTAAAATCCGCACCCATATAACTACCTGATAAATAACTCATTACAACTTTGGTATATTATTAATAGTTTAATGCTGAAATGAATGGTGCTGATTGTTATTTTTATCATTAATTCATTCATTTACTATTAACAAATTATATCATGTTATCATTACAACACGTATCAAAATATTACCAGGTAGGCGGAAACAAAAATTTTGTATTAAACGATATCAGCCTTGAAGTTGACGAAGGCGAATTCATTTCTATTATGGGCCCATCAGGTTCAGGTAAATCAACTTTGCTGAATGTGATCGGGATGTTAGACGAGCCCTCAGAAGGGTACCATTACTTTGTGGGTCAGGCGGTGCATCAGCTTAAAGAGAAACAGCGCTCTGCCTTGTACAAACAATACATCGGTTTCGTTTTCCAGGCATATCACCTGATAGACGAGCTGACTGTTTATGAAAATATCGAAACCCCGCTGATCTACCAGGATGTAAAAGCATCAGAACGTAAGGCTATGGTAGCTGATATTATTGACAGGTTCCAGATTGTGGGTAAGAAGGATTTGTTCCCTGCACAACTTTCGGGCGGACAGCAGCAATTGGTTGGTATCGCCCGGGCTTTGATCGGCAAACCTAAATTGATTCTTGCTGATGAGCCAACAGGTAACCTCAACTCCAAACAAGGTGAAGAAATAATGGCCTTATTTAGAAAATTGAATAAAGAGGATGGTGTAACCATTATCCAGGTAACACACTCAGAAAAAAATGCAGAATACGGTACAAGGATCATTAACCTTTTAGATGGCAGGATTGATTCTTCGAGAAAATTCTGAACTACGAATAATAACAAATTATAAAAATGCGATTTAGTAAATACCTTTTAACACTTCTATTTGTAACCGGCAGCATTTTAGCAAATGCCCAAAACACCGATACCTTATTAACACTGCAAAAGTGCCTTGATATTGCTGTAAAAAACAATTTACAGGTAAAACAGAGTGTTACCAATGCGGAATTGGACCGCATTACTTTAAGGCAGCAAAAAGAAAACCTGTTGCCTTCAATAAGTGCAAGTGCAGGCCGCACTTTTTTCCAGGGACGTGGTATCAGCCCGGTGACTAACTCCTATGTAAATCAGTCATCAACGGCTGATAGTTATAGCTTATCGGGCAACATGACTTTATTTAACGGGTTTGCGTTGATAAATGCAGTTAAGTCGGCGTCATTGGCTTACCAGGCCGGGAAAATGGATTTCCAGGCTGCGAAGGATGCCGTTACAGTAAATATTATAACAGCTTATTTGCTTATCCTGGATGCCAGGGAGCAGTTAAATGCTTCAAAAAGCCAGCTGGCGGTTCAAAAGGAAACGGTTGACAGGCTAACAATATTAGAAAAGCAGGGTGCCAATAAAGCCGCATCAGATTTGAGCGACGCCCTGGGCCAATACGCAAGTAACCAGGTGCAGATTGTTAATGCACAGAATGCTTTAGACGCTGCAAAATTGGGCATATACCAGTTAATGAATGTAACCTACCAGCCTAACGCGTCATTCGAAGGGTTGAACGCAGAGGAATTATCCGGAAACTATGGGTCAAGTCCAGACCAGATTTATGAAACCGCTTTGCAACAACTGGCCCAGGTAAAGGCCGCTACCTTAAGGCGTCAGAGCGCTGAAAAATCAGTTAGCTCGGCAAGGGGGCAATTGCTACCCACATTATCAGTTGGCGCTGGCTTAGGAACGGCTTATTCTAACACTGCCCAGAAACCAGTAGCAGGTGATACAACCGGTGCAACACAAAGTGTGCCGTATAGCGAACAATTCAAAAATAATTACAATTCACAAGTTGGGTTAACGCTAAGTGTTCCTTTATTTCTTAACGGTACAAGACGTAATGCTCTGGCCCAGGCGAAAGTGAATTTATTAAGCACCCGTGATATTGAAGAGAACACTAAAATTGTGCTGAAGCAAAATATTGAGCAGGCTTATTATAATATGATGGCAGCCTATCGAAAATACCAATCATTACAGGATCAGGTGAAGGCATTTTCAGAAAGTTTCCGTATTTATAAACTCCGTTTTGATGCAGGCGTGTTAACATCGGTTGAATATATTACTGCCAAAAACAATATGGATTCTGCTAACCTGAACCTGATTGCCGCACGTTACGACTATTTTATTGACAGCAAAATATTAGACTATTACCAGGGTAAATTATCATTCTGATAAACTTTAAAAATAATTTGGAATTGATAAATAAATGATGAGATTTATATCAGAAATAATAAGGTACCCGGTTGATGCCATCTGTTGATCTAACAGCGGGAATCAGTCGGGTATTTCCATGTTTATATATGCCAAAACTCTGATTTTTAAGTAATTGACAATATAATCAATACGATATCATTATCATTGCGGTGACTTGAACACCGTATTAACTGATCGTAATAGGTTGTGAGTAGCCGGGTATTAATTTACCTGGCTACTTTTTATTTATTTCCCCCCAAATAATAACCTGTATTCTGAACTTTCAGCATGACTGCGAACATAGATTTTTTACAATAAATTGCTCGTTTAGTATTATGCCGGTAGTTTAAATCACGCTATATTTAAGGTTCATTACATCTTCCAATGTTCAAGAAAATCTTAATATTTAGCCTGATTGTTTCCCTGGCCTCCCTAAATACTTACGGCCAAAATTCAATTGATAGCGGTGTTTATAGGATTCGTTTAAATCAAACCGGTTTCTATCCAAATGCACCTAAAATAGCCGTTGTTTTAGGCGACAAGGACGGACAATTCTTTTTACAAACAGCCGGCAAGAAGACTGTATACAAAGGGGTATTAAAAAGATCAGGTCAGCCTGATCTTGCCGGTAATTATACCCGGATAGCCGATTTTTCAACTTTCAATAAGTCCGGTGAATATATATTGAATGTACCCGGTTTGGGAAATTCATATCCTTTTGTGATTTCAACTTCAGTTCATCATAAGGTGGCTGATGCATCTATCAAAGCTTATTATTTTATGCGGGCGTCTACGGCATTGCCGGAAAAATATGCAGGTAAATGGCATAGGGCAGAGGGGCACCCGGATGATAAAGTACTTGTACATGCTTCCGCTGTAAGCCCTGCCCGGCCTGAAGGCACTGTTATATCAACATCGGGAGGATGGTACGATGCCGGAGATTATAATAAGTACATCGTTAACAGCGGTATATCCACCTATACATTGCTTGCACTCTATGAAGACTTCCCCGATTACATGAAAAAGGTGAAGTTAACCATACCCGAAAGCGGAAATCAATTATCCGACCTGCTGAATGAGTCGCTATGGAACCTGCGCTGGATGCTAACCATGCAGGACCCAAATGATGGCGGCGTTTATCATAAATTGACCAATGCGGTTTTTGATAAAATGGAAATGCCGGATAAGGCAACGGAACCGCGCTACGTAGTTCAAAAAAGCACGGCTGCTACGCTTGACTTTGCTGCTGTGATGGCACAGGCAAGCAGGATATTTAAACAATTTCCGAAACAGTTGCCGGGCTTTTCGGATTCTTGTTTAAGCGCGGCCACCAAAGCATGGCAATGGGCGCAAACAAATCCGAAAGTTATTTATGATCAAAATGCCATCAACCAAAAATTTAGTCCGAAGATCACTACCGGCGATTACGGCGATAGGATAGTAAGTGATGAATTTATCTGGGCAGCATCCGAACTTTTTGTTACAACGCATGATGTTCAGTATGTGAAAACAGTGAATATCACGCCAGATGAGAAAATGCCTTTACCTACATGGGGACAGGTTCGTCTGTTAGGCTATTATTCAATTTTGCGATACAGCGATGCATTGGCTAAAACTGGTTATAAAGATATCCCCGAACTAAAACGGCGTATGATCGCTTTTGCTGACGGATTGATCAAAGGCGTTGATGAAACCGCTTATCAAACGGTAATGCAAAAGAACAGGTCAGAATTTTCTTGGGGAAGCAATTCAGGCGCAGCCAACCAGGGGATGGCATTAATAAAAGCTTACCAATTGACGAAGGATGAGAAATATCTTAAATATGCATTAGGCAACCTGGATTATCTTTTGGGCCGTAACGGAACAGGGTATTCTTATCTTACAGGTTATGGCAGCAAAACGCCCATGCACCCCCATCACCGGCCATCGGTTGCTGATGGTGTTGTTGACCCCGTGCCTGGCTTGCTGGTAGGAGGGCCCAATCCGGGGATGCAAGACCATGTAAAAGTACCATCAACTGTTCCTGATGAAGCCTACATTGATGACGACAGGGCCTATGCCGTTAACGAGATCACCATCAATTGGAATGCGCCTTTGGTGTATTTATCCAATGCATTGGAAGCACTGCAGGGCCAGTTATCGAAGGAATAAAATTATTTATTGCTTAAGTTTCTTTACAAGGCATTTCGGAATAAATGTTAAATAAACATTTTATTTTTCACGGCTTAGGATTTATATTTGTGAAAGCCTAAGGGCGACCAATTTATAAATCAAAGTTTACGATCATGAGGAAGGCGTTGTGGCTGTACTGTACCGGTACGTTATTTTTAATTTTATCCTGTTCAGGTAAGGGTGGTTCCAACAATGTGGTACCACCGTCACCAACCTACAAACCTCCAGTTGTTTCTTCTTCCTTTGTTAAGGGGGCTGATATCAGTTGGGTTACTCAGATGGAATCTACAGGGCTTAAATTTTATGATAAAACCGGCAAGCAGCAGGATTTATTTGCTTTGATGAAAAGCCTTGGGATGAATACTATCCGTTTAAGGGCTTGGGTTGACCCAGCCGATGGCTGGTGCAACACAGCAGATGTGGTGGCTAAGGCTAAAAGGGCACAAGCCGCCGGTATGAAAATATTGCTTGATTTTCATTATGCAGATAGTTGGGCAGATCCCGGCAAACAGCCTAAGCCGGCTGCATGGGCTTCACTTGATTTCGCGACGCTGGTAACTACAATGCATGACTATACCGTTACTACGATGAATACCTTAAAAACAAACGGGATCACGCCGGCTTGGGTGCAGGTAGGTAATGAAACCAATGACGGTATGCTTTGGGAAGATGGAAGAGCATCTAAAAACATGGCAAACTTCGCTGCGTTGATCAAAGCGGGATATTCGGCCGTTAAATCGGTTAGCAGCGCTACCAAAGTGATCGTTCATATTTCCAATGGTTATGATAATAGCTTATTCCGCTGGATGTTTGATGGATTGAAAGCAAATGGTGCGCAATGGGATATTATCGGCATGTCATTATACCCGTCAACTACGGATTGGCAGACTAAAGACGCTCAATGTTTAGCTAATATCAACGATATGGTTTCCCGTTATGGAACACCTGCTATGGTGGTCGAGGTTGGTATGCAGGTTTCTGACCCAACTAATAGCAGGGCTTTCCTGACCGATATCATCACCAAAGTAAATTCAGTAGCTAATGGCAATGGCCTTGGTGTTTTGTATTGGGAACCGGAGTCTTATAATTGGCAGGGATATAGCTTAGGCGCTTTTGATAATACAGGCAAACCCACCATCGCACTTGATGCCTTCGGGAAGTAACTCAGCTAAAGGATAGTTGTGATGATGAACAACGCACTGATGCAAAAAGTGAATGCCAGGAAGTACATCAGGCTCATTCCAAGTGCTTTAGTAACCGTTCGGAAGCGGCTGCGCTGATATACTACCCTTAATGAATGAAGTATATACCATATTATATAAATAACTTCAGCAAAGGTTAATACGCCGTTCACTACCGTCCAACTTTGCGGGATCAACATCTTCAATAAGATAAGCACGCCAAGAAACAAGAACAGGAAGCAAAATAAATGTAACGTGTAGATCAAATGTTCCACATAGAATTTTTTATTCTTCCAGAAAGTTACTCTTAATATCAAAGCAAGCAACGGAAGCAGCAAAAACATCATTTTTGGTGTATTGTGTTTTAGTTCATCAGAAAATTGCTCCTTAGCACCGGGGCCGTATTTTTCCTTGTAAGAGAAAACCTTTTTATTCCATACGTTAGTTAAATAAGTCGCCCGCTCTTCTTTAGGTAGCTTTTCCTGGTTAATAAGATACTGGGAATACGAGGTATCTTTAGTAGTAGGATGGAACCACTTATTTGGTCCCCTTTCGTCAATAGTATCCACTACTATGGCCTTTTTATCTGTCGCCTTTTGCTTATCAATGTCTTTTGCGATCTGTTTTTTTGCAGCGTTAGGAATATAAGGACTGGCAGCAACTTGTTTTTTCACTGAATCCAATTGTTTCCCTGTTGCAACAGGCTTAGGGGCTGTTTCATTTACATTCACCAAACTTTGCCCGCTCTGAAATAGTAGCAGAAAGTAAACAACGCTGATGAAAATATACATTTTTACCGGGTGCAGGTACTGCGTGCGCCTGCCGGCCATATATTCATTGGTTAGATAACCCGGCTTAAAAAGTAGGGGCTTCAACGTATGAAAAAACTGGTGGTCGAAGTGAAAATAATCGCTTATGGCGTGGTTCATCATGTGGCCAAAGCTTTCTTTGATCTGCAGGTTCTCCTGCCCGCAAACATGACAAAACTTTCCCTGCAGGGTGGTCCCGCAATTCAGGCAGTCATTTTCTTTGCGGTAATGTTTTTTCATTTAGCCTGATCAAAAATTCAAAAGCGGTGTTTTAAATATGTTGCAAAGTATCTGCCAGTGCAGCATTATCATTCTTATATCTAAACACGAACGGGAAAATAACAGCGATAACCAATGCGTACGCTGCAAAACTAAGCCATATGCCATGCCAGTTCTTACTATGGTCGGGCAGCGTAAAAAATTTATCAATGATGATACCGCTTGTCAAACTTCCAAACAAGGCACCAAAGCCATTTACCATCATCATAAACAAGCCCTGTGCGCTTGCCCTTATTTCTTTTGGAGTCAATGTTTCGACAAACAAGGAACCTGAAATGTTAAAGAAATCAAAGGCCATACCATACACAATGCAGGATAACACGATCATCCACAAGCCCCCCGCAGGATTGCCGTAAGCGAAAAGTCCAAATCGTAATACCCAAGCTGCCATACTGATCAGCATTACATATTTAATACCGAATTTACGTAGAAAAAAGGGGATAGCTAAGATAAAAAACGTCTCTGAAAACTGGGATATCGACATGATAATGGCAGGGTATTTAACGCCTATCGAGTCCTTATAGATCGCTACGTTTTTAAAATCGTGTATATAAGTATCACCATAGGCATTGGTCAATTGCAGCGCGGCGCCCAAAAGCAATGAGAATGCAAAGAAGATCGCGAATTTTGGATTTTTAAAAAGAGCAAAAGCATTTAATCCCAATAAACTTGTAAACGACTTGTGACTGGTCTTATTCAAAAGCGGCGGCGCTTTTGGAAGCGTGAAGGAATAAATGCCCAGGGTTAAGGCTACGGCAGAAGCAATATAGAATTGATTGGCAGAGGTTTCGTTACGCGTTATACTTACCGTCCATAACGCTGCGATGAAACCTATTGTACCCCATATGCGAATTGGTGGATAATCTTTTACCACATCCTGGCCTGCTGATTTTAATGCCGAAAAAGCAACTGCAATTGACAAGGATAGCGTTGGCATGTAGAATATCATGTTCAACAGGATCACCCAGAAAAAAGTGGAAGGATTAGTTACAAGCGGTAAGCTAAATAAAGTCAAAGCACCTAAGATGTGCATAATGCCGTATAGCTTTTCCGCATTGACAAATCTGTCTGCAATGATCCCGGTAAGTGCCGGCATAAATATCGCCGAAATACCCATGGTGGAAAATATTGCGCCAAATTGAGCGCCCGACCAATGCTTATTTTGGAACCAATAAGCACCGATGGTTAGTAACCAGGCCCCCCACACAAAATATTGCATAAAATTCATCAGTATTAAGCGGAACTTAATATTCATATAGGGCCTGGTTTAACTTATGTGTTCAATTAAAAGCGGAAAATAATGAAATAAATACGAATCAAAAAATCACACGAAGTGTGATTTAATGTGAAAGAAGGCATTTTAACCCGGATTCAAAGAATAATTGCTCAAAGGAGTAAAATATTGATCAGGAAGCCTTTCGCCTGTTCAGTTCGTCGCGGATCTTGGCGGCTTTTTCGTACGCCTCTTCCGTAAGTGCTTCCTGTAGTTTGGTTTTCAGTTCATCCGTACTCAAAGTAGCAAAGCCGCTTGTCCCGGCAGTTACAGCTGCTTTTTCTTCAGTGGCGTCACTCATATTCTCCAGGTATACAAAATCATTCCCCTCGATCACGATACCTGCAGTTGACAGGATGAACTCGTACGTGTAAATGGAGCAATCGAACCTTACGGCCATGGCTATGGCATCCGATGTACGGGCATCAATCTCGATCACCTTTTTGCCATCGGAACAGATCAGCTTGGAGTAAAATATGCCGTCAACAAGATTGTATATGATGATCTCCTGTATAGTGATGTTATAAGCTTGCGCAAAATTTTTGAACAAATCATGTGTGAGCGGCCTGCTTGGCGTCATCTTTTCTATCTCGATAGCGATTGCCTGGGCCTCGAAACTGCCTATAATAATCGGTAGCCTGCGGCGGCCGTTAACTTCGCCTAAAACCAGTGCGTATGCGCCGGATTGGGTTTGGCTGTATGACAAACCCACGATATCCAGCTTAATTTTTTTCATGTTATTTCCCATCACTGCAAACCTTATGCTGAAGCTTTATATTCTTTTACTGCCGCTATTAACTGTGGTACTACTTCAAAAGCATCGCCAACTATTCCATAATCAGCTACTTTAAAGATCGGGGCTTCCGGGTCTTTATTAATAGCTACAATAACCTTTGATGAACTGATCCCGGCCAGGTGCTGTATAGCACCTGAAATTCCTATCGCAATATACAAATTTGGACTGACAGCTATGCCTGTTTGTCCAACATGTTCACTATGCGGTCTCCAACCGGCGTCTGAAACCGGTTTTGAGCAGGCGGTTGCTGCACCCAAAAGGTCAGCCAGTTCTTCTACCATGCCCCAATTTTCAGGGCCTTTTAAGCCACGACCACCTGAAACAACAATCTCCGCATCAGGTAAGGAAACTTTATCAGTTGAGCGAACGATCTCTTTTACCATCGCCTTAAAATCAGATTCTTTATTTTCTACACTGAAATCTTCAACCGTACCTGCAGCCGCTTTCTCCACCACCTGGTAGGAGTTTGGTACCAGGGCAATTACTTTGTTTGCTGATGTGAGCTGAACCGTGGCAAATGCTTTACCTGAAAAGGCCGTCTTTTTCACTGTGAATTTATCGCCGGATATTTCCGGTAACGACACAGCGCCATCTGCTACACCAGCTTCTAATTTAACAGCAATACGTGGAGCCAGGCCCCTGCCTGAAAAGGAATTGGATAATACCACAATATCAGCGCCTTCCTTTTTTGCTGCTGCCGCGATCACCGAAGCATAAGCCTGGTTTACAAAGTTTTTAAGCTGAGCATTGGATACATTCAGCACTTTTTCGGCACCGTATTTGCCAAGAGCACCTAATTGATCGGCGCTGACATCGCCAATAGAAATGGCGACGAGGTTGGTATTCGTTTGGTCTGCAATTGCACGGGCATAAGAAACTGCTTCAAAAATTGACTTCTTGAATTTGCCTTCGGCATTTTCCGCATATATTAAAACTGGCATAGTTTGAGTTATTCGTAAATCTTTATAAATTATATAACACGCGCTTCGGTATGTAACAAGCCGATCAGTTTGCCGCTGTCATCCGCCGGAACCAATTTTACCTGTCCGCGTGGCGCAGGTGTTTCATAGCTGATGATCTCTGATGATGTTTTTACTTCCACCGGCTCGATCACATTCAACGGTTTGGTGCGTGCCGACATGATGCCCCGCATATTGGGTATCTTAGGTTCAGCCACACCCTCGGCGGTACCGGCAACAAATGGGAAGGGGATAACCAATACTTCCTTACCGCCTTCTATTTCGCGCTCTACGATGGCTTTATCGCCATCAACATCCAGTTTTTTGATAATCGATACTGATGGTATATCCAATAGCTCGCCCAGCATCCCGGCAACTTTTGATCCGTTGTAGTCGATTGACTCGCGTCCTGTCAATATCAGATCGAAGGCATTTTGTTTAGCATATTGAGCGATTTGATAAGCCACAAACCAGGCATCGTGTGGTTTTGCATTTATGCGAACCGCATCATCTGCGCCGATAGCCAGCGCTTTGCGGATGGTGGCTTCGGTACTTACTTCGCCAACATTGATCACAGTTACAGTTCCTTTTCCACCTTCGGTTAGTTCAATTGCCCTTGAAAGAGCGATTTCGTCATAAGGGTTCAGGATAAACTGTACACCGTTTGTATTAAATTGGGTGTTGTTATCAGTAAAAGTTATTTTTGTCGTTGTATCAGGAACATTACTTATACATACCAGTATCTTCATCAGGCTATTGTTTTAATTGGTAATGGTTTCTTTTGTATTAATGCTTTATCCGTTACGCATGAACACAATGCTGTTTTCATGAAATAGGTTTGCAAATTTAGTTAAAAAAGAGAGAGTTTAAAATGGATAAAAGCCGATTAGATAAGCTATTGGAATTTTTAAAAAATGAACCCAATGATGAGTTTTTAAAATATGCCCTTGCGACCGAATATTTACGACTGAACGAAACAGACAAAGCCCTGGAATATTATGAAGACCTGGTAACTAATCATCCCGATTATGTGGGGACTTATTATCATTTGGGCAAGTTATATGAAGCTTTGAACCGTAAACCTGATGCAGTAAGCACTTATGAGAAGGGTATGGAAACAGCAAAAAGAAAACGCGATAATCATGCTTTTTCAGAATTGCAGGCAGTTTACCGGGAAGCGACAGGTTGGGATGAAGATGAGGATTATTAAATGAAACGACGCCAA
>Ga0207671_10001847_pt1 | contig 23644 bp, 20 predicted proteins | sample KBSC24metaG_FD_184352 | JGI IMG/M metagenome (GOLD analysis project Ga0207671, IMG submission 184352) | Corn rhizosphere microbial communities from Kellogg Biological Station, Michigan, USA - KBS C2-4 metaG (SPAdes) (version 2) | ecosystem: Host-associated > Plants > Roots > Rhizosphere > Soil... | reverse complement strand
AATCGCACGGCTGACCGAGTTGTACTGATGCGATATTTTTTGAAGATGGAAAAGACCTTCAGCAATAACGAGCGATCCATGTATGGATTTCGAAAGCGACGAACGTTACGTTCAGAGACAACGGTTTCTCGCACTCCGCGTACTTCCACCTTTGACTGCGTACGAACTGTCTCCGCGGCGCGAGAAACTGTGTCGCGAAGAGTCTGCATCGTTCGTGAGGACGCGTTGGAGAATTGAGCACTGGCTTCGCTGCTGGTGTCGCCGCCGCCAAAATTCAGCCACAGGAAGGTTAGCCCGAGACGATAATACGAACTCGAGCTCTGGCTCCATGCGCCGTCAGACGCAGCGGTCTGCATAACCGACTGTATCTCTTTAACTGATTTTGTTGTTTCTGTAGTTTCGTCAACTTGCTGGCCTCCGGCCAGGGACCGATCGAAACGCGTTGTGAGAGTGTTGCGCAGTTCTACTTCGACCTCTTCCGCCGGCGCGAGACCACGCACGGCCTCGAGGTCACCGATTCTCACTCCAGTGACAAACCAGCTCTGAGTGTAATGGGAACACACGCCAAAACGTGCGACGACGCGCGTGAGATTCATCCCGAGAAGTGTCGGGCCGAAACGAAACGTAATTGCGTGGGGAAGGATCGGTGGAAATGGTCCGATGACGATGACGGTTTCGGTGGCGGGGATGTCGGTACCTTGAAGATAGTTTTCCTCTGTGAAGTATGAATTGTAAACAGCGCCGCCTTCCGTCGGAAGCTTATCGCATGGCGCGAAGTCGAAGGGCGGAGGGTTCTCCGGGCACGGGCCAGGTTCAGGCTCACCCAGTCCTGGCTGGTTGATGGCTTGAACATTAATTTGTTCAGGCACGCCTGGCTTGACCACGCGCCTGAGCTTCTCGATGAGATCGGCCGGCCTGGGCGGTTTGATTGGCGTCGACACCACAACCGCGGTCTTTATGTTTTCCTGAATCGTTGGAGACTGTTTGATGACTTTCGGAGCAAAAGGAAGTCGTCGGCTCGCCATGATTAAGCTCCCTTGTGTGCGCTCGCTATTGCGCGGCGAAGTTCGGCAGTGACGGTCGAGGCTGAACGCGCTGCTTCGGCAGCAGCGACGGGTGTACCGTCGACTGCCGTCATTAGAATGCGGTGCCTGCTCACGTCGCGTTGGAGTGACGGTCCATCTTGAGTGCGTTTTGCCTGCCGGGGGCAACAGCAAATGTCCAATCGTTGGAGCGACAGTTTGTCGCCGGTATATGTCGCAGAGATTTCGCGACTGCGAAGATGGACCATCACGTCAGCTTCGATTTGTCCACTTTGAAGACGAGCATCGACGATCGGCGCATCGGCCCAATAACGAGAACGTGCGGTGCCTTCGACTGCCAGTGTCCCATCGTCACGGACGGCCAACGACGGCGGATTAGCCAGCACGGCAGTTCGAACGTGGACTTCGTGTCCCGCTGCGGGGTCAAGAACCCATCCGTCTGGAGGTGTGTAGACAAGCGTGCGTGTGACTTCCTCGACATGTTGGAGGACGTCGGGTTTTTCTGTGGCTTGCGCGAACACCTGATACGGAAATGTCTGGATGGCCGCTTCAGGTTCACTTTCTCGTCTTTGTGCCGACAGTCGAGCGCGATCGAGTGTCAAGCCAATGCACGGAAAGGGAGCTTCCGTTGGGCGGCTCAAGCCGATGTAAACGATGTAAGTACCATCCAGCGTTTCGTTAGTGTCCTGAAAGACGAGCGCCGGAGGGGAAAGCATGAAACTGGCGCGACGTGTGGTGCGGAAGAGTGGTTCGAAGCGCGGGCCTGTGACTTCGGGATCGGGTGGTGACCACTGTAGGTGCTTGAGATCGATAAAGTCTGCGGCGGAAGCCGTTTTACCAGTCGCGTCGGAGAGCATTATATCGAGAATGGCGCCGACAGAAAGTTCGAGGGCGCGGCTGCCCGAAGCGTCTGGTAAGCCCAGGGGTGGTCCCGATTCGAATAGCGCTACGGTAACGCGAATGATCGACAGCACACATTCCTTTGGTCCGTATTCATCCTCCGGAAGATCGAGCCGTTCGATCTCAACGGAAGTACGCCACGGCGGGGTAGTGTCGCCATTGCAAGGTCCGCCCTGATCCTCAGGGCTAGTACAGACGACTTGCCATGAACGGCAGGCAGACGGAGTAGTTGAAGCGTCTTGACAGGCCTCTTCATCCGATTTGTGCATGTTTGGTCCTTTTAAGGAGGGGGAGGAGCGCAAACAAATATCACGCCGAGGACTAGTCGGTCAACGAAAAGATCACTGCAATCCGCTTTAGAGTCGTCGCTTCCACTCTCGGTCGTGTCTCGCAGCGTGTAAAACTGCGGCGACTACCACTATCTTCTCCTGTTCAAGTGCTTCATAAATGACTCGATAGGGAAAGCTCTTTGGATAGCGCCATCGAATGTTCTTACGAGGATGACGACGACAATGGAGCAAAGGGTTAATGGCGAGTTCGTCGAGTACGGCCAGGAATTCTTCCACAAACCTGTCACCGAGACCCTCGCGACGGCTGTCATATCACGCAGCGATCTCGATAACGTCGTTCTCTGCTTCAGGTCGTGAGAAAACCTGCCAATTCATCGCTTCGTTCGTGATCGAAGACGTTCCTTTAGTGTTTCCAAGGGCAAAGAAGATGTGGGATTCGAGTGATGGTCGGCCAAACGAGATTCCACCAGAGTCTCGTCAGAGTCGGACAATGGAGGCTCATCCAACTCGATCACGCGCCGAACGAGAAGCTGACGTTCTTCGAACGTGAAAGCCGGTAGCGCGTCAAGAATCTGAGATAGACTCATACCGGGAGTTTAACCTTCCAACTTGGATTTCTCAATGCACAATTGAGATGCGCGGGTGGAGCATTGCTCCGGTGAAGGTCCGCGGTTTATCTTAGGTTCCCCGAAGCGTGTCCGAGAGACATCACACTACATGCGATTGTTCAATCAGTTCCCGATAGCTTTGTTGCTGACAGGGACGCAAACTCGTCTTCTTTATCTCCGACGGTTTCTTATCGCTGGGCGGGCCGCTCGGCGACAGCCTGTCAAATAAAATCAAACGAGTTACAGACGCCGCACAACGCGCGAATGCAGTCGTTTATTCGATTGACGCGAGAGGACTGGTCTCAGGCGCGCTCGATGCCACCAATAACGTTGTGTCGGATGCAAACGGGCGCATGGCAACACTCGCCACGACTGAAATACTTGCGACTCAGGATGCGCTTAATGCACTCGCGGCGGACACCGGCGGACGCGCGCTGCGCAATCAGAACTACTTCGAGGGCTGGGTAGAAAAGGATCGCCGGAACGAGTGCCACTCAACGTACAGCTTTTATTGTTCAGTAGACGGTGCACAAAAGGCACAAAGGGGACCACAAAAGGCACAAAAAGATCTTTTCTAACCTTTGTGCCTTTTGTGGTTCCCTTTGTGCCTTTTTGTGGCCTACGTTAGTCGGTCGTTTTCTCGACTCGCCCACCGAGGTGCTTGCCAAGAAACTCTTCCATGGCCCGGTAGAAGTCGAAGCGGTTTTCTTGATTCGAGAAGCCGTGTCCTTCATTGTTTTTGACGATGTAGGGCACTTCGATGCCTCGCTTCTTCAACGCCTCTACCATCTGATCGGATTCGCCTTTGTTTACGCGCGGATCGTTCGCTCCCTGAGCAATCAACAGCGGCACCTTTATCTTGTCACTGTGGAACACCGGAGAAGCGGCCGTCAGCAGATCTTTCTCGCTCTCCGGATTTCCGACCATCTCGTAGATCATTTCCAGATACGGTTTCCAATAGGGCGGAAAAGCCTTGATAAATGTAAAGAGGTTTGAAACTCCTACATAGTCAATTCCAACGGCGTAAAGATCCGGCGTGAAAACAAGGCCCGCGAGTGTCGCGTAACCGCCGTAACTGCCGCCGTAAATGCCGATGCGTTTCGGATCAGCGATGCCTTGCTTGATGAGCCATTGGACGCCATCCGTGATGTCGTCCTGCATGGCCTTGCCCCATTGTTTGAAGCTGGCCTCCCAAAACTTGCGCCCGTATCCGGTCGAGCCACGGAAATTCATCTGCAACACTGCATAACCGCGGTTTGCCAGGAACTGCACTTCCGGGTTATAGCCCCAGGTGTCGCGGAACCATGGACCACCGTGTGGATTCACAATCACGGGTAGGTTGCGGGCCGGCATGCCCTTCGGAAGTGTCAGGTAGCCGTTGATGGTGAGTCCATCGCGGCTCTGATACTTGATCGGTTTCATCGGGGCCAGATCCTGCTCGTTCAGCCACGCGCTTATATCCGCGAGCTTTCGGAAATCTTTCGATTTCAGATCGTAGAAGTAGTAAGCGCCGCGCGATCGATCGCTGTACGTTCGCACCAGACACTTGTCTTCTTCACGATTGCAGCCCGCCAGCCGCACTTCATATCCCGGCAAACGGCGCGCGATATCTTTTTGCAGATCGGCTCGCTGCTTGTCTATGAAGTAAAAGCCGGGTTTGTCTGTAAAGTAAGAGACTCCCGTTATCGCCCGCCGCTTGCGAGAGCTGAGCAGATTGTTCACGTCGACCTCAGGATGCTCGAATATCTTCTCGACTTCCTTCTTCGTTGCGAGGTCGTATTTGACGACAGCCGCTTTGTCGCGCCCGATATTCGTCGACACATAGATTTGCTTGTTATCGGGAGTGAATAGCAACGGCGCGAAAGTCTCTTTGAAGCTGGTGGTGATAACGGGTTCAAACTTGTCTGCTTCCGTGTTGCGGAATAGCACCGTGCTGTTGACACCGTCCGTGGTGATAGCGCCGCGGAGTTTTCCGTCCCAATCGGTGAACCAGCCTGTATAGTTGCCGGGATTCTCAGCAATCATTTGCATCTCGCCGGTATTGACGTTGATCCGGTAGACGTCAAACACGCGCGGCTGACGTTTGTTGAGACCGACGAGGATTTCATTGTCATTGCGTTCGAGCTGGTCGATGATTTGGGCGCGGACCTTTTCAAACGGAGTCAGATCTTTAGGGTTCGAGCCGTCGATTCCGACTGCGTACAGCCGGTAGTTTTCATCGCCACCGGTATCCTGCACGTAGACAATGCGGTTGTCGCCCTTCCACGCGAAACCAGCGATGTCGCGTTCCTTCGCGCTGGTGACACGGACGGGCTGACCAGATCCGATCTTCTCGACAAACACATTGAGGCGGCTCTCCCAGGACTGCATAAACGCGAGATACTCGCCGTTCGGCGAAAGGGAGTACGCAACTTTTTCGGGATTCCGGAAGAAATCCTTCATTGGGATGAGCGGTGCTAACGCGTCATTTTGAGCTTTTTTCTGTGCCAGAGCGGACATAGCGAAAACAAACAAGAGTGGTAGTAGTAGCGCTAAAGCTTTAATTCTCATTAAATCCTCCAGGTTGTTGAAGAGAGTACCCGGCGGTCTCGGTTGTACTACGATGACTGCGCCAAATGGGTTGCGGCTGCTCCGCGGAAATTGAAATTATTGAATACTAAATGACACCTCAGATTGCAATCGTTCTCGGGCTATTGTTTGTCGCTCTCGTTCTATTCAGCACGGAGCGAATACCGATCGAAGTCGTCTCACTTTTGCTGGTGATGGCGTTGGTTCTCACCAACACATTAACCGCCGGCGAAGCCTTCGCGGGATTTGGCAACGACATCGTCATAACAATCGCGGGTCTATTCATCCTGACTGGAGGACTTGCCAGGACTGGCGTGATCGATCTCGTTGGACGTCGATTGCACCGAACGGCGGGAGACAGCGAGTTTCGGATGGTCGCCCTGATCATGCTTGCCGCCGCGTTTTGCGCGGCAGTGATGAAGAACACTACGACGACGGCGATGTTTCTTCCGGTCGTGTTAGGTATCGCCGCACGCAGAAACATGAGTCCTTCAAAGCTTCTGATGCCGCTCGCGTTTGGAGCAATCCTCGGCGGTACGTGCACGTTGATCGGCACGTCAACCAACCTTGCTGTCAGTGGCGCGCTGCCGCGTTACGGAATCCAGCCGTTCACGATGTTTGAGTTGACGAGAGTTGGTGTGGTTATCGTCGGAGTGGGCTTGTTGTACATGTTGTTCGTAGGTCGCCGCCTGTTGCCGAATCGAAAGTCGAATGAATCTCTGACCGAGCAATACCACGTCAGGCAATACATGACCGAAGTGATCGTGCTGGACGACTCGCCGCTGATTGGTAAATCGCTGGCCGAGGCTCGCATCGGCGACGAGCTCGATCTGACGGTTCTGGGAATTCTGAGAGGTGAGGCACAGGACAGGATAGCGCCCAATCCTGCGGAGCAGATTAGGGCCGACGATCTATTGCTGGTCCAGGGTCGCGTTGAAGATATCTTGAAAGTGAAGGCCGAGGCAGGCATCGAGATCAAACCCGACTTTAAATTGAATGATTCTTTTTTGGAGACCAAAGACACTGAACTCTTCGAAGCGATGATACCGCGTGGTTCTGACTTTATGAGCAGGACATTGAAACGCCTGGACCTTCGCAATCGATACGGCGTCGTCGTGTTGGCGATCGATCGCCATGGAGTGGACCTGCTTTCGAAGATCAGCAGGGTACGGTTGCGATTCGGCGACGTGCTCTTAATACAGGGCAATCGCGAACAGGTTGAACGACTCGCCGCCGACGGCCAGGTATTGCTGTTGGAAGAGATCTCTGAAAAGCGCGCGCGACCGGAAAAAAGGAAATGGGCGTTACTCGCGTTTGGCATCTTTCTTTTCTTCTCACTGACCCATCTCGTTCCGTTGCCGATCGCCGTCCTGCTTGGTGTGATGATCCTGCTGGCCAGCCAGTCTCTGCGCATGTCGGAGGCTTATGAAATCATCGATTGGCGGTTGCTGATCCTGATTGCGTGCATGATGAGTTTTGGCGTAGCGATGGAAAAGACTGGCGCGGATCAATACCTCGCAAATTTGATCGTGAGAGGCACTGGCCAATATGGACCAACCGCGGTACTGGCCGGGTTCTTCCTCATGACGGTCGCGCTAACGCAGCCGATGTCAAACCAGGCCGCAGCGCTCGTGATGTTACCGATTGCGGTGAAAACTGCCGTCGCGTTGGGACTAAACCCGAGAACGTTTGCAGTGACGGTCACCTACGCGGCTTCGTGCTCGTTTCTGACGCCCCTCGAGCCTGCGTGCGTGTTGGTTTACACGCCGGGACACTATCGTTTTTTGGATTTCGTGAAAGTCGGCTCGCTACTGACGATTGCAGTATTTGCGATCGTCGTGTGGTTGGTGCCATTGTTCTGGCCATTCCGGTAGGAAGGTTGAGAAGAGATGAACATTGAAAACTTGCGCGATCTGTGCCGTGAGCTTCCGGCTGTCACAGAAGACATCAAGTGGGGACACGACCTGTGTTTCTCCGTCGCGGGCAAGATGTTCTGCGTTGCTGCGCTGGATGGACCGCTTACAGTCTCGTTCAAAGTCAGGGACGACGAGTTTGACGAACTCTCGAACTCGCCCGGAATGCGTCCCGCGCCGTACGTCGCGCGCTACAAATGGGTGCTCGTTGAGGAGGTCAACCGGCTGAGCCGCAAGGAATGGGCGCACTACGTAAAGCAATCGTATGACCTCGTCAGAGCAAAGCTGCCGAAGAAATTAGCCCGCGAACACGGGTTGTAATTCAAGATGCCTGCTCACAAACTAATCTGGCACTCATCTTGCCGAGAGGCTCTCGCACGTGCAGCGGTGTTCCAAACGTATGCACGACGGCGAATCTATGAGCGCTCTTGTTCCGAAAGTCACACGCGAACTTACGAAGATGAGACGAACGCTGCGCGAGACGTTAGTCGACATCGAGAAGCAACTTGATCTCGGAAAGCTTCAAGTGGTGAAGACAGGTATTTACCGGCCTAATCTGCAACTTGAAGTCAGGCGAGTTACAAACGAGCGCGAGAAGCACGAACAGCTCATTCGAATACTGAATGAACACGCGGGCACCGGCATCATCTATGCGGCGACTGTCAAAACTGTGGACGAATTGACGGATTGGTTGAAGGGGTTCGACTTCAAAGTCGACAAGTATCACGGGCGTATGAAAGCCGGCGATCGCAAGCGAAATCAGGACGCCTTCATGAACGATGAATTGAAAGCGATCGTGGCGACGAACGCGTTTGGAATGGGCATCGACAAACCCGACATCCGTTTCGTGGTCCATTACCAGATGCCGGGTTCGCTCGAAGCGTACTATCAGGAGGCGGGACGTGCCGGTCGTGATGGTGAGCCGGCAACGTGCAGTTTGTTTTATCAACTCGACGATCGGCGCACGCAGCAGTTCTTTCTTGGCGGCAAGCACCCGAAGTTCGACGATATTCTTGCCGTGCATCAAGCATTGGAGACACTCAATGCGGCTGACACGCCAGTTGCACTGTCGACTGTTCAGGAACACGCGAATACGGTGAGCGACGGCAAGGTGCGCGTCGTTTTGTCGCTGCTGAAAGAGCTGAAACTCGTCAAAGAACTGCGTGCGAGTAAGTTTCGGCTGTTAAGAGTTGACGTAAAGCAACGCGAGCTCGAAGAACTGTCACGCATGTCTGAAGAAAAAGTTAATAAGGACAAAGAGAAGTTGGAGCGAATGATGCAGTACGGGCAGAGTGTGACGTGCCGTTGGCGACTGTTGCATGAGTACTTTGGCGAAGAGATGGAAGAGGAGCGGTGCGGAAAGTGTGATAACTGCATTCATCCGCTGGACGTCGCGCTGCCAGTTGGGGCGGTTGCGTCGTTTTGATCGAGATGCTTGATTGGATTCAGTGGCCGGCCATGGTAGTCACGGTGATTGCGGCGTGGATGGTCGGTTCGCAGAGAAAGTTCAAACGGAACTGGGGATTCTGGTTGTTCCTGTTCAGCAACGTGCTCTGGATCGTGTGGGGCTGGCACGATAACGCCTACGCCCTCATCGCTCTCCAGCTCGGCCTCGCATTCCTAAACATCCGCGGCGCACTAAAGAACCGCAGCGACAACCAGTAGCGGCGGCCCTCTGTGGCCGCCCCTATAGTTGTGGCAGACAGTTCAAGACGCGGATCGGTGACACGGCCAAAGCCTTATGCGACTGTATATCTTTACATGTCGGCCCATTTACCTGGTCTTCGTGCCCCGACTCGTGGCACAGCGACGCGTGGGCCACGGGCGCGCTTGTCGTTATCGACAATGCTGACGCTGGCAGTAGCTGGACTACCCAGGTTCGCGTTGGACGCATTACTCAATGTGACGTTGAATGTCTCGTTTGGTTCCTTGACGATGTCGTCTGTGATCGGAACAGCGAAACTCTTCGACGTCTCACCTGCTGCAAACGTGAGTGTTCCCGATGTAACTCTGTAATCGCCCGGACTCAACGCGCTCCCATTCGACGTCGCATATTGAATACTCGCGGTTCCCGAAGTGTTGCCGCTGCGAGTCACAGTAATCGTGACCGAACCCGCACCTTCATTGACGCTATACGACGCAGCGCTGAATTGAATCGCGCCGAGTGGCGCGGGTGTAGGCGTTGGTGTCGGCGTGGGTGTGGGTGTTGGAGTCGGCGTCGGCGTTGGAGTGGGCGTTGGAGTCGGCGACCCAACGCCTGACTGTGCGGCATTCAACGCGTTGATGTCGCAACCGAGATCTTTTCCATCAGTGCCGGCGGACTTATACGTGGAGTCCACGACTCGAAACGCTGAATCGAGCACTCCGTTGATCGACGCCGGGAAAAAATTGTTCACCGGGTAGACGGACGGCGACGCTCCCGCGATCAGGTTCTTTTGAAACACATAGCCGGGTGCGTAAGTCGCGAGGGCCGCATTGCCTTCACCTACGTTGTCACCAAAAAACCCGAACCCGGAACGAACGGTGATGTTGTTGGTGTAGACGAAACCGGTCGCAGGCTCGCCGAAGAAAGCCGTGATGTTGCCACTCTGAAGGTGCGTGTTGTGATTGATCGTGACGTTATTGAAACCAGTCACGGTGTAAAAACGATTCACGATGCCGATGAACAAGTTGTTCGCGATCATCAGCCCGTTACCGCGACCCGACTGAAACGGAAGGTCGGCGCCGCGCAACTGCAAGGCCTGATCGGTGTTCTTGACCGTATTGTTCGTAAAGGTGATGTTCTCGACTGTCGCCCACGGCATGTTGCCCTGCTCGCTGTTGATCGTAAACAGAACTGCATAACCGATCTGGGTGGCAGTCCAGGAGTTTTCCAGCACGTTACCGTCGACGATCACATTGCGCGCACTTTTGAACTCCAGGAGGTTTATGATCTTCCAGGGAATCCCGGCGTAAGTGGGATGGCCCACCTTCCATGACAACGGCTTGAAGAAGTAGTTGCGCCGGATCTCGATGTTCGACGGAACGAGATTGGTGATCGAGGTCTGCGCACCGCCAAACATTACATTTTCTCCAGCCGCTTCCAGGTAGTTGTTGATGATCTTGTAACCTCCCGGTCCATTCCAACCACATATTGCTTGCGTGTCGACGTCAACGGTGTGGATGTCAGAGATGTAAGAATTCAAGATCGAGGTTTCAGAGCTATTCAAGCTGATTCCGCGCTGAACAGCCTGTGTCGGAAATCCGTGAATCCACAATCGGTCCAGGATCAGATCGTGCGGTACGTCCGCAAGCGTCTGCTTGGAGTCGCCCAGCCGGACGAGGTCGTAAACCAAATCCGTGGCATTGAATGTGGAAATATCAAGACCGATCAACTTGTAGTGATGAGCGCCCCGAGCAGTGGCAATTATGGGATCACCACCAACGCTGGAACGCAACTTTGCGAGCAGCCCACTCTGCGATGGTGAGACACGCCCTGTGATCTCGCCTGCTCTTGAAGATTGGATGGTTATGTACGCATCGCCTGTCTTCTTAGGCAGCGTGTAAGGTCCGCGGTAAGTAGCTCCTGACTCGAGGACGATCGTGTCGCCGGGTGCAGCGGTGTTGATGGCTGCTTGCAGATCACCGCCGGCGGGAACGACGAGAGTCGCGCCGAGAGTGGCTGAAGCAGATGTGAATAAGATTAAAAGGATCGCGAAAGCATTACTTCTTCTGAGACAACTGGTGCGTTGGGGAAAGCAGACCTGGGAGATAGACATGTGTGCTCCGTATGATTACAGGGATAGATAGATCGGATTTCATTTGCTTTATCGGGTGGTCGGGATTTATTTCGGGAAGGAACTTACTGCTCGAACGCGGAGAGACTACATGAGGCGAAGGGCGTCGAGGGTTGTGACGCGATTACAAAATTGTTGCCGCGCGAACATACCGAGGCTCATAAAAGATCCGTGTTATCGGCGTCAAGAAAGCCACGGATAACACAGATGAAAGCGGATTTATGACAGGCTCCACTCCACGCCGACGTACTCGTTACCTGGAGAGTTTTCCCGACTTGCTTCTGCGGTGAAGCTCCTCGCGCGGTGTAAATCGGTTATTGAGGTATTCGGTTGAAAACAGGATTGTTGCAGCCTCGTCCGGAGGCGTGGCTCCGCTAATCAACGGCGAGCCGTCAAAGCGACAAAACCTGAGATCTGCTCCGGCAAACAACTGCCGGCATTTTGGACACTGTTTCATGGCAACAACCTACTAATACTGCATCTACTCTTAAACGCGGAAAGTCGGTTGCTGCGGGGTTGAGATTTTTATGAAATTTTATGAAAGGCGCTCAAGCTTTGGTTTCAGAACTCCAGTGATCCCACAGGGACCGTGCTCCGTCGAGGAACACTTGAGCGGTTTGGCTGAACGACATCGGTGTCTGCCTGTAATTGAGGAAGTCCGTACACAAAAAGTTCGCGAGATCGAGATCGATACCAGCTACTTCAACGAGGAGTTTCACGTCTATTCGTGAGATTACGGGTTGACGAACCCTCATCTCCTTTATCACGAATTCATTCTTCGCCATTAGACGAGAGACGGCACGGAACGCGGCATCGTAGTGCCTGTCGCCTGTAGTTTCGTATTGGATTCCATAATTGCGATTTACATATTTAAAGGAGAAATATGTAGCGAGCCCTTCTTCGAGGAGCGTCGGTCTCAGCATTAAAACGGGGCTCAGCACATGGACCGCTTCATGAGCGAGTTCATACGCAGCACAATAACGCTCGCGCTTAGCTTCTTTCGTGAGGAATATTCTGATCTTCCGGAAAGGATAAATGGCGGGGGTTGCATAAAAGCTCTGACTGACGCGAGGCTCGAGCAGTTCGTATGAACGATCTCTTGGACCAAACCAAAACTCAGCCTCTTCAATTATCTTTGACAACTCTTCCTTCCACACCCGTTCATTTGAACGATCTTTCCAGGCCACCAAAGACTCAGCCTCTGAAGCCAGCAATAACAACTTTTCCATGAAGTCTATCGTGACCACAACGCGTGCCTCCTGCATGATCAACTTAACGCCTTCGGCCTATTAGGAATACTAACATTCCCCCATCGCTCTGAGTTGCTAACAGTCGACGAACTCGTCAAACTATCACACGCCATTCGATTGCCTGTCCGAACAGGAGGAGCCAGTGCTCAAGCGATCTCTCTCAATACTTGCGGGCCTACTTATAACCGGTGTGGCGTTTCTTTCATTGCCGGCGCGAGCGCAGCAGGCTGCCACGCCCGAGGATGTGACGCGGGGTTTTTATTCGTGGTATCTGCATCAGCTCAGCCGTGAAAACATGAATCCCCTCAAACAGAAATCGACTGCGTTGAAGTATCTGACGCCGCAGCTTTACGCAAACGCGCCGAGGCTGATCCGGCGTATGGATGCAGACATCTTTATCTGCGCACAGGATTGGGATAAAGGATGGGAAAAGAATTTCAGCGTGAGCACACCACAGATCAAAAATGCGAGCGCCACTGCAACCGTCACGTTGCCCGCAGGCGAGATCGACAAGATCAACATCGACGTGACGCTGAGCAAAACAGCTTCAGGTTGGCGAATCAATAAGGTTGCTTGCGCGAACTGATCCTCTCCACGGCCGTCAGCGTTTTTCCCTGATATCTGTGGTTAGTGGAACGCAGAGGACCGCAAGCGAGAAATAGTCGCAATGCAAAAGGCGGGATCGAACAACTCGATCCCGCCTGTTTATGTTTAGCTACTGAAGCGTCTTGTTAACGTCCGTAACCTCTGTAACCGTCAGCGTAACCGTTCTCAAAACCCTGTCGGAAATACTGACGATAGAGTTCTCTGCTACCTAAGCGCGAATTGTAATCGGTATTCGCATTCCGATAATCTTCCTCATCGCGGAATTCGTACCGCTCACCATTGTTTCGGTCCTTACGGCCTTCCTTAATGCCTTCGTTGTAGCCTGCGTTCAATGCAGTCTGTCGAAGCTGAAAAGAACCACCATAGTTACCGTAGCCATCGTCATAACGCCCACCGCGCCGGTCACGACGTCGCTGGTCGCGTTCCCATTCACGCTGACGTCTTATTTGTTCACGCTGCTGTTCGCGCTGACGCCAATATGGATCCTGCCACTGGGCTTTGGCTTCAGAGCTCGAAACTATTCCGATACTGATAAGGAGAGATAAAGCAAAGACAAACCCCAACACTCTTTTCGCTAGCAAATTGATTTTCATGACGTTCTCCTTTGTCCCGTACATGCCAACACATTTTGCAAACGCGATGCCGCAAGCAGCCGCATGGCTCAAGTGTGAAATTTCTGCCGCTTTGCTAAGGAAAAAATTGCAGTTTTATTTCAAGTAACTAGCGTTTGGGCTGGAGTTAAACCATTTGGTTGATAGACATACGAGATCGAAGGGGGAAGTACGTTGCAATGCGAACGTCCTGAATGCAATGTTAGCGAACGCTAGATAACTACTAACGCTGGATAACTGCGACGCTGAAACGTAGCTGTAGGGGCGGCCCTGCGTGGGCCGCCCTTGGTCGGATTGTTTAGAGACAGACTTGGACGAGGTCAGTACCGTAACGCGGTAGCGTCGGGTCGACGTTAGCAACAATGGCGCAAGGCTCAACGTCGACCCGACGCTACCGCGTTACGGTACTGACCTCGTCCAAGTATGAGCCGTGTTCGGTGCTGCGAGCGGCGGAGTAGGTGTGCCGGCCTCTCTCATTCTCCCCAAGCTTTAGCTTGGGGATTCTCGCTGCCACACCCTGAAAACCATTTAAAAACGTAGCTGTACGGGCGGCCCTGCGTGGGCCGCCCTTGGTCGGATTGTTTAGAGATAGACTTGGACGAGGTCAGTACCGTAACGCGGTAGCGTCGGGTCGACGTTGAGCCTTGCGCCATTGTTGCTAACGTCGACCCGACGCTACCGCGTTACGGTACTGACCTCGTCCAAGTATGAGCCGTGTTCGGTGCAGCGAGCGGCGGAGTACGTGTGCCGGCCTTTCTCATTCTCCCCAAGCTTTAGCTTGGGGATTCTCGCTGCCACACCCCTGAAAACCATTTAAATGGTTTCCAATGTTTCTGAGCGGTGGGCCCCCAAGCTAAAGCTTGGGGAGAATGAGAAAGGCCGCCTTCGTGATAACGATGATGCATAAATAACAAGCCGGCCCTAAGTTAGAAATTCACCTTCAACCCAAACTGCAGAACGCGCGGATCGCCAGCCGATGTAATCGAGCCAAACCCCGCAGCTCCCACAACCGTGTTCGGCCCTCCAAGCGGCGGAGTATTCGTCACATTAAACACTTCAGCGCGAAATTCGACGTTGCGATTCTCGCCGAAGTACGTACGCTTGATGAGTGCGATGTCGGCGTTTCGATACTGCGGACCGCGAACCGGATTGCGCGAACTGTTACCAATCGTAAACTGCGGCGCTATAGTGAATGCCGAAGTATCAAAAAACCGCGCCGTCGTTCGTTCTGATGACGGAAGGCTCGGATCCGTAACCAGGTTCGGTCGCTGCGTACCAAAACCGGCAAACGCATTGAAGTTCGTGACTTGCGTAACAGCGAGTGGTATCCCTGACTGAAGCTGGATCACACCTGCCAATTCCCAGCCACCAAAGATCGTTCCTCTGCCGATCGGCATGTCATACGTGAAGCTGCCAACAAAAACATTCGGGATATCACCTGTCGAGAGATCGCGCTCCAGCTTGCGGTTGAAGCTGTCGGCGACCGGGAAATTAGCAATTGGACCAGTCAGGATCGACGCATCGAACACCGACGACGCCTCATCGATCAGTTTCGATCTCGTGTACGACACCAGAAAAGAAAGTCCATGAGCGAATCGCTGCTCGAGCTTCGCCTGTAATGCGTTGTAGTTAGTGTTACCCACGTTGTTTCGATAGAACGTCACATTGGTAAACCTCGGAAACGGTTTCAGAAGCTGCGCCAGCGGAATCGTTGGATCGCCGAGGCTCGACGATCTTGGGATCTGGCCAAAAAAAGGATTGGGAACGCGAGTGAGTAATGCCGGGCCCAACGCGAGTTGACTGGCACTCAGTTGGTTAATGTTGGTGTCGGGAATACCGACGTGTGTGATTTTCGAGCCGGCGTAAGCGACTTCCACCACCATGTTCCTGGTCAGTTCGCGCTGCACTGCGAAGTTCCATTGTTGCGCATACCCGCTGCCGAGATCTCGATCGACGGTGAACACCCCCTGTCCGAGACCGGCGTCAGGACCGATCGGAGTCGGCGCAACACTTGGTCCATTTGCGAGTACGAATGCCGGACTAATGTTATCGAGCGTGCGTTGAGAGACTGCCTGAATAAACGGAAACTGCGGGATCGTGAAAGGCGTCGTGATACCAGCCTGCTCGATCCAGCTAACACCATAGCCCGCGCGCGCCACGGTCTTGTCATTGAAGCGATAGGCAATACCGAGCCGTGGTCCAAAATCAAGTTTGTGCAATCTTCTTGCCGATTCTCCGAAACCATTCTGGCCCAGGAACTCCAGCTGTTGAGTTTGCAGATTAAAAACCGCGCCCTGCTTGTCAGCATCGGTTGAAGGAAAGTTAAGCGTGTAACGCAAACCCGCATTGATGGTCAGACGCGAAGACGCCTTGAAATCGTCCTGCACAAAAAACTCTTTCGTACTCGCCCTCGGTCGTAAGACCTTTTCCTGAATATCGATCGAGAACGTCTGCACCTGACCAAGCAGAAAACTTGCCAGGGCGTTGCCCGTGAAGCTCGACAGTGCCGATCCGATCGTTGGCAAAGCCTGCGAGTTGGTAAACAACGAATTGAAACTGAAATTGCCAGTCGGAGATGGCGGTTGAATGACATCGAGCCGCTCCCAGCGAAAGTCAATGCCAAACTTGATCGAGTGACGGCCACGCTGGAGCGCGATGGCGTCAAAGATCTGAGTTACGTCAGTACGAAAAATGGATGCGGTGTTAGCCGATGGACCAAGCTGTTGCAATCCTGCGATTGTGAATGTCGGAAGCGTGTTCTCGAAGGCGCCGTTCGTCGGTATGCCGGGCAGTTGCAAACTCTGTGACGGAGGCGCATCGAGTGAGGTCGCGTCTCGATCTATCGATCGGCGCGTATATCCGAACCGCAGGTCGTTGAGGGCGCGGGAATTGAAGACGTGAATGTAATTTCCGGCAAGCGAACGCGCGCGAGTGTCTGTTAATCCGGTGACGCCGGTCGTGATGCTCCCACTACCGTCCGGTAGCGGCGTGACGGGTGCGGTGATGTCCTTCGCGAAGGAAAAACGCCCGTAGATCTGGTTGTTCTCGGAGAAGCGGTGATCCAGGCGAGCGTCGAATTGATCCTGATCGGTGTTCTCAGTTCCGATTCGCGTGAAATTGTTTGCTGCGCCGTTGGTTGTTGGATTCGGGTAACGTTGTAATAACTCCGCGGCGATCGGATCGAACGTGTTTGTGGGAATCAAATTGCCGGCATAGGCACGATGATCTGAGGGACGAAAGATCTGGCCCACTCGCGCCTGGGTCGTGTTGCCGTTCGTATCAGTTACGTTCACCGGATTCGCCGTCAGGCTGGTCGAGATCGAACCGTTCGGCTGCAAGAAGAGGAGCGCGCCAAGGCTCGATGAGAAATTACCTGAACGTTGGGCCAGTGTCGGCACGGTGGACGTGCGCACTCTGGCGATCTGTTGTCGCGTGCCTTGATAGTCGCCGAAGAAGAATGTCTTGTCCTTTATTACGGGACCACCTGCGACGAACCCGAACTGATTTCGTCGAAAGACCGGCTTCTTTGGATTCGCAGCGGTTGCAGGCGCAAACAAGTTGCGAGCATTCAATGCTTCGTTACGCAAAAACTCGAAAGCTGATCCATGAAAGTCGTTTGTGCCTGACTTGGTCGTCAGGTTAACAACACCGCCGTTGAAGCGGCCGAATTCAGCAGGAGGACTATTAACCTCGACCTTGAACTCCTGAATCGCTTCGACGATCGGAAAGAAAGCTACCTGCCCCGGCTCAGGCTGCAACACGGAAATGCCGTCGAACAGATACTCATTGGTTCTCGGACGCCCGCCATTGATACGTGGGAATGAAGGACCGGCGGTGGTTGGCGGCGGTTGGGCCACTCCGGCCGATAGCGTCACCAACGAAAGAAAATTCCGGCCGTTGAGTGGGACATCGACAATCTTTCGATTGGAAATAACCTGCCCCAGACCACCGCTCTCAGTTCGCAGCAGCGAAGCGTCCTGCACAACCGTAACCAACTCGGTTACGGCTCCAGGATCGAGCACGACGTCCAGTCGTACGCGCTCTCCGGTTGCGAGTCGCACACCTTCCCGCAGAGATTGTTTGAACCCGCCGGCCTCGACGGCAACGTTATAGATTCCCGGTTTGAGGTTCGTCATGATGAACGACCCATCCGCGGAGAGTTTCGAAGACGTCTGGCCAGTGGCGACCTCCGTCAGCGTGACTTTTGCGTTTGCAACGAGTGCGCCATTTTGATCTCTGACCTCTCCGATCAGCTCGGATTTAGCCGCTTGGGGATGTGCCGCGCCGGCGTAGGAGAGAACAACCACGACGCACGTCGCGAGATATGAAATCACCCGCATTCAGATTAACCTCGAATCACCATGACTTCTGTGGCCTTAATCAACGCGAAGGCGGAATCTAGACGCTTAACCAGCCACGGAACGCTCTGTTGGCATAGTAGGATTCGGCGCCGTTGTGATACAGGAAGACCTGGTTATAGCGGCGATCGCAAAAGAGGGCGCCGCCGAGCTCTCTAATATTAGAAGGTGTCTTCACCCAGCTCGACGTTTTCAAATCGAAGTTTCCGAGTTTCTGCAATTCGCGATACTCTTCTTCTGTCAAAAGCTCGATGCCCATGTCAGTTGCCATCCCAACAGCGCTATTCGCGGGTTTGTGTTCTTTCCTCGACTCCAGCGCTTCCGGATCGTAACAAACACTTCTGCGGCCTTTGGGACTCTCCGCTGAACAATCGTAAAAAATGAACTCGCCGGCCTTCTTGTCATAACCAACAACATCCGGTTCACCGCCCGTCGACTCCATTTCATTCAGCGACCATAGTTTTTCAGCATCAGCTTCCAGCTTTGCTTGTACCCTGGCCCATTCAACACCTTTATGGCGGTTCGTGTTTTTCTCAAAGCGGGCTTTCAGTGTTGTGAGTAGTTCTTCGCGTTGTTGTGATGACAACTTATTACTTTTGCTCATGCCTGTACTTTACCTCTGAGGCGCGAACGCATCAATGCCATCAACACGAAGATCACAAAGCCACACAAAAACAGCATGGCCCAATGCTGTCTGAACGGAAGCATGCGACGAGGGTGAGGGTGGCAATTAGGATTAGCAACCGATGCATAGTGCAGCTCACTACCTCAGGAAGCTTCCAGGACAATTAATCGTTTCTTTCGATGCATTTATATGGTAGATCCTCGTCTAGTTTCCGGCCGAAGCGAAAGATATGCTCGCTTCCGTCCGGAATGGTCTGTCATCATATGGGCCATGTGGACGATCCGGATTTCAACAATGTTCATGTAGAAGTCAACTGGGAAGACTCCTCACCTCCTTGATTAACTTTCGGAGGAAACCTTGATGCCTACACCCGATTCCGAACACGAACTTTCGCTTTCGTCGTCAGATATTTATCTCGCCGCCGAGCAAGGTGTGCTTCTTCAGAGTGATGCTGAACGTCTCGTTCGCTGGGGTTTTGAACAGCGCTTCAAACGTTCAGGATTGGCGGAACCGAAGGCGCCCGCGGTGGAGCGACGGAAGGGTTTTAACCTCGTCACCGTCGCTTATTACTTCGGTGCGATGTTGATGATTTCGGTTCTTAGGCGATAAATGGAACTCGCTCGGCTCTCCGGGGATATTGGTGACGGTTCTCTTATACATGATGGTTGCGGCGGGAACGGGATGGTGGCTGCGCAACAAAGGTTACATCGTCGGCGGGTCGCTACTCATCACTGTCGCTATCTGTCTTGTGCCTTTGCTGACGTACACAATAGAAGACATGCTCGGCCTTTGGCCCGCAGCGCATCCGGGAGCTTACAAGAATTATTATCCATGGATTAACGGTTCATGGATCGTGATGGAACTCGCGACCATTGCGGCCGCCGCGTTCGTATTACGCTATGTGCGTTTTGCTTTCCTCACTGCACCCATCGCTTTTTCGTTTTGGTTTCTTTCAATGGATCTCGCGGCACTGATATCGAGGAATCCAGATCTAAGCTTGAACACTCGTCAATGGATCAGCGTGATTGTTGGTCTAATCATACTTCTCGTGGGTTATGGATTAGAGCGTTTCCTGCATAAGCCCGGCGAACCCCGCTCAGAAGATTTTGCGTTCTGGTGTTACCTGTTTGGAATGTTGGCTTTCTGGGGAGGGCTGACGTCGATGAACAGCGAGTCAGAGATAATGCGGATTTTGTATGCGTTGCTGAACGTTGGGTTTATGTGGCTGGGAGTGAAGTTGCGGCGAGCGACGTTCCTGGTATTCGGCGCGCTTGGTGTGTTTATGTACCTGGGACATCTTGCGTACGAGGTGTTCAAGGACTCGTTTTTCTTTCCGTTCGTGCTGGCACTGCTTGGTCTGGGATTGATTCTGTTGACGGTGTGGATGCAGCGACGCGTGCTGGCTCGCACCGCATAAGCAGTGATACGCCGCGGATAACACGGATGAAAGCACAGATAAAATCCGCATTTATCCGTGTAATCTGCGCTCCATCAGGATGTCTCTTTGTGGGTCTGCTCCTAACTGGAACACGTGCTCGCCGACCGGGCGAAAGTTCCACTTTCGGTAAAAAGCCTGCGCTCGCGGGTTGTGCTCCCACACGCCAAGCCAGATAGTCTCGTGTCCCGCCTGCCGAGCTTCCTCCAGGCACGCACGCATCAACTGTTCTCCGATACCACGTCCAAGCCATTCACGCGACACATACAGTCGGACCAGCTCGACGGGCTTAGGGCCTTCGACGCCTTTCTCAGGTTCAGTGTCACGGAGCTTGGCGTAACCTGCCGGCTGCCCGTCAATTTCCGCGATCAGGAAAGTCGAGGCGGGATCTTCCAACTCAACCGTCTGCTGCGCGACGCTGAAGGACGTCGCCATGTATGCAGCTAAGTCTTCCGGCGTGTTATCAGCGGCGAATGTTTCGGAGAAGGTACGAGCGCCCAACTCGGATAGCAAACCAGCGTCGCCGAGTGTGCCGCGACGGATCGTTAGACCGGAAATTTGAGTCATGTCTAATTATGCTGGCGCTGTCGTCAATAAATCCAGACAGACTAAAAGGGCTGGCGTTGCCACCAGCCCCTACTTGAAAAATCAGTGTGTGGTTCAGGCTGAATTAGTAATTGATGTTTCCAACCATGGTGAACGTGTAGGCGCCCGTGACGAAGTTCTGCTCGACGACGATCGCAGCTCGTCCGCTCACTCCTGCGAAACGGCCGGTGCCGCTTTGGAACACCATGTCGCCGGTCGCGATGCCAGTTCGAAGGTCCATCTGACCATTCTCGATAACTGTCGGAAGGCGATCGCCGTTGGAAGCTACATACGTGATTTCGCCGGGCACGCGCACGATGTTCGGATCGTTGGCGTCAGGCACGAAGTCGATCTTGCCCGTACCAGTGAATAACCCCAGGTGCGTTCCGTTACCGCCCAACATGAGATTCGCACCGACGACATTGCCGGAGGCATCTGTGATGAAGGCTGCGATGCCATTTCCATTAGAAGCAAACGGACGCTCAGTTGCGCCCACCGGAATGATTCCCAACAGCAGAGCAAAAACGAGAATAAAACTGATGGCGAGAAAACGTTTCATGATGATCTCCTTCATGTCGATTCAAAATTTTGGGATCTCATACCGGCGTTAACGCGCTCGCCGCGACCCCGTACGTTTTGAAGTGGTCAATATTCGAAGAACATCACATCTGGTTTTATTTCTCGAGAAAATCAGTAGTGAATTTACCGGTGCCGCTGACCTGAACGATTACGCTGTCGTCCTTTGCGGCTACAAAATGCGGAAGACCGGCCGGAATAACAATGAACAACTCCTAGTCCTTGATCTCGGGAAGGCCCGCAGTGCGAAGCTCACGGTTGAGCGCCGCGATATCTTGAGACGTGATCGCCTGCCAGCTTTGCTGCACGGCGCGCGCATCTTCAAGGACGCCAGGCACTGCCGCCACCACCTGCGAGGTCGGAGCAACATCGACGCTCTGTATCACATTAAAAAGCGTTCTCACGCGGCCACTCGCACCCGCCAGTGTGCGTGGGCCACCCGCAGCGGGTCCGCCGCCAGCAGGTGAGAATGCCTGGAGTTTTTCAGTCAGGACATCGACGTGTGTTTTCAGATCGCCCGCCGGTACACGCGGCTGCAACTCAGTAATCTGTTGCCGCACGCGCCGGAGACTCTGTGTCATCGAATCCAGATTCAACCATTCATCATAGAGCTGTTTCGATAATTTGAATTGCTCGAGCAGATCCGCATTTGCAGTCTTCACGCGCGGATCCATCACCACTGTCAGTGGTTGCTCATAGCTCTTTCCTCCAACTGTCAGCACCACACGATATTTTCCTGGCATGGCCCATGGCGAGGTCGGCGCGGGCGCGGTATTGCGATACACAGCCGCGATCGGATACTGCGGTGGCTCCCCAGGCACCGGATCGTAATGCAGGTCCCAAAGGAAACGGTGCATTCCAGGATCAGCGGCCAGTTTTTGAGGCTGACGCAGCCAGTAGGGCGGAATCGCAAGAGATGGATTCGGTGTGGGCACCGGATCGGCGCTCGAATAACGCCGCACGATCGCACCGGCTTCATCTTTGATTTCGAGCGACGCCGGCCCGGAAGTTCCGGCCGCGATGTAGTAGTCGATCATCGCGCCCTCGGGCGGGTTTTCACCCGCAGGTGTATCGGGCGGAAGCGGCGTATCGGTGTTCATGTTCCAGCGAACACGCAAAGCTTCCTGTGGACGAAACAGAACCGTCGTTACAGGTGTCTGGAGCTGCCGGAGCGGCGTGATGTTATCGAGAATCCAGAAGCCTCGCCCGTGGGTTGCCACGCACAAGTCGTCGCCCTTAATAATCAGATCGCGAACCGAGCTCGCGCCCATGTTGAGTCGCAGTGACTGCCAGTGATCGCCGTCGTCAAACGAAACGTGGACGGCGCGCTCAGTGCCCGCGAACAGCAAACCCTTTCTCTCCGGATCCTCTCGGACCACGTTGGTGTTTTCATTGTTGGGAAGACCGCCGGTTACTTCCGTCCAGCTTGCGCCACCATCGTGCGTGCGAAAAATGTGCGGGCGCAGATCATCGAGCCTCAGGGTGTTGACGGCTGCGTACGCAGTGTTCTTATCAAAATGTCCGGCATCGATAAGTGAGACCTTCTGCCAGGGCTTGAGTTGTTTGGGAGTTACATCAGTCCAGTGCGCACCACCATCAGTCGTACGATGTATCAAGCCATCGTCAGTCCCGACCCAAATCAGATTCATATCGAGTGGCGAGGGCGCGACCGTGTAGATCACGCCGCGCTGTGTTGCCTGCGCCGTTGGTTGCGAGCGAAACTTGCCGACTGTTTCAGAAACTTCGAACGTCTTGCGAGTTAAATCCGGGCTTATCTGGTCCCAGTTGCGGCCGCCGTCTCTTGTTTTCCAGAGCGTGTTGGCAGAGAAGAAAAGCAGGTGTGGATCAACCGGCGAGAAGATGACGGGTTGTGTGCGGACGACGCGAAACTCAGTCGAGCGAAACGGGCGGGGCATGATGTTTTGCACCTGGCCGGTGCGCCGATCGTAACGCGTGAGCTTGCCGCCGTAGACGATGTCAGGATCGAGTGGATCGGCCGTTACGTAACCGTATTCTTCAGCGCCGACAGGATGCCATTCGCGAAAAGTAATCTCACCGTCATCGCCACGGCTCGAAACGCAGGCCGAACCACTCTCCTGTTGACCGCCGCACAATCGATACGGAAAAGCATTGTCGGCGCTGACGTGATAGAACTGCGCGGTCGGTTGGTTGTACCAGGTGCTCCAGGACTTTCCGCCGTTGACGGTTATTACCGCCCCCTGATCGCTGGCCATGATGATGATTTCCGGATTGTTCGGATTGATCCAGACGTTTTGATAATCGTCACCACCGGGTGCGCCGCGAAACGCCGACCACGTCTTGCCACCGTCAGTCGATTTCCAGGAGACAGTGCTTGCCACGTACACGGTATCGGGATTCTTCGGATCGAATCGGGGAACGGAAAGATCTCCACCGCCAATGCGCCCGGCAGGTCGTGTGTCCTTCGTCGCAATGCTCCAACTATCGCCGCCGTCATCAGAGCGATAGAGGTTGACTCCAC
>Ga0207671_10001844_pt1 | contig 23655 bp, 21 predicted proteins | sample KBSC24metaG_FD_184352 | JGI IMG/M metagenome (GOLD analysis project Ga0207671, IMG submission 184352) | Corn rhizosphere microbial communities from Kellogg Biological Station, Michigan, USA - KBS C2-4 metaG (SPAdes) (version 2) | ecosystem: Host-associated > Plants > Roots > Rhizosphere > Soil... | reverse complement strand
CTTCGGGCTCAGTGGCGGACACGCGTGAGGACTCCTGTCGCAGCAAGAACATTTCTGGGTCTGCACTGGGTCTGCACGACCCGGACGTACAAGGATAACAGTTCCGGCGCCCCCGACCTGCCGATCCGGTGCTTACACCACCGCCGGCTAGTCCTGGGACTGCGCCCCGGTCACCAGCGCCACCAGCTCGTCGGCGGCCGCCTCGACCGTCGTGTTCACGATCGTGACGTCGAACTCGCTCTCGGCGGCCAGCTCCACCCGGCCGGTGGCCAGCCGCGCCTCGATGACGTCCTCCGGCTCGGTGCCGCGGCCGCGCAGCCGCTGCTCCAGCACCTCCCACGAGGGCGGGGCCAGGAAGACCAGGCGGGCGGCGGGCATCGCGGCGCGGATCTGGCGCGCGCCCTGTAGCTCGATCTCCAGAAGGACCGGCTGGCCGGCGTCCAGGCGCTGCTCGACGGCGTTGCGCGGGGTGCCGTACAGGTTGCCGGCGTACTCGGCGTGCTCCAGGAACTCGCCCTTGGCGATCAGGTCCTCGAAGGCGGGCCGGTCGTAGAAGAAGTAGTGCACCCCGTCGACCTCGCCGGGCCGGGGCTTGCGGGTGGTGGCCGAGACCGACAGCCACACCTGGGGATGAGCCTCGCGGACGTGTTTGGCAAGGGTGGTCTTACCGACGCCTGACGGGCCCGAGAGCACTGTGAGAAGTGCGGGGGCGGTGTCCGATTCAGAGGCAGGGGTGTCGGAACCGTGGCCGTCCGTTCCGGCGCGATCGCTCATGGGAGAAGATCGTACCGGGCCGCAAGGCCCCGATTCCGACGGTAGTTCCGCGTCGCCCTACCTCGGCGTCTCAACGAGGCGCCGGGGCACGGCAGACGTCACGCGCCGAATTCACGCTCCAGGGAAGCGATCTGGTTGGCGCCGAGGCCGCGGATACGGCGCGTCTCGGAAATGTCGAGACGCTCCATGATCTGCTTGGCCCGGACCTTGCCGATGCCGGGCATCGACTCCAGAAGCGCCGAGACCTTCATCTTGCCGATGATCTCGTTCTTCTGGCCTTCGCGCACGACATCGGAGAGCGTCACGCCGCCCGCCTTGAGACGGAGCTTCAAAGCGGCGCGCTCACGCCGCGCTTCGGCTGCCTTCTGAAGTGCGGCCGCACGCTGTTCTGGAGTGAGGGGCGGAAGAGCCACGCCTGTTCACCTCTGGACTTCGAGTACTGTCGGTGGACTTGTCCGAGTTCGACCGAGGCCTATGGCATGCCTCGAACTCCCCCAAGACATACGGGACCTCACCTGGCGGACGGGTCCCGCGGATACAACTGGTGGAACGAATCCGCAGCGTACACCCGTAGTCGGGGGCAAGGAGAGGGGATCTGCGCTTTGCGTGAGCTGGACTGGTGTGCATACCCTGCGAAAGGTGGGTGAATCGGGCGTAATTCGGGGCGGAATACAGGGCTCGAATGTGACCGTCACCCCCCTGATATCACGTCAGACGCGTTGTCCCGAAGGGGCATTAAGGCGCGACGGGGTATCGGTCGCGACCGCTCGCGGCCTATGACGCATCCACGTTTTGAGCAACGCCGGGACAAGGGCGGAATATCGCACGCAGGTTCACACGGCGCCGGAGAAAGTATCGCAGGACCGGAAGTCCCCTGTCTGGTATCCGGTGAGGAACCACTTCTGGCGCTGCGCCGCCGAGCCGTGTGTCCAGCTCTCCGGGGTGACCCGGCCCTGGTACCGGGCCTGGATCCGGTCATCGCCCACCGCCGCGGCGGCGTCCAGTCCGTCGGAGATGTCCTGCTTGGCGAGGTCCTTGATCAGAACCCTGCCGCCGGCGTCCTTGGTCGTCGTCGCGTAGTGGGCCCAGAGCCCTGCGTAACAGTCTGCCTGGAGTTCGACCCGCACCGCACCGCTGTTCGCGCCTTGTTGGGAATTCTGGCTTTTGCTCAGCGCGCCGGTGAGGTTCTGGACGTGGTGGCCGTACTCGTGGGCGATGACATACGCCTGGGCGAAGGGGCCGCCGCGCGCGCCGAACTTGGTTTTGAGGTCCTGCCAGAAACCCAGGTCCAAATAGACGGTGCGGTCCCCCGGACAGTAGAACGGGCCGACGGCGGAGGTCGCGGCGCCACAGTCGGTGCGGGTGGCGGCGCTGAAGATGACGGTCTGGGCCGCCGGGTACTTCTGGCTGTTCCGGGTGAAGAAGCCGGTCCCGAGGGTCCGCAGCCGCGCTCGTCGCGGATCTGGCCGGAGTCCAGCTGGGCGTCGTCGTCGAACCGCATATCGCGATCTTCATGGACGAATCGCCACGAAATGCGCCGACACGCGGGAGGGTGCTCGGGCCCCGGGCTCCCGATGTCTTTAAATCCGGGCCCTGAGCTACTAGCCTGCGCGCGTTCCTCCGCGAGTGTGTCACAGGTCACACGATCGTCACGCACGGAAAGGATCGGCACGATGGCGCACGGGCACCTGCATCGTTCACCCCCGCCGCGCGGGGCCCGGTTCTCGCTACCGCTCACGCTGATCGTGGTACTGGTGCTGGGCGCCTCCGGCGGGGGCGCGGCCTGGTACGCCGCGGGGCACCGGCACGCGTCCGGGGCCGCGGGGCAGGTCTCGTGCGCGGCGGCGCCGGCGACGGTCTCGGCGGTGGTCGCGCCGGAGCTGGCCGGAGTGCTGACGTCGGCGCTGGCGGCGCAGCCGGTGCCGTGCGCGCGGGTGCAGGTCACGTCGGCGGACTCGGCGGACATGGCGCGGTTCCTGGCCGGCAGCGGCACGGCGCCGGCCGGGGTGCGCGGGAAGCCGGATGTGTGGATCCCGGAGACGTCGCTGTGGCTGGGGCTGGCGCGCTCGACGCCGGCGGGGCAGGCGCTGCTGCCGCAGAACGGGAGCTCGGTGGCTGATTCGCCGACGGTCGTGGCGGCGCCCCGGGCGGTCGCGAACCTGCTGGGCGGCCAGGGGGTGTTCAGCTGGGAGCAGTTGGTGAAGCTGGCTTTGGCGGCTTCGGGAGCCAGTTCCGGCGCGGAGCCGCACGGCGGTCCGGTGGTGGCGGTGGCCGATCCGACGCATGACGGGGCGGGGCTTTCGGCGCTGATCGTGCTGAACGGGATGTTGACGCAGGCGGTGGACGATCCGCAGCTGAAGGTCGGGATCACCGGGTTCGTGAAGGGGATGGCGAACAACGTCGCGGGCTCCGTGGCCGCGCTGATGGACAAGGTCGCTTCGGGCGTCACGGCGTTTCCGGCCTCCGAGCAGGAGGTCTTCGTCTACAACAGCCGCAAGCCGGCGGTCGCGCTGGCGGCGTTGTATCCCTCGGACGGCTCGGCGTCGCTGGACTATCCGTTGGTGCTGCTCAACGGTGAGGACAACGCGCACGCGGTGGCGGCGAACTCGTTGCTGACGTATCTGCAGACGAGCGCTCAGGACGCGTTGCGGCAGCAGGGGTTCCGGTCGCCGGACGGGGCGCCGTCGACGGTGCTGGCCGCCGACTCCACGCTGCGCGGCGCGCAGCTGGAGGCGCCGACGCGTGCCGACTACGGGGCCGCGTCCGACGCGCTGGCCCTGTGGGCGACGCTGACGCGGCAGCTGCGGATGCTGGCGGTGGTGGACGTTTCGGGGTCGATGGCCAAGACGGTGCCCGGGACCGGGCAGACGCGGCTGCAGCTGACGGCTACGGCGTCGGAGAAGGCGATGACGCTGTTCGGGAGCCACGCGGCGATGGGACTGTGGACGTTCACCACGACGCGGGACGCCGCGGGGTCGACGGTCATCGACCAGGTGCTGCCGATCGCCGAGCTGGGGTCGGCCGAGCCGGGCGGCGGGACGCACGGGCAGCGGATGATCGCGGCGTACGGGGCGCTGGCGGACAAGGCGGGGTCGCGCAACGGGCTGTACGACGCGATCCTGGCGTCGTACCAGGCGGTGCAGAAGGGCTGGGACGCCTCGCGGGTGAACACGGTCGCGGTGTTCACCGACGGCAAGGACGACGATCTCAACAGCATGAGCTCCGACCAGCTGATCGCGAAGCTGCGGGCCGCGGTCGACCCGGCGCGGCCGGTGCGGGTGTTCGTGGTCGCGCTCGGCCCGGACGTGGACCTGACGCTGCTGAACAAGGTCACCGCGGTCACCGGCGGCGCGGCGGTGCACTTCGGGGACATGGGGCAGATGACGGCGGCGATCTTGGGGAGCACGGAGACGCGGTGAGGGGGCGCGGTGTTGTGCGGCGGGGCGCGGCGCGATGTTGTGCGGCGGGGCACGGCGGGGCACGGCGAGTGCTCGATGCGGCAGTCCCACGGTTCTCATAAGTCACAGCACTGCCACGCTCCGCCGACCCTGAGATCCCCGTGTTAACGATCTGGTACGAACCGCATGACAGACCAGAGCCCGAATCGCGAAACTGCCTCCATGGCATTTCACTGCGGCGCGCCGACACGCGACGGAAGCCCGTGCCAACGCCACGTCCGAGAACTGGGCATCCGCTGCCCCCAGCACCGCAACCTGGGCGGCCCCGCCCTGCACCCGCCGCGCCACGCGATGCGCACCATCGAGCTCGCCGACCCGGCCCTCACCGCGGCCCGCACCCCCTGGACCTCCGCCCGCGCCGACCTCATGGCGCGCGCCGGCGAACTCCGCGATCGGGTGACGCCGGACGCCGAACAGGAGTCGCCGGACGCCCCGGCGGGAACCCCTCCGACAGAGGACGACGGCGCCGACGCCACGGATCCGGCGACGGGGCCGGGGCCGGTCGGCGCGCGGTCGTACCTGGACCGGGAGCGGAGTCGGCGAGTGCGGGCTGAGGCGGGTGACGAGCGGGAGGCCGCGGATGGCGAGCCGGAGACCGCCGGTGGCGAGCAGGAGACCGCGCGTGACGAGCGGGAGGCCGCGCGTGACAAGCCCGAGGCCACAGGTGACCAGCGGAAGGCCGCGGATGGCGAGCCGGAGGCCGCGGATGGCGAGCCGGAGGCTGGGCGCACGGAAGGTGATGCCGGAGCTGAACCGGAGCGCGAGGCTGGGCAGAAGGCTGCCGGCGAGGTGGCCGCTGACCGCGAGCAGGCCGAAGCCGAGCCCGAAGCTGACCGGCCATCGGCACTGCTGTCGTACCTCGACCGCGAGCGCGCTCGGCGCCTGAAGGCCGAGGCCGAGCCGGAGCCCGAGGCCGCCGAGCCGCTCACCGCCCTGTCGTACATCGCTCGTCAGCGCGCGGCGGAATCCGAGCCCGATTCCGATGAGTCCGATCAGGCCTCTGAGCCCGGCTCCGAATCTGCGCCTGAGCCCGAGTCGCGGCCGGTCGAGCAGCGTCCACAGTTGCGCAAGGAGCGCGCGCTGGATCCGGACTGGATCAACGCCCGGCCGCTCTTCCGCGACGAGGCGCCCACCCGGCCGCTGCCGAAGATCGAGTTCGAGCCCTCCGAAGCGCGCCCGCCGCGCAAGCCGCCGCGGGTGCCGCCGATGCGGAGTGTGGTGCTCAATCCGACGTCGGAGGCGTCTCAGCCTGCTGTGACACCGAACGGTTTCGCCGCCGAGCCGGATCCGCCGACGCTCATCGACCGCATGCCGCCGATCGATCACGACGACCTGGTCGTGCCCGAGTTCCTGCGGCCCGACTTCGGAGCGCCGGCCGCCGCGCCCGAACGGAGAGACACCCCTCCGCCGCTGCCTCAGCGCACGCCCAGGCCGTGGCCCATCCCGAAGGGCCCGAGGAAGCCCAAGGCCGACCCCGACCCGCCCACGCTCATCGACCCGCATCCGCCGATCGCGGCCGAGGATGCTGCGGCTCCGGCGGCACCAGCGGCACCGGCGGCACGAGTCGCATCGGCTCCTGCTCCCGTGGCCACCGCTAAGCCCGCTGCTGCCGGGGCGCGCGCCGCCGCGACCGCGAAGCCCGCCGCGACGGCCCCGCCGATCACCCGCGCCGAGCCGGCCACCGCCGCCAGCCGACCAGCACCAGCACCAGCCGCAGCCGCAGCCGCAGCCACGCCAGCAGCAGCCCCCACAGCCCCCGACGACATCTCCGTCCCCGACTTCATCGTCCCCGGCTTCACCCAGCCCGCGAAGCCGCCGCTGCGCACCGTCCTGTCCACCGTCCTCGGTCCCGACCTGTGGCAGCGCTGCTACGTGGAATGGTCCCCGGCCCACTGCACGGCCCTCGCGCGCATCGCCCGCACCGTGGACGGCCTCGCGCCGTCGGCGGGCACCGCGGTGCGCTCGACGGCCGGGGCCGGGATGCGGTGGCTGGGCATGGCCCGGGAGCGCGAGCAGCTGGCCGACCAGGTGGCCGCCGCCATCTCGCACCCGGTGGGCGCGACCGCCCCGAACCAGGCCCGCACCGTGCGCCTCTACGGCGCGGCGATCTGCATGGCGCTGAACATCCCGCTGCGCCGCTGCGCCTGCCACCGCGATCTGGACCGCGACGTCTCCGGCGAGCTCATCCGCCTCGGTTTGGAGGAACTGGCCGGCGAAGTGACCTGACGAAGGCGGTCGAACGGGCCGCCCCCCAGAAATCTGACGCCCCATCAGATTTCCGCTACGATGCCGCCATGCGAGGAATCCTGGGCTGGGGCGTCCACCTGCCGTACCGACGCCTGGACCGCACCGCCATCGCCCCGGTCGCGGGCACCGGCGGCGGCACCGGCACCCGGGCCGTGGCCTCCTACGACGAGGACACGACCACCATGGGCGTCGCCGCCGCGCTGGCCGCCCTGGGCCGCGAAGCCGGCGGCGAGGGCCGAGGCGCGGGCGGATCACACACCAGCGCATCACAAACCATCAGAAACCTGTGGTTCGCCACCACCGCCCCCGCCTACCAGGACCGCACCAACGCCACGGCCCTGCACGCCGCCCTCCGCCTCCCCCGCACCACCCCCGCCTACGACGCCACCGGCGCCGTCCGGTCCACCACCGCCGCCCTCGACGCGGCCCTGAGCGCCGCGGGAACCGGCACGCACCTCGTCGTGGCCTCCGACCTCCGCACCGGCCGCCCCGGCAGCGCCGACGAAGCCGCCGGAGGCGACGCCGCAGCCGCGCTCCTCATCGGCGACGAAGCCCCCGAGACCCCCGTCCTCGCCGAACTCACCGCCCGCGCCGGCGTCACCGAAGAGTTCCTCGACCGCTGGCGCGCCCCGGGCGATCAGACCTCGAAGACCTGGGAAGACCGCTTCGGCGAGACCCGCTATACGACCGTGGCCATCGAAGCCTGGAACGGCCTGCTCACCGCCGCCGGCCTCACCCCCGACGCCATCGACGTCCTCGTCATAGCCGGCACCCACGAGCGCGCCGCGAAGTCGGTCCTGAAGAAGACCGGCGTGCCCGCATCACGCCTCCACGACCCCTTCGCCGCCACCGTCGGCAACACCGGCGCAGCGCATCCCGCGCTCCTGCTGGCCTCAGCCCTGGAAGGCGCGCAGCCTCACCAGAGCATCGCCCTGCTGATCCTCGCCGACGGCGCCGACGCCTTCCTGTGGCGCACCACCGAAGCCCTCGCCGCCCACCGCCCCGCACGCCCCGTCGCCGAGCAGCTCGCGCAGTCCGGCAGCGTCACCTACGGCCGCTACCTGGCCTGGCGCGGCTTCCTCCCGGTCGAGCCGCCCCGCCGCCCCGGGCCCGCCCGCACCTCCGCCTCGGCCGCGGCGCGGGCCACCGACTGGAAGTTCGCCCTCGTCGGCACCAGGAGCGACGACGGCAACGCCGTCCACCTGCCGCCCTCGCCCTTCGACCCCACCCCGCACCCGGCCGCCACCGCCGAGGGCACCATCGTCACCTTCACCGTCGACCGCCTCGCCTACTCCCCCAGCCCGCCGGTCGTCTTCGCGGTCGTCGACTTCGACGGCGGCGGGCGCCTGCCCCTCGAGCTCACCGACGTGGACGCCGGCGAAGTCGCGATCGGCCTGCGCGTCGAGGCCACGTTCCGCCGCCTGAGCAGCGCCGACGGCATCCACAACTACTTCTGGAAAGCGCGCCCCGTCCGCCGCCTCGACCAAAGGGACCACTGATGGCCTCGCACGGCATCAAAGACCGCGTCGCGATCGTCGGCATGGGCTGCACCCGCTTCGCAGAGCACTGGGACAGCGGCGCCGACGAGCTCCTGCTGTCCGCGACCGGCGAGGCGTTCACCGCCGGCGGCGTGACCAAGGAGCAGATCGACGCCTACTGGCTGGGCACCGCCCAATCCGGCATGAGCGGCATCACCTTGGCGCGTCCCCTGGAGCTGGAGGGCAAGCCGGTCACCCGCGTCGAGAACTACTGCGCCACCGGCTCCGAGGCGCTGCGCCAAGCCGCCTACGCCGTCGCCTCAGGCGCGTACGACATCGCGATGGCCGTCGGCGTCGAGAAGGTCAAGGACTCCGGCTACCAGGGCCTGAACGCCTTCCCCATCCCCGGTGACGGCACCGCGCGCACCGTCACCGCCGCCGCGATGTTCTCGATGGTCGTCCCGGCGTACGGGGCCAAATACGGCGTCGCCCCGCAGGAGATGCGCGAGGTCCTGGCGCGCATCGCGTCCAAGAACCACGCCAACGGCGCGCGCAACCCCAAGGCCCAGTTCCGCAAGGAATGGCCGGTCGAGAAGCTGCTCGCGATGCCGCGCGTGGCCGGCGAGCTGTCGGTGTTCGACTGCGCCGGGGTGGCCGACGGCGCGGCCGCCGCGATCGTGGTCCGTGCCGAGGACGCGCTCGGCTACACCGACAAGCCGCTCTACATCAAAGCCCTGTCCCTGGTCGCGGGCAACGGCCTGCCGCTGGGCGACCCCGCCTACGACTACACGACCTTCCCGGAGATCGTCGCCGCCGCCGAGGACGCCTACCGCCAGGCCGGCATCGCCGACCCGCGCCGCGAGCTGGCGATGGCCGAGGTCCACGACTGCTTCACCCCCACCGAGCTGGTGCTGATGGAGGACCTGGGCTTCTGCGAGCGCGGCAAGGCCTGGCAAGACGTCCTGTCGGGCGCCTTCGACCTCGACGGCGAGCTGCCGGTCAATCCCGACGGCGGCCTGAAGTCCTTCGGCCACCCCGTCGGCGCCTCCGGCCTGCGGATGATGTACGAGGCCTGGCTCCAGCTGCGGGGCGAGGCACCGGCGGAGCGGCGGATCGGCACGTTCGGCGAGCGGGACCTGGCCCTGACCCACAATCTCGGCGGGTATCCGGGTGAGATGGTGGGCTTCGTGTCGGTCCTGGGGACGCGACTCGGTTAACCCTTAAGCCTGCCGCGGGAACAGGACACCGAGGACCTTCCGGTAATCGTGCAGGACCAGCCGCAGGTCCTCGGTGTCGGCTTCGGTTTCCCGCCACCGGCCGGCCAGATCCGCACGATGCGCGTCGAACGCCTTGCGGCGCGCCTCGACGATCTCGTTGATCAGCGCGTCGGCCTCGGCGACGGCGGCGTGCGGGTCCTTGACGAAGAAGACCTGGATCTTCGACCAGCGATCGAGCAGCGCGCTCTCGTCGACCGGCGCGGTCGAGGGCCCGGCCGCCACGATGCCGTGGGCTTCGAAGTCCGGTTCGTCGGGCACGAGGTCGGGGGTGCCGGGGGTGCCGGGCGTGCCGGCGCTGTCCGTGGTATCCGTGGTGTCCGTGGTGTCCGTGGTATCGGTGCTCATGATGCGGCCTCCGCCTCGTGGCGTCGCTTCGAGGTCTCGTCGGTCGGGGTGTCGGTGTCGTCGACCGGGGTGTCGGCGCCGGCCGTCGAGATTCCGGTGTCAGCCGTCGAGTGCTCGGTGTCGGCCTGCCCCTTGTGGGTCGCCATCACGTCCTGGAACAGGTCGTCGTAGCCGTTCAGCGCGATCCGCATCGTCTCGGTGTCGACCTCCGCCGCCCCGGCCTTCCGCTTCTCGTGCACGGCGCGCGCCTCGCGGTACGCCTCCACGTTGCCCCCGTGCCGGACCGACAGCAGGCGCAGCAGCCTGTGCTCGTCGTCCGTGGGGTAGCCGACGTTCTGCAGCAGCTGGCCGACGAGCGTGTCCGCCGACTCCAGCGCCGTACCGGGAGCATCGACGAACGAGCCCTGGACGTGCACCCAGTCGTCGAGGTAGTACTCGCGCTCGGAGGCGCTCAGGGGACGCAGCGGCAGCCGGCTCAGTTCGGCCTGTGCCGACCCGCGTCCGCTGCCGCGCCGGGCAGCGACGACGGCGGCGATGATGAGGATCGCCGCGATGATCACGACGATGATCCCGACAATCATGGGAGCCTCCCGGGGACCGGATCGGGTCAGGCCGGGTCGGCCTGACCGATGCCGCACCGTGTGTCCCCGGAATCAGAGCTCAAACAACGGCTTCGCGCGCCGCACGTTGGCGCGCGATCCCCAGGTCTGCTCCGCGTGATGCGCACCTAGTCGCGCAGGCACTCCGTCGGCTCGTCGGCCAGATGCGACCGGTAGTACGCGATCTTCTCCCGCACCTTGCGCCGAAGCTCGATCAGCCGCGCCATCTCCGCCTCGACGTTCGCGTCGTGCTCCTCCAGCAGGGCCAGGCGCTCGGCGAGCGTGCCGTCGCCGTCGCGCACCAGCTCGGCGAAGGTCTGCATCTGCGCGATCGGCATGCCGGTGCCGCGCAGGCAGCGGAGCATGTCCAGCCAGCCGATGTCGTCGTCGCTGTAGCGGCGGTGGCCGCCGGCGGCGCGCTGGACAGGCTCGATGAGACCGATGCGCTCGTAGTAGCGGAGGGTGTCGAGGCTGAATCCGGACATTTCGACGGTCTGCGCCGGGGAGTAGTTCTCCGTCGCCCACCCGTCTCCCACCACCGCCCGCTGTGGAGACGCTTCGCGTCGCTGTGTTGCCATAAGCCCCATCGTAAAAGAGCTTGACCTGGAGCGCGCTCCAGATTCCACGATGGGGCGTCATGGAGTACACCACCTTCGGCGGTCCGAACGGACCGCGGGTCAGCACCCTCGCCCTCGGCGTGATGATGTTCGGCACCACCACCGACGAACCGACCTCCTTCGCCATCCTCGACCGCTTCCGCGAAGCCGGCGGCACCTTCCTGGACACCGCCGACTGCTACGCCTTCTGGATCGACGGCGCCACCGGGCGCGAGAGCGAGAACCTGCTCGGGCGCTGGCTGGCGGCCCGCGGCTGCCGCGAGGAGATGGTGATCTCGACCAAGCTCGGCGCGCAGCCGGATCCCGCGCACGGACCGACCTGGCCCCGCAACGCCGAGGGCCTGTCGGCCCCGGTCGTCCGCTCGGCCGCGGAGGGCAGCCTGCGCCGGCTGGGAACCGACCACGTCGAGGTCCTGTTCTCCCACATCGAGGACAGGGCCGTCACCTACCAGGAAACCGTCGCCGCCTACGCCGAGCTCATCGCCGAGGGCAAGGTCGCCGTCGCCGGGGTCTCGAACCACCCGACCTCTCGCATCAAGCGTGCCCGCGCGGCGGCCGACGAGCTCGGCGTCCCCGGCTACACGGCCGTACAGCAGCGCCACAGCTACCTCCGGGCACTGCCCGGCGCCAGCTTCTCCTCGCCGCAGGAGCCCGCCGACGACGAGCTCCTGGCCATGGTGCGCGACGGCGAGGTGTCGATGATGGCGTACTCGACGCTGCTGGAGGGCAGGCTGGTCCGCGAGGACCGGCCGCTGGACGAGCACTACCAGAGCCCTGCGAACGACAAGCGTCTCAGGACTTTGTGGCACGTCGCCGAGGAGGCCGGCGTGACGCGGACGCAGCTGGCGCTGGCCTGGCTGTTGTACGGCGATCCGGCGATCGTGCCGATCCTCGGGGTGAGCTCGGTGGCGCAGCTCGACGACTGCCTCGGGGCGCTGGATGTGCCGCGCGAGGCGGTCACGGCGCTGGCCGAAGCACTGGCTTAAGCGCTGAGCGAGGCGAACCTCTAGCTGCGGTGCCGCGGCGGCACCGGATGCCGCGGCATCCACAGCGGCCACTGCTCGACCGGCCGCGCGGCGGGTTCCGGCCCGGCCGCGCCGAGCACCCCGCCGGGCCCCGCGTCCAAGCCGAGCAGCTTGCGCAGTTCGACCGTCACCGGCGACGACGTGCCGTCGAACACCGCATACGCGTCCTGCCAAGCCGCCCGGGCCCCGGCCGCATCCCCGAGCCGCTCGCGGATGCGGCCGACCAGTGCCAAGGCCAGACCCCGGCCGGGACGGTCGCCGACCTCCGTGAGCGTCTCGGCCGCCTGGTCGGCCGCCTCCAGCGCCTCGTCGTCCACGCCGAGGTCGAACAGCGCCTCGGCCAGGCGCAGGGCGGACCAGCCGAGCCGCCGGTGCTGCCCGATGCCGCGATGGATGTCGGAGGACTCACGGTGACAGGCCGCGGCGCGGTCGGGGTACCCGGCCTCGCGCAGCACCATCCCGGTGGCGTGCAGGCCGTACGCCAGGGCGCTGGCGTCGCCGTGGGCACGGCGCAACGCCAGCCCGCGCTCGGCCAGCTCCCGCGCCTGCTGGGGCTGCTGGACCCGGCACAGGCTCTGCGCCAGGTTCAGCTGCGCCTCCGACAGCTGCTCCCATCCCGCGCCGGTCTGCTCCAGCAGCTCCAGCGCCTCGGCCCCGGCGCGCATCGACTCCTCGTCCCGGCCGGCCCGCCAGTGGTTCGCCGACAGCACCGACAACGCTTCGAGCAGATAGCCGGGCTCGGGCAGGCTGCGCGCCACGGAGACCGCCGCCGCGGCCTGGATGTCCGCCTCGGCCAGGTACCAGGACTGCGACAGCGAATACGAGAGCTGCGAGCGCGCGATGACCTCGGCGCGGCGGTTCTCGTCGCGGTCGGCCTCGTCGATGATGACGGCCGCCAGCCGGGCCAGGTCCTCGTCGCCGGGGCCGGACTGGCACAGGATGCCGAGCCAGTACAGGAGGTCGGCGCAGGCGTCGACCACATCGGGTCCGGCACTCCCCGCGCCGCCGGAATGCCGGCTCGACAAAGCCTGCGTCGCCGCCGCGCACACCGCCTCCCGCTCCCGTTCGCCCCAGGCCATGCACTCCCCCGGGTCCTGCGGAACACCGGTCGCCTCCGGCGCCGATATCAGCCCGGCCAGGTTGGCCGCGCACCGGTTCACCGTCGTCGCGGCGGCGGCGCAAACCCCTAGGTAGTGACTGATTAAGCGGTCCAGTGCTGCGCGGGGCGCAGCCGGGCCGTCGATGTCCGCCGCCAGACGCCGCGCGAACATCCGCAGCAGCGCGTGCAGCCGGTAGCGTCCCGGGCTCGGCGACTCGACCAGGCACAGGTCGACCAGCTCCTCGGCGAGCTCCTCGGCCTCGTGCTCCGAACAGCACAGCAGCGCGGCCACCGCCTCGACGCCGATGTCCGGGCCGTCGGGCACGGCCAGCAGCCGGAAGGCGTGCGCCTGCGCCGGGCGCAGCTGCTCGTAGCCGAGCCGGAACGTCGCCTCCACGGCCAGGTCGCCGGCCCGCAGCTCGTCCAGCCGCCGGGCCTCGTCGCACAGCCGGCCGGCCAGCGTCTCGGCGGTCCAGTGCGGCCGGGCGGCCAGCCGCGAGGCCAGGATCCGCACCGCCAGCGGCAGATGCCCGCACACCGCGACCGCGCGCCGTACCGCGGCCTGGGCCTCGGATCCGGCCACCCGGTCCGCGCCGGCCACCGCGCCGAACAGCTCCAGCGCCTCGTCGGGGTCGAACGCGCCGAGCTCCAGCAGCCGCGCGCCGGGGAAGCCGGTCAGCCGGGAGCGGCTGGTCGCCAGCACCGCGCTCCCGGGCGTGCCGGGCAGCAGCGGCCGGATCTGCGCGGCGTCGCGGACGTCGTCGAGCACGATCAGCACCCGGCGCCCGGTCAGCATGCCGCGGAACAGCTCCAGGCGCTCCACCAGGGTGTCCGGCACGGCACCGGGGTCGGTTCCCAGAGCCCTGAGGAAGCCGCCGAGAACGCTGCCGGGATCGGCCGGTTCGCGGTCGGTGCCGCGCAGCGCGGCGAACAGCTGGCCGTCGGGGAACTTCGCGGCGGCCAGGTGCGCAGCGTGGATCGCGAGCGTGGACTTGCCCGTGCCGCCGATGCCGGAGAGCACGGCCAGGGGCATGGCGTCACCGGGCTGGATCAGGTCGAGCAGCTGGCGTTCCCAGACGGCGCGGCCGGTGAAGTCGGCGACGTCGGCCGGGAGCTGCGCCGGGCCCGGCGGCAAGGTGGCGGCAGAGTGCTGCGGCGGCGGGACGAGGTTGGCGGGGCTCACCGGACTCCCGACACGCCCGGACCCGTTGACCGCACCCGCCTCGGACGATCCCACCGCCACCCGCCGGTACAGGGCCCGCAGATCCGGCCCGGGATCGACGCCGAGCTCTTCGGCGAGCGTGCGCCGCGTCTGATCGTAAACGGCGAGCGCCTCGGCTTTGCGTCCGCTGCGGGACAGCGCGAGCATCTGCAACTCGCGGAACCGCTCCCGGAGCGGGAACTCCGCCGCCAGCGCCGCCAGCTCCGCAGTCACCGCGGCGGGCTGCCCGACCTCCAGGTCCAGCGCGATCCTGACTTCCAGCGCGCCCAGCCGGCGCTCCGTCCACTGCGCACGCTGCGCCACCGCGAACGGCCCGGCCAGCCCGGCCAGCGGCTCTCCCTGCCACAGCTCCAGCGCCTCGCGCAGCCGTCGCGCCGCCCCGGCCAGGTCGCCGTCGGCGCGCAGCCCCGCCGCCACGGCCTGCGCGGCCTCGAAGGCCAGCGCGTCGACCGCCGATGGGTCGACAGTCAGCGCGTATCCGCCGGCTACCGAGCTGATCGGGCCGTCGGCGCCGGCGGGGTCGACGTGGCCGCCGCCGTGAATACCGCCGTGAATGCCGCCGTGACCGCCCTGGCTTCCGGCCCCGCCGAGCGCGCGCCGCAGCCGCGAGGCGTAGGTCCGGATGGTGCTCAGCGCGCCTTTCGGCGCGTCGCCGCCCCACAGCGCGTCGATGAGCTCCTCGGCCATCGCGGCGCGGCCGGGGCGCAGCACCAGCAGGGCCAGCAGTTCGCGCTGCTGGGGCGAGCCGAGGTCCAGCTCGCCGTGCGGGCCCCAGCCGCGCACCGGGCCGAGGACGCTGAACCGCCACGCGCTGTCTGCCACCCGGGCAGGATACGCGTGCGGCCCGGGGCGAGTATTGATCTGACACGCCGTCAGATATATGTTCACCGCACTATGGACTTCGACTTCACGCCCGAGCAACAGGCCTTCGCCGCCGACGTCGAAACCTTCCTCGACACCGAACAGGTCCCCGGTGACACCAGCGTCTTCGACGTCACCCGGGAGAACATGGCGCAGATCGTCGACACGCCCCCGCGCCGGGCGTTCATGAAGAAGATGGGCGAGCGCGGCTGGCTCGGCATCACCTGGCCCAAGCAGTGGGGCGGGTCCGAGGGCGACGGGGTCTACGAGTACCTGCTCAACGAGGCCCTGGCCCGGCGCGGCGGCCCGCAGATCGGCAAGGGCGTGGGCATCATCGGCAAGACGATCCTGGCGCACGGCTCGCCGTACCTGAAGCAGGAATTCCTGCCCAAGATCCTGCGCAACGAGGTCGAGTTCGCGGTCGGTTACAGCGAGCCGGACTCCGGCTCGGACGCCGCGTCGATGAAGCTCAAGGCCGAGCGCACCACCCGCGACGGCGTCGAGGGCTGGGTCCTGAACGGGCAGAAGACCTGGACCACCTCCGCGCACTTCGCCGAGTGGTACTGGGTCGGCGCCCGCACCGACCCCGAGGCGCCCAAGCACTTCGGCATCACCTTGTTCCTGGTCCCGCTGGACCACCCCGGGATCACGATCCAGGGCATCTGGACCATGGGCGACGAGCGCACCAACTCGGTGTTCTTCGACGACGTCTTCGTCCCCGACGACCACCGGGTCGGGGAGCTGAACAAGGGCTTCCAGTACATCTCCGAGGCACTGGACCTCGAACGTTTCACGATGTTCACCTACTCCCCGATCGCGGCGCGCTTCGAGCTGCTGGTCGACTGGCTGCGCACCGCAGAGGTCGACGACGAGCCGGTCCGCGAAGATCCGGTCACGCGCCGCCGCGTCGCACGCCTGGCCACCGAGGCCGAGGTCGCGCGCCTGCTCGGGCTGCGGGTCGTGGCGGCGTCGATGAAGGCGGGACCGCCGCCGACCACCGAGGCCAGCGAGTACAAGCTGTACGCGACGGAGCTGTCCCAGCGCGTCGCCGACGCCGCCATGGACCTGGCCGCGCCCGGCTCGCAGCTGCGCGTGGGCACCGAGGAGGCGCCGATGGCCGGCCGCGCGGAGTCGACGTACCGGTACACGGTGCTGGACACCATCGGCGGCGGCACCTCGGAGGTGCAGAAGAACATCATCGCGCGGCGGCGCCTGGGCCTGCCGAAGAACTTCTGAGATGGCGGGCGGTAGCGCCGCGGGCGATGATGCGAGTGCTGGTGCTGGTGCTGGTGCTGGTGCTGGTCCTGGTGCTGGTGCCGGTCCTGGTCCTGGTCCTGGTGCTGGTGCCGGTCCTGGTCCTGGTCCTGGTCCTGGTCCTGGTGCTGGTGCTGGTGCTGGTGCTGGTGCTGGTGCCGGCCCTGGTCCTGGCCCTGGCCCTGACCCTGACCCTGGCCCTGGTGCTGGTGCTGGTGCTGGTGCTGGCAGCCGGGTCGACGGGCATCTACTCGCCGGCATCAAGGTCCTGAATCTCGCCAGCGTGGGCCCGGCGGCGCGCGCCGGCCGCTGGCTGGCCGACTATGGCGCCGAGGTCGTGAACGTCGGCGCGGTGCCTTCCCGAGGCGCAAATCAGATACAGATCACGCCCGTCTTCCACGCCTACAGCGGCCACCGAGGCATGCGCCGGATCCTCCTGGACCTGAAGTCCGACCACGGCCGCGAAGCCTTCCTGCGCCTGGCCGAGCACGCCGATGTGGTGATCGAGTCCTTCCGCCCCGGCGTGACCGACCGGCTCGGCGTCGGCTATGAGGCCGTCCGCGCGCACAACCCGAAGATCGTCTACTGCTCCACCACCGGCTTCGGCCAGTCCGGCCCGGCCTCCCAGTGGGCCGGCCACGACCTGGACTACCTCGCCGTCGGCGGCTACCTGGCTGTCGGCGAGCCCGGCGCGCGCGGCAACCCGGCCCTGCCCGGGGCCACCCTCGCCGACAGCGCCGGCGGCGGCATGCACGCCGTCATCGCCATCCTCGCCGCCCTGGTCAAGGGCGAAGGCGCGCACCTCGACGTCTCCGTCGCCGACGGCGTCCTGTCCCTGATGTCCCTGGCGGTCGACGAGTACCTCGCCACCGGCGCCGAACCCGGCTATCAGCACTCGATGACCACCGGCCGCTATGCCTGCTACGGCACCTACCCGGCCGCCGATGGACGCTGGCTGGCCGTCGCCGCCATCGAGCCGAAGTTCTGGGCGAACTTCTGCCGCTTGCTCGGCCTGCAGAAGTGGGCCGCGCACCAGACCGACGACGCCGTCCAGGACCAGATCCGCGCCGACATCACGACGGCGCTGGCGGCGAGGGACCGCGACGCCTGGATCGCCTTCCTGTCCGCGGCCGACACCTGCGTCGCGCCGGTCCTCACCGTCGCCGAACTGGCAGAGGACCCGCAATACCGCTCGCGGAACGCGTTCGTGGAAGCGGTGCATCCCGAGCACGGCGAGCTGCGGCAGACCGCGCCGCTGCTGGCCGGCATGCTCCGCCCCGAACTCCCCTACCACCTCCCCACCGGCACCCACAGCCCCGAACTGCTGCTGGAGGCCGGATTCACCGAGGCCGAGATCAAGGAACTGCTGGAGGAAGGCACCGTGGCATGACCGACGACCTCCCCGAGGACCTTCCCGACGACGTCACAGCCCTCATCGACGAGACCGCGTACGAGGAGACCTCCGACTTCCCTGTGGAGCGCGGCTACATCTGGACCTCCTGCGCCTCGGTCGAGAACGGCAATCCCCTCTACTGGGACGAGACCGCCGCCGCCGAGATCACCGGGGGCCCGATCGCCCCGCCGTCGATGCTCTCGACCTGGTTTCGGCCCCACCACTGGGCTCCTGGCCAGGACGAGCCGAAGCTCCCGCTCCAGGTGCACTTCGACCTCAAGAAGCGGCTGAACCTGCCCGAGGCGATCATCGCGGAGTTCACCACGGTCTTCCACGAGCCGGTGCGCTCCGGCGACGTCCTGACCACCTGCCAGCGACTGCGCTCGGTGAGCCCGGTGAAGACAACAAAGCTGGGCCGCGGCCGCTTCTGGACCATCGATGTCGAATACCGCAACGTGCGCGGTGAGCTGTGCGGGGTCGAGTCCTACACCGGGTTCGGCTATCGGCGCGAGGTGCGCGAGGTGCGCGAGGAGGCGAAGTCCGCATGAAGCCGCAGCTGACCCTGGACCAGGTCGCCGTCGGCGACGCGCTGCCGGTGCTGCGCTACGAGGTGTCGGCGACCACTGTCGTCCTCGGCGCCCTGGCCACCCGCGACTGGCGTCCGATGCACCACGACCACGCCTTCGCCGTCGAGCGCAACGGCGTGCGCGACATCTTCCTGAACACGCCGAACCAGGCCGCGTGGTTCGAGCGCTACCTCACTGACTGGACCGGCCCGCACGGCCGACCGGGGCGCATGCGCTTCCGGATGAAGGACTCGGTGTTCCCCGGCGACACCATGGCGATCAGCGGGACGGTCACCGGCGTGGGCGTGGACGAGGCCGGCTGCGGCTGGATCGACGTCGATCTGGATCTGGCCGTCGGCGAGGACTCCAAGACCGGCTGCTCCGCGCGCATCGCCGTCCCGGTCTCCCCCGACGACAACCCCTGGGCCCGGCGCGGCGAGCGCTGGCGTCCTTAGCGAGCGAGAGAAGGCCCTGACCCATGGACCTCGACTTCAGCGACGAGCAGATCCTGCTTCGGGACACCGTGCGGGACCTGTGCGCCAAGCACGTCCCGCCGACGACCGTGCGCGCCTTGGAGAACGACCCCGAGCGCTACCCGCAGGACTTCTGGAAGCAGGCCGCGCACCTGGGCCTGCACGGGATGCGGCTGCCGGAGGAGCACGGCGGCACCGACATGACCATGCTGGACGCGGCGCTGGTCTACACCGAGTTCGGACGCGCGCTGGTGCCCTCGCCGCACTTCGCGAGCACGGTGCTGGCCGGGCAGGTGCTCGCCAGGGCCGGCAGCGTCGAGCAGCAAGAACGCTGGCTGCCGGGGATCGCGGCCGGGACCGGGGTGGTCACCGTGGCGTGGCTGGAGCCGGATCGGAGCTGCGGGCCGCGCGGCGTGCGTGCGCAGGCGGTCGCGCTCTTGGGCGGCGGGTACCGGCTGAGCGGGGTCAAGCGGCACGTGCCTTACGCACGCAGCGCGGAGCGGGTGATGGTCCTGGCGCGCGAGGAGGCCACGGACGAGGTGCTCTTCCTGCTGGTGGATCCGGCCGCCGCGGGCGTGCGCCTGACGCAGCAGCTCAGCGTCGCCTCCGACACGCAGTACCGGATCGACTTCGAGGACGTGTTCGTCCCGGAGGAGTCGGTCGTCCGCGGCGGCTGGGCCGTCTGGGACGCGGTCATGCACGACGCGATCGTGCTGGCGGCGGCGCAGGCGTCCGGCGGGGCGCGGCGGACGCTGGAGTTCACTGTCGAGTATGCGCTGACCCGGCACCAGTTCGACAAGCCGCTGGGCGCGTTCCAGGCCATCGCGCACTACCTGGCGGACGCGGTGACCACGGTCGACGGCGCCGAGACGCTCGTGTGGGAGGCCGCGTGGACCCGGGACGCGGGGCGGTCCACGGCGAAGCTCGCGCCGATGGCGAAGCTGTTCGCCGGGGACACGTTCCGCGACGTGACCGCCAAGGCGCAGCAGATCTTCGGCGGCAACGGCTTCACCGTGGAGTTCGACACGCAGCTGTACTTCCGGCGGGCCAAGCAGTGGCAGATGGCTTGGTGGGATGCGCGGTATCTGGAGGAACTGGTCGCGGCGCAGGTCCTGGACGCGGTCTGAGCTCCTAAGAGTCTGTTTCCGTCGGCCGGCGCACCAGCGACAGCGCGACGGGAACCGCTGCCAGGCCGACGAGCCCGCAGACCCACAGTGCCTGGCGGAATCCACCGGTCAGCGCTTCTGCGGCGGCGTGTCCGTGCCCGAGCATCGCCTGGGAACGCGCGGCCGCCACGGTCGAGGCGATCGCGATCCCGATGGCGCCGCCGAGCTGCTGCGAGGAGTCGATGAGCCCTGAGGCGACTCCGGCGTCGCGCTCGGTGACACCGACCAGAGCTCCGATCGAGACCGGGATGAAGACCCAGGTCACGGACCCGGTCAGGAAGAAGGGCCCGGCCAGGTCGCCCCAGAAGCCGCCGTGCGCCCGCACCTGCGTCGCCCACAGGATGCCGGTCGCGGTCAGCGTCATCCCGGTCGCCATCACGAGCTTCACCGACGCCTTGGTCACCAGGATCTGCGCCGGTCCGGCGAGCACCACGCCGGTGAGGCCGACGGTCAGCCAGGCCAGGCCGGTCGTCATAGCCGAGTAGTGCAGGACCTGCTGCATGTAAAGCGTGCCGACGAAGATGTAGCCATAGAAGGCGGCGCCGAGCAGGAAGCCGACGGCGTTGGATCCGGCGAGGGTCTTCAGCCGGAACAGGCGGAGCGGGAGAAGCGGGGCCTGTGCTCGTGCTTCGACGATGACGAACGTCACGAGCAGCGCCGCCGCGATCGCGAGGAGGATCAGGGTGCGTGCGGCGGTCCAGCCGACCGTCGGCGCCTGCGAGATCGCGTAGACCGCCAGGACCAGGGAGCCGGTCACGGTGACCGCGCCGGGGATGTCGTAGCGGCGGCGCGCGTCCTGCACTCTGCTCTGTGCTCCTTCACCCTCCGGCAGCACACGCCGGGCGATCAGCAGCGCGGGGACGCCGATGGCCACGTTCAGGTAGAAGATGTACGGCCAGCCCGCGTAGCGCGTGATGGCGCCACCGGCCAGCACGCCGAACGTCGCCCCGCTGGCTCCGACAGCACCCCAGATGCCCAGCGCCTTATTGCGCTCGGCGCCCTCGGGGAACAGGTTCATCACGATGGACAGCGCGGCCGGCAGCACCGCGGCGGCGCCCAGGCCCTGGACGCCACGCATGACGATCAGGAACGTGGCGCTGGTCGCGAGCGCGCAGGCGAACGAGGCCGCCGTGAACAGCGCCAGCCCGGCCGTGAACATCCGGCGCCGGCCGAGCAGGTCGGCGGTCCGGCCGCCGAGCAGCAGGCAGCCGCCGAAGGTGATCGCGTACGCGGTCACCACCCACTGCAGGTCCGTCTCGGCGAAGTGCAGCCTGGTGCCGATCGTCGGCAGGGCGACGTTGACGATCAGCATGTCGACCACGGTCATGAAGCACGCCACGGCCAGGAGCGCGAACGCCCGCCATCGATGCTCCATCTGCGTCGCATCGGGTGCCGACGGCACGGCGCCGCGGGCATCGCTCCTTGCTTCCACTGAGGTCATGACGTGCCTCCGGTCATCGGGTGAGAGTCCTCACCGGATGAAGCACCGGACGACACGCCGATTCGTCTGCCCCACGGCGATGAATCCGGCCCGCCGCCGGTGTTGCATTCAGTAGCAGGTGTTCTCCAGGCGGCCCACGAAAGGACAGGTCCCACCATGACCGAGGCGACTCTCGCTCTGGCCCAGGCCGGGGACGGTGAGGCCTTCCGCGAACTCGTCGACCCGCACCGCCGGGAGTTGCTGGCGCACTGCTATCGGATCCTCGGGTCGGTGCAGGACGCCGAGGACGTGCTCCAGGAGGTTCTGTTGGCGGCATGGCGTTCGATCAAGCAGTTCGACGGCCGGTCGCTGCGGGCGTGGCTGTACCGGATCGCCACCAACCGCTGCCTGAACTACCTGCGGGGCCAAGCGCGCCGGCCGGGGCAGCCGGAGCCGGGCTGGTCCGGCGACCCCTGGTGGCTGGAGCCGTATCCCGGCGACGCGGACGACCTGGTGCCCGGCCCCGAGGCGCGCTACGACGCCCGCGAGTCGATCGCCCTGTCGTTCGTCGCCGGCCTGCAGCACCTGCCGCCCCAGCAGCGTGCGGCCCTGGTGCTGCGGGACGTCCTCGGGTTCTCCGCGGCGGAGAGCGCGGACATGCTCGGCACCACCGCCACTGCCGTCAACAGCGCACTGGTCCGGGCCCGCGCCGCACTCCCTCCCGACCAGCACCCGCACGAGGTCCCGATCCCCAAGTCACCGGCCGAGGCCGCGGTCGTCGACCGTTTCGTCAGCGCCTTCCAGCGCTTCGACCTGGACGAACTGGTGGCCCTGCTGACCGACGACTCCCGCCTGACGATGCCGCCGGAGCCCACCGGCCACCGCGGCCCCGGCGCGATCGCCCGGTTCCTGGTGGACCTGCATCAGGGCCAGGAGCTGAAGTTCCTGCCCACCCGCGCCAACGGCCAGCCCGCGATGGTGCTCTACCTGCCCGATCCCCAGGCACCGATCTGGCGGTACTGCGGCCTCATCGTGTTCGCGCTGCGGGGCGACCGGGTGCAAGGGCTCACCCGGTTCGCGGGGCAGGATTCGCTGACGCGGTTCGGGTTCCCGCGGACGCTGCCGCGGGGGTTCGACGCCTGATCGGCGGGGCCTGCGGCTGAGCTGGTCGCTTGCGGGGGGGTGGGTGGTAAAAGGCGTTTTCTTACGGCTTCGCGCTCGGTTGGATGGCCTGTGGCGTCCCTGGCTGGGGTGGGGCGGTGGGGGTCGGGTTGGTGGTCGTTTCTAGATCAAGAGCCAGGCCTTCGCGCCCAAGAGCGGGGCGCGATGCCTCCGGCGGCGCCTGCGCGGCGAGCGGCCTCGCTCCGAGGGACTGGGGGACACTGGCAGGGTTGCGGTGTTGCTTGTGGTCCCGGTCCGGATCCCTCGTCGCATCGTCGCCCCGAGGGGAATCAGCCCGGTCTGGTGGTGTCAAGCCGCATCACACGCTGCTGTGGTGCTGCCTCGTCCGGCTGGACACCACCAGCCCGGGCTGATTGGCTTCGCCCGCCGACGCGACGAGGGATCCGGGACCTACCTCCCGTAGGGATCGGGCACCGGCCGGGCACAACACCGACAATCGTGGCCGCCGCCGGTATCAGCCCTGGACGCACTCGCCGATCGTCAGCAGATCCGGCGGCGGCTGGTGTCAGTGCCCCGATGCGCGGCCGGTGCCTGACACCCCGCACGGAGGTAGGTTCCGGATCCCTCGTCGCGTCGGCGCAGACCGCAGCCCACGACGGGCCGACGGTGTCAAGTCCATGCCATACGAAACCGCCACCTGACCAGCCCTACCGCAGCAGGCATGGACTTTACTCCGGCGGACCGGCGTGGTACCCCCAACCGCAACGACGCGACGAGGGATCCGGACCGGACCACAAGCAGCGCCGAAGCCGATCAGTGTCCCCCAGTCCCTCGGAGCGAGGCCGCTCGCCGCGCAGGCGCCGCCGGAGGCATCGCGCCCCGCTCTTGGGCGCGATGGCCTGGCTCTTGATCTAGAGAAGACCACCGACCCGCGCGCCGCGCGTTCACCCGAGGCGGGGACGCCAGAGGCCATCGAAGCCAGTGCGAAGCCGTAAGAAAACGCCTTTCACCACCAAGACAACCGCCACCGGCCAGCCATCAACCGTCAAACGCCACAGCCGTCAAACGCCACAGCCGCCGAACGCCAGCCCGACAACCCGCGCGCCGGCCCCTCGCCCAGCCCTACCCCTTGCGAGCCACCACCCCATAAGCGATCTGCCGCTCCCGCATCGCCTTCGTCGGATTCCGCTCCGCGCGCCACGCCGCCATCGGCACCAGGCCCGGCTCGAGCGGCGTCAGGTCGCCGAGGAGCTCCAGCA
>Ga0207671_10001841_pt1 | contig 23669 bp, 16 predicted proteins | sample KBSC24metaG_FD_184352 | JGI IMG/M metagenome (GOLD analysis project Ga0207671, IMG submission 184352) | Corn rhizosphere microbial communities from Kellogg Biological Station, Michigan, USA - KBS C2-4 metaG (SPAdes) (version 2) | ecosystem: Host-associated > Plants > Roots > Rhizosphere > Soil... | reverse complement strand
GCCTGAGGTAGTAGCAGTAATGTCAGTAATGGGTTGGGAAGATAAGGTATTGTTCACGTAGTTGGTAGAGGTATTGACCGTGCTGCCTACAGTAGTTGTCCAGGGACCACCCGGTGTCTGATCGTATGCTATTTGTAACAAACTTTCAGTGTTGCTGCCTAACTCTGCGTCCTGGTATATAAGACCCAGCGTTCCGGACCAGGTGATCTGAGCCCCGAGATTATATACGCGCGCCAGACTGCTGGCGCCCGGGGGGGTAGAACCGATAGGGGTAGCTACTTTCACGATGGAATTGTTACTGATGGTAAGGTCTGCGGAAGGGATGAGAATGAGACTGTCGGCGCTGAAGGTAGTTCCGTTGGCTATGAACAATGTGCCGGAAGAGCCTATGCTCACCTGGCTGATGGCGGGAAATGCGGGGATGAGACAGAGTGATCCCCATATTACTTTTCTTAAAGTAATAGACGCGAATTGGCTAGGCATAGAGGTAGCGTTTGGTTTTGATTTGAGAAATGAGAAAAAATTGGGAAAAGGAAAATCTGCGAGAGGGGGTGTCTTGGGCGGGGCAAATATATGACCATTAATACATATATAATAAGATTTTTATGTTTTTTTTGAGAATTTTATCCGGGAGGCTACGTGGATGGCGGAAGGGGGTTATGGCGCTATGCTATGCGGCGGCTTAGGGAAGTGCATGGTGCTTATCGCGTATCACCGTACAGGCTGAGCGAAATGTAAATCCGGGGGCATTGCCTGAATATTTCCGGAAAGGAAGATCTTCCGGGGTTATTTTGAAAACTCTCCAAAGTGCCAGAGGATTCCAGATGGGTCGTGGAGAAAACATTCTCTTCCCCAGTAGTCTTTCCGTATGGGGGTTAGTTTTACTCCTTTATATTTAGCTGGCAGGTCTAAGGCTGAAAGCTCGTCCCAATAACGATCCACGTCATTTACTTCTAAAAAGACCATGGTATTGTCTATCCAATCCCGGACATAGGCATCTTGTAAATAGAATCCTAATTCGCCTGTTTTGAATAAAGACATATTATTCGACAAGATCTTTTCTTGAAAACCCAGGTCCCGGTAGAAGTTTCTTGACAGGGTGAAGTCCTGGGCACCTATGAATGGTCGGATGGATATGGCTGTATGTTCCATTGTATTTGATTTTTAAATTGCCTTTATGGTGCAAGATGTTGTGGTGACAGTGATAAAATTACTGATGCCGGAAGTTCGGAGACTTGATTTGAATCAAGAACGGCGGGGGAAATTTGGCCATAATCGTATTTTTGGGTACAAATTGATCTGAGAAATATGAATGGCCAATATAGAAAGGATATTTACCCTGGGCAGGAAGTTTCTATTATTCTTAAAAAGGACCAGCGGAATGGCAGGCTCACCTACGGCATAGTCAAAGACATTTTGACGTCGGCGGCGTATCATTCGAGAGGAATAAAGGTTCGACTGGAGGACGGGCAGGTTGGCAGGGTGGCGGAAACGGATGTGGTTGATCCGGAGGCGTGAGCCTGCAGGTGATCCGGAGGCGTGAGTCTGCGGTTGAGTCGGAGGCGTGAGTCTCGCTATTTTGGACCCACCGTTTCTTTATTCCGTCCGCAGGCTTTTCACCGGGTTGGCCAGCGCGGCCTGTATGCATTTAAAGCTAACGGTTATTATGGCAATAAACAGCGTTATTGCTCCTGCGGCGCCAAACACCCACCAGCTCATATCGGTACGATAAGCATAGCCCTGTAAAAAGCCGGTTAGCCCGTACCAGGCTATGGGGAAGGCGATGGCTGCGGCGATCACTACCAGCATCAGAAAATCTTTCGACAACAGCGTGACAATTTGCGGGACTCCTGCACCCAATACCTTGCGCACGCCAATTTCCTTAACCTTGCTTTCGGCGGTAAAGGTTACCAGCCCGAACAGGCCGAGACAGGATATTAAGATGGCTAATACGGCAAAACAATTAAACAGCTGCCCGACGTGCAGATCGCTTTTGTACAGGTCGTTGAACTCACTGTCTAAAAAAGTATAGAGAAAGTCATGATCGGGATTATATTTTTTCCATAAACGTTCGACGGCAGCCAATGCTTTGGAGACGTCCCTGCCGGTGGTTTTTACATACATTTTCCCGCGCCAGTCGGTACTGTAATGAATGACCAGCGGGTGTATTGGGGTGCGCATATTTTGAAAATGGAAATCCCTGGCTACGCCGGCGATGACTCCTTTGACACCGTGCATTGTAAAACGCTTGCCAACTGCGGGTTCTGCTATGCCGGCCTCTCTTATGGCGGTCTGGTTTAAAATGAAATTGGTGCTGTCCGCCGGCGTGCCGGTAAAGCCTTTTCCTTCCACGAGTGTTATGCCCATCACCTCGGGAAAATTCTTTTCAACCGGCATCTGGCCAATGGTAAATGTTTGCTGGTCCTGTCTTTTACCATCCCAGCTGACATCCACGGTGCCTGTGCTGTTGCTAATGATGTCGATGCCTGATTCCGTGACACCAAGGATGCCCGGCTGTTTCAGCAGTTGGGCCTTTGCCGCCTCATAATGTTTGTCGATATCGCGCATCCAGAAGCTGAAGACATTCTCCTTGTCGTAACCCAAATTTTTCTCGCGGATGTATTTGAGCTGTTTGCCGATGATGATGGTGCTTGTTATCAGCATGATGGAAAAGCTGAACTGTACCACAACCAATATCTTCCGGAAATTACTTTTGCTGCCAATACCGCTAAGTTTGCCCTTCATGGCTTCCAGCGGTTTGAAGGATGACAGGGTGATAGCCGGGTAGATGCCTGCCAGCAGCATTGTAGCCAGCAGGGTAAGGCCATATACAGCCAATACATCCGGGGCCCAGGGCCTGAATACGATATTTTTTTCGGCAATGCTGTTGAATAAAGGCATGACCAGGAAGATCAGCCCGGTGGCCAGCACCAGCGAGATGAAGAATATGACCAATGACTCGCTTAGGAACTGCAGGAAGAGGCTTGTCCTGGCCGCACCGATAATTTTGCGGAGACTTATTTCCTTGCTACGCTTAATCGCCCTTGCGGTAACGAGGTTAACATAGTTGATACAGGCAATAAGCAGCACGATTATGGCCACCAGGAAAAACACCCGTACGATCATCATGCCCTGCTCCTTGCCGTCTGAAGTATAGAGGTGCATTTTAGTAAGCGGGCTTAGCAGGTATGTAAGGTGTTTGGTAAAGTCATCATGCTCGTTGCTGCGGTGTATCGCGCCCATTTTTTGCCCTGTGGTAAGTGGATTGGCGCCAGGCCTTAGTAACACATAGGTGTCATAATTGTACTGGCCCCAGCTGCTGTTAAGGCTTTTCCAGTAATGCGTGGTATCGAACTCCTTTTCCAGCTGCTCAAAGTTAAAAGCGATGTTGAATTTTATGGATGAATTGTCGGGAATGTCCTTCATCACTCCGCTGACATTATATATTTTTTTGTCGTCGCCCTTTAATGTCTTGCCGATTGGGTCATTGTCGCCAAAAATCTGTTTCGCTGTTGTCTCGGACAATATGATGGAATGGGCGTCAGTGAAGGGGTGCTGGGGGGCGCCTTTAATAAGCGGGTAGGTGAACATGCTGAAGAAAGAAGGATCAACCAACTTGTTATGCCATTCGGTGATTTTTTTTCCACCAAATTCAAAATAGGATACGCTCCAATTATCGTATACCCGGCAGGCATTTTCTACTTCCGGAAGTTCTTTTTTGGCGTATACGGCAATGGGCGCGGGTGTATTGTCCCAAATGGTGGGGTTGCCTTCATTGTCGAACTTTGGCGACACGTGGTAAAGGTGGGCTGCGTTGGCGTTAAACCGGTCATAACCCAACTCGTCGTTTACCCAAAGCAGCAGCAGGATGCTCACTGCAAGGCTTACCGACAGACCGGTAATGTTGATAAATGAATAGGTCTTGCTTTTGCGCAGGTGACGCAGGGCTATTTTGAAATAGTTCTTTAGCATAGAGATGTGTTAAGGTGTACTTGTTATGCGGGCCTGCCGGGGGCATGCCGGGCGGTCTGCCGCCCCGCTATAGTAGCGTACTGCGTAAATGAAAAAAGGTTACACGATATGCGAACACAGGTTGTAGCAAAACCGGACACATCAATAGGAGGGGGCAATATAAAATATTAATGATTAAGCAATTGCAAAATTGGCGTTATTTTGGCCGCGTCTCCGGAAAATTTCCTCATGAAAAGATCAATCCCATTTTTTTTCCTTCTGCTAGTTACGCATTCGTCTTTTGCCCAGAAGGTCATCGAAGAGTATACAAGCCAGCAGGGTACGCTTAGGTATGGGCCTGGAGAAAAAGATCTGCTGCCATACGGCGACAAAGGGTTTACCCTGGTCTTGCCAGATAATGGGCATCCCCTGGCGGGTACGGTCATCGACCTGGAGGATACGAGATTATCTGCGGGTGATACCGTGGAATACCAGGAATTCAGGGATGAATCGCTGAAAAAGGGGTTTGCCTTTCTTACCATTTCCACGGGCATACCCGTTGATTGGTATTTCTCCGAAAACTCATTGAAATATGTGGATGTTGTGATGAAAGATACATTTACAAAATATCATCTGCCGAATAAGAATGTGTTTTTTCTTGGGCTTATGACATCGGGGCACCGGGCGTTGAAGTATGTCGAATATTGTAAAAAAGGCAGGTCTGTATTCAATCCATCCATCAGAGGGGTGATCTTGAGCGAATGTGCTATCGACTGGGTGCGGATGTGGTATGAAGCGCAAAAACAGGTGCGGGATCATGAGACAGCATCTTCTGCTTTTGAAGGCAAGCTGGTACATTATCTTTTTGACCAGCACTTTAAGGCATCTCCCGTGACAGCCATCGATAAATACATCGAATTTTCCCCCTATTCCTATTTCGACCTGGAGATGAAGAAGCCGGTTCTATATAAGGACCTTTCGATCCGTGCATATACCTACGCCGACATCCGTTATTGGTTTGCCGGGCAGGGTAAGGGCATTTATGACTGTAACTATCCCGATATGTCGGGGTTCATCAATGAGCAAAAGCTGGTCGGGAATAAGAAAGCCGAGCTCATCGTATTTCATAGCAATATGGATGACGCGCTGCAACAGCGTATGAGAAGACAATCGTCCACCTGGGATCTTGTCGATAAAAAAGAGCTGGCGGAATGGATGGCGGGGCAGGGGGAATAAGTGGATAGGCAGTGAAGCCCAGATGCCGAAAATTGTATAACTTCACTTATGAAAACAGTATTCAGAGAAAATTCTATCGCAAAGTATTCATTGCTGCAGAGCAGTCCGAAAGGGAATCATTTAATTGAAATGACCATTTGCAACGGTGAAGAGTTTCAAAAGCGAAAAGTTGATTTTCTGATCCCGCATCGCAAGGATTATTATATGTTTGTCTTGGTGCGCAAGGGCAGCAGCGTGCATTGGATAGATACCTCCCGGTACACCTTAAAAGAAAATACCTTTTACATTTCGTCGCCCTGGCAAGTACAGGTAAAAGAACGAACAAACCCATTGGAGGGGATTATTCTCACCTTCAGTGAGGAATTTTTGAACATGGATGAAAGTAACACCCTGCAAGGACTGCCGGTGATAAAAAATTCTTTCAACGCGCATGAATTTTTATTGCAACCGTCGGACTTTTTATTTATTGAAGACATTCTCCAAAAAATGTGGGCGGAGTACCAGGCAAAAAATGAATGGCGTCATGTCATGCTGCTTTCGTATTTACGCATATTGAGTATTTACGTTAGCCGTCTGTATACTGAACAGTTCTCGATAAACTCCGGAACAAAGGAGCGAATGTTGTTGCAACGGTTCAGGCATTTGATCAATGAGCACTATTCAGACTTGCATCAGGTGTCCGATTATGCAGAACAGCTTAGCATAACTGCAGGCTATTTAAACGAAATGGTAAAAAGACAAAGCGGCAAAAGAGCCATTGAACATATTCACGAGCGTATTGTCCTGGAAGCCAAACGAAAATTATTGCATACCGAATTTTCCGCAAAAGAAATCGCTTACGAATTGGGTTTTGAAGATGCTGCTTACTTTAATCGTTTCTTCAAGAGACTGACTGAGCAAACGCCTGCTGCATTCCGGCTCGCTACCCGGGAAATGTACAATTGATGTCGGGATAAGTGCAAGGCGTTGTCTACAGGCGTCTATAATTTTGTTTAAAACAAAAAGCTATGGATGCAATGTTAGAACAAAATAAAGAGATTGTAAGTAGGTTCAATTACGAATTTATTCAGGGCAGGAACCTACAGGTATTTGAAGAAACAGTACATGCTGAATTCATTAATCATACCGCTCCGCCCAATAGCGCCAATGCCAGCAAGGAAGGTCTTTTACAATTTATGGAAATAATGAGGAAGGCTTTTCCGGATCTGGAAGTAGAAATACATATGCAGATTGCGGAGGGAGACCTTGTGACAACCTATAAAACGTTTCGAGCCACACATAAGGGAACATTCATGGGTATCGAGCCTACCAATAAAAGGGTGACATTTGACGTGATGGATATTATTCGTATAAAAGATGGGCAAACCATCGAACATTGGGGCATTCGTGACAGCAGCTCTTTACTTCAACAGTTGACAGCGCGGTAACAACCTGGGATGTTATGCAGGATGTCCCTGCAACCGCCGCAAATGCATTTCGGGTGAAGGTTCTTTTACATGTAAGAATAAGTTATCTTAGCTGGGCCGGGATTACACATAAGTGGCTACTGCGGCTTAAAAGATCTTCTCTATGGTAATGATACTTGCACAAATCTTCACCGGTCTGGTAGCGTTGGAGCACCTCTACATCCTATGGATGGAGAGGTTTGCATGGGAAACCGCAGGTAAAAGAACATTCAAATCCCTTCCTGCCGGGCTGTTTCGTCCAACCAAAGGGCTGGCCGCCAACCAGGGCCTGTATAATGGTTTTCTTGCTGCAGGCCTCATCTGGTCTTTTACAATAAAAGATCCACAGTGGGCATTTAACGTACGGATTTTTTTCCTGGTATGCGTTGCAGTTGCCGGCATTTTCGGTGCTCTCACAGCCAGCAAAAAAATATTTTTCTTTCAGGCCCTGCCCGCATCGATTGCCATTCTATTTGTTGTATTAACCCGGTAACATTGTATGGAAATCATTAAATTGTCGGATATCATTGGCCGCGGCTGATGAACAGAACTGTTTGATACGTAAACCTTCTCAGTTAGACAATTGTCCAGTTGTCCTGACAGATTGTTAAGAAAATGCTAAAGCCCGCTTTGGAAGCGGGCTTTAGGACGCGGGCGGGGTCCGGATAAACTAAACCCCATTCATAGGTTCGGCGCTTTGCTATCTGCTGTAAGTCCAATCTTAGCCAGAATGGGACAATTATTATTCCTACCAGATCTTTATTCTTTGGTCTTCGGATTTGTAATTTTTGTCACCGGTGTGCAAGTTAAATGCGCTGTAAAACGGAGCAAAGTTCATGAGCGGGCCATTTACACGCCACATGGCCGGTGAATGGGGGTTGGTGTTTACATACGTGCGCAGGAACGCATCTCTTGTCTTCACCCGCCAAATCCTGGCAATGGATAGAAAAAAGCGTTGGTCCGGCGTGAAACCATCGATTTTGGCCGAATCCTTTCCCTGCGGGGTCATCTTAAACGCATCGTAGGCGATAGCGATGCCGCCGTTGTCGGCAGTATTTTCGCCCACTGTCAGTGCTCCCTTAATATGAACACTATCTAAGACAGTAAATGAACCGTATAAGTCAATGACGCTTTTTGTCTTTGCCCTGAACTTTTCATAATCCTCCTTTGTCCACCAGTTCCTTACATTACCGTCCTTATCAAACTGTGCACCCTGGTCATCAAAGGCGTGGGTCATCTCATGACCGATCACCATGCCGATGCCCCCATAGTTGATGGCGTCATCTGCCGAAAAATCAAAATAGGGAAATTGTAAAATGCCGGCCGGGAAAACGATCTCGTTGAAAGAGGGGTTATAGTAGGCCGTAACCGTAGAAGGTGTCGTACCCCATTCTGACCTATCGACCGGCTGGTTCAATTTCGCCAATTGAAATTGATAATCATTTTGTTTAAGCGAGAGTAAATTTTCGAAGTATTTCGTCCGTTCTATCCGTACCTTACCGTAATCGCGCCATTTATCCGGGTAGCCGATCTTTTTGGTAATGGCGTATAATTTTTCTTTTGCCTTTTGTTTGGTGCTGTCACTCATCCAATCAAGATGGCTGATCCTGTTGTCGAAAGACTTTTGCAGGTTGTTCACGAGTGCAAGCACACGCTGTTTTGCATCCTCATTAAAATATCTTTTTACATACAGCTGGCCCAGCGCCTCCCCTAAAAGGCCGTCAACGTTCTCCGTCATGATCTGCCTGCGGGATTTTTGCATGGCTTGCCCGGATAATACCCTGGTGAACTCAAATGAGGCATCCGTGAATGGCTTGCTAAGAGCATCCGCGTAGTTCTCCAGGGTACGCGCCTTCAGGTAAATCTTCCAGTCATCGAGGGGAATGGATGTCAGCAGCGTATTTAACTTGTCGTAATAGGCCGTTTGGGCCATGTCAATAGAGTCGGTCTTTGCATCAAGGCCTGCAAGAAGGGTTGCCCAGCCCAGATTAGGCTGCGTTTTGTCGAGTGATGTTACTGCTGTCTTATGGTAATTGGCATTAATATCCCTCAACTCAATATTTGTTTTGTGGGATGCAGCTATTTGTTTTTCGATGCCGTAAACAATATCTGCATTTTTTGTGGCGGCTGCCGGGTCACTCCCTGTTAATTGAAACAAGGCACTCATGTATTTTTGATAGGCTTGTTGAATGCGGATCGTAGGGGAGTCCATTTTAAAATAATAATCCCTGTCAGGCAGACCGATACCTGTCTGGTAAACATGGGCGATGTTGATGCCGCTGTTCTTGTTATCAGGCGAAATGCCAAAGCCAATAATGGTATGGTTGCCTGTATTGAGCTCACTGGCCGCAAACTTCATTAGAGATGGCAAATTGCTGATGGCGTCGATCCGCCCGAATATGGGCTGGATGGGTTCGTACCCGCGCCGGTTGATAGTTGCCGTGTCCATTCCGGAGGCATAGAAATCTCCTACCTTCTGGTCAATACTTCCGGGCGTATTTGTTGTTTTTGAAACGCTATCCAGAATGTTTTGCAGGAGTTGTTTCTGAGGGATGTTCAGGAACGAATAAGAGCCGACGCCAGTCTGGTCATCAGCAATTTTTGCGGTGTCGTACCACCGCCCGTTAACATAGCGAAAGAAATTATCGCCAGGCTTTATTGAGGAATCGATTCCTCTCACATCGACAAAACTTTTTTTGGGAGAATCCGGGTTGTTACAGGCGCTAAAAAAGATAAAGGCTAAAGACAGGTATAAGAGCTTATGCATAAATAAGGATTTGTCCAAAGATAAAGGTCCCGTAACAGGCGGCAAAAAGAGTCCCGGCGGCTACGGTCAAAGGGCCGGGTTTCACGGGATATAAGGGCCGCGAACTACCAATTTATCGCCAGAGTCATCTACCTCGAACAAATGTGGGATCCGGCGGTAATGTCCATTTATTTCCTGGTGGCTATGTATTGCCATCAACAGTTTGCCCTGCAACGTCCGGAACAGCATGCCATGGCCGAAATTGGGCGGCGTGATCGGTTCTTTCTCCTGTACCCAAGGGCCTTTCAAAGTACCACTTGAAGAATAGGCGACGCCTTGCGTGTAAACGTTATATACCCAACTGGTCCAGAGGATACCAAGGCGACCCGTTTGGGTCCGGAACACGTGTGGCCCGTATGCGTTTGCCGGTAAGGTCAAAAATGGCGTTGCAAAGAGCAGGGGCGAATGGGGGCAGCCCGGGCTCACCCACGTCGCCGGCGGCCTCGTCAATTTAGCGAATTGCCGGGATGTTCATCTCAGCGGTATCACATGATCCCGAGGCGGTCGCGGAGCGAATCGCGGTAGGTGCTGCCAATGGGGATCTTTTCACCATTTACAATCAGCTGATGAACCTCGATCATGCTGATATGCCGTATACCTACCACGTATGATTTATGTACCCGTATAAAATCCGCTGCTGGCAGAAGGTCAAAAATGTCACCCATATTTTCACGGATCAATATATTTCCGCCTGTCCGGTGAACGGTAATGTAGTTGCCGTCCTTTTCCAGGTATAGTATCTCGCTGACTTTAACCCGGTGGGTTTGCGGCCCGCTTTTGATCAATACGGCAGCGTCTTCATCCATGCCGGGGGTATTTTTCGGCGACAATGCCGCCGCGGCTTTATTGATTGCCATAAGGAAGCGCTCAAAAGTTACAGGCTTGAGCAAGTAATCCAGTGCGTTCAGTTCGTAACTTTCCACGGCGTATTGGCTGTAGGCGGTAGTGAAAATGATCAGGGGCCGTGGCGACAAGGTTTGCAGCAGTTGCATTCCGGTGATATCCGGCATATTGATGTCGAGGAAGATCAGGTCGACCTTTTCACGGTTCAGAAACTCGATCGCCCTGACCGGTTCACGAAAGGTAGCCTTGAGGCTGGCCAAGCTGATCTTTTGACAATACCGTTCGATCACCTCGAGGGCTTTCGGTTCGTCGTCAATGGCTATGCAGGTCATCATGACAGGTCGATTTCGAGGTTAACCATAAATTTCCCGTTGTCCTTATTAATGTTCAGCTGGTGTTTGGCCGGGTAAACCAGCTGCAGCCGTCGTTTTACATTTTCCAGTCCGATGCCGCTGATCTCCATTTCCATTTTTTTGATAAAGCTGTAGTCCGTGTTGACACAGGTAAAGATCAGTTTTTTGCCGGAAACGACTATGGCTATTTGTATGGCTGCTCTTTGCCCGATGGCGACGCCATGCTTAAAGGCATTTTCGACAAAGGGGATAAACAGCATAGGCGCAATGCCGATATCGGCGATTTGTCCGGCGTGATCAAAGGTTACTTTTACTTCCTCATCGGCGTAGCGGAGTTTGTTGAGGGTGATGCATTCTTCCAGGTAGATGATTTCCTTGCTGAGCGGAACATTTTCCTCATTGCTGTCATACAGCATATAGCGCATCATGCCGGAAAGCTTTGAAATGCCGTCGGCCAGCTCATCGTTTCCTTTGCCTTGCGCCATCGAGAACAGGTTGTTGAGGGTATTGAACAGGAAGTGTGGGTTGATCTGTGATTTAAGGAATTTGATCTCGGTGCTTAACTGGTTGGCCTGCAGCCGGGTTTGGATGAGTTCGCTTTTTGCCCATGCGTTGAGAAAGAAATAGGCGATGGATATACCCAGTATGACAAGGAAAGCGAACAGTATGACAGGCTGTATGTGCCGCCAGTCGCTGATCATGAAGTTGATGGCATTGACTTTAGAAAGGGCATCAGGATCATCCTGGATCACCTTTGTGAGGAGGTGCGGCGGTTTTCCGACGGAATCCGGTCTAAGAAGGAAGGGTGGGGGTTCGGGTATCGGGTTCGCCTGATCGAACAGGGGGCCGGCGATAAAGTAATTCGCACCAAATATCATAGTAAACCATCCGGCGCATATGGCCAGTCGGATGATGCCATTTTTGTATCGGATGACTTTGGGGAATACCCAAAATACATTGCCATAAAAAAGTGCCGCCAGGAACCCCAGGATAATATACACATAGGATGAAATGGAAGTTTCTCCCAGCCGATCTCTTACAATATGGGCGGCTTTTGCCCAGACGTGAATATGCGAAACGTTCAATGAGGTAAGCACATAAAAAACACCTGTCCAGAACACCAGGTGGAGCAATATTTCTATCCCAAGTCTTTTTTTGGCCGGTAGCATATTAACAAAGATAAAATATCGTGCTTGCCGTCAAAAATTAGGTGATTAACCAGCCGGATTGACAGCCAAACGAGGCGTTTTTGAAATCCCGGATAACAAATAACCGGTCTTCAACCCTTCCAAACGCTCATTCACACCAGCGTTTTCGGGGAGCGGCGTCCCGGGAATAATATTGTTCAAAAAATGGCAGGAACTATGAAAAAGCAATTACTATTCGCCGTCAGTTGCCTGGCGGCATGTATAAGCGCCGAAGCGCAAAAACCCGATACAGCATGGTTGATGGTGCATTACAAGTTTACCCATGTGAGGGATACTACAAACCGGGCGCATCCTTACACGGAAAATATGGTGCTGTTTGTAGGTAAAAGTGCGAGCGCTTATAAAAGTTACGATGGACTGGTAGCAGATCAGCAGTTCAAAAAGGCCTGGGCCGAGGCAGCAGCCAACAGTCCGGATGGGCACATCAATATTAACCGAAGGGGTGTAGGTTCACGCACCCAATACTATGAATATCCGGCTGAGCAGAAATTGTTAACAAAGGATGCCCTGATGGTTAACGACTACCTGATCGAAGGCCCCATGCCTGCTGTAGACTGGAAGATCAGCGGAGACACGGCAAGCTATGGCGGGCTGCACTGCCAGAAAGCTACCGGCCATTTTCTGGGCCGGGATTATATTGCATGGTTTTGCCCCGATGTGCCGGTACATACCGGCCCCTGGAAATTAAACGGCCTGCCCGGAGTGATCGTAGACGCCCATGATACGAAAAACGAAGTGGCATTTACCTTTGACGGGGTAGAAAAGACGGCGCCGTCGCTGCCAAAAGATCAGTCGGCTTTTGGCAATAAGGATGAAAAGGATCTCCCGCCGATATTGCGGGGTTTGAACGATGACCCTAATTTGATCCACCCGCCGGCCTCCATAACCAAAGCCACGCAGAAGGAGTTCGATAAGTTGCGTGCGACCATGGAGAAGGACCCTGCTGCATTTGTGCAAGCCATTAATGCGGCCAACAGTCGGAGCGATGGTCCTAAGATGGATCATGTTGTGGCTGGCCCGAAGGGTAGCGGTCCTGTCCTCAATAATCCCATAGAATTACCCGAAAAATGATGAGCAGGTCTATAAAGGTGGTGGATTTGCTGGTAACCGGCTTATTGCTTTCCATTGCAGGGATTGCGCAAAATATAAAGGGTACTGTAAGGGACAGCACAGGCAAGGCTGTTCCCTATGCCACAATCAACCTGAGAAATTCCGTTAACAACACTATTATCGGTTATGCCGTTACGACTGCCGGCGGCGCGTATATTTTACAGATGCCTGCTGGTACGCCTTTAAGCGGACTGGTGATAGAAGCGACGAGCATAGGTTATAAAACCCTGAGCCGGCCGGTAGCAGATGTACACCTTACCTATGACTTCACATTGAGCGTTTCGGCGAACCAGCTACGGTCTGTCGAGATCAAAAGCAGCCGGCCTGTCTTGCGAACGCATGGCGATACGCTTGGTTACAAGGTATCTGACTTTGCAGGTGCACAAGATAGGGTGATCGGTGAGGTGCTAAAAAAGCTGCCGGGCATAACGGTCGGTGCTGATGGAACGATCAGCTATAATAGCAAGCCGATCTCTAACCTGTATATTAATGGCGACAACCTGCTGGATGATAAATATAATATCGCTACTACGACTATTCCGCAAGGCGTTGTGGAGCAGGTGCAGGTGATACAAAACGACCAGCCCATTAAAGTGCTGCAAAATAAGGTGATGAGCGATGATGTGGCCCTGAACCTGACGATAAAGAAAGGTGCGAAAATGCAAATGATCGGGCAAGAAAGCATAGGTGCGGGCTTGCCGGGCAATTATGACGTTGACCTGAACGCGATGCTGTTTAAGGACAATTACAAAGGCATTAATTACCTGAAAGGCAACAATACCGGACATGACTTGCAGCAGGAATTGGTTGCCCATAATTTTAATAACTACCAGCAACATATTGATAATTATATGCCGGCTGCGCTGCTGTCCCTTGGTACGGTGAACAACCCGGCTTTATCGAGGGACAGGTATTTGTTCGACCAATCCGGGCTTCTTAACCTCAATAACCTGGTCAAATTACGTAACAACATACAAGTGAGGATGAACGCCTGGTATTTCCATGATAATCAGCGGCAGGATTTCAGCCAGCAGAGCACGATCTTTTTACCCGGCGATAGCGTCCGGTATAATGTGACTCAACATAACCGTTTCCAGCCCGATATCCTGCATACCCAATTTACGCTGAACGTTAACAGGGACAAGTCTTATCTTAATGATGTCCTGGTGCTGGATGATAACCGGTCTGCCTATCATTCGTATCTGAATACGGGCGCCGCCGCGGTAAACCAGGTGCTTCATGATAACCAGCTGAGCTTCTCCAATGAATTTAACCTGATAAGATCTTTGAAGTCGAGCCATATTATACAGACCTATTCCTATATCAGTCATTCGGCTGAGCCGGAAAACAGGACCATAGGGCCCGACTATGAACCGGCAATTTTTAATAAGAGTAATCAATATGCTCAATTGATAGAAACCGTAAATGTGCCAACCTGGTATACCACTAATTTTGTATCCCTCAAAATACCCTCTAATCTGATCACGCAGAGTATCAAGACGGGGTTTAGTGTTCAATCGCAAACATTAACGTCAAACCTTGATGTGGCGCAGGTGGATAACAAGCTGACACCGCAATCGGACAGCTCAATGAATCATTTGAGCTGGACCAGGACGAAAATATATGCGGAAGCGGACTATGACCTGCCCGGAACGATCCTTCAGGCAAACCTTAGCCTGCCGGTCAGCCTGCAGCAGATTAATTATTCCGACAATGGGTATACGCTGGATGGACAGATGACGCGTTGGTATTTTAATCCGCTGTTAAAAGTAAAATATCGGGTTGGCACGGAAAATTATCTTTCTCTCTCCTACAATTACCGCAATGAGACGGGCACGATAGAGGATATTTACCGGGGGTATATTTTGAAAGACTACCGGACGCTGTATGCCAACAGCGCAGACCTGACTGAAAAGCAGCACCAGAATGCGTCGGCGGGGTTTAGTTATCGCAAATCGCTGATCCTATTTTTCGCCAGCCTGAATATCATGTATGATCATCTCGCTGCCAGTAAGATTGCCTCAGAGCTCATTACGAATAACCTGCAGCAGCAGGTGATGCTGCCTTATGCCAATGCTACCGGTGCATGGACGGTTAGCAGTACGGTGAGCAAATATTCCTTTGCTTTGAAAACCACTTTCAGCGCTGGTGTGCAATGGCAAAGCACACGATCGGTGCAGTTGCAGAATGATCAATTATTGCCATTCAACACCATTACTAAAACGGGATCGTTCGGCGCCGTCACGAATGTGGGAGAGCATGTGGCCATTGACTATAAGGCTACGCTCGTCCAAACGGCCAGTCATTCGGCGGTAGATGTATCTGCGGGTCATATCGACCAGCTACAGCAGCAAGCCTCGCTGGAGTACAATCCGGTAACTCATGTGCAATTTAAGCTATCGGGCGAGCATTATTTTACCAGACAGGATGGGAACCCTGACCTGAAGTACTTTTTTGCTGATGCCTCGGCGAAGTTCAGGGTAAGTAAATGGAAAACCAGCTTCGAGTTCAGCGCTGTTAATTTCCTGAATGTTAAAACCTATAGGGCGTTTTATCTTTCGGCAAATACGTTTACGGCGAGTTCATATGCCCTGCCGGGGCGGATCGTTTTGGGGAAGGTGATGTTTAATCTGTGATCGTGCCGAGTGCTTAATCAAACAATGCGTCCATCTTTAATTCGTGTTGTACAAGAGTATCAGAATAATTGTTTCTGGTAAGGCCCCATGTTGTAACAAGAACCAGGCGGACTGCTTTTCTTGTCTGGGTGACTTCTTTAAAAACGCTGATCTTTCTTTTGAGCTCTTCAGCGTAACTTTTGGTGATAACAAAAGTGTCAATTGAGAATTTCATTTCGCAAATGTTTATTACTCTATCTGCGCGATCGATCAGCAGATCTATCTGGGCGCCTGATGTTTCTGTAGAGCCGGACCATGCCGAAGCTTCGGTCCTTATTCCGCCAATACTTAATCCAAGTTTGATTTTGTAGATATGTTCCAGGCAAACCTGTTCAAATGCATAACCGGCCCAGGTATTTTGGTTCGGGGTATCCAATTGACTGATCCAATAAGCCTGATCGGATGGTTCAAATCCTTTGATCCAGCGAAAATAAAAAAGAGAGTAAAAATCTGTCAGCTGGTAAATACTGTTCTTTTCTTTTTTTCCGAAGGCCCTATATTTACGGATAAAATGACTTTCTTCCAATTCACGTAAGATTCGGGTTGTTCCTCCGCCGTTGGGCATTTGGGATGCTTTGATTAATTCTTCCCGGGAAAGCCCTTTTGCTTTTTTACTCAGTGCTTCAACGATCTGAATATGGCCTTCTGCTTTCTTGAACAATGAGTGGTATAGGTTTTCGAACTCTGTCCGTAAAATTCCTGATTCTGCAAAGCAGAGTGCGTCAATATTCTGAGCTGCACTTAGTTTTTGGTCTATTCGTGACAAATAAAAAGGGATGCCTCCCATCACCATATACAACTGGACAATCTGATATCTATCAAAAAAGGCGCCGCGGCTATTGAAAAATTGTTCACACTCTTTTAGAGAAAAGGGTTGTAGCTGAATTCTGTCTGTTACACGGTTATGTAGTCCTCCTCTGCTGTTTAGTATTTTATTAATGATCCAGCTTGCTGCTGATCCACATACTATTAGAATGATATCTGTTCTCGCGCTGGCCCAAGAATTCCAGAAATGTTCCAGGGCCGATAAAAAGCCGGAGCCTGCTGTATCGAGCCATGGAAGTTCATCGAGGAACACTATTTTTTTTTCACTTTTCTTTGATTCTAACAGGGTTGAAAGCTGAGTGAATGCTTCCAGCCAACTTCTCGGTAGCGGCCGGTCTATATGCGAAGGGTTGTATTTGTTTAACGCAAGGTGAAAGTTTGATAACTGGGTGGCTGCATTAGTATTGGCCATACCAGTAACCTGGAAATCAAATGAGGGAAAGGCATTTCTTATCAGGAATGTTTTTCCTACTCTTCTTCTACCGTACACAGCAACAAATGAGGAGCCTCTTTCTTCAGTAAGCTTCTTCAATCTGGCTAATTCGTTTTGTCGACCGATAAATATTTCCATCTTAGATTTGGCTATAAGCCAGGTAAATATACTAGTTTTAGCCAAATGTTGGAGGATATTTGGCTAAAAGTGGATGGAAAGGATAGTTGTAGCCAAATGAAGATACCAAGAAAGAGAAGGGAATGCAAAAAAGCCCTTGATTTACTGGCTTTTAGTGAATTGCCGGGATAGCCTGACAGAAAAAAAGTGGGAGTTTAGGTTAGATTAAGAATTTCCTGCATCAAACCCGAGCGGAGAAAATTACCAATAAGAGGTCGACCATTAGATCGAGATAGCGGCCGACCGATTTTGGACTGAAAAGAAAGACAGATATTGAAAACCCTGGTCAGAAAGTGCTGTTATAAAGGGCCTCTGACCCCAATAAAAAAACCATATTCTATTGATATTCAATTTAATATGGGGCCTGATAACGGACAAGTTGGTTCGGCAAATTTTAGCAATTTGGCCATAATAGCTTCCAGCCATAGCATAAAACTTAAAGTTCAATAAAAATTGCTGGTGTATCGAAAGCGCGCAATTGCTATAGTAAAATCGTACAGGTTGGCTAGCTTAGCGATTGCGTAATGTGCTATATGTCAATCATATACTAATTAGGCACACGGTTGGCTGTTCGGTTGAGAGTGTTGGCTTTAATATTGAAAATAGATAATCATGCTCAAAAACTATCTCACCATTGCCTGGCGCAATCTGTTAAAAAACAAACTGTTTTCCTCCATCAATATTATCGGTCTCGCTCTCGGCATGGCCATCGCCTTGCTGATCGGCCTGTGGATAGCAGACGAACTGCAGTACGATCATTATTATCAGCACCATGACCGGCTGGCGCGGGCGGCTGTGACCCCCTACATGAATAAAGACACTATTTACACCAACCTGACCATACAGATGCCCCTGGGCAACGAGCTTCGTACGAAATACGGTAAGGACCTGAAATTCGTATCTCTTGTTGCAGGCGGGGGGGCTCATATATTAGCAGCGGGGGATAAAAAATTGTCGGGCATAGCCATCTATGCAGAGAAAGATTTTCCGGAGATGTTTACGCTCGATATGGTGAGAGGCAGCCGGGACGTGCTGAAAGATCCCACTACTTGTATGATCTCACAATCCAAGGCGCTGGCGATGTTCGGGCATGCGGACCCGATGAACAAGATCATTCTTATCGATAATGAGATCGAACTAAAAGTGGGTGCTGTGTATAAAGACCTGCCGGAGAATACTACTTTCTATGAGACTGCCTGTATCATGCCCTGGGAGAACAAGGCAAACTGGTGGAACTCGAAGGACCCGCAAGGCAACTGGTATAACCATAACGGAGCATTATACGTCCAGGTGAAAGACAATGTCAGTATGGAACAGGCCGCCGCCTCCGTAAAGGAGGCTCCTACGAGCCATATAAAGGGGTATACGGAAAACGCTACCTTGTTCCCACTGGACAAGCTCCATTTATACGACGAGTTTACCAACGGAAAAATGTCCGGCGGTCGTATACAGACCGTCTGGCTGTTTGGCATCATCGGGATCTTCGTGCTGCTGCTCGCCTGTATCAACTTTATGAACCTGAGCACGGCCAGGAGCGAGCGGCGGGCAAAGGAAGTCGGTATACGCAAGGCCATTGGCTCTCTGCGTACACAGCTGATCGGACAGTTCATCAGCGAATCTCTCGCTGTATCGTTTTTATCCCTGATGCTGGCGCTCTTTTTGGTGCTGATCTCACTTCCCTTTTTTAATGGGCTGGCGGACAAACACATGTCCCTGCCCTGGGGTGATGTCCGTTTTTGGGTACTGCTGCTCACGTTCACGTTCCTGACCGGCCTGATCGCCGGCAGCTATCCGGCCTTTTATTTATCGGCTTTCAAGCCGATAAAAGTGTTGAAGGGAACCCCTGGGTTCCGACCGAGTCCGAGCGTGTCGATGCAGCTCGGACGATGGTCTTTCCGGGTGGGTCGTTTGGCTGCGATTCCGCGAAAGGTGCTGGTGGTGGTGCAGTTCACGGTGTCGGTCACGCTCATTATCGGGACGATCATCGTTTTCCGGCAGATAAAATACGCGAAGGACAGACCTGTCGGCTATGACCGGGGAGGGCTTATCGCCGTTGGTATGAATACGAACGATCTGTATAAACACGACGAAGCCATCCGAGCCGCGTTATTGCAATCCGGCGCCATCACGGATATGGGAGAAACCAATAGCCTCCCTACCGAAATATCTTCCGGTAATGGTGGGTTTTACTGGAAGGGGGTGGGGCCCGACAATTCCTATAATTTCGGGACGCTCAATGTGAACTACGATTATGGACATACGGTGGGCTGGAAGGTGGTGGAAGGGCGTGATTTTTCCAGGAATTTTCCGGGTGATACGGCGTCTGTCATGGGCGGGTTGATCGTGAATGAATCTGCCGTGAAACAAATGGGACTAAAACATCCCGTCGGGGAGGTCGTCAACTATAAAGGCACCATCTTTGCCAATGTCCCTCACGTTATAGTAGGGGTAGTAAAAGATATGGTAATGGAGTCGCCCTATGATAAACCGGCCCCGGTGATGTTCTTTTGCGGTGGGTATGTGGGCAGTATGGTTATGCGGGTCAATCCGGCAATGCCGATGCGGGAAGCATTAGCCAAAATGGAGCCCGTATTCAAGAAATATAATCCGGGCAGTCCCTTCGAATTTAAATTCATCGATGACATCTATGCGAAGAAATTTGCTGCTGAAGAGCGCATCGGCCACCTGGCGGCTTTCTTTGCCGTGCTGGCCGTCTTTATCTCCTGTCTGGGATTGTTTGGCCTGGCTTCTTTCATGGCTGAGCAGCGTGTCAAGGAGATTGGGGTCAGGAAGGTGCTGGGGGCGACGGTGTTCAATCTCTGGAAACTGCTGTCAAAGGATTTCGTAACGCTGGTCATACTTTCATGCTGTATCTCCATTCCCATTGCCTGGTATTTTCTGCATGCCTGGCTGGCGAAATACGATTACCGGACGTCGCTATCCTGGTGGGTATTTGCGGCAACAGGCGGTGGAGCATTGCTTATAACGATACTAACAGTAAGTTTTCAAAGTATAAAAGCAGCGCTTGCAAATCCTGTAAAGAGTTTGAAAACAGAATAGCATCCTGGCGGGAATATAAATGAAAAATGCCCATAGAACCTTTGTCCTATGAGCATTTTTTGTTGGTGGAACTGCCTGTGTAGCCGGAACGGGACAATTGTCTAACCAATTGCTAGTTGATTTACTGGCTTTTAGCGAATTGCCCGGATGATATCCTGACAGTAATATAAGTTATGATTTTTTTGCATTAATGAACTTTTGACATTATGCTTTTGTTGCCCGAATCATCACTGGTTAATGCATACCATGTGTCACCGATATAGTAATATTTCTCGTTTGGACCAAGATCGACCGTTGGATAATCACCGTTGAGCAGGCTAGGCCTGGCCGAAGATGAATCTATTCGAAAAGCAGCATTAAGATGTTCGATCCTATTATAAAAGATCTTTCGTGTTCCATCAAACCTTAAAACATATACACTTTTACGGTCGTAGTTTTTAGATCGGTGTACACTTGCTTTGAGCATATCCCTGACATTAGCTGTCAATTGATAGTCTCCCAGCCTTTGGTTCTGTAATTTTAGGTGAACCTCATGCAGATGATATTCGTGTGATATGACGGATTCATTAATGGTGAGGAATTCACTTATGAAGCAAAGGCGGTTTTTATTGACTCCGAGGATCATCACATATTCAAAACCCTGGTCAGAGCCGCCTCTCGGACTATATACAACTTCCAGTAATTCGGGTCGAAGAAAATGAATCTTTACAAGACCTGAGATATCATCAATTTCTATAGTAGTATCAGGACCCGCGATCGATAATGTATGGCCATGATGTATTTCTGAAAAAGCAATCTTACTTCGGGTGCCGTCGAATGACTGGATACAAAATGTCCTGGTCTTATATGTACTTTTTTCTCCGGCAAACACCTCACTACCTGAAGTGATTGAACAAGCTTCTTTATCAAGTGTTTTTTGGAAGGTAAGGTCTGCCTTTGGATCATATTTGCCAAGGTATTTCCAAGGCTGTCCGCTCGCTCTGGTTGTTGGCACAAAGAGCAGATGAATTATTATGATCCACTGGAGAGATTTCACGGTCTTGAGATTAGGGTGATTTCTTTTATGATTCGAACAGGTTCTTTGCCGAACAATTACAAATAGAAAATTAGCAAAGAAAACTGTTGGGAAAAAGTGAATTGGGGGAGATGCAAAAGGATTTCAATTAAAAAACCCGTAATGATTTGATTGTCAAATTATTACGGGTTTTGTAGCGAGATCGGGATTTGAACCCGAGACCTCAGGGTTATGAATCCTGTGCTCTAACCAACTGAGCTATCTCGCCAGGTTGGGTGTTTCCATTTGGGATGGTGGGAACCCGTCCTTGTAAATGGGTTGCAAAAATAGAGAAAAAAGATTGGAAAAAGCACTTTCGATTGTCGAAATGAAGAGAAAAATCAGCGGTGCAGTGATGGTAAATAGAGGGGCGAGAAGGCGAGGGAGTTATGGGGCGTGCGCGAAGAAAGGATGTGGGTTGGGGCTAAGGGCAGGACGGAGATCTGGTGGCTGGAGGCGAGTGGAGGGGTGAGGGCTGGGCAAGGGAGAAGGGGGGCGGCGGGAGTGAACGGGAGGCCGGGAGGGCGGTGAGTTAAGGTAATGAGGAGGACACGGGGGCAAGAGGGGCGGCGGGAGTGAAGGGCAAAAAAAAGGCCCTCTGTGGAAACAGAAGGCCGTCTAACGATTGCTTGCCATATGAAAAATCTTCAGAAAATCGATGTTGTAGGTGCTCGGCGCTGGTCTGTTCACTGGTTCGGTTGTTAGCGCGTTTGCGACTCAAAAATAAGCAGGAAAAAAAGAACTTGATGCTATCAAAAGGTTATCAGTTTGCTAAATCCTTTTAACACTCTTCCATTTCCTGACTGTGTTCCCTTTCGTTCTGAGTGCAAGATCGGAGATTTTACTGAGAAAAGGAAATTTTTTTGGGACATTTTTAATTTTTTTCAGGACGAGATCTATAAAAAAACATATGTAATTTATAATAATATTAATAATAAGGTCTTTTAAGTCCATTTTAGTCTTGTTTACCCCTACTATTTGAGTATTTGAGTAAATGGTCAAATAAATGTATATTTATTTTAATGTGTTTTATGATTTGATATTATACAAAATCGTATTGGGTGGATGATTTGGCTGCCGGGAGGCTGCGGAGGCGAATAAAAAAAAGCTGTTAGGGTGGGTTGGAGGAGGAGGAAGGCTATCCCCGCCGGATGTGCTGGCGGGGATGGCTATTTTGTGAATGAATATGTAGGGCTGGTTTTGTGGAGGATGGGTGGCGTCTTTGCGGACGCCTGAAGGCGCTGGGGGCCCCTTACTTTGTTCTCCCAGGATATTGTTCCAGGGCGTGCTGGAGGCAGTCCATGGCTTTGTTGAGGTCCTCGGAGTTGAGTACATAGGCGAGGCGCACTTCCTTTTTTCCCAGACCTTTTGTTCCGTAGAAGCCGCCGGCGGGGGCGAGCATCACGGTCTGGTTATTATAAGAAAAGGATTCGAGCAGCCATTGGCAGAAGACATCGCTGTCGTCTACCGGCAGGCTGGCCATGGCGTAAAAGGCGCCGCCGGGATTGGGGCAGAATACGCCGGGTATGCGATTGAGCCGGCTGACGAGGGTGTCTCTGCGTCGGAGGTATTCGGCGCGGGTGGCGTCGAAGTAGTCGGCGGGCAGATCGGTTGCGGCCTCACCAAGAATTTGGGCGAAGGAAGGGGGGCTTAGCCGGGCCTGGGCAAATTTCATGACGGTGTCCAGGACGGCCTGGTTGGTGGTGACCAGCGCGCCGATGCGGCCGCCGCAGGCGCTATAGCGTTTGGAGATGGTATCCATCATGAGCACGTTGTTCTCTGCCCCTTTCATGTTCATCGCACTGATGTGTTCCCCACTGTAGCAAAAGTTACGGTAGGCTTCATCGGAAAAGAGATAGAGATCGTGTTTGATGACCAGCTCTTTAAGGGTGTCCATTTCTTCCCTGCTGTAAAGATAGCCAGTGGGGTTGTTGGGATTACAGATGACGATGCCCCGGGTGCGCGGTGTGATGAGCTTTTCGAACTCAGCCACGGGCGGCAGGGCGAAACCATCTTCAATATGGGAGGTGAGGGGTTTGACGATGACATTCGCAGCAACGGCAAATCCATTGTAGTTGGCGTAAAAAGGCTCGGGGATGATCACTTCATCACCCGCATCGAGGCAACTCATGAATCCGAAAAGGATGGCTTCCGATCCGCCCGTGGTGACGATGATCTGCTGATAGTCGACGTCGATGCCGAGCGCTTTATAATAGGAGGCGAGTTTGCGCCGGTAGCTTTCGTTGCCGGCACTGTGGCTGTACTCGAGTACTTTGAAGTCGAAATTTCTTACGGCATCGAGCGCCATTTTGGGGGTTTCTATGTCGGGCTGGCCAATATTGAGATGATAGACCTTGACGCCTTTCTTTTTGGCGGCCTCGGCATAGGGCACGAGTTTCCGGATCGGCGAAGCCGGCATTTGTTGTCCGCGTTGGCTGATGGTTAACATGCCGCAAAAGTACGGGGTCTCCCGGAGAAATGGGGAGGGGGGAT
>Ga0207671_10001839_pt1 | contig 23683 bp, 46 predicted proteins | sample KBSC24metaG_FD_184352 | JGI IMG/M metagenome (GOLD analysis project Ga0207671, IMG submission 184352) | Corn rhizosphere microbial communities from Kellogg Biological Station, Michigan, USA - KBS C2-4 metaG (SPAdes) (version 2) | ecosystem: Host-associated > Plants > Roots > Rhizosphere > Soil... | reverse complement strand
GTGTGGCGCATGACGTGAGGCGTCACCTTCCTGGGATTGAGCTTCGCTCGCTGAACGGCGCGAAGGAATTGCTTCGCCATGCTCGCGCGGTGCGGCTTCTTTGACCGAGGCCCGGCCGGGAAGACCCAGCCGTCCGAATCATCCTCCATCTCGCGCTGGCGTTTGAGCATGTCAGCAAGCGCCGGGGTAATAGGCTGCTCGCGCTGACCGGCCTTCGCTTTCGGGATAGCGATTCGCCGCGTCTCGAAATCGATCTGGTCATACCGGACGGCAAGGATCTCGCTGTGCCGCATGGCAGTGTTGAGCCCGAAGGCGACGAACAGCCATAGGCGCCCATCCTGATCGCCGACGGCCGCTTTCATCAATTCGGCCGCATGCTCGGCGCTCATGACCACGATCGGCTTGCGTGGCTCCTCGCCCTTGCTGATCTTGGGGCGATCGTCGGCTTTGATCCACCTCCAGTCAGCCAGGCGGTTCATCATGTGGCTCAGCGTGGATAGCTCACGGTTGACGGTAGCCTGCTTAGCCCCCTCCCCCAGCCGTTTCTTCACATATTGCTGGATCCGAAAATCAGTGAGCTTGTCGGCTCGATGCGAACCGAATGCCGGCACAAGGTAATCGTCCAGATGACGGCGCTTGTTCGGGAGATCGCTAAAGCCTTTCTGACCCTCGCTGATCGTCTCCTCTAGGCGATCCATATAATCTTTTGCCGCCTCCTTGAAGCTGCGGTGCGTCTTCCTCCCGCGTGGGAGATCAAGCCGCCCTTCCCTTGCCTTCGTGCGCAGGCTTTCGATGGTGCGTTCCGCCTGTTCACGGGTGACACCCTCGCTCTCCCGACCAACCACTCGGTGAATGCGCTGGCCGTCCACCATGATGTTAACACTGTAGCGGACGTCGTTGGTTGAAAGGCGTTCGGCGCGAACGCCGTGCTCATCGATACCGCCACCGATTTCCAGCGCGCGGATGGCGGGGCGTGTCAGGCGGGTGAAGCGGAGGGCCATCTCTATTCTCTCGGTCCGAGAGCATCAAACAAATGGTCGGCGATTTCACGGCCTGCTTGTTCATGTCTGTCCATGCGGTTGTAAGCTGTATCTCTGAGTTGCCCCAGCGCTTCTTCGGCCGCCTGCAGCTCGAAATAGGCGTCGCGTTCGCGGGTGATTAGATCGGTGTGCTTTTGATGTTCGACCTCGCCCCAGCCATCCTTACTCAAAGATGTACCCCCTCCCATTAACCCCACTCGTCCCGTTGGCTTGCGGAATGGAGCCTCAAACGCCGCGAGCTCTTCGCGTATACCTGCGTGGCGGGCGGATGCTTCATCTCGCCTCGCCTCGGCATCATTGATTCGAGAAATATTCTCTATCCCTGGGTTCCGCCACTCAAGTAGGCGCTCAGCCGCTCCCCTGACGCGAGTGAAGGTATCAAAGTCATCCATCCAACGATGGCCCGTATCTAGCTCGATGTTCTGAATTGCAGCGCATAGCATGTTCGCGAACGCGCCGATGTGTGGCCCTCCACGGCTGTCATCGAAGATGAATGACGTGATCAACCGTCGCTCCACCTCCTGGGTAAGAGATCGACCGTTAGCCTCAGCAGCCTGCTCGATTTTCTCCCTGAGATCCGGGGAGGTCCGCATGTTGAGCGGCGCGTTTTTTGCGGCATTACCCTGTCTAGGTCGTCCCGTCCTGGCCATGCCGAATCTCCGCAACGATTTATTGCGTAATTACGCACGCGCTTGGTAATTGCAAGCACCTTCTGGTTCCCGTACTTTCCACGTGCATTCTTACGCAAAGGAGAGCACGCGTGGAAAGATCGAATGTCTTAGTTCTGCCCGATGGAAGGTTGGATCGTGCTAACGCAGCCAAATACCTCGGCCTAGCGCCAAAAACGTTGGCTGAATGGCAGCGGCTTGGTCGCGGTCCGCTTAGCCGCAAAGTGGGAGGGCGTCGCTTCTACCTGCTCGATGATCTGGTCGCTTTCGCGCGGGGCGAAGCGGCCTAACCATGACCCCGGCATCGGCCGGGTGCATCGCCGACAGCACCGACGAAAAGGGCCAGGTCGCTCATCACAGCGCCCAGCCCCATTCAATCAACACCGACGCCAAGACGAATAATGAACGGAGTGTAGGGACGCAACGAAATAAGCGGACCTTGTACCCGAGGCCGGTCGGCGCAGCAGCCGAGTGGCTGGTGATGACGCCGCTGCTTTTCAGTGACGGCGATTTGGTCAAGGCACAGCGCTTCTACGAGTCGATCCTTGCCGCCCGCGAGGAATGGCTTCGGGTCATGAATCGCCGCCTTCCTCATCCTGAGGCGCTTGATCGCGAGCGTTACGCTCCTCGGCGGCGGGAGTATGCCAAATGATCGAATATCCATATGCGCCCGCTCCAGGGCAGACAGACACGTCGGCTGCCGCTGCCAACTTCCTAGAACCCAAGATTGGTCGGCTTCAGCGCACGACGCTTCAGATCGTAAAGGATGCTGGCGCTCGCGGGATCACCACGAATGAAATCGCCGAACTGTGCGGTATCGATCGCGGTTCAGTGCAGCCGCGCACGTCGGAATTGAAGCTACTCGGCCTGATCCGGGACAGCGGCTATCGTCGCTGCAACGCCAACGGCAAGAAGGCGATTGTGTGGATCGCAATGGAGGTGGCCAATGGGTAAGGTCATTCCCCTCCGGTCGCCCGCCAAGACGCTAATTGTTCGCCGTGATGGCCATCGGTTTCGGCTGGAGCTGTCGCCGGCCCCCACGCCTCGCGAAAAAGATGTGTTCATTCACTTCGACGACGCGGCCTCGGCATTATCCTATGCCCGCCGCCTGACGCTGCTGTTCGGCGATCTCTATCGCTCCGTCATCGACCATACGGGAGAAGCGGCATGAGACCGTTCACCGATCACCGGCGAGCCGCAATGGCGATTCTGACCAGCGGGGCCGATCTTCGACCTCGCGAAGGCCAGTTTTTGGGCGGCCTATCATTCGATGCCAATCCGCTCACGGAGAGGCAAGCCAACTGGCTTGATATTCTTCTGAAGAAGCATGGCCTACCGCCGCTGGAGGGCGGTGTGTCATGATGCAGCAGCTCCACACGGCTCCAGTCGATTTGGGCTCCGGCTACAGCGTCGAATTCCACTTCGACGGACAGCATCTCGGCGTGCGCTGGTCGCCAGATATGCCTGGGCCGACGCGCAAGCACCTGATCGCACCGTATATCCGGGCGCGCGATTCCTTCCTTGCCGATGTGGCCCGGATCAACGGCATCAACATGGCTGTGGTGAACCTATGAGCAATCCCTACAGCGATTATGCTCTTACGCTCCGCGCCTCCGCTTCACCACCCGTCGTCATCGATCGCGATATGATCATCCCCGATTTCATCGCGGCAATGGAGGCGGCAGGCGTCGGTCCGGCAGAATCGATCGCGCAGGATCTTGCCGGTGGCGAGTTGGTGCGGTTTGAGGTGCAGGGGGATCGTAAGGGCCGAAAGAATGGCTGGGCCGTTCTTCACTTCGATGGCATCCCGGCCGGGGCGTTTGGGTGCAATAAACGTGGCATCTCAGACAAGTGGCGGGCGAATGTTGAGCGCCCACGCCTGTCCCGCGCCGATCGTGCCGCATTCAAGCTGAAGATGCGGCAACAGGCGGCACAGCGTCAGCACGAGACTGACGAACGCCACCGCGCGGTTGCGGATCGGGCGGAGCAGCTATGGAACGCGGCAGGGTGGGTGAACAACAGCCACCCTTACTTGGTCGCTAAGCGCATCCCTGGCGAGGGACTTAGGCAGTCGGGCAACATGCTCCTGGTTCCGATGCGCGACATCCAAGGCAAACTCTGGAATCTTCAGCGCATCTTTCCAGACAAGGGCAAGCTGTTCCTGAAGGGCGCCCGCACGCACGGGCTTATGTTCATCATCGGCGAGCCTGATGCCGTGATCTGCATTGGTGAGGGTATGGGGACGATGGCTGCGGTTCGCCGGGCTACCGGTCATGCCGTTGTTGCCGCCTTCTCGGAAAAGAATCTGACGCCGGTTGCGAGGCTGATCGCTGAACACTGGTCTCACTGCGATCTGATCGTGTGCGCCGATGATGACGCTCATCTGGTCGATCATCCCACAATCAAAAGAAACATCGGCTTGGAAGCTGCTCACGCCGCCGCTGCTGCGGTGGGCGGGCGTGTGGCCGTACCGCAAAGGGAGGCAGTTCATGCCTGAAGCAAAAGAGGCGATGGATTTCGCCGATGCGCCCGACGACAATGTTATCCGCGCCGCCATCGCCGCCGCGCCGAAATCGGCGAAGTTCCCCTATGGCTATTCCGTCAAGAATGGTTTGCTGATGTTCGCGGGCGGTGATGACGATCCAATCATCGTCTCGGCGGCGATCGATGTTCTTGCTCAGACACGCGATGACCTCAGCGCTTCGTGGGGCCTGCTGCTCCGCTGGCAGGATAGCGATAAGCATGAACATCGTTGGGCCATGCCGATGTCGCTGCTCGCCGGTGAGGGCGGCGGCGAAATCCGCGCAACGCTGCTTGATCGCGGGTGCTTCCTGTCCACCAATCCCAAAGCTAAAACCAAGCTGCTCGACTTCTTGGCAGGCGTGAAAACGGAATCGCGCGCCCGCGCTGTTGAACGTGTCGGTTGGACAGAGGGGGCCTTTGCGCTGCCTGATAGGACTATCGGTGAATATCCCGGTCGGCATGTAATCTATCAGGGGCCCGCCGCTTTCGACCATCAATATCGTTCTGCTGGGGATCTGAAGGATTGGCAGGATGGAGTTGCGAAGTACGGTGTCGGAAACAGCCGCGTCGCGGTCGCGCTCTCGGCCGCATTCGTCGGGCCGCTACTCGACCTGATCGGAGAAGAAGGCGGTGGCCTCAATTTCCGAGGACCTTCGTCAATCGGCAAATCGACGACACTGTTCGCTGCCGCTAGCGTGTGGGGTCCGCATGGGTTCGTTCGCCAGTGGCGGGCCACGTCCAACGGGCTTGAGGGTGTCGCGGTTCAGCATAACGAGACACTGCTCTGCCTGGATGAGCTGGGCCAACTCGATCCAAAGGAAGCGGGATCGGTTGCCTACATGCTGGCAAACGGCATGGGCAAGGCGCGGGCCGCTCGCTCTGGTGCGCTGAAGTCTCCCGCGCACTGGCGCATCATGTTCCTGTCATCCGGCGAGATCAGCCTTGCCGATCTGGCGAAACAGGACGGGCGTGGTCGCCGATCGGCGGCTGGGCAACAGGTCCGCATCCTCGATGTCGAAGCTGATGCTGGTGCGGGGTTCGGCCTGTTTGAGGCGCTGCACGGCCTATCATCTGCTGAGCTGTTGGCGAGGACGATCAAGGATGGCGCGGCATTGCACTATGGCACGGCGGGTCCGGCATTCGTTGAAGCGGTCTGCGCTCGTCGCGATACCGTCGCAACAGCCTTGCGAAAAGGTATCGACGGATTCGTGGCGGCCTATCTTCCCAAGGGCGCGGATGGCCAGGTCAATCGCGCATGTCGCCGGTTCGCCCTGATTGCCACGGCAGGCGAGATGGCGGCTCGGCTGCGAATATTGCCGTGGCCAGATGGTGAGGCCGAAAAGGCTGCGGCAGCTTTGTTCAAGAGGTGGCTCGACGGTCGTGGCGGAGCCGGCGCTGCCGAGGACCGCGAGGCGGTCGCCAGGGTACGCGCATTCCTCGAAGCTCATGGTTCGGCCCGGTTCGAACCAATGGAGTGCGATGTCCAATATGAACCAAGGATCGTCAATCGCGCGGGGTTCTGGCAGAGCGTCGATGGTCTTCGCGAGCATCTGATATTGCCAGAGGTGTGGCGCTGCGAAGTCTGCGCCGGGCTGGACGCCACCAGCGTCGCCAGAGTGCTTGCCAGCAAAGGCATGCTGCGCACCGACGCGGCTGGCAAATATTCTATCAGCCGCAACCTCCCCGGCATGGGCAAGTCTCGCGTGTACGTCGTGACGACCTCAATCTTCGGAGGCGACGATGACTGATGCCGCCGTCGATTGGTCGTCCGTCCTGTCGGATTTGGGTGTTCCCGGTGTTCCGGGTGTTCCGGCGCAGAAATCCGCCACTTTTGACGGAACACCTTCTGAAACTCTCGGTGTTCCGGGAGGCAGGGTGGAACACCTCGGAACACCCTTGGAACACCTTGCGCCACTAGATAAGTCATTGAATACTATAGCGGAACACCTTGGAACACCCGGAACACCTAATATCGAAGCAGGTGGGTTGGCTGATGACCTTCGAGCGGGCGTCCGCAAGCTCAGCACTATGCACTGCCCGCGTGTTCAGCGTCCTGAGTTATGGGACGAGATCAAAGCCGATGTAGTTGCGATTTGCAACCAAAATTGGGCCGCTCAAGCCATGGCGCTGGGGTGGGAACCCCTTCAGATATTCGGCTATCAACCAAGCGACGTTCCGAACGATTTCTCGCTCGCCGTTGAATTGGCTGGACGGTTCATCGTCGCGGTCGATGAGAGCCGCTTCTATCTCCGGCAAGGTGATGTCCGCAGCTTCTTCGAGCGGCGCGAACGTCCGTTGTTGACGCGGTATCTGTGGGACTTCGACCAATGACCGAACGATCCGGAAAATTTGAGACGAGCCCTAACGAGCTTCCGCCCGCCGGCGTACGGTTCACCATACCATTGCTTAAGGGATGGGTGTTCGTTCGCTACCCCGTCGAGACGCCGGCACCCGAAGGCACCATTGGTTTCATAACCGATGGCGAGACCTGGCAGCGGGCTGGGTTGTTCAAGGACGGCGAATGGCACGGGCCAAAGGGTCAGAAGCTCAAGCAAGCCCCGAAATATTGGACGGTGATCGAGGGCAAGGAATGAGCAGAGCCAAACCGAGCAGGCTGAAAGATGCCGCGCCAATTCCCGACGTGCTTCGGCCGTCGGTCGAAAAGGCGCGCGCTCGCACGGTCACGCGTCGGCATGGCCCGCCTGTCCACCTTGAGCGGGGCGATGATGGCAAGCTGCATTGGTCCTGGCCATTCGGTGAGAACGAAACTGAGCGCCGGGATTGGAAATGGCTCGTGCTCGATACTTTTGGCACCCGTTATGAATCGGTGGCAGGGGCATTCCTTGAGCACCTGATCGCGCTCTGTGCTGGCGAATGGGATGAAGAGCATAAGGAGTGGCTACCGCACGAGGGCGAGGTCGCTGCGATCCTGCACATCGTAACCGCGCATCGGCCGCGCAACGAGGCGGAGGCGGCACTCGCGGCCCAGATTGCCGCCACGCACATCATCACCATGAAGGTGGCCGAACGCGCCGTGCGATACCCATGGGATCACAAGACGGTCGGCGCCTATGCCAAGCTTGTCCAGGCATCGGCGGCACAGTTCGAGACGATGTTGGCGATCAAGGGCAAACGGCGTTCAACCAGCCAGAAAATCACCGTCCGACACGAAAAGCACGTCCATCATCATCAGCACGTCCACCTTGAAGGGGGAGCCTCCGAGAATGCCAGCCAAGCCCAAGAGACCATGGTTGCCCGGCCTGACGAAAATGGCGGACGCGCCGCGCTGCTTAGCGCGAACGCGGGCGGGATCGTTGTGCCAATTGGCGGCGATCAAGGGCAAGGCCCGATGCCGTCTGCACGGAGGGGCAAAAGGATCCGGCGCGCCAATGGGTGAGCGCAACGGTTCATATCGTCATGGATGCGAGACTAAGGAGGCAGTTGAGCTTCGACGCGCCGTGTCGCGGTTGCTGAAGGCGGTCAGAGAGACTGAACATGCCTGAACCGAACAAAATCCGGGAGGTGGCCGAACTGGCGGCGGTGACGCAGCTGCGACTGCGGCAGGAGCTGAAGGCCGCGACGGACCCTGCCGAGCAAGAAAACCTGCGCCAACGGATTAGATCATGCCGGATCATGGAGCGCTTTTGCCGCACGCGGAGGGGAAATGCGTAAGCGCTGGAAGAATGAGGCTGTCGAGTTCGTGCGACACGATCCAAGGTTCAAGTTGCTGGCCAAGGAGCATGGGAAAGCAAAGGCCGCAAGGGTACGCATTGCGGAGATGATGACGGAAGAGGCTGAACAACGCGGCGATCTGGAAGGTGCTGCGTATTCGTGGTCAGACCAGGGAGATCGCGGGTACCATAGGAGGCCCGCTACGGCGGCGCAGCATCACGTAATTTGCCAAAGCTATGAAGCGTCTGGCTAAGCTAAGGTTTGGACACGGGCCACCTCGCCCGGCTTGAGGCCCATGCCTCGAAGCAGCGGATCATCCAGTTCCGCCGCTATCCGCGGTATCTCGTCGGGCGTTTTCAAATACTGTTTGGTCACGGCCTCTCGGGCTTCCTCGTCATCCTCAATCCACGCCGCGTAAACATCACACATCGGCTTGCCGTCTTCCCCGAGCCTTTTCGTGTAAACAAAAAAAAGGTAGCCGCTCATGAATTCTCCTGCTGGGCCGACTCAATTGCTGTTCCCGGGAGGATACGATAATCAACGTCCATGGTCGCCCCATAAACAACATAAGACGGGGGATAATATGCGGGTTTTGGCGATAATGCTGTGCATCCTGCTTGCCGGGTGCGGATCATCGCGCGTCCAGCAATTGGAGGCGGAGAACCAAGATCTGAAGGACCAGGTCGAGCGACTTCAATCGCAGTTAAACGACATCAAGGACAAGGCCAACGAACTGGAAACCGCCAGCAGCGGGTTGCAGCAGCAGCTTGGCCGCTTCGAAAATGAGAACTGGCGCGATGTCGTTCCGGACGCGCAGGAAGCGGGATCGGACGTGGAAAGTGCACAACAGGAATTGTCCGATGCAACAGACGAGTGAGCGCTAAATGATGTCACGTGATTGGAAGTTTCGGATATTCGTTATCCTGTTCTTAGCTACCCTGGCCGCGCCAGCATCCGCCGGCAAGAGGTTCATGGCCTACGAGGGGCGTGATGCAATCCAGGATGGCGTTGGCGGAACAAAGGTAACGACTGACGGCATTGATTTCTGGACCACCGGCACGCCGCCGCACCGTTTCCAAGTGATCGGTATCATCGATGACAAGCGCGGCGGAGGCTGGATGGCCGGAAAGGCTATCGGCGCGCACTCGATCGCCAAGATGATCCGTGATGCCGGCGGCAACGCGGCGTTGGTTCTGGATCAGTCAAGCGCCGTGACGGGTTTCGTCCACGGCGGGCAGGCTACTGCGTACGGCAATACCGCATATGGATCAGGTTGGACGGCGGCGGTGGAGAAGATTTCGACCCGATTCGTGGTCGTCAAATATCTCGACTAAAAGAGAAATCCGGCGGCTGCCGGATGGGGCAATCAACACGTTTACAGTAGCATTCAGTGACAGGGGGCAATCAATGATTCGCAAGGTATTTATGGTCGCGGCATTTTTGTTCACAGGCGGCTGCGCTCAGCAGATGTTCAACGCGGCGCAGCAGAGTTGTGCCGCCTATGGGTTCACGCCCGGCACGAACGAATACGCGAACTGCGTGCAGACGGATTATTACAATCGCCAGGCGCGGCTTCAGGGGATTAGCAACAGCCTCGGCGCAGCGGGCGCGGCGATGAGAGACCGGCCTGAGCCCGCTACGAGCTATCCCCACAACACGGGGCCGGCGGCGAATCTGGTGTCACAGAGCGTCCAGGGCGGGTCACGCTTGTGCGTTTATAACCGCATGGGCAGCCCCTACGTCATTACGCTAAGTTCGGTCGACATATGCCCGATCGTGGCACCGTAGGGGTCGCCAGCTGCCAGATCTAATCCGCGCGCTATAGGAGCGCTAAGTGGAACGAGATGATCTCTCTCAATTGATTTTCGCCGAGCTCGAATATGCGAGCCACTACGCGGACGCGCATACGGAGATAGTGACGCTCGTGGAGGTCTTCTTCTCCAATGTGCAGTCCGGACTTCAAGGCGACTCATGGATTTGGCTCATAGATGCTGATGAAAAGGTGGCGATCGATACATTCTCGTCGATGACGCATCAGGTTAAATCTTATACCGCTGGCCCCCTCGTTCGGAAGGTCATCGACGCGCTTCGCACCAAATTCGATGTGAATGTTCTCGATCCCCCTAGAGAAGTATGGGGCTGACGATGCAATCTCAGCTATCGAGGCCTCATCGACGCGCGAAACGCACAGCTAGCCCGCTAACAATCAACGTGACAGGGGTTGTGATCGCTGCGATGACTAGGGCGCCCATAAGGACCATACCAGGCGGCGGCCCATCCGGATCATCCGTGGCCACACCGTAATATGCTGCAATCATAATGAGCAGTGGGAGGGCCAAACCGGCTATGACGACTGGGAAAATGCGTGCCTTAGCCGTCGCCCCAGAAAGTAGGCAAAAGCCGCCGTCGCCAACAACGCCAAGGCCGTTGACAGAGGCAGGATTGTAAGCGTCACGGCAGCGTCCCTCACCAGGCTTCTCCGACGTAGGCTTCTGCTTCCCCATTATGCCCTTCACAACGGCGGATCCAAGGTAATGCGCGTAACCCTTGCCCTCTGAATGTTGAATATCGCTCCGCCTATACAGCGATAGGGGGTGTTCGGGCCATGCCGGACGACCGCCCCGCGCCTTCGCCCCTTCAATTTCGAAATGGCGCTTGGTAGCGCCTCGCTCGCTATCGGCGAGCCATTCAGCTCGATCGTGCAAGGTGGCCCACCAACCGCGACGATCAGCGGAGTGCTTGGGCTGGCCGCAAGCATCAACAGTCCTATCATGCACCCCCCGCTATGTTGGCGTCCGGTCGATGTGGAAGCATGTCACGAAGTAGAACATTCCTTCTCCGGCCTCCACGTCGCGTAGACATTACAAGAAGCAGGCCGCTTGATATACGGCCCTCGGAGGGGGACATGAGCGAACGCAAGCGACAGTTCATTGAACGGCTAGTAGCAAGGGGCGAGGCTGGCGTTCGAGAAGACCTAGAACTGAAGCGCTATGGAGGCGACCACTTTGGATGGGCGCAACTCTGGCTCGCCGACTTAGAACGGGCTCGCGCGACGGCGGCAGCTTCATCCCAAGAGGAAGCCGCTCGCGCCCAACTAGCGGCTGCTCGGGACGCAGCAGAGTCATCTCGGTTGCAAGCCGAAGCGGCACAGGAGGCCAACCGAATTGCCCGTGAGGCCAACGCCAAGGCCCAGACTGCCAACGTGATCGCGACGCTCGCGATGATTGTGGCGGTTTTCGCGATTCTCGTGTCGATCTTCGCTAAATAGTAAAGGCCGGCGGCATATCGCCTACCGGCCTCTTTATCATATAACGGCGACACGGCGCGGACCTTTACATCAAGCTGCATGCATCAGAATGGCAGGCTGGTCTGCGAAGGCGATGGCGGTAGTGCGATGGGCGCGGTTCGCCGCTCATTGGTTGCCACCCGCATTGCATCGACAATCGCCTGCATCAGCACGTCGCGAGGAACCGGCACGCCTACGCTGACATATCCGGGATTACGGGCTCGCCGCGTGCCATAGGCCACGATCCACTCTCGGCCCCGCTGACGCCAGGCTCTCTGTAGTGGCGCGACAGGGAGCAGGTAGCAGGTCTCGGTCGGAGCATAGGCATAGGCGATAAAATCGCAAGCCAAGGGCTTCTGTATCCAGCCAGGAATTCGGCGCTCTTCATCCGACCATTGTTCCAGAAGGATGTCGGGCCAGTTCTCCGTTCGTACCTTTTCATCAACCGTATAGGTGCGGCCGCATTGGAGGGTTAGAACGCGATCGATGCCCCCACGTTGAGCCCAGCCGTCTTCGCGGATCGAGACGGCGGTCATCAGCTTTGGAAAGGCTTGCCGATAGATCGGTATCCACCATTCCGCATCGGCATACTGGTTCGAAAGCGCGAGGCTTTCGGCGAAGCGGTGAACGCGACTGACAGGAAAACCCCGGCGCTGTGGCCGGGGTAGGTTGCGATCACCTTTTGCTGCAGGCTTTGTCGTCACAGCTCAGGCTCCGTCGTGCCGTCTTTCATGGGGCGTGGGGGCGCGTATCCGCTCCTTTTTTGCGCGGGGCTTCCGCGTAGCACGCAGCCGGGCTTCTTCCTCATCAATTATGGCCTGCATTTCCGGTCGATATTTGAGCGCCCATTCGCGGCTTCCAACCATATCCTGTTTGCGCCTCACGTCCCAAAGGCGGGTTGCTGGCGTCCGAAGCGCATCAAGGATTGCGAGATCCTTTAACTTCCGCGTGCGCTCTCGTTCCCGGTCGGCCTCATTACAGCGATCGCCGCCGTCATATTGATCGAGATGATAAGCCAAGCTCCACTGAGACTCGGCGAGGTCGTGGGCTATCGAAGCCACGCGTGCTTTGCTGTGCATCTCAGTGAACCATTCTTCACGCGGGCTTATAGGTTGAACGATGAGCCGAAGATTGTTGCGTGGGATCTTGTCCCGCAACATGCCTTCACCGATGGCGCGCATCTGCTGGTCGGAAAGGCCGCCCTCGTTATTACCGATGTCTGCAAGGAACCCCAGCGCGACGCGTCGGTGATATGCCGTCATTTCATCGTCTTCTGTTGGGCATGCGGGAATGGTGATGCCTTTACGGATAGGGGTTACGGAGCCCATCACAACGCCTCCTTTACGACAGTTCCGAGAGCGGCCAGTTCGCCCAAGCCGGTAAGAATGATTTCGAGCGCCAATCGATCGCACGGCGCGTCTTCGGTCATCGTTGCCAGCTGATCGCCGTCGCACAATGGGTTAGCATAGTGCAGACCGATCAATATTTTTGCGGCGATGTCAGCCAAGTTTGATGAGGCGAAATCCTTCACCCGCATTGCTGTGGCGTCTTGTCGATCGGCGCACGCATCATCGACGGCAAAAAACGCCTCTTTGTATCTCTCAAGAAGAGCAGCCATCTCAGGGGACGTGCCGGCGATCACGCTTGGTATGACGTAATCGCCTCTATCGTTGATCCGGTAGATCGGTTCCATTTTACGCCTCCCCGCCTTGAGGCAGCTCATAGCCTTCGTGCTTCCAGCGGATGCGCTCCGGCTTGCTCGCGATGCCTACGTGATCGGCATATTCGCGCGTGAGCCGCACGGCCGGATCGTCAGTGCCGTCAAGCATGGCCCATGCCGACCGAACGCCCTGAAGGCAGTATCGGAGATCCCCCACATCATCTGCGTCAGCGACATAAGATGGCTGAGACAGGTTCGCGACAAGGTTCTGCAGTTCCCCGAACACCATGCACAACTTGAGGATGGCGAAGGGAATATCTTTGTCGTGGGCGTCACCGCAGACCATCACACGGTGCTGACCGCCCTCATAGGCGTTGCAAAGACGCTGGTACTCCGGATCGTCCGCCCCCATCTTGCAATCGTTCTCAACCTTCCACCAGCGGCGGTAATCCTCCATGAAAGCTTGCGGTAGTGCAGAAAGCTGCACGTCAGTATTGGCCGGGCCGGTCATGCCACCGCCCTCCCGCCGACGCGTCCGAGCGAGAACTCCACGTGACGATCGCGGCTGGAGCGGTACGAGGCGCGTCCGGTCCTATCGTGCATCGTGCCGGGATAAATCTCATCGGCGCCGAGCTGATCGCGATAATCGTCAGATGCGCGGAACCCGCTCACTTCTTCCGCCATGTCGCGCAGCGCGTCGTGCATGCTGTCCGCATCGAAGCGGATCTCGTCATACAACACGGCAAGAAAGCGGACTTGGTCGGCATCGGGGAGCGCACCGAACATGCTCTTGATCAGCGCTAGGTTGATTGTGGACGTGTTTTCATTGGCCGGGGCAGCGCCCGGCTGTAGGGGTGTGTTAGCCATGATCACCTCTCATCAGGTGGTTGGGGTCAGAGCCGGGGCGAGGTTGCCGCCTTGCCTCGGTTCGCATTTTGGGATAATCCCGAAATACTATGGTGTCAACAAAAAAGGATAATCCTAAAAAGCGGGGGCGACCCGCCACGGGGCGTGACCCGATGCTGGGGTTTAGATCCCCTGGCGAGCTGACCGAACAGATTGACGCCTATGCAGAAGAAAATGGGCTGCCACGGGCCGCCGCCATCCGAAAGCTCGTAGAAACCGGACTGAAGCGGCAATGAGCTTGTCCGCAATCGACAAATGGGTGGGCCAGACGCTCTTCATCCCGCCAATCATCAAGCTCTGCCAGATCAGCGGGCAGAGTCAGTTCGCCATCGCGCGACTGTTCTGGTTCATCGTGGCGCTCGATCAGCTACGGATCGCCGAAACGCTGACGGGGCAGATTATCGCCGGCATCTTCAGCATCATCATGATGCTCTCGGCGTCGCTGAGAGCCGACATGCCAGCCTACAGCATGCGAGCTTTTCGGATCATCGCTATGGTGTTGCTCGCGCTGGACGTGTTTCATGGCGTGGCATCGGGCGACTGGTTGGGCGTGGAAATCTGGGTGCTCATCCTGTTTGCCGAATATGCAGCGACAGTTCGCACGATCCCACCGAAGGAGGAGCGGAAGGCGGAGCGTGTAAATGCGGCGCGGTGAAGCCATCCGCCGGCTGGTGGTGATAGGGTTGCGAGCAAGTTGATCAGCGGTTGGGATTGGCCAACGGTCGTCACGGCGGTTGCAGCCGCATACGCGGCGATTGTCGCAACCGCTGCCCTAGCGCTCGAAATTAGAAGGTGGACTGAAGCCGGGCCTCGGCTGGATCTGCACTTGATGCCGATTGCCAAGGTTTTCGGCGGTTTTGAAGAGAATGAAAGCGACTATCTCTGCGCAACGGTGACGAATAAAGGCTCGCTCCCAACGACGCTGACCAATTTCGGCTTGCTAGAATACGAAACGATGTTTCATCGACTGAGAGGGCGCCCCTGCAAGAGTGCGATTGTGGCCAATCCTCAGCATACCGGCGGCAGGAATCTGCCATTCGTTCTGCTGCCCGGAACACAATGGATGGGCTCCGCACTGTACAATGACGAGCTTCGAGAATGGGCGAGTTCAGGAAAGCTCTTCGTCGCGTTCTACCATTCTCACAGCAAAAAGCCTGTGCGGAGGAAGGTAATCATGCCGCCCGATCCGCCCGCTCATACTCACTGAGCGCGAAAACCCCGCGCCGGGTGTTTGCAGCCTAAAATCGCCCGCCGCGCTGCACGGGGCGCAAATAGCGCTGAGGGCCTAGCTACCTGGCCTTTTGTCGGAAGGGTCCACCCCATTCACCATCACAGGTTCGGGGCTTGAATAATTAGGCCTGGTCTCTGCGGGTAAGCTATCGTTCACTGCGCTACGAATTGATCTGGCTATGCCTGGGGCAAGCCAAGCAATCATCAGGCCAAATATCAACAGGCCAATCGCTCCAACAAACCCCCTAATGGCTTCCCACCAGATCCACGAAAGAACGGAAAACAAGGAGCGCATCGGCTCAAACCGCTTCGCCCAGTCACGCAAAAAGGCTCCCAAGCGCCCCTTGCGCAGCTCCCGATCGAGCAGCTGCGATGCTTCAGTTCGCAGATCGCGAAGGTGCTTCTCGCTGCATTGATCCCAGCGATCCCAGCACGCTTGCTCATCAAGAGGTTGGCCATCGACGCGGTCAAGCTCTTCCGCCATCCACCGGTCGATTACAAATCGCCCTACTGCAACATAGCTTTCGAGCCGGCCGCCATCTTCATCTACAAGGCGAGCTAAAAAACGGTCACGAATTACGAGATAGGATACCAATTGTGCATCGTTCGCTCCCGCATGGGCTTTACGCGGTCGCGGTTTTTTCAAGCGGCTACGCGGACACCGCTTCGGGTCCTTCGACGGACCTCACGCTCAGCATCCTCCTCGGTTTCCCAAGCGCCGCTGGCCTTAAGTCGGTCCTTGGCAGCCTCTGAGACTTTCCGCGCGTAATCCTGGGCGTACCGATCACTGCCCATTTGAGACGCGGAAAATTCCAAAGACATCGTTTGACCTCCTCAACGACATTTGGGCGCCGAAGCCGTGTCATGTGGCGGTACCGGCACCGAGTCAACAAAAGGTTGAGGCCGTTGTTCCGACGGATGGCGATCTCAACAACCGCCGCGATACAGCGCGCGAAGGAAACCCAACATGAACAACACTCTACCAAATTTAGCTCTTGCCGGAAGTGTATCATAGCCTCGACGGTTTGTTGATAAACCGGCCGACATTGGACTGGGAGAGTATATTAATTACCGCGCTGAACCGCCATCAATCTAAGCTGAAGTCCGGCTATGCCGAGTCGCCAATAGGTGCCTCGGCTCCGAAGAAGGGTCAGATCACCAAGTGCCCGTAAGCGCCTCGCAGGCGAACGCAGCATCGGCTGCGTGGTGGCTGAATTAACGTTTCGGCGCTAACACCCTGGCGTGATGAAACGGAGACGAAGCGCCAAACTCTATCAAATCTGGCCGGAGGCAAGGCAGCGGAGGAGGAAAAGTGGCAGAGCGCTGCCTTGGCGTACCGCCTTTCTAGTCTTTATAGCGGCGTTCACCGCCTCCATGGGCGTCATCCTGCTGCAGGCGGAGCCGGGGAGCGCCCTAGGCCGCGTACGAGACGCCCTGCATGTGAAAACTGCAGATGCCTCGAAAGCTGACGCGGCGAGCGGAACAGCTAAATCCCTGTCCTTCGGTTACTGCTATACAGGTGGCGGCTGGAACTGTGTTGTCGACGGAGACACCTTCTGGATGGAAGGGGTGAAGATCAGGGTGGCAGACATCGATGCCCCGGAGACCCATCCTTCTCACTGCGCCTATGAAGCTGACCTTGGAGAGCGTGCAACCGCCCGCCTGCACGATCTGCTGAACCAAGGCCCCCTCGTGCTCGAATCCCTGCCGGATCGGGATGAGGACTATTATCACCGCAAATTACGTATCGTCACGCGTGACGGGCGCTCGCTCGGCGATCAGCTTGTGACCGAAGGCCTTGCTCGTACCTGGATCGGCCATCGCGAGCCATGGTGTTGACCTGCGATGATTCCGGATGATCGCGAGCTTTGGGCTTGCGCCCTTCAGGTGGAGCGCCAGCACGGTAAAGACGCTCCCCGCTTCGTGGCTGAGCGCATCGGTGCTCTAGGCGTCGCCGGGGACCAAAAGGGCGTCGCTACGTGGAAGGCGATTGCATGGCGGCTCGATCAGCTCAGTCGAAACGGACGCGCTTGAGACCGCGAAATATCTGGTGAATCCGGAAGTGCATCCGCGGGAACCTTTTCGCGAAAATGTCATCCAATGATATGGTGCACCAGCGGGGGGCCTCCAGTGAGGAGATGACCAATGAAATCACAGGTTTCCCTATTCTGCGCCGCCACGCTTCTCGGGCTCGCGGGTCCCGCCGTGGCTGCCGACGCGCCAACCGATCCACAGATTGCGCATATCGCCTACACGGCGGGCAACATCGACATCGCTGCCGGCAAACAGGCGCTTGCTAAATCGCACAGCAAGGCCATTCGCTCGTTTGCGCAAGAGATGGTGCGGGACCATACCGCTGTGAACAATAAGGCATTGGCGTTGGTGAGGAAGCTCCAGGTTACGCCGGAAGACAATCCAACCAGCCAGAGCCTGACCAAAGATGCGGGGACGGAGCGGGCCAAGCTTGCGAAGCTGAGGGGCGCGGCATTCGATCGAGAATACATCAACAACGAAATTGCCTATCACAAGACCGTGAACAGCGCGCTCGAATCCACGTTGATCCCGAACGCCAAAAACGGCGAACTCAAGTCGCTTCTGCAGACGGGGCTTACGCTGTTCCGCGAGCATCAGACGCATGCCGAGCAGGTCGCCAAGGCGCTGAAATGATCGGCCGCTCGCGGCTAGCTCGGATCGTGGCCGCGTGCGTTGGAGGGCCGCTGTTTTGCGCCGTGCCTATATCGGCAACAGCGGCCCCCCACGTCTACACCGTCGTCATCGACAAGCTGAGGTTCGGCCCGCTTCCCGCGAAGCTGCACCAGGGCGATACGATCCTCTGGGTAAATAAGGATATGTTCCGCCATACGGCGACTGCCCTCGATCACAGCTTTGACATCGACCTGATGCCGGGTCAGTCCGGGAAGGCCGTGCTTGCCAAGACTGGCCCGATCTCGTTCGTCTGCCGCTATCACCCAAGCATGAAGGGTGTGCTGCAGGTCAAATGAGCCGCGTTGCTCTCGACTATGCCCGGTTGGGATTTTAGCGCGACTGTTTACCCGCTGTTGGTTGGCCGGACGAATGCCCTGGCTGCCTACTCATCTGGCTGGAGTTGCTGCATCCGCATCTTCCACCTGCAGCTTGACCAAACCCTCCCTTGCCAGATCTCGCTGATCCGCCCAATCGGGCCAAGGCTCGTCCTTGCCGAACTTGCCGCTGACGCCGTGCGAGAAGCCCGGCAGATCGGCGCGAACGACCATCGCGGCATCGCTGCACACCAGCTCGCAGAAGCGCTCCGTGATCTGATAGATTTGAGCGTTCGTCAGCCCGATCGCCAGGTGCCGATCGAACTTAATGTCGGCGATAATGCGATGGTATAGCCGATCGCGGCTCTCTCTGTGCATTGTGGGCAACTCCTGCACCTTAATGAGAACAATTGGAGAACAAAGGTGCCGAGTCGGTCAAGCGGATTCGTTCAGGCGACCTCCATCAACTGCGAAGGATGCGGCTGGGCGAGCGAACAGGCGTGCTCGTAACCACAGCTCAGCCAGTGATCATAATCCTCGGGCTGCAAGATCACTGGCATTGCCTTCGGGTGCAGCGGCGCCACAAGCGGGTTGGGTTCGCACGTAAGGAAGGCAAAGCAGTTACCGTGTTCCGTCGGACGCCAAAGCCCCGCGAACATTGCGACCGGGCGCGACGGCAAGCTAAACCAATGCTCCTCTCGACCTTGCCCCATCTTGGGCTCCGCGAAGCTTGTGAAAGGCACCAGGCAATGCCGTGCGGGCTCCGCGAGCATCGACTTCCAATAGGGGCTGGAAAGGTCGCGGACGTTAGTCGTGACGATCTTGCGCGTCGTACCCGGTCGCTTGCCTGGAACGCGGCGAACGAATCCCCATTGCATGGCATCGAGCACTGGATCTTCGCCATCGCGGCGGATCACGCTCGCCTGCTTCTCCGGCCAGACATCGCCCAGCACCGTCTCCTGCTCACGGCGGAGCGTGTAGCCCGACCATTCCGCCCAGTTCTCGAGGTCCTGCGGGTTGAGACGGTAGTGGTTGCACATCGGAGTAAAGGATCAGGCTTGGCCTGATTCGACAAGCCGGATCTGCCCCCCTGGCTACCGCGACACTCGCCAGCCGTAGCGCCTCTGGAACTTCATTCTCATTCAATCGATTCCGGCGAAGGAGGATGAACGATGGCAGACGACAAATCAAAGCGTGGCGGAGCCGACCGGAGGCAAGTCGCGGCGAACGAGCCCTATGAGGTCACCTACTTCGCGCGAAAGCACGGTATCACGCGGGAGCAAGCGCAGAAGCTGATCGACAGGATCGGCGGGGATCGAGAGAAACTGAACGCAGAGGCAGCCAAGCTCAGGAAGAACTAGTCACTGGCGCATGAGCGGTTGGTGTCGCGGCTCATCGTGATGGAGGACGTCTCCTAGCAGCCGCATGTCGACCGCCTGCCCGCAATGGTTGCAGACGTAAAAGTGCTCCAGTTCATCAAGCACGGGCGTCAGGGGCTTGCCCTCACAAGCATTCAACAGCTCGCGATCAATCTTCACAGCAGCTCTCGCACGGTCGCATGGCGGAGCTTGCCGGAGCCCTTCAGATACTGCACGCGAGCATGCACCTTCGGCTCAACCCACTGCGCGCCCTTGCGCTTGTCGATCCGTAGCGCCGGACGGGGGCGCTTCAATCGCTCCATGTCCGCCCAGAAGCGATCACGCTCCTTGTCGGTAAGCGTCAACATAGCGCCACCAACATATTCAAGGTCGCCGTCATGCTCGCGGGCAAGCAAGGCTGTGGTTGGTCCGGTGCCGCGCTCGGTGCCGACCACCACGAACTCCGCCTCTTCGTAGGACTTGGCCTTTAGCCAGGCCCTCGACCGTCCGCTCACATATCGGCTGTCGATCCGCTTTGAGACGATACCCTCAAGCTCCATCGCCTTCACCTGCTCGAACATGGCATCGCCATTGCCGAGCACATGGGCGCTGAACTGGATTGGGAATTGCAGGTCATGTTTTCCGATCAGATCTTCCAGCTTGGCGCGGCGCTCGATCAGAGGCGTTCTGCGCAGATCCTTCCCGTCGATGTGCAGCAGGTCGAAGGCATAGAAGATCAGGCGGTGCGGATTGCTTGTGATCGAAGCCCGGAGCGCGCGGAAGTCGGACAGCCCGTTCTCGTCCTGTACGATGACCTCGCCGTCGATGATCGCCCGATCGAACGGCAATTCAGCGGCTGCATCAATGATGGTGGCATATTGCCGCGACCAGTCATGGCCGTTGCGCGTGAAGGCGCGGCCTCCCCGCTCATCAATGACCAGCTGGGTGCGGTAGCCGTCATATTTGATCTCATGGAGCCAACCGTCATCATTGGGCGGCGCGTCCACGAGCGTCGGCAGCAGCGGCGGAATGAAGGCAAGCTTTGACATGGGGAGAGTCGACTCCTGCGCGCCGAGTCGTGTTCCCGATGAGTCGAAATGAATTGGGGCTTTTCACCTTTTGCAGGCGATGTCGCTTCTATTCCAAAATGAACGGCCTGACTCGACTCTCGCGAACTATCGCGCATGATCATCTTGGTTAACAGGGGAGAGTGGCATGCGATTCGCGGTGGCTTTGATTGCGGCGGCGTTGGCGACCTCGGCTAATGCAACCCACGTGGCCTATACAACCCCGATAGCCTTTACGGGCGGCGCAATGGCCATCGATAGCAACGGTGTCGGCTTCTCAACGATCAACGGCATAATAGATGTCCCGAAGGGCAAGACGTTGGTCTATGACCTATCCATCGATAGTGGAGCCTTCGCGGCGGCGAACATCGGAGCGGTTCACACATTCTTTCAAGGATTTGTGTTTCCCATCGCGGGGCGCGTGGACGATGATTATGCCGCCAGCGGATATTGCGCATTCGACGGATCTTCCACCTCCTGCTTTCAGGATGGCGACACATTCACGCCACAGCAGTTCAGCCTCCCGGCTAACCTCGCAATCAGCCCCCAGAAAATCTCCTGGACGCTGAGCAATCCAGACGATTTCGATAACTGCGCCACAAGCCCGTCATCAGGCGGCTGCGCTGTCTACAACAACCATATGAGCGTTTTTGGCGACTTCACCGTGCAATCTTCGTCTCCGGTGAACTACAGCCTCAAGATAAGCCAGTTGCACGCAGTCCCCGAGCCGGCATCATGGATGATGATGATCGCCGGCTTCGGGCTGGCGGGTACCGCAATGCGCAGACGGCGCCCCTATGCAACCGGTTTGACCGAGAAAGCTCAGTCGAAACGCATCAGACTCCTAGAAGCATGTTGGTCGGGACACGGATCGAGCCACCACCAGTTACAGGGTCCCAAATCGCCAGCGTGCCGGCGTTCCAGTTGACCGAGGCGCCAAGTCCGAATGTGCCAGGATCCTCAGTCACGGAAGCGAGCGCCTGCTTCCACGCAGTCCCGAGGCCGACTGAGCTGCCGTTGGCGCCAGGGCTGGCGGTAAAGTTCGGATAGCCGCTTGGGCCGCTATTGATCGCCGTGTTGATGTTTACCGCTGCTGCCGCAAACCAGAGATTGTCCTGCGTGCCGCCGAAGGAGGTGTTTGAAGGAGGGTCTGCGGTTGCACTGGTGCCAACCGCGTTGTTCACACCCGCGCGGTTGATCGCGCCGCTGTTCGGCATCGGGATCGAGTAGGCGTGCGCAGTATAGGTGCAGCCAGTGTTGAAGGTGAATTGTGGAGCGGTCTCGGCATTCGATGCCGCCAGCGTGCTTTGCTGATAAAGTCCCAGAAAGACGCCGCCGCTGTTGCCGGACTTGATCGTTCCCCACGTTCCTGGAGCCGTAACGGTCGTAACGTTCTTCACCGCCAGGAAGATCAGTAGATAATCGCCGATCTGATGCGGCGAGAGGGTGAGCGTCGGCGTCGTCACGGTAGTGCCGGAGCTTGTTACAGTCGGCGTCGAGCTGCGTGGCGTAGGCGCTGTCATATAATTCTCTCCAATAGGTCCGATCCGGTCCTACTGCTTGACATATGTCGGTCATTAGGTCAATAGTGCTGTCCTAAATTGGAGAGTAGGATGCGCCGCTTGGTTCATGACACGAGAGCGCATTTCCGCGTGAATAAACGGGTGCTGGAAGATGCCGAGCGCCAAGCTGAAGCGAGCGGCATGAGCCTAGCCGAATTTCTTCGCCAGGCCTTGCGTCGCGCGCTGGAGGAAGCGGCGTGAGCGCGCCAACGGAGATGCTTCTGGAGCAGATGTGCAAAACGCCGGAGGCTGCGGAGCGCCTGCTGGAAGAGGCCATTTCGAGTGCGCGGCGGTTGGCCGAGAGCGGCAACTTCGCTCAGGTCCGGATGCTGGCAGGGCTCCTTTTCATCCGAGCGCAGATGCTTGAGGACCGAGCAACTCTCTTTCCAGACATTGAGGGGCAAGGCGGGAGAGAGAAGGCTCTCGAAGTGCTAGCGGAGGCGCTTGCTCTCCTCGATCGATCTGCTGACGAAGGAGACGAGATCGCCGAGATCTGCTTGTTCACAGCGAGCAATCTCGTTTCCGCAGACGCATTCCGCCTGGCGTCTAGTATGGCGTCCGATTGATGTTGCTTGACGAATGGTTCGTGGGATCAGAAAACACCAGCTAGCGGGTCGCCCCATGAAGACGAACTGGGGGCTATGGATGGCGGATGCGACTGACACGTTGAAATATGCGGCGGCGGCTGCGTTGCTGATGGCCGGCGCCGCTCCTGCTTATTATTATATCATGTATATCCCTCAGCGGGATGCCTTAGCGAGACAAGCACAACAAGCGGAAGCGGACAAAGGCCGCATGGCGGCCGATGCGCGCCAAGCGCGCTATGATAGCTGCATTAGTGATGCGACCTCGACTTACAGTGTGTCCTGGGATTCGAACTGCAACACGCGCCGAGAAAATGCCCTGCGGTCATGCAAAAACTATGGCGGCTCCGATAAGAGCTGTCAGAAGCTATTAGAGGCCTTTCCAGCGAGCAATTGCACCTTGCCATTTGAGCTGTCAGATCGCCTCGATAAGGATCTAGCGAATGGTAAGCAGTTGTGCCTGGCCGAGTTTAAGGCGAGCTAGGGAGCAGGTATGGGTCGCGCGGCGGTGTTGATCCCGCTCTGGATGCTTCAGGCATGTTCGTCAACCAGCAGCCCTCAGTCATATACGCTCTATAGAAACTCGTTTTTTGATTCCTCGTTGCGCGTCCATTGGGCGACGTTCAACGCCTCAGAGAGTGACCCGGGGTACAACCTCGATAACTGTGAGATGGCAGCAAGGTTACTCAATGCCAATTTCAAAGCTACGGCGGCCGCTGCCGGGAAGTTACCCACACCTGGCGTCGGATTCTGGTGCGAGGAAGGACCCTTCTCTGAAAAAGGCGCAGTCCCGGCACATTTCGAGGCTGCTTACCCGACTGACGCATATCCCTAATGCGGCTGATCGTAATTCCTGTGTAATCGTGCATGGAATTACACAGGCGTTTCCGGAATGTTCAGGTTACGGAACAAGCCGTGAATCGCTCCCGCTCGCAACAGGTTAGGAATGATACGGAATGTCCCGGAATTGCGATCCAGAGGACTTAAAATCTGCTTCCCTTCGGGGAGTGCGGGTTCAAGTCCCGCCGTCCGCACCATAGGATTTCGTACGATTTCTTCTGTACACTCCCCTGCGTCCGCTGGCATTCTCGGTGGCGGCGGTCGGAT